>Ga0164242_10002880_pt1 | contig 19821 bp, 10 predicted proteins | sample OricomgcompostMG_FD_108783 | JGI IMG/M metagenome (GOLD analysis project Ga0164242, IMG submission 108783) | Miracle-Growth compost microbial communities from Emeryville, California, USA - Original compost - Miracle growth compost (MG) ... | reverse complement strand
TCTGGAGCCGGGGCACACGCCCTATGTCCGCGATGCCGGCGACCTTGCCCGGTTCTTCGGCTGGTGGGATCGCGTGCTGGCCCTGCTTGCGTCGCGCGGGGCGACGGCGATCTCGCTCGACGCGATCGTCGCGGCGGCCGACGCGACGCTTGCCTCGCCGCGGACGCCCGCCTAACGCTGTCGCCCACGTGGGCCTGTAGCTCAATGGTTAGAGCTGGCCGCTCATAACGGCTAGGTTGCGGGTTCGAGTCCTGCCGGGCCCACCACGGGAAAATTATCTAATAATATCAACAACTTACTATGATTGCTGAAATTATTGGCAGGATGCTCTTAACCTATAAGAGCATATATTTCAAATGGTTGCTATGACCTTCCGCTGGTTCAAAGGATTCTGACCCATCTAGCTGGGGGTATCGTGGGGGCATCGCTCCAAAGAGCGGGGGCACCGAACGAACCCAATAGCTGGAGGAGCGGATGCGGGTTCAGCCGCGTTCAAGATGATCCTGAAAGCCGCCGCTCGTTTTTTTTGCTCGTTGTCGCCGCTGGAACGGCCGGCATGTCGGACGATCCGGAACGGCAGATTTTAGAGGGTAACTTGCGGATAGCTGCCCTTCGACGCGGCTACTTCCGATGGCGGCTACGCGCCCCAATTTTGGTCATTCAGCGGACCGGCGAAGGGCCGCATTAGCTGCCATACATTAAGGCTAGCCGGGTAGGCAAATATCAGAATCCCCTGATCCGGCGGGGATCGATCGGTTCCACGACGAGCCCGGCAGCTACTTTTTGCTGATCCATCAATGCGCGATGATCGAGCACGCGCTTGTCAATCCAGTCCGGTCGGAGGATTTGCCGGCCGACGAATGCCAATGCGTCGGCGAGGCGCGGCGCCAGCGAAGGGCCGACATGCTCGGCGCCGTGGACCAGCCGGTAATCGTGGCCCACGCCGGCGTCGAACAGGAGGCGGTGCAGGAACTCGACGCCCTCGTGGAGATACAGCATGTCCTGATCGCCCACTTCGAAATAAATGCCGAGATCGTCCAGGCGGCCGGGGTCGCGTTGGGCGATCGTGGCGGGATTGTTGGCTGCCCAATAGTCTTCGTCAATCGGTGACCCGAAAATTGTCTGCATGAAGTCGATCGGCCGCCAGAAAGTGACGTGCGGTCCGATTTCGGCCCAGACCAGCGCCGGCTCGATCGCGGGCTCGACCGCCGCTACCGCGCCGAAGACATCCGGATGCTTGAAGGCGAGCCGCAGGCTGCCCAGCCCGCCCATCGACCAGCCGCCGACGACCGTCCGCTCGCGCGCGCTCGAGACATTGAGCTGCTTGCGAAGCATGGGGAGCATATCCGCGAGGATGAAGCTTTCCCAACGCTCGCTGCCGTCGTGATAATCCATGTAGAGCGAGCGGCGCGCGCCGGGCACGGCGACGACGAGGGGTGGCAGGACGCCTGTACCGATTGCATCGTCGATCAGCGATGTGAAGCGCAGTAGGTCCTGCTCGCTGCCGTTGCCGCCATGCAGCAGGAGCAGCAGAGGAAAGGGCGCCACGTCGGGCGTGTAGCCATCGGGAAGATGGATCGCGACCGGCACCTCGCCGGGGACGTGATCCGATCGAAAGATCTTGATGATGGTCTTGCCGGGCATCGTTTCCCTTCCCGCGTCGCGCCTGTGCCAGCCCCCTTCGCGGCGACCGCGGAGAGAAGCGCGCGGGTGATGCAGCCTGCCCGCGCCGCTCGCAACGGCGAACTGCAAGATTGGTCAGTTCCGACAAATCGTGCCGTCAAACCGGCCATTGTTTCGGACCAGCAGATGCGATGATTTCGCACCGAACGGAGGCATCAGACCTCGCGTTGAAATCAGATGCTGCGATGGGAGAGGGATGACCATGAAACGCAATCCAATAGGCCGCCGCGCCTGCGCGGTGTTTCTGGGGGCGAGCGCGCTGTCGAGCGCCTGCTGGTTCCCCGCGGTGGCGCATGCGCAGGACAGCGCCGCGGCGCAGTCTGTCCCCAGCGCATCTCCGACCGCTGCCGATCAATCGACCGGCGCCCGGCAGTCCGCCGCCGCGGGGCAGGCCGCCAACGCGGACAGCGCGTCGCAGAACACCGGCATCGCCGATATCATCGTGACGGCGGAAAAGCGCTCCGAAGGGCTGCAGAACGTGCCGATCGCGATCACCGCGCTTTCGGGCAGCACGCTGGAGAAATCGGGCGTCAAGACGGTCGGCGACCTCACCCAGCTTACCCCCAGCCTGCAATTCGGCACGCGCTCGACCAACAACTTCATCGCGCTTCGCGGCATCGGCCAGGCCGGGCAGGACATCGGCAGCCAGTCGGGCGTCACCGTTTCGCTCGACGGCGTGCCGCTCCTCAACCATTTCATGATGGATCCTGCCTTCCTCGATGTCGAGCGGGTCGAGGTGCTGCGCGGGCCGCAGGGCACCTTCCAGGGCCGCAACGCGACCGGCGGCGCGATCAACGTCTACAGCAACGCCCCAACCAACAGCACCGATGGCGCGATCTCGTTCAATGTCGGCAATTACAAGCGGGTCGGCGTCAACGGCTATGTCAACGCGCGCCTCAGCGATGATCTGTTTGGGCGCTTCTCGTTCCAGACCGATCACTCCGACGGCTGGCTGAAGAATCCGTATAACGGGCAGCGCTACGACAATGCCAACCTCGCCGAAGTGCGCGGCCAGTTGCTCTACAAGCCGTCAAACGCGTTCAGCGTTCGCGCACTGGTCGATTACACCCACCGCCGCGAAAATCCCGAATTCAACGTCATCCTCAAGCGCGCCGATCCGGACTTGCCGACGCCGCTCGAAGTGCCGGGCTATCCCTACCCGAAGAACGATATCGACCACCTGAAATTCTACATCAACGAGCCCAATATCGACGACGTCAACGATCTGCGCGCGACCGTCATCGTGCGCTACGATTTCGGCGCGAACAGTTCGATCACTTCGACCACCGGCTACATCAAGCATGACATCCGGCTGATCGACATGGACGTCGACCTGACGCCTTACCCGACCTCCAAGTTCGATCTGATCGGTCTCTACGCCAAGCAGTTCACACAGGAACTGACGCTGACGACCGATGTCGGCAGCCGCGCCGATTTCACCGCCGGCCTGTTCTATATGAACGGTATCTCCAGCGAGCCGCTTTATCTGTCGCTTCAAACGATCCCGGACTATCTCGTTTATCTACCGACCGAGAAGCTCGATTCCTATGCGGCCTACGCCCAGTTCCGATACAATTTGACCGATCGGCTGCGTGCGACGATCGGCGGGCGCTACACGATCGATCGCAAGTCGTACGTGATGGACGCGACTGTCCTGACCTTCCACACCCTGCTTTCCGACAAGAACACGTGGAAGGCGTTCACCCCGCGCTTCGTGCTCGATTACACGCCGACCGACAATTCGCTGGTCTATGCCAGCGTGTCGCGCGGGTTCAAATCGGGCGGGTTCAACACGCTCGGCGACATCACGCAGCCGGTCAACAAGTTCAATCCGGAATATGTCTGGAATTACGAGTTCGGCCTCAAGGCGGCGATGTTCGACAAGCGGCTGCGCCTCGGGCTGACCGGCTTCTATGCCGATTACACCAATTTGCAGCAGACCGTGTTCCGGATAGGCCTCGAAGGATCGGATGTTCGCTATCCGCGCGTCGAGAACGCTTCAAGGGCGACGATCAAGGGCGTCGAGTTCGAGGTCCAGGCGGCGCCGGTCAAGGGGCTGCTGCTGACCGGATCGGTGACCCGGCTCGACGCCAATTTCGGCAAGTTCTGCAACAACAATCCGCTCTATCCCAACGTCGATACCGCCCCGGCCTGCGTCGGCGCGACAGCCGACGGCGAGCCGTTGCCGGCGGGCGCGCAGGATTTGCAGGACAATGTCCTGCCCCAGGCACCGAAGTGGCAGTACAATGCCTCGGCTCAATACGTCATCCCGATCTCGGACCGGCTCGAACTCACGCCGCATGTCGATTACAAATGGCAGAGCCGGGTCTATTTCGACATCTACAACAATCCGCTCAACGCGCAGGATTCCTACGGGCTGCTCAACGCGTCGCTAACCATCGGCTCGGCGAAGGAAGGATGGGCGCTGACCGGCTGGGCGCGCAACGCTTTCGACACCCGATACATCAGCGAAGGGACCGTCTCGCCGGGCGCGACTCCGTCTGTGAACGGCACGATCGGGGTGCCACGAATGTACGGCATGACGTTCACCGCACACTTCTGATCCCCGATATTTTCAACTTTCGATGAGCATTGCTCACCGCCGCTGCGTCAGTCGGAATCGGCGCGATGCGAGATGACGACATGACGGGCATCGTTCCCCAGTTACAGCGTTACCGGGATTGGCTGCACGAGGAACGCGGCCTCGCCTTCGAGGATTATGCTGCGCTCCGGGCGTGGTCGACGACCGACCTCTCCGGTTTCTGGGAGAGTATCCGGGACTATTGCGGGTTGGAATCGCCGACCGAAGCGAAGGCGATCGTCAGCGGCACCATGCCGTGCGCGCGCTGGTTCGAGGGCGCGCAGGTCAATTACGCGCGGCACGTCTTCCGCCACGCCGCGCAGGCCGATGATGCGAGGCAACCGGCGATCGTCGCCGAAGACGAGAATGGCTGCGTCCAGGAGATCGGCTGGAGCGAGCTTAGACGGCGGAGCGCCTCGCTCGCGCTCGAGCTGCGCCGGCTGGGGGTTGGCCGCGGGGACCGCGTTGCTGCGTATCTGTCGAACATTCCCGAGGCCGTCGTCGCCTTTCTGGCATGCGCGAGCATCGGCGCGATCTGGACGATGTGCTCGCCCGATATGGGCACCCCGGCGGTGCTCGATCGCTTCCGTCAGGTCGCGCCCAAGGTGCTGATCGCGATCGACGGCGTGCTCTACGCCGGCAAGCGCATGGATCGCGCCGCCACGATCGCCGCGATGCGGCGCGGATTGCCGAGTGTCGAGGCGCTGATAGTCATCTCGACAGGCTATAGTGACGAGACGGTTGCCGATGCGATCGATTTCGGCGACGCGCAATCGCGCGACGATCCCGCCGTCGCGGATTTCGAGCCCGAATGGCTGCCGTTCGATCATCCGCTGTGGATCCTCTATTCGAGCGGCACGACGGGGCTGCCCAAAGCGCTCGTCCACGGTCATGGCGGCGTCATCCTCACCGGATGCGTGACCAACCTGCATTTCGATCTCGGCCCGAGCTATGCCGGCGATACGCTGGGCGAGCGCTTTCACTGGTTCACCGCGACCGGTTGGGTGATGTGGAACAATCAGATCGGCGGGCTGCTGTCGGGTACGACGATCTGCCTGTTCGACGGTTCGCCGAGCGGCACAAAGGGTCGGCCCGACTGGCTGACGCTGTGGCGGTTTGCCGTGCGGCATCACGTCACCTGGTTCGGCGCCGGCGCCGCTTTCTACAGCGGATGCCGCAAGGCGGGCACGGTGATCGCCGAGGCCGGCGATCTTGGCGCCGTGCGCGCGCTGGGCAGCACGGGATCGCCGCTGCCGGCCGATGTTCAGCGTTGGGGTTCCGAACAGTTCGCTGCAATCGGTCGTCCCGACATCTGGTGGTGCAATGTTTCGGGCGGCACCGATATCGTCGCGGCGTTCATGTCGGGAAATCGCGACCTGCCTCCAACCCCGGGCAAGCTGCAGTGCAGGACGCTCGGTGCTGCCGTGGAGGCATGGGACGAAGAGGCGCACCCCCTGATCGGTAGCGTCGGGGAACTCGTCTGCACCAAGCCGTTTCCTAGCATGCCGCTGTTCCTCTGGGGCGACGAGGACGGCAGCCGCTATCGCTCGTCCTATTTCAGCGAATGGCCCGGCATCTGGCGCCATGGTGACTGGCTGCGGATCGATGCCGACGGCAGTTGCACGATCGCCGGCCGCAGCGACGCGACGATCAACCGGCACGGGCTGCGCATGGGCACCGCCGACATTTATGCCGCGGTCGAAAGCCTGCCCGATGTGGTCGACAGCCTGGTGATCGACCTCGAGGACGGCACCGGCGACAGCAGGCTCTTGATGTTCGTCGTCCCCGCCGTCGGGCGGACGCTGGACGACGCTATGCAGGCGGCGATGGCGGCGGCGATCCGCAAGGCGCTGTCACCGCGCTTTGTTCCCGACATATTCGTCGCCGCACCTGGAATTCCGCGGACGCTGTCCGGCAAGAAGCAGGAAATCCCGATCAAGCGCCTGTTCCAGGGCTGGCCCGTCGTCAAGGTGATCAATCCCGACGGGATCGAGAATCCCGTGGTCGTGCCTTGGTATGTCGAACAGGCCGAAGCCTGGGTGCGGCGGCCGGCCGAGGAAGCGAGCGACTCAAGGCAGGCGTCGTCGGTGCCGGGCTGATGGGCGCGGAAATCGCGCTGGTGTTCGCGCTCGGCGGATATGAGGTGATCCTCAACGATCACGACGCGGCCGCACTCGATTGTAGCACGGCACGGATCGCGACGGTCTTGCGCAAGGGCGTCGAACGGGAAAGCTATACGATGGAACAGGCGGACGCGGCGCTGGGACGCATCCGCACCACGACCGATCTCGCCGATTTCGCCGATTGCGGCATCGTCACCGAAGCGGTGTTCGAGTCGATCGAGGTGAAGACGACGGTGCTGCAAGCGCTCGACAAAGCGTGCGCGACCGAATGCGTGATCGCCACCAACACCTCGACCATTCCGATCTCGACGCTTGCTGGCGCGCTTTCCCCGGCGCGGCGGGACAGGGCCATCGGCACGCATTATTTCTCGCCGGTGTCGCGGATGCCGCTGGTCGAGGTGATCCCCGGCTTCGACACCGATAATGCGGTAGTTGACGGCGTCTCCGATCTGATGCGCGGCATCGGCAAGACGCCGATCGTCGTCAAGGACGTCGCCGGCTTCGCGGTCAACCGCATGCTGCATGCGATGATGATCGAGGCGGTGCGGCTGGTCGAGGAAGGCGTCGCCAGTCCCGAGGATCTCGACACCGCCTGCCGGCTCGGCCTCGGCCATCCCATCGGACCGTTCGCGCTGATGGACGTGGTCAGCTCCGACCTGTGCCTTCAGGTCCAGACGATCTTGCAGGAGGCTTATGGCGAGCACTTCCGGCCGCCGGCGCTGCTCAAGCAGCGCGTTGCGGCGGGGCTCGGCGGCGGACGCGGCAAGCGCGGCTGGTTGAGCGAGGCGGGCTGAGCTCGCGCGCCGTCAGGCGATCAGGCGGTCGGCCACGTCTTGCAGCGCCGCGCCATCGCTCTCGCCCGAAAGATAATCGGCGATCAGCGCGGCGACCGCACGCGGCTGTTCCGGCAGGATGGCGTGGCTCGCGCGGCGCAACCGCACCAGCGTCAGCCGATCGCCGATATCGGCGGCGAGCGCCTCGGCATTTCCCGGCGGTGCGACCGGATCGCCCTCGGCTTGGACCAGCAGCACCGGAGCGCTGCCAGCGGTCCACCAGCGCGCGATATCGGTGCGTTCGTTCGCGGCAAGCTGCTGTTCCGCCGCCGCCGGATACCAGCCGCGGAGCCAGACGGCGGGATCGTTGCCTGTGAAGAAGAAGGCGGTCTGCAAATCTTCCAGTCGCTCGGCATCGGACTTGCTGCCTTGCGCCACCGATCCCATCAGCGCGGCGCGCACCGTGTCGCTCATCACCGCCTGCCCGCCGCCGGCGAGCAGCACGACGCGCTCGACCTTCTCCGGGACGAACGCCGCCAATGCCCGGGCAACGCGGTTACCGAAGGCATGGCCGGCGACGCCGATCGGACCTAAACAAAGTTGGTCGATCACTGCGGCGGCGTCGCGGGCAAGATCGAACAGGTTCCGCGGCGCCGGCCCAGACGATCCGCCGATGCCGCGAGGGTCGGGCAGGATGCTCCTGAACCCCCGCGCCGCCAGCAAATGCGCGATCGCATCGTAATCGTCGACGCCCCGGCCCAGCGAAGGGATCAGAAGGACTAGGCGGCCCTCGCCGATCATGCGAACACGGATCGTTACGCCGTCCCCGGCATCGACGGTTCGCATGTCCTGCAACATCGTCCTCAGCCGACCGCGGCCGATGTGCCGACATCCGTCAGGATCGGCGGGGCGTCGGCGCTATCGCCGTGGCGCTCTTCCAGCAGCGCGATGATCTCGGCATGGCGCTTGCGCGTCAGCCGGTAGCCGAACAGGAACAGCGGCGCGATGGCCACCAGCATCGCCGGCAGCGGCCCCGAGATCAGGCCCAGCCGGTGGATCACCTCGGCCGGAACGACAAAGCCCGGACCGCGCGCGGCGAGGTCGGTAGGAAAGCCGATCGCATCGAGCGCGACGCCGGCGATCAGCCCGCCGACCCCGGACGCCGCCTTGTACGACAGGATCAGCCCGGAGAAGAACAGCCCCTCGCGGCGAACCCCGAACAGCCATTCGTGCTCGTCGGCGGTATCCGCCAGCATCGACTGGAACGCGACGCCGCAGACCATGATCGCCGTGCCAACGCACAGGCTGTTGAGGAACAGCATCACCGCCGCGGTGAAGGGCCGCAGCGTGATCGGCGCATAGAGCTGCACCAGCGGCGGCCAGACCTGGAACAGGGCAATGGCGAAATAGGCGACGATCGCCAGCGTCCGCTTTTCCATGCGCTTGAGCGCGAAGCCGCTGACCGGCACGCCGATCAGCGGGCCGAGCGATGCCGCCAGCAGGATCAGCTGGATGGCGAAGGTATCGAGCTTCCAGAAATAGCGCGTGGCGTAGAGCGCGAGCGCGGCATAGGCCGAATAAGCGAGGAAATAGACCATCACCGTGCCGAACAGCACGAGGAACGAGCGGTTGCGCGACAATTCGACCATCTCGCGCGCGAAACCGGCGACGAACGGTGTCCGCTCGGCGGCCGGGGCGTGCAGGCGCGGCAACGCGCGGTGCACCGCGAGGATCGAGATCAGGCCGCTCACAGCGATGACGGCGGCGCCGGTCCAGGCGAAGGGCACATAAGCATGGCGCGCCAGCAAACCGTTCGGCCCGGCCATGAACACGCCCAGCCCGAGCACCACGCAGGAAAGCACCCCAGCATTCTGGAAGGTCAGGCGGAATGCGACGATGCTAGCGCGCTCGCGATAATCGTCGGTGATCTCCGCGCCGACCGCGGTGTAGGGCAGCACGAACGACGAGAGCGACAGCCGCAGCACGATCAGGCAGATCGTGACGTAGAGGAATTGCGCGCTGCCGCTGAGCGAGGCGGGCATCGAGAACAGCACGCCGAACGCGATCGCGAAGGGGATGAGGCTGAATATCATGAATGGCAGCCGCCGGCCCCAGCGCGTCTTCAGCCGGTCGCTGGCAAGCCCAATTGCCGGATCGGCGACGCCGTCGACCAGCGTGGCGATCAGCGTCGCCGTTCCCGCGACGGTGCCCGACATGCCGCAGACGGCGGTGAGATAGAACAGCAGGAAGAAGCCGAAGCCGGCCCCGACCATGCCGTTGCTCAGTTCGCCGATGCCATATTGTGTTTTTAGCGCGAACGACATCGGCACGCGCCGTGCGGCGCTGGTCGCATCCGCGCGGTCCGGGGACGCCAGGCTGTTCATCTAAAACGCGCCGGCACGACGCTTACCGCAGCACACCCGCGGCGCGGTGCAATCTGCTTTAGCCTTGCCGTAGCAACGGCGCGGCGGCGTATCGTGCCGTTCATTCCATCTCCTGACGTTATTTTCTCAGGCGCAGCTTCCGCCGCGCTCAAGCGGATTAACGATTTCCGGCGCGCCGAACGCCATGTCTTATTTGACCGCATGATTTGTCCGAACTGACCAGACCCGTTTCTTTGACTCGCGCCCGGCGCTATACATTTCCGCCCGGCGTCACAGACGCGGAAAGGTGGAGAGGCAATGGCGGTGTTGATTGCCCGCGAGCACGTGGAGCAATCGCCGGCAGCGATCGTCCCGACGATCGCGCGCGGGCTCGACGGCAATGCGGTCAAGGCGCTGCTCGGCGGCGCGCTGCTCAAGGGCTGCGATCCGGCCGATATTCTCGAAAAGGCCGGGATCGATCCGGCGGTGTACGGCGATGTCGGCGCCGCGATCGGCGGTCGTTCCTATTTCCGGCTGATCCAGCAGATTCAGATCGCGCTGGACGATGCGTTCATCGGTTTCTTCCATGAAGGTTGCCGCATGGCGCTCGAGAAGGAGCGTACGCGGTCCTATCTCCATTGCAGCACAATGGGCGAGGCGCTGCGGGTCAGCATCCGCTTCACCCAGGCGCTGTCGAGCGACATCGGCCCGCGTCTCGTCGAGGACGGCAATGACGGCGTCATGCACGTCTGCACCTATCACACGATCGCGGGGCTCGATCGCGACATCTTCGTCTGGTTTCGCTTCGTGTGGATCTATCATCTGTTCAGCTGGATGATCGGCCGCTCGCTCAATCTGCGGCGGATCTTCGTCCGCGGCGCGCGGCCGATCCAGCCCAACGGATTCGAGCGGTTCGCGCTGTTCCATTGCCCGATCGAGTTCGGTGCGCCGATCGATGCGCTGGTTTACGATCGCAATGATCTGCACAGTAGCCTCGTCCACGGCAGCCTCGCCGAATACGAAGCCTATAATGCCGGCGCGCCCGACTGGTTCGCGCTGCCGAGCGGCGACATGACCTGGCGTGGGCGCACCGAGCAGATGCTGCGTCAGGCGCAGCGCTGCGGCGACTGGTCGCCACCGATCGAGGAGGTCGCGCCTCGCCTGCGCACCAATCCGCGCCGCCTGCGCCGCGATCTCGCGCGGGAGGGCGAATCGTTCCAGCAGATCCGGGTGCGATTGCGCGGTGAACTGGCGGGCGCATTCCTGCTCGCCACCGACATTCCTGTCACCGTGGTTGGCTACAAGCTCGGCTTCGTCGAGCCCGGCAGCTTCACCCGCAGCTTCATCGGCTATGCGGGCATGACCCCGTCCGATTACCGCCGCCTTCATAAATCCGACAGCACACGCGTGGCGGCGGCGACGACTTTGCTGACCGAGCAGACGCCACCATAGCGCTTCGGCTGGTCACCCCGGAGAAACCTTCGTGTCAAACCGAACAATGTCTTTCCCGCCCGCGACGCGCAGTCATCGGGCTTCGACGCGCGCTCGCAGCAAGGGTGCGCGCCGACAAGTACGGAGGGGATCGATGACAGAACAGGCCCAGACCGAACACGCGCGCGCCGCAGCGGGATCGGGCATGGCGCCCGAACCTCTGGCGCGCATTCGCCCTGCCTTGCAGCGTTATATCGACGAGGGGGTGATCCCCTGCGCGCACACCGTGATCTACCGTCGCGGCGAGATTGTCTTGGAGGAAACGCAGGGCTGGAGTTCGGTCGAGACGCGCGCACCGTTGCAGCCCGACGCGATCTTCCGGCTCTATTCGATGACCAAGCCGCTGGTCGGCGTGGCGATCCTGCAACTGTTGCAGGACGGGCGCTTGCGCCTCGATGATCCCGTCGCCGCCTATCTGCCCGAATTCGCCGACATGAAGGTGCTGCAAGGCGACCAGCTTGTGCCTGCCGACCGGCCGATCACGCTCCACCATCTGCTCACCCACACCGCCGGACTGAGCTACCATTTCCTGCTCGATGACGCGATCGCCGAACGCTATTTCGTCGCCGGCCTGTTCGATAACTGGACGGTGCAGCCGACCGGCATTTCATTGGCCGGCTATGTCGAAAAGCTGGCCTCGTTCCCGCTGCGCGCTCAGCCGGGCACGGTATGGTGCTACAGCGAGGCGATGAACGTCCTCGGCCGTGTCGTCGAACTGGTGTCCGGCGAGCGGTTCGGCACTTTCCTGCACGACCGCATCATCGCGCCGCTGGGTATGGCCGATACCGGCTTCCACGTCCGGCCGGACAACGAGGATCGGCTGGTCGACGTGTACCAGCCGGGGCCGGACGGCGGCCTGATGAACATATCGGACGATCTCGGATTCGATTTTCCACCCTCGGCCGATCTCGGCGGATCGGGGCTGGTCGGCACTGCGGCGGACTATCTGCGGTTCGCGCGGATGATCCTTGACGGCGGCGAGCTCGATGGCGTCCGAATCCTCGAACCCGGCGCCTCCCGATTGCTCGTCGCCAATCATCTCGGCCCGGAGTTTGGCGATCGCCCGCTCTGCGCTATGCCGCAGGGTCTCTATGCCGAACGCGGCGTCGGCCACGGCTATTGCGGCGTCGTCATCAACGACCCCATCGCCCGCGGTATTCCGGGGTCGCCCGGCGAATATTCATGGGCGGGCGCCGCCGACACCAACTTCTGGATCGACTTCGAACAGGATCTGATCGTCATCGTCCTGAGTCAGGTATTTCCCGGCGAGTCCAAAGCCCGGGAGATTCACGGCGCGGTCAGAGCATTGGTCTACGACTCGATCCGGCAAGGCGGTGAGGCGTGATGCGCGCGGGATTGCTGCTCGTCGCCAGCGCGCTTGTCATGGTCCCGGCCTCCGTGGCGAATGCGCGCGGTGGCGAACCGAAGGCGACTATCGCCAGATCGTGCGCCCTGACGGCACTGCAATCGGTGTTGGACGGCTATGTCCATTCGGGAAAAATCTCCGGAGTGGTCGCTGCCATCGGCTATGGCGACGCGCCGCCGGCCTTCATCACCGCCGGGCGCATCGCCGACGATCCCGGCGCCCCGGCGGCCGGTCCCGACAGCTTGTGGCGCGTCTATTCGATGACCAAGCCGATCACCGCGATGGCGGCGATGAAGCTGATCGAGCAAGGCAAGCTCAAGCTCGACGAGCCGATCAGCGATTTCATCCCCGCCTTCAAGACGATGCGCGTTGTCCTTGATCCGACGACGTCGCTGGACAGCCGCCCCGCATCGCGGCCGATCACGGTGCGCGAATTGCTGACGCATACCGGCGGCCTCACCTACCAATTCTTCGGCACAGGACCGATCTTCCAGGAATATAAGCACCTCGGCCTGCTCGGCGGCCGCGTCGACCCCGGGGCGAGCGCGGCGCAACCGGCGACCCTCGCGCAATTCGCCGACCGCGTCGCCACCGTCCCGTTGTTGTCGGAGCCGGGCACCGAATGGCATTATTCGATCGGCCTCGATATCCTCGGCCGCGTGATCGAGGTCGCTGCCGGCATGCCGTTCGATCGCTTCGTCCAGCAGAACATCCCCGATCCGCTCGGTATGTCTTCGACCTTCTGGACGGTGCCGCAACCGGACGCCGCCCGGCTGGCTACCGCATATTACTGGCAGGGCGAACAGCGCCTACCGTTCGAGATCGGCGCGACATCGATGTGGCTACACTCGGCGCAGGTCAATTACGGCGGCTCGGGTCTGGTCGCTTCCGCCCGCGACTATGATCGCTTCCTCCTAATGCTAGCGAACGGTGGCCGAATCGGGAGCGTTCGCGTGCTAAAGCCTGCGACCGTGAAACTGGCGATGTCCAACATGTTGCCGCCGGGCGTGCGCATCGCCGGCAACATCACCCCGGCGCCGGTTGCAGCGCAAGGCTTCGGCGCTGGTGGCGAGGTCTTTCTGAAAGACGTGCCCGGCGGCGTCTCCGCCGGCACTTATGGCTGGTTCGGCGCGGCCGGCTCGTTCGCCTTCATTGACCCGGTGAAGCGGCTGCGCGTGACCGTGATGGTCAATTATTTTCCCGATAATAAATGGCCACTTTACGCCGATGTGGTGAAGACGCTTTATTCCCGTTTCGATTGAAATCAGGCGCTGAACGTTTTGGTACCATCATTTTGAGTGGGATTTCGAAAGGGCCGCGATACATGTCTTCGGCCGAGTTGACGGCCAAGGCTGATATTTTGGGACACCGCTCGATCCGATGACAATGCTCGATTCAGGTCAAATGGGCTCGGGCTTTTGCATGCATAAGAGGCTGTTTTCGGACGTCCGCCGCCCAAACCCGGCTGATCGCTTGCAGCCCATGGTCGGTCGGCTTCGCGCCCTCATCCCGGTCGTCTAAGCCCATTCGCCGAACACCCGAAAGCGGACGTCTGTTTCGTGCTGCTGGGGTGGCCGCAGTTGCGGACGAACCGGTAAATCTCCTTTCAGCAGCGCAGATTGGGATAGCGGACGTTCCAAGCATCGGGCCAGCGCCCCAGCAGCTGCCATTCGCCATGGAAATCACATCGCCTGCGAGCGGTCATTCAATCGGGGAGATCGTGTGCTGAATTTCCCAGCGCAGCGATATAACCGGGCACAGCGCTGCGATCACCAGTACGAGCACAAAGAAGCCTAGAACCAGCCACTACCGAACTGCCGTGCCTGAATGGGCGATTGCAGATCCCGTTCGAGATCGTCAAAACCAGCTTTGCGTGGTCATGCCGCTACGCTCCCGCCATTGCACCCATCGTCACATAATCGACCTTGCCGGTGCCAAGAACCGGCAGCGCGTCGAGCACGCGGACATCCTTCGGCACCATTAGCTCTGCGACTCCGTTGGCCTTGGCCCAGCCCTGCAGCGCGCCGGCGGTCGCGTCCTTGCGCGTGGTGAACAGCACGAGCTGCTCGCCCTTGCGCGCATCGGGGCGGGTGACGACGGCGTGCTCGGCGTCGGGCCAGAGCGCCGCGGCATAGCCTTCGACTGCCGGCAGGGAAACCATTTCGCCGCCGATCTTGGCGAAGCGCTTGGCGCGGCCGCGGATGGTGACGAAGCCGGCGTCGTCGATCGTGACGATATCGCCGCTGTCGTGCCAGCCGTCCTCGGGCGGTTGCAGCACGCCGGGCCTGTCGGCCTTGAGATAGCCGGCCATGACATTTGGCCCGCGGATCGACAGGCGCCCGCCTTCGTCGATGCCGGGAACGGGGCCGAGCTTGCCTTCGACGCCCGGCAGCAGCCGCCCGACCGATCCGGCCTTGAAGTGCATCGGCGTGTTGACCGCGATCACCGGCGCCGCCTCGGTCGCGCCATAGCCTTCGAGGATGCGCAGGCCGAACTTCTCGGCATAGGTGCGCCGCGTCTCGTCGCGGACGCGCTCGGCACCGGCAAAGATGTAACGCAGCGAATAGAAGTCGTAGCCGTGCGCCATCCGCGCATAGCCGGCGAGGAACGTATCGGTGCCGAACAGGATCGTCGCATTGGCGTCATAGGCGAGCGCCGGGACGATGCGGTAATGCAGCGGGCTGGGGTAGAGCAATGTCCGCACCCCCGACAGGATCGGCAGCAAGGTGCCACCGGTCAGCCCGAAGCTGTGGAACACCGGCAAAGCGTTCAGCACCACGTCGCTTTCGTTGAAGTCGATCCGCGCGGAGAGCTGGTGGCAATTGGCAAGCAGGTTGCGGTGGGTGAGCACGACGCCCTTGGGCAGCCCCTCCGAGCCGCTGGTGAACAGGATCACCGCCGGCGCATCGGGGGAAATACGCAGCCGGCGATGGCTGCGCGCGGCGAAACGCGATGCGACCAGCGCGCGCAACCTGGCGCCCGCGCCGATCGTGGCGGCGATATCCTCGAGATAGCGGATCGTCACGCCGGCCTCGGCCAGCCCGGCGACGACCTGGCCGAGCTTCGCCTGATCGACGAAGGCTCGCGCGGTGACAATCGTGCGGATCTCGGCAGCGGCGCACGCTGCCTTCAGGTTGGTGAGGCCCGCGGTATAGTTGAGCATCGCCGGCACGCGGCCTTTGGCCTGCAATGCGAAAAAGACGGCGGCGACGGCGGCGACGTTGGGCAGCAGCACGCCGACCGGCTCGCCGGCGCGCGTTTCGCTGGCCAGCGGCCTGCCGAGCGCCAGCGCGCCCGCGATCAGTCGCGCATAGCTCAAGGGCGTGCGCTTGACGTCCTCGACGATCGGCGCCTTGCCGCCGTGGATGTGCTTGGCGTCGATCAGTGCCTGGAACAGCGTCCGGTCGATGTCCGAGGTGGCGAAGATCATGTCGCTCATCACGTCGTACAGCTTGCGGCCCGCCGCGGCGCGGCGCTCCCGCGCGCTGTCGCCGGTCACCGCGAAGCGGCGCTGCGGCAGGATCGTCAGCGTGATCCGGGGCAAGGCGCGTCGCCGCACCTTTCCGCCGAGGCGCGAGAACGGCGTGAACTGCGCCCCGTCGATCCGCACCGGCACGATCGGCGCGTCGGCCTTGTCGGCGACCATGCCGGGGCCGTCGAACACCTTCATCAGCGCGCCGGTGGTGGTGATGCGGCCTTCGGGGAAGATCACCAAGGTGCGCCCCTGCTTCACCGCCTTGACCATCGCCTTGGCCGCCATCGGGTTGGTCGGATCGACCGGAAAGGCGTCGAACAGACCCAGGAACGGCTTGACCCACCAGGCCTGCGCGATGCGCGTCGCGACGGCGAAGGTTGGCTTGCCGGGCAGGAACGCGGCCAGCAGCAACCCGTCGAGGAAGGAGACGTGATTGACCACCACGACCGCCGGTTCGCCGGGGCGCGGCATGTTCTCGCGGCCGTTGACCTCGACGCGGTAGAGGATGGTCAGCACGCCGCGGATCAGCGCCTTGAACACGGTTTCGGGCAGCAGCCAGCACGAGATCAGCGCGATCACCAATGTCGCCAGACCAAGCGCGCCGATCACGCCGGGCACGCTGGTGCCGGCCGCCAGCAGCGCAAGCACGCCTGCCACCATCACCACCGTGACGAACGCGTTGACGATGTTGTTGGCGGCGATGATCTGCGATCGTTCCGCCGGCGGGCTATGGGTCTGCAGGATCGCGTAGAGCGGCACGATGAACACGCCGCCGGCAATGGCGATGCCGGCCAGCGCGATCAGGATCGGCCAGCTTCCCGGCGTGGCGAGGAACGCCGCCACCGACGCGCCGCCGTCCCCGATCGCGAAGTTGCGTGCGGCGAGCCACAGCATCACCAGGAACGCCGCCATCGCCAGCGCCGACACCGGCACGTAGCGCGCAGATACCTCGCCCGCGAGCAGGCGATTCACCGTCAGCGACCCGGCCGCGACGCCGATCGAGAAGATCAGCAGGAACAGCGTCACCAGCTCCGGCCCCGCGCCGAGCGTGCCCTTCACGAGTGGCGCGAATTCGGACAGCACCACCGCGCCGACCGAGAAGAACCAGCTGATCCCCAGGATCGCAAGCCACACGCCGCGGCCGCCGCGCGCCGCGAGCAGGATGCGCCAGGTGCCTCGGACGATGTTGAGGTCGATCCGCTGGCGCGGCTGGAGCGAGGGCGCGCGCGGCACCAGCAGGCTGGCGAGAAAGCCGGCGACGGCGATGCCGGTCGCGGCGAGGCCGGCTTCCCACGCGGGGATCACCCCGCCGAGCAATTGCCCGCCGAGGATCGCCAGGAAAGTGCCCGCCTCGATCAGGCCGGTGCCGCCCATGATCTCGCGCGGCTGCAGGTGCTGCGGCAGGATCGAATATTTCACCGGTCCGAAGATCGTCGAATGCACGCCCATCAGGAACAGGCAGGCGAGCAGCACGGGGATCGACGAGAACCAGAAGCCGCCGATCGCCAGCGCCATGATGCCGATCTCCGCCGCCTTGACCCAGCGCACCAGCACCGCCTTGTCGTGCGTGTCGGCGAGTTGACCGGCGATCGACGAGAACAGGAAATAGGGCAGGATGAACAGGCCCGTGGCGATCGTCGCCAGCATCTCGGCCTTGCCGGGTGCGGCGGCATAGACGCCGAAATTGGCGAGAAACAGCAGCGCGAACTTCAGCAAATTGTCGTTGAACGCGCCCAGGAACTGAACGACGAACAAAGGCGCGAAGCGGCGCTTGCCGAGCAGCGAGAGATCAGGTGCGGCCATCGGTCAATTCCCCCCGGACGACGTATCGTCCAATTCGGAACGAGGCGTTAATGCGGCGTCTTCGGGAAGGTAGCGGGCATAGAGCCAGCCGATGCCGATCAGGCTGAACCCCAGCGCTGCGAACGAGGCGATGCGCAGCAGCCCACCGAGCCCGGCGGCGTCGACCAGGAACACCTTGGCCACCGCGACGAGCATCAGCGCCAGCGAGGCGATCCGCCAGTCGCGCAGGCCCGCGGCGATGCCGTGGCGCAGGAAGCCGATCGCCAGTACGATCAGCAGCACCGATCGCGCGATATCCTCGCTGTCGCCGACTGGGCCGATCGACAGCAGCGAACCGTGGAACGCTTGCCGCAGCGTGGCGGCGACGAAGGCGAGGATCAACGCCATCCGCAGCCATTCGCGCGCGCGGAGCGCCAGCGGCGGCAAGGGCAAGGTACGCGCCAGCCAGGTCAGTGTGAATGCGGTGCCGAACGCCGGCAGCAGCAGGTTGGCGACCGGCCAGCGCCCCACCGCCTGCAAGCTCCATAACGGATCGTGCAGGATCAGCGTGAAGCCGACGAAATGCGCGACGCTCGCCGCCGCCAGCGCTTGCGCGGCGATCGGCACCCGTCGCCAGAGGAGGACGGCGACACCGGCGAGCAGCATCTCCCAGACTGTGCGCTCGGCCATGCCGAGGCGGACGAACGCATCGACGTCGGCGATGTCGAACAGGTGCTTGAAGGCGATGTGCAGCGCTATGCCGGCGAGCACCGCCGCGCAGCCCAGCGTGACGCGGCGCAGAGTGGAGGCGTCGCAGCGCCACGCGACAAAGGCGCATGCCGCCGCCGGCAAAGCGAGGCGCAGCAGCGTGTCGCCGAGGCTTGGCAGCGCGCCGACCAGCATCGGCTCCCCGGCCATAGCGGCGACCCCGGCCGCCAGCCAGATGCCGAACGGCAGCATCGCCCATAACGCCGTCACAGCGCCCGCCGCGATGAGTGCCGGCATCGTCCGCCGGCCGAGCGCCAGCGCGCCGAACAACACCACCGGGATCAGCGGGAGGAAGTGCGCGGGGAAGATTTGTGCCACGGCGCCATAGCCGAGCAACACCGCGAGGGGCTGGGCGACCTTGCCGGCTTCCGGCAGGCGGCTGCGCCACGCGAACATGGCCGCGGCCAGCGCCGGCACGAGCCAGCGCAGCATGGCGGCGGGCGCGGCGGTGTCATCGGCGAAGCCGAAGGCATGGAGCCACTCGGCCGCGGGCCCGGTCAGCCCCACGAACAGCGCGACGGTGCCGAAAAACGCTGCGACCGTATCGATGCGGCTGTCGCCGGCGCGCTCCGCCAGGAGCAACAGGCCGACCGCGACGATGGCGATCGCCGGAGCGATACCCCATGCGGGCACGATCACGGCCGCCGCCGTCGCGATCAAGCCGGCCGCGGTCGTGGCCAGGATCGCAAAGCGCGTGTCCCCGGTGCGCTCGGGCGCGGTCCAGCCGCGCGCGGCGACCAGCCCGGTCGTCGCGGCGCCGAGCAGCGCCAGCAGCGCCACGGTCGATTCGCTGATGGCGAGGTGCAGGACGGGCAGCGCGACGATCGCGCCGGCGATCGCCGACAGCTGGATCGCGCCACTCGGCCGCGTGTCGCGCCACATCCGCTGCGCGACCGGCAGGCCGAAGATCACGGCGATGCCTGCCATCACCGCCGCCAGCATTGCGGGCGCGGGCGCGGGCCAATAGGCGGCCAGGAGCAAGGCAACGGCCAACCCCGCCGCCGGCAGCTCGGCGAGCGCCGCCTCGCGGCGCGACAGCCACACGATCGTGATCGAGACGAGGCCGTACAGGCCCCAGGTCAGCGGCGCGAACCCGCCGATCGCGACCAATGCGGCGAGCTGCGCGCACGCGGCGAGGCTGCCGAACAGCCGAACCGGCATGCCGCGCCGTCCCGCGAAGGCGGCGAGCGGCAACGCGATGCCGAGCAGCAACGTGAAGGCGCCGACCGACACGGTTCCTGCGAGATCGAGCGCGCCGCCCAGGATGAGCATCAGCCCCCAGCCGAAGCCGCCGGCCAGCGCCAGCACGCCGAGCCACATCCAGCGCTGCGTCCGCGACAGCGCGCACAGCCCGCCGACGGTCAGCGCCAGATAGGCCGAGAGCAGCGGCACGTCGGGCGATCCCGATCCGACCAG
>Ga0164242_10002879_pt1 | contig 19825 bp, 17 predicted proteins | sample OricomgcompostMG_FD_108783 | JGI IMG/M metagenome (GOLD analysis project Ga0164242, IMG submission 108783) | Miracle-Growth compost microbial communities from Emeryville, California, USA - Original compost - Miracle growth compost (MG) ... | reverse complement strand
GGAGCGACCTTATACTGCTTGCCGCCGGTGCGGATGACTGCATACATGGCTAAAACCTCTGGCGGGCGCTCGTTCGGAGGAGCGCTGACCGCTTCCTTAATGAATTGTGCTGCATGGGGCATCTGCAGAGGAGGTTTTTGAGTAGCCCGTCTGAGCCCGAAACTCGCGGTCAAGACCTGCCATCTCTGAAGTAAAGACACTCTGGCTGCAGCGCCAAACTTAATGAGTTTACCGGTTTTACGCCCGATGGTCAATGGAAGTGGCTGGCCAAGGCGTCCTCCGCCCTGACTCCCCGCGGAAGATCACTGAAACTCGGCCTCAGTCAGCCGACTTCGCGGCCTTTTCGCTGGGCCGGATCGAGACACCTTCAGGGGTGTTCGGAGCTGCTGGAAGAGCCTCTGCCTCAGCATCGCCGCCGTAGACCACCTGGCCGTATTCGATCAGGGTGACCATCCCGACGCCTCCGCAGATATTTCCGGCGACTGCGGGGAAGAGCCAGCGCGGGAACATCCCTGCTCCCATATGGCCGACGAACACTGCCGTCAGTACCTCGCCGCTGCCCGCGATGCAGTGGGCGAAGCCGCCCAGACCCACCACGAAGGCCAGCATCCAGATAATCATCACGGACCCGGTGATGGAGTGCGATCCCGACACCAGCCAGGCGACTGTGGCGATGATCCATCCGCCGACCACCGCGCTCCAAAAGATAGTGCTTGTGGGGCGCGCCGCAGCCTCCGAACCCAGCACCGCGAGCGCACTGACGAACTCCGGCTTCAGGGCTCCCGTGAACGAGGCCAGCGTGGCAAATATGCCGGCTCCCATCACATTCGCGGAGAGGACGATCAGCCATAGCTTCAGGGTCTTCCAGACGTGCTGCTTTTCCGCCAGCACCAGGGCCACCGGGTAGAGAGTGTTCTCCGTAAAGAGCTGCGACCGGCCTAGTATGACCGCGATGAACCCGAGAGGGTAAAACATCCTCGCGATAAACACCGTCATCTGGCTGGGCGCTACGCCAGCGGGCGTAAGCAGGGCGATGGCGATCGCGTTACCCATTCCAGAGAGCCCCATGAAGATACCGCCGGCTATCCCGGAGATAAACAGCGCTACACCGGATCGGCCAAGCTCCTGCCGGGCGTTGTTGGCCACCTGCTCATAGATATCCTGAGCGCTCGGCCGCTCCAGATCCTTCTGGGGGGCTGATTGTTGTTGCGGTGCCTGTCGGCGTCGTAGTCGGAGGGGCATTGTGGACAGTGAGATGCGGGAAACGCAGCAGATGGCGTGGGTTCTTTTTTTCGGACTTCAGGAGAGTAATCTCCTCATGGTTCTTGTGAGCACTGCTAACACTGGCCCAATAGGTATGGCCTTAGACTCCTATTCCATGTGTCATCCTGATAAGGCTTCATGCCCCTATGCAATGTGTCATCCTGAGCGGAGCGCGTCATCGCGAAGTCGAAGGATCTGCAGTTCAAGGTGCCTGCTCGATCCAACAAACCGCAAATCCTTCGACTCCGGTTCCGACTCCGGTTCTCGCGATAAGTCTGCGAGAACCTTCGCTCAGGATGACACCCGGTGTACGAAACAGGGATCTGGTTCAGTTAATACGACGCTTGTACGGTCGGTGCCCAATTTGGACACTTCCTATCAGCGCATCCTCGGAGCAGTCACGCCTGCTCTCTCCGCCACCCGCCAAGCACGGCTCCCATCAGGACCATGCCCACCAGACAATAGCCGCTGGTGATGGCAAGGATCTTCACCCCGCGTCCCTCAAACGCGTACTCCGTAGCCCACGTGGTGAAGACGACGCAGAACCACAGGATCACGGCGACCTGCACGCCTCGCGATGCCGTCAGCGGGCCGGTCACCTGGATCAGCCAGGACAGGAACAGCGCCAGCGTGAGGGTCATTAGCAGCGCAATCCCGTACGCGAGTCCGGGACTGATGCCGCTGGACTGGAGTTGCTCCATCGTGCGGCCGATTCCCTCAAGCCAGGGCACGCGGAACATTGTGAACCACACGGCGCCCAGTCCGAAGTAGCAGAGGGTCGCGACGATAATGGCCAGGGGATGATGACGCACACCGTTCATGCAGAGCTCTCCCTCCGGATCGACTGAATGTATCCCGCAAAACTCGGCGGAATTGTAGTCAATCCGGAGCGAGAAAGTTCAGCGAATTCGGTTCGCTACTTCCCTACGGGAGTCCCTCTCCACGCACTCGCCCACTTGGACGGCTTCGGTCCCATGACAAATTCAAGCGTCGAGCCCTGCATGATCTCGCTGTAACGAACCACCGGACGATCCAGCGGCTTGCCGTTCAGCGTCGCAGACTGGATGTACATATTCGTTGCACTGTTGTTCTTCGCGAGCACCGTGAAGGTCTTTCCGTTCGCCAGCCGCATCGCGAACTTCGAGAAGATGGGGCTGCCGATCATGTAGTCACCGCTGGCTGGATTGACCGGATAGAAGCCCATCGCAGTAAACAGGTACCACGACGACATCTGTCCGCAGTCGTCATCCCCGTCGATGCCTGATGGCTGGTTGGCATACTCCGCGTTAGCGATCTCGCGCACCTTCGCCTGCGTCTTCCACGGCTGACCGGAGTAGTCGTACAGGTAGCCGTAGTGATGGCTGGGCTCGTTGCTGTGGACGTTGTGCTTGCCCGCGAAGTGCTGGTCGAGCTTCGCGTTGTACTTGTCCGCGCCGCCCATCAGGTCCACCATCCCGGCGATGTCGTGGAATGCGCCCCACGTGTAGACCCACGCATCTCCCTCGGTCCATCCCGAGACCGAACGATTTCCAGGGTTATCGCGTGCGCCTCCGATGGGAGCCCACTTGCCGTCGGACGTCCGGCCGTTCATCAGGCCGACTGCAGGGTTGTAGAGGTGCTGGTAGTTGAGCGATCGCTTCAGGAAGAACTCGTAATCCTTCTGTCGCCCGAGAATCCTCGCTACCTGGGCGACGCACCAGTCATCGTAGCTGTCTTCGATCGTGCGGGACGCGCCCTCATCGGTCTTGTCAGTTGGGATATAGCCGAGCTGTTTGTAGTAGGTAAGCCCGCCTCTGGCCTCATACGGCGTGTGCGGCTCGCGATCCAGCCAGCGGCGGGTGGTGTCTCCATCGGGAGGCGTCATCGCATCCTTGTACACGGCATCCCATGCTGTCTTCTTGTCGAAGCCGTCGAACCCCTTCATCAGCGCTTCGGCCACAAGCGAGTCCGCATGCGTCCCGATCATGATGTTTGTGTAGGACGGGTTGGGCCACTTCGGCATCCATCCGCCCTCCTTGTAGTTCTGCAGCAGCGCCGTAACCATGCCGGGGATGCGCTCCGGAGCCATCAGGGTCAGCATGCTGTTCTCAGCCCGAAAGGTGTCCCAGACCGAGTAGGCCGTGTACGACTCGCCATTGTGCACCTTGTCATCAAAGGCGCTGTAGTAGCGTCCGTACTCGGAGAAGACACGCGGATAGAGCAGTGCATGATAAAGCGCCGTGTAGACGATCTTCTTCTGGTCGTCACTCGCGCCCTCTACGCTCACGCGACTCAGCTTTTCATCCCACCTGGAACGCAGCTTCTTCTGAACGCCGTCGAAGTCCCACGCCGGTATCTCCTTGCGCAGGTTCTCGCGCGCCTGGTCAACACTCAGAAATGACGTTCCCACGCGAACTTCTACGACATTGCCTCCGCCAAACTCGGCATAGGCTCCGCGAGCACCAGCGCTATCGGCCCCGTAGGTCTTCGCACTCTGCCACGATTTACGGAACTCCGCGACGAAGTAGCCTTTGAAGTTGGGCAGAGCAAACGGCCCAAGTCTGCGGTCAGTTCGGTCGGGGTTGTAGCCGGTGATCTCGTGCTTTGCTGCATCGAGATCGGCTCCGCCTGCAACTCCGGGCCGCGATGCCTCGATCAACACGCGGCCGTTCTTGCCTTTGGGAAAGGTGAAGCGCATATACACGCAGCGTTCCGTCGCCGTCATCTCGGCGTGAATTCTGCTGCCGTCCTTCGCCGTCATCCACACGGAGTAGTAGTCAGGCCGCGCGATCTCGTCCGCATGGCTAAAGCGCATCTGCCGCGCTTCAGGCGTGGTCGCGAGTTCGCCCACCTGCGGGATTACGGTGACGTAGCCATAGTCACCCATCCAGATCGCAGGCTGATGCGTCCCCATGAAGCCCTGTATGTTCGTGTCTTCGTACTTATACGACACCACGCTCAGGCGATTCTGCCGCGTCTGCGCGGTCCAGTTCGTCATGCCGAACGGAGGCGTCACAAACGGCATGGTTCCGCCGTAACCGATCTTGCCGGAGCCGGTGCCGATGTACGGATTCACCCAGTCAATCGCATCTTTTTTCTGGCCGAACGCAAACGTGCCGAGCAGCACCGTCAGCGCCGATGTTGCGCACCAGCGCACTGCAGTTTTCTTGATCTGTCTTCTGTTTACCATCGCAAGATGACGATACCAGAGCAATCCGCAGAACCCGGTGCATACCTGCGGGAAGAAACCTCGTTTGAAGACCAGATTCTCCTCTACAAGCGGGTGTCATCCTGAGCGAAGCGGCGCAGCCGCGTAGTCGAAGGATCTGCGGTTGAGGATATTGCCTGAGCCATCAGACCGCAGATCCGTCGACTCCGCTTCTCGCGATGGCCGCGAGAAGCTTCGCGCAGGATGACACATTTTCGCCGCGGGGCGCCCGAGCGCTCAGGCCTCCTGGCTTTCCGGCAATGTAGGCTCTGCCGTCCCCCCGGGAATAATCCCCATCTCTATATAGATAGGCCGCATGACGCGGCGCACCGATGGCAGCTGCGTCGTGAACCACAGCGCGCCAAGGATGCAGACCGAGCCGGTCATCATTACCGTATGCGGAGCGCCAAAGCGATGCGCCAGTGCTCCTGCCAGCAAGCTGCCAAAGGGAGCCATTCCAACGAACGCCATCGTGTAGTAGCTCATCACGCGTCCGCGTTTATCTTCAGGCACCAGCGTCTGAATCACCGTATTGCTGGAAGCCAGCCCCTGCATCATCCCGAAGCCGGTCACAAGCATCAGGACCAGCGAGAGCGCCAGGTGATGCGACAGCCCAAAGAGTATGAGGCCAGCGCCAAAGCAGAAGGCAGCAACCTGGATCATCGTCGTCAGCCCACGCACAGACTTTCGCATCGCCAGCGAGATGGCGGAGATGAGCGCGCCGGCGCCCGATGCTCCGGTAAGAAAGCCGAGCGTATGCGGTCCGCCGTGCAGTACCTGTGCGGCGAAGACCGGCATCAGCACCATGAACGGCATCCCCATCAGGCTGATCAGCGCGAACAGCGTAAGAATGGTCCGTATGGGCTTGAAGCCGGTGACGTACGACCATCCCTCGCGCAGTTGCTCCACCATGGACGCCGTCGGTCTCTCTTTCACGCTGCGGCTGACCTTCATCATCACGAGCGACGCGACGACAGCGATATAGCTTGCGCCGTCGATCAGGAAGCACCAGCCTTCGCCCACCCCAGCAATGATAATTCCGGCGATAGCGGGCCCCGCCAGACGCGCAAGATTGACGATGGACGAGTTGAGCGCAATGGCGTTGCCGAGATCGTCCTTGTTCGGCTTCCCGGTATCGGGCGTCACCATATGGACCAGAAACGACTGGCGCCCCGGCATATCGAAGGCGTTGATGAGCCCCTGGAAGACGCTGAGCGCAAGAATCTCGTGAATCGTGATGATGCCGGCCAGCGTAAGGGCCGCGAGCAGAAGCGACTGGATGCCCGCCAGCACCTGGGTCCATACCAGCAGCCGGCGGCGGTCCATGCGCTCGACGACGACCCCCGCGAAGGGAGCCAGCAGGAACGTGGGGATCTGCCCGGCGAAGCCAACCACCCCCAGCAGAAACGCCGATCCTGTCAGCCGGTAGACCAGCCAGCTGGTGGCGATCCGGGTGATCCAGGTGCCGACGAGCGAGATGCTCTGGCCGGTGAAGTACAGACGAAAGTTGCGGTGCCGCAGCGCACGCCAGGCGTGAGAGTAGCGACCGGCGCGCTTCTTCGTCATCGACTCGGGAATTGTGGTCTGCTCTTCCATCTCTTCGGGGTGCCTTCTCGCGAAGAGAGCACACTCCCTACGATGATCGCAGCAGGCGAGATGAAGCCTCGTTCATCGTCCCCTAAATCTCTGCGGGTCGCTAGTAGAAATCCGCGCAGCTCAGGAAATATCCACAGGTGCGGCAGACCAGCTTGCAGCGGCTGTCTTCGAGCCGCGAGGAGCACGTGGGGCAGTAGACCTGGTGGTGTTCGGCAGGCAGGCGGCACTGATCTGCACCCTCAAACTTGTCGTCTTCTCGCAGTGCGGCGTCGATCGGGGACATGCCGTAAGGCTAACGCACTTTGCCGGATTTTCAACCGGCGGAAGGCGACCCGCAAGCATCGAATCGTGTACCGTCGAAGCACAACGGTTGAACACGAAAGGAGCTCACGCATGGATCGTTACGCAAGCGCCATCTGGCACGGCACCCTCAAGGAAGGCAAAGGAACCATCTCCACCCAGAGCGGCACTCTCAAAGACACGCAGTACAGCTTCGCTGCCCGCTTTGCCGAGGGCGTTGGAACCAATCCCGAGGAGCTGATCGCCGCTGCACACGCCGGCTGCTTCACCATGGCGCTCAGCGCGCAGCTGACCGAGGCAGGCTTTCAGCCCGAATCCATCGAGACGAAGGCCGTCGTGACGCTCGACCTGCACGGCGAAGGTCCGACCATTACGAAGATCCACCTGACCAACACATCGAAGATTCCCAACATCGACAAGGCGAAGTTCGATGAGCTGGCCCACAACGCCGAGATCGGCTGTCCCGTGTCCAAGGTCCTGAAGGCAGCGGAGATCACGCTGGACGCCACGCTGGTCTAACCCCGGCATCGGGCAATCTCTCCAGACGACAAAACGCCTGCAGCATCCGGACGCAGGCGTTTTGTTCTTTGGACTTCGTTGAGCAGAACGAGCCGTCGGGGCCTTGGCTTCTCGCGCCCGATCGCTCGTCGAGCGGGTCGCAACCACAAGACAGTATCCTCAGTCCAAAAAAAAGGCCAATATTTTTAAATGCGCCGCCATGGAAAAAGTTTCGGGTATTATTTGAAAAAAATTAGAAGGCTTCCCATCCATGTGTGGAATTGCCGGATACACCCATGCTTCAAGGCTCTTTCTGCCCGAACGGATTTACCAGGCGGTTGCTTCCATCCTTCACCGTGGCCCTGACGATCAGGGCGCTTGGCAGAGCTCTACCGTATCCCTGGGCGCGACCCGCCTCCGGGTAATCGATACCGCTGCCGGTGGTCAACCTCTTAGTTCGGAGGACAATGACTACGCGCTCGTCTTCAATGGCGAGATCTATAACCATGCCCAGTTGCGCAGGGAGCTGACAGCGCTCGGTCACCGGTTCCGGACGACCTGCGATACCGAGGTGGTCCTGCACGCCTTTATGCAGTGGGATACCGCCTGCATTGAGAAGCTGCGCGGGATGTTCGGCTTCGCCGTCTGGCAGGAGTCTCGAGGTCGCCTGGTGCTGGCGCGGGACCGAATGGGCATCAAGCCGCTCTATTACGCCTGTCACGACGGCGAGATTTACTTCGGTTCCGAGCTGAAGGCCGTGTTCTGCCATCCCGAAGTCCCACGCCGAATCGATGGAGAAGCGCTGGACGCCTATCTTGGGGTGAACTATGTCCCCGGAGGCCGAACGCTCGCCAACGGCATACGGAAGTTGATGCCTGGAACGTTTTTGACCTGGCAGGAGGGCCAGATCTCGCAGCACAGCTACTGGAGCGTAGGCCGGGCAGAGGGATACGCGCACACCAGCCTGAAGGACTCGACCGAGCGGCTCGACCAGCTGCTTTCGCAATCCATGAAGGAACATCTCGCAGCCGATGTTCCTGTCGGGGTGTGGTTGAGCGGGGGCATGGATTCTTCGACCGTCCTCCACTATGCAAGCCAGCACAGGTCCACGCCGTTGAAGACCTTTTCGATCACCTTCCACGGACGGGAGTTCAACGAGGCACCGTACCTCCGCGAGATGGCGGAACGGTACGGGACAGAACACTACGAGCTGGATCTCGGCCCGGGGACAGTGACCCCGGACTCCGTGACCGAGCTGGCCTATTACGCTGACGAGCCCAACGCGGACGCGGGAGCAGTCCCGGTCTGGCACCTTTCGCGCATGTCGGCGGAGAAGGTAACCGTGGCGTTGAGCGGCGAGGGCGCCGATGAGCTGTTCGGCGGCTACATCACCTATCTCGCCGACACCTATGCGCGCCGGGCGCGCCTGGTTCCCCGGGGCCTTCGACGCCTGTCACTGCATTCGGCAAACCGGCTGCCGGCTTCGAACAAAAAGATCGGCCTGGACTACAAGCTGCAGCGCTTTCTGCAGGGGACGCTGCTCGATGAGCGCAGCTCGCACGTCTTCTGGAACGGAACTTTCTCGCAGACGCAGCGACGAGACCTGATGCTCGCGCAGGACAGTACCCATCTGCTCAAGGTTCTGGCCACCATTCCCACCACGGGCGATGTGCGGCGGTTCATGGCGTTCGACCAGGCCTACTACCTTCCCGACAACCTGCTGGTAAAGGTCGATCGCATGAGCATGGCCCATTCGCTCGAGGTGAGACCCGCGTTTCTGGATCACCGGATCGTCGAGTTTGCGGCGACTCTGCCGGCGAACTACTGTATCCGCGGGCGCAATCTCAAGCTCCTGCTGCGCAATCTGATGAAAGACAAGCTGCCGCAGAGCATTCTGGCCAAGAAGAAGCAGGGCCTTGATATTCCGGTACACGACTGGCTGCGCGGCCACCTGAAGCCGCTGTTGCTCGATACGCTCAACAGGAAGACAGTTGAGGAGAGCGGAATTGTCTCGTGGCCTTATCTGGAACCGCTGATCAGGCTGCACATGGAAAGAAAGGCAAATTACGGGTATCACTTATGGGGCATGCTGATGCTGTTTCTGTGGATCAAACAATGGGGGATCCAGTGCAACCAGGAGCCTCCAGCCCCGGAGGTTACCTCAGCCGACTTCTCCGCCGTCTCCGCGTAGATACCATCGTTCTGCTGGTCGCCTGCTGCGCGTTCCTTCCCATGGTGTTCAGCCCGCCGCACCTGATGGACGATGTGGATGCCGTACAGGCGCAGATTGCCCGCAACATGCTGGAGAGCGGCGACTGGGTGACGGCCCGGCTGGATGGCATCGCTTACCTGGAAAAATCGCCGCTGATCTACTGGATCATGGCGGGCTCCTACCGCATCTTCGGCGTGCACGACTGGGCGGCGCGCCTTCCGCTGGCCCTCATCAACATCGCGCTGTGCTGGGTTGCGGCGCGCTTTGCTCTGTGGGCGTTCGGGCGACGCGCGGCCATCTATTCCGGTGTCATCATGGCGACGTGCATCGGAATGTTTCTGTTCACGCGCATTCTCATCCCGGATGCCGCATTGGTCCTGACCATTACTTTGGCGCTGTGGTCGATGCTGCGTCTGCTGGATGCGGAGGAACCGCGGCCGGGGCGATGGTTTTTTACGCTGTATCTAAGCCTGGCGTGCGGTCTTCTGCTGAAGGGGTTGGTAGCCGCGGTCTTTCCGGTCTTCATCGGCGGAATCTACCTGGCAATTCTGCGGCAGCACAGCGCAGGTGAGCTGTGGCGGCGCCTGCGGCCTGTGAGCGGGTTGGCGATGGTGCTGGTGATCGCGGCACCGTGGCATGTGCTGGCTACGCTGCGGAATCCGCCGTACTTCGACTTCACCATGCACTCCAGCCCGGGCGAGTATCACGGCTTCTTCTGGTTCTACTTCTTCAACGAGCACCTCTTCCGCTTCCTGAATATGCGCTATCCACGGGACTACAACACGGTTCCGCGCCTGTGGTTCTGGCTGCTGCACTTCGCCTGGCTGTTTCCGTTTTCGCTCACGCTGCCCGTCGCGCTGAAGCGAGGCTGGGTGCGGCGTGCAGAGATGAACTCCCGCGAGGCGCGAGTCCGGCTGCTGTGCCTGGTATGGGTGCTGTTTATCCTGTGCTTCTTCACCCTATCGACGACGCAGGAGTACTACTCGCTGCCCATCTACCCCGCGCTGGCGATGCTGCTGGGGAGCCACCTGGCGCTGCGTGAACGATATCCCCGCCTGGCCCGGATGGTGCTCACCGCCGTGCTCGGGCTCTGCCTGGCGGCCATCGTGTTCCTGCTGGCGTACACGGCAAAGGTCGCGACGCCGGGCGATATCTCGGCAGCGCTGACTCAGAATCCGGACATGTACACGCTGTCGCTGGGCCACATGAGCGACCTGACCCTGAAGTCGTTCGCTTACCTGCGGCTCCCCCTGGTGTTTGCCGGGGCCGGTCTGGCCATCGGTTTGATCGGGCTTGTGCGGGTCCGCAGGACAGGGGCGGCAATGGCTGCATTGGTCCTGATGATGCTCGCCTTCCTTCAAGCCGCACGACTGGCGCTGATTACATTCGACCCCTACCTGAGCTCGTACCGGCTGGCGGAGGCCCTGGAGCGTGCGCCCGCCGGAGACCTGATCGAAGGCGATGCGTACTATGCCTTTTCGGCGACGTTCTTTTACACCAACAGGACGGCGCTGCTGTGGAACGGGCGAAGCGCCAACCTGGAGTATGGAAGCTACGCCCCCGGAGCCAAGCAGGTTTTTATTGACGATGAAACACTCAAGACTCACTGGACAAGCCCCCGCAGGACGTATCTGCTCGTCTACGGCGAAGACATGCCGCATTTGAAGGATCTTTTGGACGGAGCCTTCAGGATCGTCGCAACAAGTGGCGGGAATTATCTGTTGTGTAACCAGTAGCCTTCGCGCAGCCACCAAACCGGGCGCCCGACCTTCGCGAAGCCAAGGTGGGTTAGCAGGATTCCGAACGTCTCCCGGTCAGCGTTGCGGGACATCTGTCATTGACAAAAGAGGTCTTTCAACCGTCTCATAAACTCCTTCACGCTTTCAGGAGGATTCCCCACACGTATGCGCCATCGTCTCGCTTTTATGGTCGCTCTTCTCGCCGCCTCTCTTCCGGCTGCCGCCCAGCAGTTGGCCGCTACCCCGCCCATGGGCTGGAACAGCTGGAACTGGTTTGCCGGCAAGGTCACCGATGCCGATATCCGCAAGGCGGCCGACCTGATGGTCTCAAGCGGTATGCGTGATGCCGGATACGTCTACGTCAACATCGACGACACCTGGCAGGGCAAGCGGGATGCGAATGGCGTTCTCCAGCCGAATGAGAAGTTTCCTGACATGAAGGCGCTGGCCGACTATGTGCACTCCAAGGGGCTGAAGATAGGGATCTACTCCTCGCCCGGAGCGCAGACCTGCGCCCATTACGAGGGATCGCTCGGACACGAGGAGCAGGACGCGAAGATGTACGCCGAGTGGGGCATCGACTACCTCAAGTACGATCTCTGCAGCTTCCGCAAGAACATGCAGGCAGAGCACCCCAACGATGTTCCCGCGCAGAACAAGATGATGATCGAAGCCTACGAGAAGATGCACCAGGCCATCCTGAAGACCGGCCGGCCCATGGTCTACAGTCTCTGCCAGTACGGCTTCGATCAGTCGTGGCAGTGGGCTCCGAAGGTTGGTGGCAACCTTTGGCGCACGACCGGCGACATCCGGGCCCAGTACGGCAGCATGATGCTGATTGCGCTGAACCAGGCGGGCCTCTCGAAGTACTCCGGACCCGGCCACTGGAACGACCCTGACATGCTGGAGGTCGGCAACGGCAAGCTGACCCATGACGAGAACATCACCCACATGACCTTCTGGGCCATGCTCGCCGCTCCTCTGATTGCAGGCAATAACCTTACGGAGATGTCCGACGATGTGCGCTCCATCCTCACCAACAAGGATGTCATCGCCATCGACCAGGACAAGCTGGGCAAGCAGGCCGACCGGGTCTGGGCAGGCGATCAGATTGAGATCTGGTCGCGGCCGCTCTCGGACGGCTCCACCGCGCTGGCCATCTTCAACGTCTCCGATGACCAGCACACCATGCACGGCATGACGCTGCACCTGAAGGATGCAGGCTTCACGTCCGACACAGCCCACGCCCATGACGTCTGGGCCCACAAGGACCTGGGCGTCATCAAGGACACGGACGTCTTCACGATTCCGCGCCATGGCGCCGTGCTGCTGAAGCTGACAAAGTAGCCTGCAACCCCGGAGCCCGGTGGCAGCGGCATGGACTGGTTTCCCCCGTCCGTTCCGCATCCCCGGGCTCTCTCGTACCTCGCATCTGAGAAAATCGTCCCGTAAGGCAAATCTGCTTCAGGAAGTTATTCATGCACCGATCCGCTCGCGTTCGCCGCTCCAGCCTTGCCGCAGTCGTTCTATCCCTTCTAGCGCCACTTGCGCGCGCCCAGCAGACTCCCCCACTGGCAGGGATCGCGCATATCGCAATTCGTGTGCGGTCGCTCGATGCCGCGCGCGACTTCTACCAGAAGCTTGGCTACGAAGAGGCCTTCCTGCTCAAGGACAAGCAGGGCAAACCGCGCGAGAGCTTCATCAAGATCAACGATCACCAGTTCATCGAGCTCTATCCCGCCAATCCCGAGGTGCCGAAGGAGTCGTCGATCGGCTTTCTCCACGTCTGCTTCGAAGGAGACAACGATCTGCAGACTGTCCACGACGACTACGTGGATCATGGCCTGACGCCGACGGCGGTCCGTAAGGCCGGCGCCGGAAACCTGCTCTTCACGCTCGCCGGGCCCATCGACGCCAATGGCGCTGCGCAGAATCTTGAATACACCCAGTACGAACCCGGCTCCATGCACTACAACGACCAGGGCAAGCACATGGGAGAGGACCGCATCGCCGACGCGATCGTTTCAGTTTCAATCGCCGTGCGCGATCTCGCAGCCGCCAGAGACTTCTACCTCAACCAGCTCTCATTCAAATCCATCGCAGGCGATCCCTTGTTCCTGCACATGCCCGGCAACTCCGGGCAGGAGATTGAGCTGGTGAAGGCAGATGTTCTCGGCCCCAGGGCACGCTTCGTCCTTCGCTCCTCGAACCTGTCGAAGGCGCGCCGCCTGCTGCACAAGCAGCACATTTCCATGCTGAAGTCGGATGACACCCTGACGCTCGCCGACCCGGACGGCAACGTCATCATGGTAAGGAGCATGTAACCTGTCCGTCCCTTCCATAACGATCCGGCAGGCGCTCCGTGACGCAGCAGAACGACTTGCCGCCGAACCCCTGCTGGCAGATTTTGCCCGGAGAGACGCGGAGATTCTGCTGCTTCATGTTCTCAACGCTTCCCGAACGGTGCTGCTCTCCCATCCCTCGCGGCCGCTGACCGATGAACAGCGTGTTGCCTATAAGGACGCAATCGCCCGCCGACTGCGTCATGAGCCTGTTCAGTACATCGTCGGCTCACAGGAGTTCTACGGTCTTCCATTTCGCGTTACGCCTGCGGTGCTGATTCCGCGCCCGGAGACAGAGCATCTGGTCGAAGCTGTCCTCAATCGCCTTCCGCAGGATCGGCCCATAACTATCGCGGATATCGGAACCGGCTCCGGCGCCATCGCCCTCGTTCTGGCTCATCATCTACCCCTGGCGACGGTCTTTGCGCTTGATCTCTCACCGGCGGCACTCCATGTGGCAAAAGACAACGCCGCCGCTCTCGGACTCGCAAGCCGTGTGTACTTCGTCCTCTCAGACCTCCTGGGCGCTCTGCCCCCGGACCAGCAGCACGCATTCTTCGACGCTGTCGTCAGCAACCCGCCCTACGTTCCCACTACTGAGGCCGCACAGCTTCATCCCCAGGTCAGCCAGTACGAGCCGGTCACGGCGCTGTATGCGGGGGAAGATGGCCTATCTATATATAAGCGGCTGATCCCGCAGGCGCACCATGCGCTAAAGCCCGGTGGACTTCTGGCCATGGAGATCGGATATGGTCAACGCGACCCCATCGCCGGACTCCTCTCGGGCTGGAAGGATGTTTGCTTCGTGAAGGATTTACAACAGATCCCGCGGGTGGCTCTCGCCTCCAGGTAAGCCTCTTTGTGGCCATCTGGTCCTACCATGTTCCCCTTCTCGCACCTCTCTTAATCCAAAAGGCGAACTATTTCTGTTGACAGTGGAGAAACCGCCTCCATATAGTCCTTTCGCGCAGGATTTGCGCTTTTTCCAGAGATTCAACCAGGATCGAAAACGTTCTAACTGAACCTAATTTGAGGCCATACCATGCATAAGAAACCAAGAAGTGGACTATCCAATCTGCTTTGTCTGCTCCTCTTGCTCCCACTCGTGCTGCTCCCCAAAGCCTGGGCGCAGGCTGCAGGAACAGCCAGCGTTCAGGGCACAGTTACCGACGCCACGGGAGCGACCGTTCCCAACGCGCAGGTAACCATCAAGCAGACCGCAACGGGAGTGACACGCTCCGCCAACACAGACAGCCAGGGTCTCTATTCATTTCCGAACATCGCGGTAGGGCCCTACTCGCTCACCGTCGCGGCGTCCGGCTTCCAGACGTTTACCCAGACCGGTGTTCTTGAGGTCGGCAACAACATCTCCATCGACCCTCATCTGCAGGTCGGTGCAGCCACGGAACAGATCAGCGTTGAGGCTTCCGGCGTAGCGCTCGAGACGGAAACCAGTACATTCAAGCAGGTCATCGACCAGGCCCGCATCACCGAGATGCCGCTCAACGGCCGCCAGGCGACGCAGCTTGTGCTGATCTCAGGCGGCGCCGTTTCGACCTCAGGTATCAACAAGGACATGGTGGGTTCCAAGAACTACGCCAGTTCCACCGTTATCGCCGTCGCCGGCAGCCAGGGCAACTACAACAACTACGTGCTGGACGGCGGATACCACACCGACAACTTCACCAACGTCAATCTGCCGTATCCCTTCCCGGACGCGCTGCATGAGTTCTCGGTGGAATCCAACTCCCTGCCGGCGCGTAACGGCGTTCATCCCGGCTCGCTGGTCAACGTTGTGACCAACTCCGGAACGAATCAGTGGCATGGAACGCTCTTCGACTTTGTGCGCAACAACGTCATTAACGCCACCAACTTCTTCTCTACGTCCAAAGATACGGTCAAACGGAACCAGTTCGGTGGAACTCTCGGCGGCAAGGTCATCACCGATAAGCTGTTCTTCTTCGGTGGCTACCAGGGAACCCGGGAGCACAAAGCCTCAAGCTCCAACGGCTACTGCCTTCCCACGCCAGCCATGCTGAACGGCGACTTCAGTCAGATGCCGGATAATAAGAGTGGACTTCCATGCTCCCGCACTGCCACAGCGTTCAAAGACCCGTTCACTGGTGCACCAAACCCGAGCCGCAAGATCAACCCTTCGACCTTTAGTCCAGCTGCCAAAGCTCTGTTGAGCTATCTTCCGTTTTCACAGGCCGACGCAAATGGCCGTGTCAACATTGCTCTTCCCGGCAATAACAGCGAAGACCAGTACATTGGCCGTATCGACTTTACCTGGAGCCAGAGGCACTCTCTGTTCGGCCGGTACTTCATCACCAATTACTTTGCCCCGAACTATTACTCGCCCGACAACATTCTGCTGACAACAACGGCGGGCAACGACGAGCGCGTGCAGACCTTCACCCTCGGCGACACCTTCATCTTCACGCCCAAGTTGGTTAACACCTTCCACGGCACCTACGCTCGTCGCCGCAATAACCGCGGCCCGACGTCCGGCGGCATCAATGCCAACACGCTTGGCGTGAATATCTTTACCTACACTCCGGTCGATTTGCGTATCCAGATGACTGGAGGCTTCAATACGGGATGCGGAACCTGCGCTCCCGGCTACTTCAACGTCAACACGGAAGACTTCGCCGACGACGTCGATTGGCTGATAGGAAAGCATCAGATTGCCTTCGGCGGCGAGATCATCCGCACCGGCGACAACACGCGTACCGGCTATCTCTTCAACGGCAGCTACACCTTCGCGGGAACCAACTCCGGCGAAGCATTGGCAGACTTCCTCACCGGCCGCATGAGCAGTTTCGGCCAGAGCCGTGCACAGGACACAACCTACCGGCAGACGGTCTTCGGGCTATATGCGCAAGATACCTGGCACCTGACCCAGCGGCTCACTGTCAACTACGGTCTGCGCTGGGAGCCGAACCTCTACCAGACCGACAAGTTCGGTCGCGGCAGCACCTTCGACCGTGCCGCATTCGATGCCAATCAGCGCTCCACCAAATATCCGAATGCCCCTGCGGGTTCGTTCTTTTACGGCGATGCTGGCGTTCCGAAGTCCTTCACCAGCAACCAGTGGGCGAACTTCTCACCACGCGTCGCTCTGACGCTGGATCCGTTCGGAAGCGGAAAGACCGTATTCCGTGCCGGCGCAGCCATGATGTATGACACGCCTGCTCTCTACACTTCGCAGCGCGTAGCGTCGAACCCGCCCTTCGTCAATGAAATTGACCGCACCGGCAATCTTTCCTTCGACAACCCATGGGAGAGCTACCCTGGAGGAAATCCCTTCCCCGGCGTCTTCCCACCGGATGCGACGGCAACGTTCCCCACAAACACTCTTTGGATCCTTCTGCCACGCCACATCCAGACGCCCGTCGTCTATCAATGGAACGCAAGCGTCCAACAAGATTTCGGCCGTGGGTGGATGTTCTCCATCAATTATCTCGGCAACCACGCATCGCACCAGTGGCTTGGCCAAGGCATCAATCCAGCCGTCTACATTCCCGGCAAGTGGACTGGACCGGGCTCCTGCGGAGCCATGGTTACAGCGCCAGGCAAGGTGGGAACAGACTGCTCTACGCTGGGCAATCCAAACGACCGCACGATCCTTACATTAGCTAACCCCACCCAGGGTGTGGGCTACAGCCCAACCATGACGTTGATTAGCGATGGCAACGACACCAGCTACAACGGTGTCATCACGGCCATTCAACACCGCATGTCCAACGACTTCAGCTTCCTTGCGAACTACACCTGGTCCAAGTGCATGTCGCTCGGTGACAACCCGGGAGACATCGCTGCGCCGTTCTTCGAACACACCGATAATCCCCGGCTCGATCGCGGCCCCTGCGGATTTGATGTGCGTCATATCTTCAATACAACTCTGATCGCCCGCAGCAACTTCCACTCCATGCAAGGATGGAAGGGTGCGCTGATCAACAACTGGCAGGTTGCTCCTCTGATCCGCATCACGTCGGGCGTCCCGCTCGACGTCACCTCCGGTGTCGACAATTCGCGCACCGGCATTGGACTGGATCGCCCCGACCTCATCGATTCCGGTGCGGTTTATACCGGAAACAATATCCAGCAGAAGGCGAACCTTGCGTACCTGAACAAGGCCGCCTTCTCCCAGAATGCTGTGGGAACCTATGGAAACCTCAGCCGCAATGCCTTCCGCCAGCCTAACTACTACAACATAGACATGTCTGTCAGCAGGATATTTCCGGTCCGCGAGAGACTCGACTTCCAGTTGCGCATGGAGGCCTTCAACGTTCTCAACCACCCCAACCTCAACGCATTCAGCACAAATCTGACCTCTGGAAGCTTCGGCAACGCTACTGGCGCCGCCGATCCCCGCATTTTCCAGCTGGCCGGAAAGTTCAATTTCTAACCCACAACTGCAGCACAAAGAAACAGGAGCCGTCCCAAACCGGGGACGGCTCCTGTTTTTGCTAACCTGATGAAACTTCTTGAAAGGAGCACGACGTCAAAATACTCACTATGACATCTGCACAGTTACAGGAACACCTTCACTCCCTTGAAGAACGTCTGCTTCATCCTGACCGCGAGACCAACCGCGGTGAACTTGCCTCGCTTCTTGCGCCTGACTTCAAGGAGTTCTGCACCTCGGGACGGATCTTCAACTTCCACCAGCTGGTTAGCGCACTGAATTCAAGCTCGGCCCGCACCGCCACCATGAGCCACTTCTACGTAAACGCCCTGGGAGAGAACGCGGCGCTCGCCACCTATCACATCACAACGGCAAACTCCACCTCGCATCACTCCTCTATCTGGGTCAAGCGCGGCGACAAGTGGCAGATGCTCTTCCACCAGGGAACCATCGCCTCGTGAGCGTCAGGAGGGCTCCCTCCCCTGCTCCTCCCACTCACGCTCGCGATACGGCCGGTCGGCCCTCTTCCTGAATCTCTCCTCTTCTTCCCACTTTCGTCTCTGCTCCTGCTCTTCACGCTCTTCGCGGCCATCGCTCATCTTCTTCTCCTCCTGGCTCTCTATCGCAGCGTCACTCTGACGGTGCCGCCGTCGCTCTGACGGAACGTGATCTCGCGATCGCTCATTGTCGCCGGCCCTGCAGCTCCCGCTAGCGGAACCAGCGTGGCACGGTCACGGTCGCTCCAGCACGCCATCGCGTGCAGGCACTTCAGAGACTGCGGTACACCCGGCTGCCTGTTCCAGTTCTGCACCATGTACGACGGAACTTCGCCAGGCTGCTGCACGAGGATATCGTTGGAATAGTTAATGTAGACCTGCGCGCCCTGTTGTCGAACTCCATCCCGGTACACCTTCGCCAGCGGATCGCGGAGAAAGAGCCTCTCCCGGTACACGGCTACAAAGACAATAACGACCAGTGACAACAACAGCAGGAACCGCTTCATCCATCAACCTCTGCTCTCTCTTGAAACCGCTCCTCCAAGCTTATGGCTTCTCGAGAACAAAGTGGAACAGACGGCTGGGACCGTCTTCCGGCACAAGGTAAAGGTCCCTGCCCTTCAGCGACATGGCCTCGACCGTCAGCGGCCTGCCGCGGTCGGTTGTTCCGGCGTGCAAACTGCGCACCAGCTTCATCGCCGGCCATGTGTACCAGTCGATGGTGCCGCTGGTGGGGTCCAGGTTCCCCGAAGCGACCAGTTCACCATTCACGAATTTGATGTCCTGGTACTGCGTCTGAGCGGCGTTCTCAATCACGCGAATCTGCTTGCCGTTCTTGTCCAGAAGATAGAACTTCTTGCTGCTCCAGTTGCCCGCCAGCAGGCCCTCAGGAACCGCCGCGACGCAGCCGATGTGGTCCTGGACCACAATCTTCCGCTTCACCGCCAGAGTCTTCTTATCCAGTTCCAGGATCTCGGCAGAGCTGTGCGGACGATACTCCGCAACCGGAACCCATATTGAATCGCCAAAGACCGAGATGCCTCCGGGATGGAATCGTACTCCGTCCGTCACCTCCACCTGGCGCTCGAACTGACCGGTCTTGCGATTGAACTGATGCACAAAGCCACGCTTGCGCTCGATATCGACCGAAGTGACCCACAGGTGCGCGGAATCAAGGTCCATCCCCTGCACGTGATAGGTTGTGCCTCTAAGCTCACGAATACCGTCAAGCCGCGCGCCTTCAATCGCATTGACCGCCACGGCTGAGACAGCAGGCTTGACCTGCTGGGCAGACACGAGCGGCACGCAAAACAGGCTGGCTGAGAACAGCACAAGCGGATGGAATCGCATCGTCCTCCAGGCAGTCCGCGGAGCGATCACTTCTTCTCTTCGTGATACTCCTGCTCGGTGTTGATGTTCCAAAGGGACGCCTTATCCACCTTACCAGCCGCCAGCCCATCCACTACGGCCATTGCTGTCAGCATGCTGTGGTCCTGGTTGTTGTACTTGTGCATGCCATTCCGGCCCACAAGAAACAGGTTCTCAAACGAATCCGTAAAATCGCGCAGCTCGTCAAAGCGGCTGTAGGTTCCGAAGTAGGCCGGGTACGTCTTGGGAACGCGCACGACGTGTCCGTCGCTTACATCCTCTGCCTGCAGGATTCCAATCTTCGCAACCTCCGCGATCGCAAACCGCTTCAGCTCATCGTCCGGCATCTTCCAAAGGGGATCGGTGTCGTAACAGAAGTACTCAAGCCCAATCCAGACCTTGTCCGGGTCGG
>Ga0164242_10002878_pt1 | contig 19829 bp, 11 predicted proteins | sample OricomgcompostMG_FD_108783 | JGI IMG/M metagenome (GOLD analysis project Ga0164242, IMG submission 108783) | Miracle-Growth compost microbial communities from Emeryville, California, USA - Original compost - Miracle growth compost (MG) ... | reverse complement strand
CAAGGTTTTGACGTCCAATATTTCTACTCTTTTGGCGCCCCGAACTATTGCAACAAATTCCGCGACTTGGACTTGCGATCTGTTGGAGGGGATGCTAGCTAAGGGTGGCCATCATATAGGCCTTGGGGTCAAGCCGAACAAGCCAGAGCAATTTTGTACGGGGCAAGACTTCTGCCCGCTTTGTATTCAACACAAGACCATGCCGAAAGCATAGTTGGCCCCTTTTAGTTATATACCTAATTATAGCCCCAAACCGCGCGTATCTAAAGTTCAGTCATAAACGGGACATTACCTCTTAATAACAGCAGAAGACAAAAAAGGACTTTTTACGCCCAACGACCGCATTCTGGCACCGTTTCCCTCCGCTACCCCAACCCATCAAGCAACAACGAAGAACGCGCCGCCCACAACCACCAGCCCAACCGTAAGCCCGGCCATCAACCAACCCTCACCCCTCGCCACTCCCCGCCCAGCGGCAGCGTTCGGGCTGCTCGCGCTCGTCGAAGTGACCAGCGTGCCGCCACCAGACGTGGCGCTCCCGCCGCCCCCCGTGCCGGTGGCCGACATCTCGACCCGACGCAGCACGTAGATCTCGCCCGTCGCGTCGCTGCTCATGAAGATGCGGTCGTCGCCGTCGATGGCGAGGCCCGCGGGCCGGAAGCACGAGCCGGGACACTTGGAGTTGTCGGGGTTGCTGAGGATGTCGGCCGCCGCCGTGGTGCTGTCGGCTGGCTCGACGGGTTTGCCGTCGACGAAAGACACGACTGAGAGCTTGTACCCGGCTGGGTTGTCTCGGTTCCAGCTGCCGTGGAAGCTGATGTAGGCTAACTTGCCGTTTTTGGAAAACTTTATGTCGAGGGGGGCCATGTGCGCCTTGTGTGTGAGGAAGAATGGGGGGGTTAGCTGGGTATCTTTGGCATTCGGGTTGGATGTGGTTTAGTGGTATCATAGGTATCTCACCTTGAATGTTAATCGCGGCGCAACGTGGTCTTCGGCACATGTCGTGTCATTCAGGGTCGGACTTGGGTCGAGTGCAAACTGACTGCCTACCACCATCTTGCCCACGTCCGGAATGTCTGTGTTCCAGAGCGCAAAGCAGCTGGGATAGCCATAATTCCCGCCCTGGTTCTCGGTGGACCCATTCAGGTAGCCGTGGAAGTTCATCTCCTCGCCCGGGTTGTCCTCGTGGATGTCCTTCCCCGAGCGATGCAGCTCGTCGGCGCTGTTCTCGACGCTATAGATGCCGCCCGTGATGGGCTCCTCGGCCACGCCGACCGAGTTGCGGAGCCCCCACCCTATCAGCTTCCCCTGGGTTGCGTAGTCGTACGGCTTGCCGTCGGTGACATTGGAGATGTCGAATGCGCGGATCTCCGAGCGCCCCGATGAGAGCTCGGTTGTGCCCTTGTCCATGTTCTCGGCGCTGCCGCGGGAGACTAGGAGGAGCTCCGGGGACCAGCGGGAGAGGAGGAGTGTGCGGGTTGTGTGGTCCGTGTTCTTCATGTTCTCTACTAGTGTCCGCTTGGTACCGCTGACGGAGACTTTGTCCGGGTCGTATTCCCAGGAATAGACCTCACTTGAGGACGAGGCGTACAGGGTCTTGCCATCACTTGACAGCTCGATCCCATGGTTGAGCTATACCAGGCGCATTCCGTTAGCCCTCAATCTCTCTGCGCAACCAAGCGGCAGGTCTTCTTACATTCGAGTCGTCAATGAGGGTGGTAGTCTTCTTTACCAACAGACATGTGCCTCCCTTGTCATCGAATTCGACATGGACAATGCCGCTTCCCTGCTGCACGACAAGCAGCGCTCCTTTTGAGTCGAACAAAAGGCCGCGGGGGCTCTTAAGCTTAGAGACGATGAGCTGGGCAACGTATCCGCTTCCGACTACCGGCGCCGAGTATGACGGTGTGAGGACGGTCGGGCAGGCGCCGGAGGCGGATGATGTCGTGGTCTGCGCATTGCTCGGCCCGGGGTGGGTCAGAGCTGCGAGCGCAGCGAGCCGAATATATTGGTGTAATTGCATCTCCTCTTCCTGTGTACGGACGGATACACTAGTGAGTCGCCGCCCGAGAAACTCTGTCTTGAATAAATTAAAAGCAAGAGTTGTGGCGCAGGACGCGATCCCCTATTCTCTCGTAAACAAACCTAAACGAAGGGCAATTGGAAAGTTAAGAGTATGATGAAAGACGCTCCATCTCACCCACCACCAACTCTTGTTCCGAAGTTCCCTGACCCAGCTCTGAACTGCCCGCATTATGGTATTATTAAGCTCCTTGGCTTCCCGTTTGGCTTCAAGCTGAACACGCGTCCGCCCATAAGAATCGACGGCCTTCTGAAACGCATCCGAACTTTACAATTGGCAGATGCACCGAGCTATGACTTTCCCACCGGGCGACCCCTCGCCTTGGCCCCCCTTCCCGTTGGCATTTCGCCCGGCGTGGTACTGTCGATCTGCAACCTTACCATGGGATTCTGGGACGCTAGGTCGATGGGCGGAAGCTCTGCTTGGAGATGATGTCACATCACTGTGATCCTACCTTTCAATGAAACTGGCTGTTGGAAACTTGATGGAGTTACGGGACCGAAACCTGCATCAAACCTTGGCGAATTTGGTGGATAGAAATCAATATTCAGGCGTGTCTACACTTGGGTGCTGGAGCCACCCACTCTACCCGGGAGTTGTGACCTACCTGGGGGTTAGCAGAGACCGACCCTAGCTCCAGACCAGGTGCCTACCTACATTGCGACAGCTTCTGATAACTCGCTTCAGGTAGGTACTTAATGCAACTCCCATGACTGGCGATGGCGGGGATGGCAAAGGAGGCAAATAACCTCCACGTCTTTTGCAGAGAAAAGGCACCGAATCCTCTGGATTCCCCTCGGGCGGCATTGTTGTCCAGGTTGAAATGATCCTCGCAGTCGCATTTTGCTGCTGGACAATAAGGAGGTCTAACTAATGTGCTTGCCTTAATGTCGGGAGAGGAATCCTGGGTAGCGAATTTGCACTGTAAATATGCGGTACGTAATCACGCTCTGGTCTGACCTATATAATTAACAGCTTAGTCGCTCGGTTCTACTCCCGGGTAGGTAGGCAGCATTTAATAGTCCAGCCAGCTAAGATGAAACATTCGCATTGGAACCTCAGCTCTAAACCCGCAAACAGGATGCTGAGCCTCAACTCCCGAACTGGACAAATCAGCTTATTCTCCCCTGGCGCGGGAATTTAGGAACAGCGGTGTCTAATACTTCTAACCCCCGAATATTTGTCTCGTACATCGTCTGAAAGCAAGACCGGTACACCGTGAGGTATGGCCTCTACAGTGGCGAAGAAACAGTGGGCGAGCACAGAGGACTGGGCCGCCCAGAAGCAAACCATCATTGGTCTGTATCAAGACAAGGAGTTGGAAGAAGTGATGGAGACGATGGAACGAGATCACAACTTCTTCTCCACGTAAGTCGAGTATCATCATACCACCATTGCCTATACCCAGCAACACGAGTCTCATACCCATCGAAAGGAAAAAGATCTACAAGACCAAGATCAAGGAATGGAACGTCGGTAAGCGGCTCAACGACGAAGACGTTATAGCCATCCTCCACTTCCAGGACCAACGGAAAGCTCTGGGCAAGCCGTCCGAGTACTGGCTCATGGGCAAGCGAGTCAATGAGACGAACATCCAGCGCTACCTCAGGAGGAAACCCCAGGTGCTCGCTCGCTACCATCGCGGCCACCGGCCCAACCCCCAGGAGTTTGTTCGTGTCACCTGCGTGACTCCTCCGCCACCACCCGGGCCAGTCTGGCGACTTCCGGGGACCACCCTGGGGGTATCGGAACTTTTATTTGCAGACTGCAGGGACTACCTGCGCTCGTCCCGGGACTCGGGTAGCTGGACCGTCGACGACGGAGGTGTCGTGGTCGGCATTGGTGCTGGGCGCCGTGGTTCCGAGATCATCGACGACGTGCTCGCCAAGTTCTTCGTCGCTGCGGATCTCTTATCCCGGTCCGATTTCTCGGGAGCTTTCAAGGTGCTGGACCTGGCCTTCCGTGCCACAGCCGAGATTATCTCGCTCAATATCCCGAGAGTGCTTTCGTTTCTGCTGGCTGTCTTCGCACGTCTTGACATGCGCGGGCAGCGCGATACCTTAAACGTGTTCCGGAAATATATACGAGACCAGGCCGACTCCATGCCTCAGACATATTCCAAACTTCCTACTGTCCTCCGACGGCTTAGTCGGCTTGACATACGAAATTACTGCGATCTATTACCAAGGGTGTTTGACTTGATGATCGAGCAGTCCGACGACCTGTTTGGGCCGGGCAGCAACTTGAGTCTCGAAGTTTACTGGGACAGTTACGGCTCCTTCGTCATCAAGAAGGACACGCGGAGCCAAGTCTGGAGCATCAAGAAAGAGCTCGACAAGATCCCACGCGATGCCGACATCCAACCCTGGGCGCTGAGGCTCCATCGGCTCTACGCCTGGAAGACGAGCCAGGCGAAGCGGGACGAGGGCAAATTCGACGAGGCCCAAGCAGCCCTGCGCACCGTGGAGCACACGTACGCCGCCGCCGCCGAGTCGAGCGACCTCGACGCCTCTCGGCATTGGTGCTTCGCCGCCATCATCGAGGAGAAGCGAGGAGACACAGTGGCGGCCGAGGCGTTCCATCGGCTATCGCTGAGAATGGCGATGAAGACTCGCGACGAAGACGCCGTACAGTTCGCGTTTTACAAGCTTACCACACTGCTGGATAAGATGGATAGGAATCCAGAGGCCGAGAGGATACGGGAGTTCGCTCGGGGTCGCATCTCGGAGATGGCTTCTCAGGTTCATTGGGACTGGGACGAGTTCCAGCAACGGACGGCCACACAGCCCGCCAGCGGTGACAATGCATCCTCGGAGCTTAGTTGATGGCTAGATTGGTCGCGTAGCGAGGCGTACATGCCGAGGCAATGAACCCCTCAGTCGCACCCCTAAGTAGTAGGTGGTACTCAAGCTTCCAATAAGAAATAGCTGGCATACCGTGAGCAAGGTGCCTAGTGTCGGCTCGTAGCAGTGAACGAGCGAGCTTCCGATTCTCATGAAAACCAGCTGCTGTGTAGGAGTAGATGTCGGGAAAAAGCCGTGATGCTATTCTGGGCTGGCCCAGTGAGCCAGGCCCGGAAGAACGTTAAGGTATGGTTAGGCTGCTAATCCCTGAATTGGGGTTCTGGAACGTTGACCTACCGGGAGTTATTGCTCCAACAACCCCCGCGTGAACCGTGGTGAGAGGTGACTACCGTGACGTCACCAATATCGAGGTTACAAATATAGGCACCTTACAATGGTATTCTGTTGGACTTTGCTCTATCTTCAACAACCACTGGTTTTATACTTTACCTACTACTTGATTTATTAGGCCAGGCAGGTAGATCTTGAGCAACCAACCGTGATACTCTTACTTATCAACCAATTACCACACAAGATGCCCTCCCTTTTACCTACAACCAGGGCGCTACATCACGCCACCCGCCTACAACCTTCCACACTGCTCCAACATCACATCCCCACCATTCTCATCCCACCTCACCAGCGTCTGTACCACCCGACGCCCAGCTCGCGGCAGCCCTACAAGGACGACCAAGACCGCCAATCGGTCAAACCGCGCACCCACTCGGGTAGCAACAGCGCTTCGGACTCGGAGGTCGCCTCTCACAACGGGACCTCTTACTCTCCGAAGTCGACAGACCCGGAAAACGAGAGCGAGACGGCCAAGAAGGAGGCCGCCGGCCGCGGCGGCGCCGAGAATCCGCTGGAGCTGAGCGGGGCTAACAAGGACTTGTCCAATCCACCAGCATCGTCGGGAACGAAGGGCGGGGAGAAGAAGCGGAAGAGCGGTCCCGGGGGTCCGGTAAAGCATGGGAAGCCGGTATAGGTTTTACCTTTTATGTTCTAGTTGTCCTTGACCGGGCAATAGGACGTGTAGTAAGAGGTTGGGTGGGGGGAGGTAGAGGGAGGAGGAGAAAGTAACCTTGGCCGCTGACTGTTACTTTCTTGCATACCTCTCCAGTTGATATCACATTGATATAATTTGAAGCGGTTGTTTGTGCTATGTGCATTAAATGGATTAAATACTAAATATCTCTTTGTGGCTATAGAAGAGGGGGGTATCATGTTGGAGGGTGTCGATGGAATTCCAAGTCGTGTGTGATTAAGGTGTATACGCAGGAGAGGCAAGTGAGGAAGTCGTGTGTGCAAGTCGGCATTTCTCCCTAATTGGTGGTGCCTTGACCGACCCCATAGGGAGGGCCTCGACCCAGCTTTCGTAATTCAGGCCGAGGTAGTCGATCTCCGCCAGATCATAAACGCCGCGAGTGCGGCGCACGTCGTAGCCCCTAGAGCGACATACAAGCTCGTGCGGTCGGGCGGCTCCTCCTCGCTCTTCGGAAACGCGGTGCTCGGGTTCGTAGCGGCCTCGGCGAGGCCGACGAAGAGCTCGCTAATGCTGCTCCAGGTGACGCTGACGTGTAACGGAGTGGCCATGTTGATGCTGGACGTGTATGCGTCGGGCTGTAATTCGCTGCGCTGGGTTGTCTTGTCCTTATCTGCCTTCTGCGCGGTATAAATAGCGGGAAGTTCATCTAGCTGGGGGAAGCGTTTGCGTAGATCGACGATGTGCGAGAAGGAATCGGGGTCTGATGAATCATAGGCGTAGCATATCAGGTCGCAGGCATCCAACTTGGCCTGGTTCTCTAGGATGGCGGGCTCCAACTCGCCTAGCTCTTCTAAGATCAAATAGCACTGTTTGCCCCCATGGAGCTCCACGCTATTGACGACGCGCCGGGGCTTGATCGTGGGATGATACAGCGGGTCGAAAGGCCTGTTTAAGAAGGCATCTAGGAGGGAAGATTTGCCGGCGCCCGGGGCTCCTAGGATGTAGCACAGGACAACGTTCCGTTCGACCCTCCCTGGTCGCCTCCGTCTCTTCCGCGGCTTGGTAATTTTCAGGGCCGCTGTGATCGGCTCTCGGGCGTTTGGCGCCTCGAAGCCAAGATAGGCCAGATACTCCAGCGTCGTTTTGGGTTCAAGGAAGGTTGTCATACTCCACTGAGCGAGCCATCCCTGAAGGGTGATGTAACCCTCGTCGTTTCGTACGGTAGAGGATGGGAAGGATGACTCGGTCCATTGGGTAGGGAGGCCAGGGGTTGGGGCAAAAAGAGCTGCCAGCTCTTGATCATTAAGCCCGCCGTCACTGTCCTTGTCGAAGAGTAGGAAGAGGTCGACGAAAAAGCGATAGCCTGCGGGGCTGAGCTCGGCCGAGGCGTACTCGGGAACGTCGAACTTGGGATGGAGGAAGCTGTCCTCGAGGCTCAAACTGTCGGTGTAATGGTACTTCCGGAGAATGATCCAGATAGTCTCATGGCGTCCCTTTTCGGCATAGACCCTGTTTAGGTAGAGGAATGCTTGGAGGTTGAGCCCTTTTTCCACATCGCAATCCGGGAAGGCCTTGCAGATGGTCAGCTTGATACTATCAAGATCCTCCTGCAGCAGCGGCTTCTCGAAGGACTTGGCCTGGAAGTCGTGCATCTCTTGGTCGTTGAGGTAGCCGTCTTGGTCCTTGTCGCAGAGATAGAAGATGCGTTTTAATGCGTCGGCGCAGGCGGGCTTCAAGTCGCCTTCCTTGTAGTCGAATAGGGGAGCAATCGGATGGGTGACGGCCTTCTGGCAGAGGAAGAAGACTTCGTTGACGTTGCGGTGTTCCCTGGCGCTGGACCGGATGCACGAATCAATTTCTCTAAACTCCGCCATGACCGGCAGCATCTCCTCCTCGACAACCTGGGCGGCATTGCCGTCTCCCGTCAGATCGGACTTGTTCGCGCAGAGCACCACGGGGACGTTGACGCCGAGGGAGCGGAAGTATGGCATCCAGAAGAGGGCGACCCGTTCATAGCTGTAGTGGTCGGAATAGACCAGCAGGATGACGTTGGACTTGCGGATCTCCTTGCGCAGCGTTGTCCGGTCCTGGGGCCGGGCGGATGTGTCGACGATAGTTGTGGTAACATTCTCGGGAGTGCCCAGATCGGGGGGGATCGTGATCTGGGGGAGCACCGCCTGGATCTTGTTCGCAACGAAGACGTCTTTCACGAGCGAGGCGATGAGGCTGGACTTGCCGGTCCCTTCGTCTCCGCAGACGCAGACACGGACTGTATAACGAGACTCCAGTTAGCTATCACTAGGACCTAGGGTTAGGTGAGTAGAGGGGAAGAGAGGGAAAGGCGCACCCGTCGTCATCTCGACCTCTCAGAAGCTTAGCGAGCAGCTACAGATGAACCATGGCACTGAGGCGGGCAGGGGTTTCTAGGACAGGGTATATTGGCAATTTGGGGTCTCAAATGGACGGGTGCAGCAACGGTCCCCAAGGTCTCCAGCTGCAAAAAGGGAAAACAAGCTCTACCTGCGGACGGAAAGACACGCAAGAAACCAAAAATGAGGCGGTCAATAATTGGCGCGACTTGAACAAGTTGCGGGAGAGTGCGTTGCTGGTATCGTATCGTCATCTGGCCACAGCCAATCGGGCGGGCTCGGGAACAAAGTGACCAGCTTCAGTCCGCTCCCGCGTCCCACGTTTTTCCGAGAGCTTACCCTTGTGGACGAGGTACAGTAAAGTACTTTGGCGGGAGGTTGCCCCGCCTATCCCGCTGGGATTCGAATCTTTTGCACTAGAGAAGGCGCTAGGAACACATGGGGACATGGGGAATGAGGGGGGATGCAACGCTGGGACCGGCCCCCACGAACCAAAGCGAGATGGACCTGGGAGAGAAACTACAAACGCAGATCAACGCTGGAAAACACCACACTTAGCCAAGCCAACTGCCTTCTCCAAGCTTCGCCAACTCCATTTTCTCGCGCCTTCTTAACCTGTCCTCTCGGCCACAGGCGAGGCGCAACGAGCCATCATCACTTTCGCCCGCTGATCGCCTCCTCTAAGATCTATCCCGAGTCCTTTTCTACTCCTTTCCTGCCACGTGCTTCTCGTGTCTGCTAGTCTTCCCGGAGCTGTGTCCCTATCAGTGGGGAACTCCTGCACTCAGAAATCATGTTGTGAGGACGCCCCCGTTAAATCCATGAAATCTATGACGCTTCTTCCTCTGGCCCTTGGGTGCGCTCGACATGGCTGACAATCACGCCCTTGCTACTACAGTGTCCTCCCACCCCCGCCGAGATATCCAACTCAGGCGTCCTACAATGCCGCTCTCGGCGCCGGGCATATCGCCCCGATGATCGAGACGAACAACATCCTCTCGAACCCTTCGGGGCCGGACTACCAATTCCTGGTTGGTGAAGGTGAGTTATATCTCGGCAGAGTTGAGGGAGAGTCTATGCGACCCGTGTTCGTGTGGCATTAATGTTTGCGATGCCAGGTCTCTACGTCCTCAAGGAGGACCTCCACCTCGCAACGCCGCCGCCACACCCATCGGAAGCGCCTATAATAAATCCAAACCCCCTTGCGACGAACCCCCAGGCCGCGACTGCTGGGTCCAAGGTGTCGCTCCTCAACCTCGGTGTGCGACCGTTGCATCCGTCGTTTTACAAAGTTGCCCAGAGGTCGTCGGGCTTGCAGCCCAGCATCCAGGAACACCCCAACGAGAGCCAGTCCTCCACTGACATGCGCGAGAGCAGCGAGGGGGGGCATATGACCTCGGGCGATCTGTCCATCGTTTCTAATGCTCCGGCGTTCGGGGAAGGAAACGCCTTGCTAACACAGACAAACCCGAAGGATGCGGGGAAGAAGCGGAAACCGAAGAACAACATGACCAAGAGCAACTCGTCATTCATCTCACGAGTTATCCTACACGAAACCCTCAGTAAAAGACTACAGGACAGGCCTGCGGACGGTCTCTTCGCCTTTGTAAACATTAATAGGGGTTTCCAATGGCTCGATCTCTCATCCGCCACCAAGGTAGGAAACAAACACGCCGTTCTAAGATCTCGATCGTTACTCACGTTGACTTAATTGAACAGGCGGAATACTTGACCAAGATCTTATTTACCAAAGCGCATTGCTTGTGTCATGACGTCAACAGGGTAACCAAGAGCGCGACGCACATTGACGTGATCATGGGCTTCTCAACAGGCGAGGTTATTTGGTGGGAGCCCATATCGCAACGATACACGCGGCTCAACAAAAATGTAAGTCTCTACGTCTATGCATTGCCCGGCGGGCCAGGAGGATGAGGGAGCTGACAAAATGAAGGGCATCATCAATGGGACGCCCTTGGCCGAGATCAGATGGATACCCGGCTCGGATACCCTCTTTCTGGCCGCCCATATGGACGGGTCTCTCGTTGTCTACGACAAGGAGAAGGAGGACGCCCTCTTCTCGCTAGATGAAGAGGGAGGAGTAAAGGAGAACGGCGAAGCAAATGGTGTGAACGGCGTCCACCACGGGGCCGACATCCAAGTCAACAAGTCCGTCTACTCAAAAAACCAAAAGACAAATCCCGTTGCAGTGTGGAAGCTGTCCAACCAGCGCATCAATGCCTTTGCCTTCTCCCCAGACAATCGCCATCTCGCTGTGGTCTCGGAAGACGGATCACTGAGGATAATTGACTACTTGAAGGAGGAGTACGTCGCCGCCCCCATCCCCCTCCCCCTCTTGCTGTAACAATTTCTCACATCGTCTAGGCTGACGGATCTCTTTTATTCGTACTACGGCGGTCTCACGTGCGTCTGCTGGTCGCCAGACGGCAAGTACGTCCTCACCGGCGGGCAGGATGACCTCATCTCGATCTGGTGCCCCTCGGAGTCGGCGCTTATTGCGAGGTGTCAAGGGCATCACTCGTGGGTGACTTCAGTGGCCTTTGACCCTTGGAGATGCGACGGTAAAAGCTACCGGTTCGGAAGTGTTGGGGAGGACCGCAGGCTTTGCTTGTGGGACTTTAGCGTTGGCATGCTTCACCGGCCTAGGGCGGTATGTGTACTCCCGCTTTGGTACTACGTGTGACACTTGGCTAACTTGATTTCCCCCCTCCCCAAGGCCTCGGTGCGCCAGAGGGACCCCTTGACATCCCGACTCGCGTCCTTGCAACGAGCGGAAACTCAAACCACGACGACAAGCCGCGTACGATCAGACTCAAACTTATCGGCGGAGGGAGAAGAGGAGAAACGGTTCCCTCATCCAGTCGAACCGAGATCGAGGACGGCAATGCTTCCTCCGGTTTTGGTATGCCGTGCCCCTATTCTCAGTTAGAGCCCAAGCGTATCTTACTAACGACCACGTAGAGTAAAAGTATTGACTCGGATCCATTATGTTGGCTAGAGTTCACCAAGGACTCGATTTTGACGAGTTGCAAGTCGGGTATGTTTGGCGACAGCCAACCACCCCCCCTTTCTAGGGCAGCTGAGGCGAGTGTGCTAATACAGACTTACTTAGGTCACATGCGAACGTGGAACCGGCCGTCGGATAGCCCAGAGATTCAGGCCAAGGGGAACGAGCCACTCCGTAACTAGCGGACTCGAGCGGGCCGACCTACCGTAGCTATGAATTGGTTTCACGGATTGACGGCGCCATGGCCTGAGATGTCGGTATCATTGCATCGGCGCAGACCTTTCAAGTCCAGGGATGATTTAGCAAGGGCGCTATGGCCAACTCTTCTGAGGCACCGTGGTTATGCCGGGATGGGAACTCGATGACGGGCGCACATGCTACCGAGAAGCGCTCGATCCCCTGTCCCATGAACCGTCCTTGGGTATCGGTAAATTATAAGAGGAGGAGGTGGTGGTGGTGGTGGTCTTAAGACTGGAGGTGGAGGATGTCGATTCGTCTTTCTCAGACATGTGAATCATCTGTATTAGCAGCGTTACCATCTGATGTTACAACGGGCGGCTCACGGAGGATTAATTCTCTTTCATGCGGATTTGGGAAACCGGGCTTTCGATTGGCTATATTAATGGGGAGTTCGTAGTTGAGGGCCTCAACGACGATCAACTGGGACCAGGTGGATGCAGAGCCGAATGAGAGGTCGAACCAAAGCCTGTATATTTCATTTCACTCCTGTATATACTCGGCACTGCACGTAACCTTCTTTAACACCATTCCCATTGTACGTGTAATACAGCAAGCGTACTGCATACCGTCAATCCCATGGTTATAAGTAGCGTTACGTATCTATGTCTAGTACTATGCGCGTAATGCCAGTAACTACGGATGCGTACATACAAGTACACAGTACCTACACATGCAGGGGTAAGCTAGGAAAAAACCACAAGTCGACTTCCTTTCCCCTGTCTGGAATGGATGGAGTGTCCTTCGACGCAATCGGCGGGCGGGTCAGGAATGGTGCCGTGGAGCTGTGGAGCGTGGGATGGTCTCAGAGTCAGAGCCGTTTCCGATCACGGTCACCGCCTTTCCCTCCCTTATCAAACAAGAGGTCACTTTTCTTATCCAACGATCCACAGATTAGCGGGAGGTTCTATCAACCAGTCATGCAGGGAAACCCTGAACTTCAGTTCGTCGTCTGAGGGTCCTCAAATCCCGCGGTGGGGGGTTAATAGATAGTGGCGAGATTACGAACTAACCTCATAATTTTGCATATGATCCGTCCTACTTTTATTTGGAGGATGCACTGCGACATACGAGGTCCGTAGGGGTTGTACTATTAATCGAGGGTTCTCGGCTTGTGACTTTGTAAGGCTGGAGGCTGAACCCGCTTGAGGCGACCGGAGGTGGACTACCGAACCGGGCCGAGGAGTTTTAGCTCCGTCGGCCGACTCTTAGTGCCGGCTTCGTCGACGCGTAAAACGTTAAATTGGAGAAGGAAACGGACGCAATGGAAATTAGTTCTTTTCTTGCGCTTATTCCCGAATCAGGCCTCTGTTTCTGGTTGGAAGGTACGGTACAGTGTACTTCGTACACGTGTACGCATTGTTGGGCATGAGCTCGAGGTACCCCCCAACCTCAACTTACGAATATTAGTTCAGCTGGTTGCGTGGCAAGCGTGGGTACCTAATAAGTTGAAGTAAGGTACGGGATTTCAGTATCAAAGTCTGTACTCCGTAACGGAACGCTTAAAAGCACGCCGGCTTTGGTCCCCGATGTTCGGAGGTTTAGCGCCGGGAGATTCCGGAAATCACGACATCGAATTTGCGATTAGCAAGGGGCCAAGGGGGTTGAACCTCGACTCTTTTGCTGCTTCAGCGGAAGAAAAAAGATATCGGTTATCTTTGCCCCGAAAAACCACGGCCAAACGGTTGATTGGTAAACTGTCGATCTTGGCCGTGAGGTTCACATAATTGTGAGTGCTGCGGCCTTGATGCGGTGTCCCCTTGGCATATGTGGGCGCCACATGTTCCCCCCTCACGTGGTGGCTTGGTGGCTTGGTGGCTTGGGTCGGCTTCCATACATTCGTTCTCTCAAATTAATTATCAGCAGGACTGAGGCGAGCTGGGTGTGCCAAGCTGGACGACAGACTGGCTGACGCTGGGCTCTGCTGCCACGATTCCTGGGTGTGGTTGGTGTTTAAGTATACCCCGTACCGAAACCCGCATAGCGAGCTGATGAAAGCGGCACAATATTGAGGCCTCCCCATTTAGGAAGGATCGCAACTTTCAGCCTTCGAGACCGGGCACAATCCCAATTCAGCTGCCATATCCGGATTCAAAGGATGGCACACGAAATCCGGTGTTTGAACAAAAACGGAAGACGGAATTTCTCAAACGGCGCTAGTGGTCACGTCACGCCTCCGGCTCGTTCTTTTTGTGGGGCGGAGTCCGCCGGAGAAGCTGAAGAAGAAAGAGACGCACATGGTCTGTCGCAAGGGGCCCGTGTCCCGCCCGGCTCTTGGGCTGGAAGGCTCCGGGCTGTATCCGTAAACTTATGATCTCTGTTCAAGCCCTGTCGTCGCCGCCGTTCGGTGGTACGGCAATGCAACATCGTGCGGTTCTTCGGGAAATGCTCGGAAACCTACACATGGCATGACTCGACAGCTAAGCTGTTCGGTGCTTCGTCGCTTGAAGTTCGCACTTTTATTTAATTGTTTTAAGTTATGGTGGTTAGGTAAGCTGGAATTGAGGATGGCAACTGAGTTGAGAATCTTTATATAGTAAGTAAGGTACCTAAAACAAGGCTGCCGATACAAGAATGATGCCGGTGACGGATACACACAACCCATATCCACCTCCCTGCCGAGGAAGGTGCATGTAGGGAAACGGAGGGAAGTAATATAAGGTACGCATCGTATAGCATCTAGACCCTTTGCTAGATACCTGGACACCTAGGTACCCTTGGTACTGTAGGCAGGACTTGCGGTGGGGGTACGTAGGGACCAGGAAGTACGGATTGAGCACTTGCTCTCTCGCCCTTTTTTTTAAACACGTCTTACATGCATTCAGATGTTTCTCAAATATATCTCACATATTTTTTTTCTCCCGCCTTGTCCTTTATCATCTCCGTTTCACCTCCAAAAGCTACGGGTTGGTCACAGCGCACCTCAGCTGTGTGGGTCTGGTCCCTTTATGCTCTCGTCGGTGACGACCCGCCTGACCCGTTTACCTGACCCGTCTTGCCCGTTACGTAGGTGCCAAGGCTTGCTAGGTTGGTTCTTGGGAACCCCACCACGCCGCACCAAGCCCACCCTTTTTTTTTTTGCCTCCTGATCCCTCTCTCTGGTTGCTTCGGCCTGACTTCGTGATCTTCTTCCCGCTGTCGGGACTCTGAACCCGCTAGCAATGTCTCCACTACCCTTCAGAGTCTATCGCCGGGCGCTGCCCTCTTGGCCCTCGGTACCTGGATGGACGGTACTTGGTACCCTGAGACTAAACCTGGGAAGTGGTGGGATGACTCAATGGCACCTGGGCATTTTCTTGTCTTTGTAGGGCAAAATAAAAAAAGATATTGGGTACATAAACTGTCGCCCCGAGATGACGCAAATAATGTGTACTTGCGCCAGCATAACAACCTTCTCGCCGCTGACTTTTTCCCTTCACCTCCTCTGGGGCAGTGCTTCTTCTACCTTCACCCGTACTTTCCGGCTGTTGACCTTCCTGGCCAACCTTTTTTTCTGCCTTCCTTACCTTATCTTCCTCTGCTAAGCCCAAGCAACAGCCGGCTCTCGCCACCCTCCCAAGGAAAAAGGAAAATCACCTTCCTCCTAAAGACGAGCACACCTGCTTGCTTGCATGCACCCCGACACACATCCTCATGGTTACTTCGCCGTTATCCTACCATACCACCTTGCGCACTCTTGATCGAAGCACTCGATACTAGTGCATGGCAGTAATAAACTGCATTTAACCCGGCTGTGCCCGTTCTACTTGACCCGCCAGACCAGTCGGTACTGGTGTCTCACGGCCCCTTGGCGATGATCTCGTTCAACCCATTCACCTCGGTGACCGGACGGAATGCCTTCACTCTATTCGAGATCCGGTATGTTTTTGTTTTTTTTTGGTCACGCCCCTCCACCTACAATGCCCTGTACGCTAAATATCCAACTTAGCCTCGACAATGACTTCATTGTCTTTCGCGGGAACGAGGATGAGTCCTCTGGTCACTTGCTGAAGGGCACTGTGGTCCTGTGCCTGACCCAACCCCTGAAAATTGAAGATATCCACCTCAGGTTAACGGGTAACATGCGATTGTCGTAAGTCATCCGCGCGAGGCTCCTGCACTTGTTGCGCAAGTTGTCAGTTTGAGTGAGAAGGGAGGGGGGGCTAATATTTGCTCATCTAGATGGACCGATTCAAGACCGGCAACCACGGGCATGTCAACCCAGAAGGTTGATAAGTCGACGACGCTGCTCCTCCACAGGTGGCGCCCGTTCGTTGGCGTAGGCGCGCCCGATTCGCCCTCCGGCTCCTCGTCAGCCACCAAGGGGGTCACACTGCCGGCCGGAAACTACGAGTGGCCCTTCGAGTACATGCTACCAGGAGATACCTGCGAAAGTGTGGAGGGCCTACCGGAGGCGAGCGTCATATACAAGCTCAAGGCAACCGTTACAAGAGGGAAGCTATCCTACGACCTACATGCTTACAAGCGACTGAGGATCATCCGGACACTCGAGGCCTCGGCGCTCGAGTTCCATCACGCTATGAGCGTCGATAATATCTGGCCCAATAAGGTCGAGTACTCGATCGTGGTCCCCCGAAAGGCTGTCATCTTCGGCACCTCCATCCCGCTCGAGACGAGGATTACGCCCCTGTTGAAGGGGCTAGATCTGGGCGACATCTCGATTAAGCTGGTCGAGATACACGACCTTGTGCTGCATAATTCGTTGGGGCAGGTTTTCAGGCAGCACAGGAAGGAGAAGGAAGTCACACATTGGACGATCCAGACGAGCCGAGACGACCACTGGCACAACATGATTGAGGACACTGGCCAAGAGGGCTGGGTTGTGAACGCCAATCTCGACCTGCCCAGGCGACTGGGCAAGTGCGTGCAGGATGTCAACGTCCGCGGCATCAAAGTTCGGCATAAGCTGAAGCTGACGGTGGCCCTGAAGAACCCCGACGGGCATACTTCAGAGCTCCGGGCAACCCTCCCGGTCACAATATTCATCTCGCCAAACTTGCCACTCGATGAGGAAGGGAACCTGGTCCGTCAGCCACAGGGAGCCATCGCCGCCGACTCGGTGAATGCCATCGCCCCACCCGTGTACGGCGCGCATATCCTCGACGAGCTGTACCAAGACGTCGACATCTCCGGCTTGCAGACGCCGGGCCTGCCGTCCGAATACGACAGCCCCCTCTACACCCACTCGCGCACCAGCTCGGCCGAGAACCTGGCGGCAATGCTGCCCAACACGGCCGTCCCGCCTGCGGCGCTCTCGTCTAGGTTACAGAGCATGTCGCTAGACCCGTCGCACCGTAACGGCTCCTTCCACTCCCGCGGCTCCGGCTCCGGCTCGGGCGGCATTACCCCTTACCACCCCACCGAGGCCAGCCACCCCTCGTCGCAACCCGTCTCGGCCCCGCTCTCACGCCAGGTCAGCCGCGAGGCCTCGTCGGGGACTAATACTCCCGAGCACGTCGACTTCCCGGACCTCACCGCCATGAGCAAGGTCCCGAGCTACCAGACGGCCGTGAGGACCCCCGTGCGGCCCCTGAATTTTGCCGATGGCTCGGCGCTCCCCGATTACGAGACCGCCATGAGCGCCCCGGCGTCGCCTATACTTGCGCAAACTATACCGGTCGATCCCTTGGCTATGATTCCCGAGGTGTCGCACGAACAGGGCCCGGGGGGACACCGGCCGAGCGTCGGCATGCGACGGCAGTCGTCGGTGAGCATCTCATCCGTTCGCTCGAATCTCCGCTCTGGGGACTTGGATGAGCGACGACGACTGCACCTGATTCGAGCCCGGGACCGCATCCTGTAGATGCTTCCCCTGCGAATTGCCGATTCACACCCCTTTTTTTGCCACCTTTTCAAATTATATCATATCGTTTTGCGTTACCTACCTACCAGGCAACATACACGGCAAGCCTAAAGGAGAATACATCATCATCGGAACCGGAGTTCGCGTTGCACCAGGTCACACAGTATTACCGGCGTTGGAGTTTAGAAAGGGGGATATAGACCACGGACGGCGTCATTAGGGGGCATCTTGTTTTAGGGCTAATCCAGAGGCAGGGGCAGGGGCTTTCGGTGCGGCCTGGTTTAAGGGTCCCTCTTGTAAGGTTCCTTCTTCACAAGGTTCCTCCTTTCTTCTGGTCATGTAACGCGTTCACTGTTTTCTACCTTACGTTTCGATACCCCCCTCCTCGGCCCCCCCACCGCCGAAGAAAATATAAATAATTTTTTTTTCGATGCAATCCCTTCTGGCTTGTTCCGAGTTACTTGCAATAAAACAGGGCTATGGCCTTCAAGTTCCTACACAGTATAGTAGAGGCATCGTCGTGAGTGCCATGTCGATCGGGCCTGGACTGCATCTGATCGGAGATGGTTACGTCATACCCCAGCAAACTTCCCTGCATCCTGGCAACTCATTACCCCGATACGGAAAGGTACCCTTGTTTAAGCGGCCGTGCGGTTGCTCATAGGACATGGGTTTATGGGTTAGAGCAATGCTAGCTCCGCCATTAACAAATAACGTCACTTCGCTTCCCTCCATCGTGGGCAAGTTGGCGAGCTAGGCAGTAAATTGCAAGAAAACTATCGCGGCCTTGCACAGTAGGTCTCTTGGAGGAGTTGCTGTGTTGCTGCTGCTGCTGCTATCCCCCCCCGCCGTGAATTGAATTGCAACGACGTTTTACCAATTGATAGTTTAGCTTATCGCTCGTTCATGCGCCCTCGAACTCGTGATTTTCTTTTTTTTAATAGAGTTGGAAATACCCGCCCGCCTCGAACGATTTGCCAGTTTCATCTCCGTTAACCTTCTGTGATATTCCTTTTTTTCCTGCCCGATCTCCCGACCGACCTTAAACAGCGGCGATCGCCCCCCGGGAAAGACACAGACAAATCTCACTAGACAAACACAACACAACCTCCGAATCATCCGAGTCCTAGAAAGACGCACCGCCAAGCAAACATGTCACAGACTCAATCCCCCGTGGATATGCCCTCGAGGCAGACCACTCAGTTCAGCACGTTTAGCGACGATGCGGTGCCCGAGACCGATCCCAGTAACGTAAGGCGCCTACTCACTACCCCTCCCCCAAACCATGCGAGAAGCCGCGCCCCTCTTCCCAAAGAGAATCCCCTCCACACCATTCGCTAACATATACTCTCTAGACTGCCGGTCTTCTCGCAGAAAGACTGCAAGCTTGGAAACATGCGGTTGCCTACATCGAGGAGTACATGGGCGCGGTGGAGAAGGCGCACAAGGCCCAGGCGAAGGAGTACGAGAAAGTGTTAAAGGTATGCTCCTAAGTTCGGACAGAGCACGGATTGGCCTCACTTTACTAATTCCAAGCGTCTTGCTCTGCATAGACCATTTCGAAGCCCCTTAAGGAGGGGCAGCACTTCGACCAGTCCCTCGGTGGTGTCGCCGGCTTCTTCGAGAACATGAGGGCCAATACCGAGGCCCTCGTCAACTCCAACCTCGAGACCGAGAAGAGCATCAAGGGCTCCGTCCTGCCCGTCCTAGAGCGGCTTCACAAGGAGATCAAGAACAAGACCAAGGAGCTGGCCCACGGCGCGCAGAAGGGCGCCAAGGAGGTGGAGAAGGCTCGCAACACGACCCAGAAGCACATCGAGCTGCTAGGTCAGAACACGGCGTCTTTCGAGTCCACGGGAGGCAAGATGTCGCCCCACGACGACCCCTACGTTATCCACCGCGGCGTGGTCCACCGGCTCAACCGCCAGGTGATGGAGGAGAACAACCACCGCAACGACCTCATCGCGGTGCAGAACAACTTCCAGAGCTTCGAGGCCCACGTCATCGGCGTTGTGCAACAGGCCATGGAGACATTCAACCAATTCGTTGCCGGCCAGGCCGAGAAGTCCCGCGCCCTCTACAGCGACATGCTCGGCGCCGCCCAGCGCATCCCGCCGGACTTTGAGTGGAAGGGCTTCGTGACCCGCAACGGCGAGACTTTGGTCAACCCCAACGAGGCCCCGCGGTCGGTGGAGAGCGTGCAGTTCCCTAACATGAACCACGTCTCCACCAAGCCGCTGATCGAAGGCAGCCTCGAGCGCAAGAGCCGCAACAAGCTGTCCTGGGGCTACCAGACGGGCTACTACGTCATCACGCCCTCCAAGTTCCTCCACGAGTTCAAGGACTCGGACAACCTGCGCAAGGACCCTACGCCCGAGCTGAGCATCTACCTCCCCGACGCCACCATCGGCGTGCCCAACGGCGAGAAATTCAACGTCAAGGGCAAGGACAGGTCCAAGACGATGAGCAGCAAGCTCACCGGCT
>Ga0164242_10002877_pt1 | contig 19830 bp, 15 predicted proteins | sample OricomgcompostMG_FD_108783 | JGI IMG/M metagenome (GOLD analysis project Ga0164242, IMG submission 108783) | Miracle-Growth compost microbial communities from Emeryville, California, USA - Original compost - Miracle growth compost (MG) ... | reverse complement strand
TCGGTGCCTCATTCATCATGTTCTTGCGGAAAGGAAGTTTACTCCACTGGGTATGGTCTTTCCCGTCTCAACGGTAATGCTGGATCGCATCGACCTATATAGGGAGACCTTGCGTGGCCATTCCGGGCCGTTGATGAACTTTATCGAGTGGCGTCCGACGCCTGAACGCAATGTCGAAGTCCTGAACGATACAGCCGACCTGTATCGGTACTTCGATTCCACCGAGGCAGCGGAATTTCTTTATGCCTGTGTCGAGCGTGCGGTGGATAAGGATTTGCCCGGGGAGATCGACTTCTTGCGCCGGAACGACGAGGCGAAGAGGCGCGTCATGGACATTATTGAGATGCCCGATCAGATGGTCGAGAACCTCATCCGATTCATTCGCTTGAATGAAGGAAAACTTGGGCGCAAGCGTCGAGAGGCAGAGTTTGAACCTCTTACCGACCAAGAGGTAAGAGACATTGAAGCAATCGTCGAGGACGCGTTTGCTGGATTCGGCGAATTTGACTGATTGCGATTTCACTTCTGAAGTGCCTATTCTCAGTGGTTCAGCCGTACCGCAAGGGGACAGGCGCGCGCGGTTGCAGGTGGTAGCGCCGCACATCAAGAACGGCACGGTGCTATTCCCACGGAGCGGGTGCGAAGAACTGCTCGGGCAAATATTCAACATCGGCGTCGAGTCACACGACGATTTGAACGATGCGCTTGTCTACCTGCTCCAGGGCCTTGCGCAGCAGGGGCTGGAGCTGCCGAATATCTCGTGGATCGAGATGTAGAAATTAGCTCTGATAAAGCGACTTCAGTGCAGCGGGCGTATCGAAGCGCACATTGCACTCTGGCTTGTACTGATTGATGAGCACGCACTCAGCATCCCGACGCTGGGTGTCGTTCATCCCAGTAGTCCAGTGGTATGCCATATACAACTGGGTGCCCCCTGCTGACCGAGTCCAGTCGCTGTACTTCTCATGCGTGGTGCAAACACGGTCGCCCAGATTGCTCGATTCACCAAAGTAAATTACGCGAAATGGGCGTGGCTTATAGTTCGCATCTTGGACGAGGATCGCGTAGATGCCCTGCGTTGGGGGAATGAGCAGCTCTGGAAAACGACGCGGCTCTGAGAACTGGCGTTCGCCGAATTTGATCCCTTGAACTGCATTGCCGACTGGGGAGGAAAGTAAACTATTTAGGGCCACTGGACATCTCCTTTTAAGCCCACTAATGGGGCAATTGATAAATAGATACCATATGTTGTGGACAAAGAAAAGGCGAAGACAGCAAGTAATTTATTTTCAGCGGCTTACTTTGAAGGCAAATACCCTTCCCGTCTCGCAAATGTGATCATCTGGGGCAAATGCTCGACGGGTATTTCGCTGCCTCGTGCAGCCTCTGTCGAGCTTGTCAAACCAGCAGTTTCGGTGGCTGTTTTGATGGCTGTTGGTTTCCAACTTTAGTGCTTCTTGCTGCGAGATATTGCAATGATGGCGGCAGCGGTATCTGACTAAAGGAAAAGAACTTATGCACTATTCTGCGATCGCTTGCGAGTCCTTGCAAAACCCTCAAAAACAGACTTAAAATCCGCAGACCCTAACCGGTCGTGGGGGTTCAAGTCCCCCTCCGGGCACAAATTCTCCGATGGAGAGCTTCACTGAATTAGGTTCCAGCAAGAGCCGCCGCTAAAGTCGATCCCATTGTGGACCTCCATTGCGAATGGAAGCGTGTGCAGGTGTTCGGAAATGGACAGTTGTTTCCGCTTGTGGACACTTCGGCTTGGGTGCTGCACTGTAAGTTATTCAAATCGCGTTGATGGGATTGGCAGTCTCCGTGCATTTAGATTGGCGCGATGGATATTTCAAGACCAGACATCAAGCGGAAGAAGATACGGCGGCAGTGGATCGCTAGTGTAATCGGCATCATTGCGCTGATCGTGGTGGGGGTATTTGTTTCGCGGCTGAAACCTGCTTCGCCATCGGTAGACCGGGCCACTGTCTGGACCGACACAGTCAAACGAGGTCCGATGCTGCGTCAGGTCCGAGGTCCCGGAACGCTGGTGCCCCGTGAGGATATGCTCCGCCTCATCCCGGCGCAGACCGAGGCGACGGTGGTGCGCATCCGCGTACTGCCGGGAGCGAAGGTCGAGCCGGACACGGTGCTGATGGATCTTGTCGACCCTCAGGTGCAGCAGGAGTTGCTGGACGCGCAATTGCAATATCAGGCGGCCCAGGCAGACCTGACTAATGTCAAGGCGAAGCTCGAAAGCGACCTGATGACCCAGAAGGCTGCGGCTGCGACCGTAGGGGCGGACTACAGTCAGGCGAAGTTGCAGGCCCAGACAGACAAATCGCTGTTTGACCTCGGCGTCATCAGCGGATTGACCTACAACGCCTCAAAAGGCAAAGCGGACGAACTGACGACCCGCGAAGGACTCGAAAAACAGCGGCTCAGTTTGAACGAGAAAGCGATTGAAACTCAACTTGCCGTGCAGCAGACAAAGGTGGCGCAGGCGCAGGCCCTTCTATCGCTGAAGCAAAAGCAGCAGGATGCGTTGAGCGTGCGTGCCGGGATAAGCGGTGTGTTGGTGGACCTGCCGCATCAGATAGGCGAACACGTCGCCCCGGGAACGACGCTGGCAAAGGTCGTGCAACCGGATCAGTTGAAGGCGAGCCTCAAGATTGCCGAGACCCAGGCGCGAGATATCCAGATCGGCCAGCCAGCGGAGATCGATACGCACAATGGCGTTATCGATGGCAAAGTTAAACGGATCGATCCGGCGGTGGTGAACGGAACCGTCACGGTTGACGTAGAGCTTGCAGGAGCATTGCCGCAGGGAGCGCGGCCTGACCTGAGCGTCGACGGGACTATCGACCTCGACCGCATGACCGACGTGCTTTACGTGGGCCGCCCGGCATTCGGCAACGAAAACAGTACGATCAGCCTGTTCAAGCTGAGCCCGGATGGCAAGGCGGCGGTACGGGTCCCGGTGAAGATAGGAAAAGCCTCAGTCAACAGCATTCAGGTGCTCGAAGGCCTTAAGGCCGGCGACATCGTCATCCTCTCGGACATGAGCCGATGGGACAACACCGACAAGATTCGACTTGAGTAACTAAAGGAGAACGCGAGCATGACAGAGACGATGATTGAGATTGAGCATCTGACCAAGGTCTTCTACACAGACGAGATCGAAACCCATGCGCTCTCGGGGGTTCACCTGAAGATCGCGCGGGGCGAGTATGTGGCGATGTCGGGACCATCGGGCTGCGGGAAATCGACGCTGCTGTCGATCATCGGTCTGCTGGACACGCCGACGAGCGGACGCTACACGCTGAACGGAAAAGAAGTAGCGAACCTTAACTTCGCCGACCGCTCGCGCATTCGCAACCAGGAGATTGGGTTCATCTTTCAGAGTTTTAATCTGATCGGCGATCTGAGCGTGGCCGAAAATGTGGAGCTGCCTCTGACCTATCGCGCGGGGATGCCCGCGGCGGAACGAAAGCGGCGGGTGCAGGAATCGCTGGAGCGGGTGCATATGGCGCATCGGATGCGGCACTATCCGGCACAGCTCTCCGGCGGTCAGCAGCAGAGAGTCGCCGTAGCGCGCGCGCTGGCGGGGTCGCCGTCGATCCTGCTGGCCGACGAGCCGACAGGAAATCTCGACTCGAAGAACGGCGAGGCGGTGATGTCGCTGTTGCAGGGGTTGCATGAAGAAGGCGCGACGATCTGCATGGTGACGCACGATCCCCGGTTCGCGGCCCATGCGGAGCGGCAGGTGCATCTGTTCGACGGCAAGGTGGTGGCCGAAGGAGAGTTGAGCCAGTTGCTGGCAGAGATCGAGGGTTAACACCGCATTGCGCGAAGATGCATGGACGGCTTGAACCATGCGGGTTCAGCCGCAAATCTCGTGCGCCGGTCTGAATTGAGGAGATTGCATGAATCAGTTGATACAAGACGTGCGGTATGCACTGCGGCAGTTGCGCAAGGCTCCGGGATTTACGGTTACGGTGGTACTGACGCTGGCGCTGGGCATTGGAGCGAATGCTGCAATTTTCACGCTGGTGAATGCGGTGCTGCTGAAGGACCTTCCGGTGAGCGATCCCGCAAGGCTGGTGCGGCTGGGCGATACCAACGAGTGCTGTGCGAACTCGGGAGTGCATGAGAGTGGTGATTATTCGCTATTCTCCACCGATACCTACGAGCAGATTAAGAAGAACGCACCGGAGTTTGAAGATCTGGCAGCGATGCAGGCCGGCTTCAGCTACTATCCCATCGTCGTCCGGCGTGGCGGAAGCCAGACGGTGGCGCAGTCGATGGTGGGCGAATTCGTCTCCGGAAGCTACTTCCGCACATTTGGTCTGCAACCGCATATGGGGCGTCTGCTCGCGGATTCGGACGACGTTTCCGGCGCGCCGATTGCCGTGGCGATGAGCTATGAAGCATGGCAGCGGGACTATGCGGGCGATGCCTCCGTCGTTGGCAGCACCTTTTGGGTGAATACAAAAACAGTGACAGTTGTGGGGATTGCGCCGAAGGGCTTTTACGGCGACCGGCTTTCGAGCGCGCCGCCAGACTTCTATCTGCCTATCGAAGCCATGCCGGTGCTGGTGAATGCGCCTTATGTTCATGAGCCGACTACGCGTTGGCTCTACATCATTGGTCGCGTAAAGCCAGGAGTTGCGCTGCCGGCGTTGCAGGAAAAAGTGAGTGGCCTGCTGCGGCAGATATTTGCGACGAACCCTGACTTTACTTCCGATCGCGGAAAGACCCTGCTGGCGAGAGCGCATATCGTGCTGACTCCCGGCGGATCAGGCATTCAAAATATGCAGAAGCAGTACGCGTCGCAGTTGCACCTGCTGATGTGGATCTCGGGTCTGGTGCTGCTGATTGCGTGCGCAAACATTGCGAACCTGCTGCTGGTGCGCGGAATGGGCCGCAGGGCTGAGATGTCGGTGCGCACGGCTCTCGGGGCAATGCGCGGCAGGATCGTCCGGCAACTGCTGACAGAAAGTATTCTGCTGGCCGGACTCGGTGGATTTTCCGGCCTTGTTGTCGCTTATGCGGGGACGCGGATGCTGTTGCTGATGGCATTCCCCGGAGCACAGGATGTTCCTATCCATGCAAGCCCTTCCCTGGCGGTCATCGGGTTTGCATTTGCACTTTCCCTGGTGACCGGAGTGGTGTTTGGCGTGGCCCCGGCTTGGATCGCGGCAAAGGCCGAACCGGCAGACGCGCTGAGAAGCGGAACGCGAACGACAACGGGCGGCGCTTCCGTCTTGCAGCGCGGACTGGTCGTGCTGCAGGCGGCACTCTCCCTGATATTGCTGGTCGGTGCGGGACTGTTTGCGCAGAGTTTGAACCGCCTGGAAAACACAGACCTGAAGCTGGACGCGAAAAACCGCTACATCGTACATATTAATCCGCAGGCAGCGGGTTACACGCAGACTCAGTTGGAAGCGCTGTACCGGATGATCGAAGATCGGTTCCATGCCGTGCCCGGTGTGCTGAAGGTCGGGCTCGCTTTGTATACGCCGATGGAGGACAACAACTGGAGCTCCGGTGTTCAGGTACAGGGACAGCCATTTCTCGAAAAAAGTGCGTCATGGGTAAAAGCAAACGCGGAATATTTCGATTCGGTGGGAACGCATGTCGTGATGGGGCGCGGTATCGGCGTGCAGGATACCTCGACCGCTCCGACGGCGGTAGTAAATCAGGCATTCGCAAAGACTTTCTTGAAAGGCCGCAACCCCATCGGACAGCACTTTGGCTCGCCCGGAACCGCTTCGACGGGAGATTTTGAGATTGTCGGCGTGGTGGAAGATACGGCATATCGCAACGCCCAGGAGAAAGACAAGCCGATGTATTTCGTACCGATGATGCAGCGGCCGGCAAGTTCGAAAGACCCAATTGAAAAGGACGACTCGTTGTATGCCGGAGCAATTGTGCTCCAGACCAGCCGCTCTATGAGCGACATGGAAACCTTGGCGCGGCGAACGTTGACAAGCATTAATCCAAACCTCTCCGTGGTGAAATTCCAGGCGTTCAGCGCGCAGATTGCCGACCGCTTTTCCTCTGAGCGAATGATTGCGCGTTTGACCATGCTGTTTGGCTCACTGGCCCTGCTGCTGGCGATGATCGGGCTTTATGGTGTAACCGCCTATGCCGTTGTGCGGAGAACAAACGAGATCGGGGTGCGCATGGCCCTGGGGGCAAAACGGACGGACGTCGTGAAGATGGTAATGCGCGGAGCGATCTCACAAACAATGCTTGGACTCGTTATTGGCATTCCCATAGCGCTGTTCTGTGTGCGATTTGTGAAATCGCAGCTCTATGAAATGGCGGGGCTGAGCTTTGCTGTAATAGCTGGAGCGATTTGCGTTTTGGCAATTTCAGCTTCCATTGCAGGACTGATCCCCGCACAGAGAGCTGCTTCGACAGATCCGGTGAAGGCTCTGCGGACAGAGTAAGACGCTGAAGGCAACAGAGAGGATGACTCCAATGATCGGCACAACGATGAATTCGATAATGCAGGACCTTCGTTATGCGCTGCGGCAGTTGCGCAAGGCGCCGGGATTTACGATCACGGCAGTGCTGACGCTGGCGCTGGGAATTGGAGCAACCACGGCGATTTATCGCGTGGTGCAGGGCGTCCTGCTGGCGCCGCTGCCATACCCGCAGCCGGACCGGCTGGTAGGCGTCGCGTTTACCTTTCCGCAGGAGAAACCTAATTCGGAGCAGGCTGGAGGCAGCGCAGATTTTTTGAAAGGACATAACCGGAGTTTTGAGTCTGTGGGGATTTCGGTGGATGGAACATCGGGCGTGAACCTGGCAACAGGGGATGGCCATGCATTCCAGATCGCGTCGATGAAGATCGATCGAGGATACTTCCCGACGCTCGGAGTGCAGCCGATGCTGGGACGAAACTTTTCGACCGAGGAAGACCTTGCCAATGGTCCAAAGGCGGTGCTGCTGAGTTACCTGCTCTGGAAGCGGGAGTTCAACGGCGATAAGAACATCGTCAACAAAATAGTTCGCCTTAATGAGGAGTCCTACACGGTTGCAGGGGTGATGCCTGCGTCGCTATCAGTGGCGAGCGAGTCCGCGCCTGGAGTTGCTTCGACCGTGGATATATGGCAACCCTTGCAGTTGAGCGTGAAAGACCCAGGCTATGCAGGAGACAACTACAACATGGTGGCGCGCCTACGCGATGGCGTAAATCCATTACAGGTACAGCAGGAGTTGACTGCGCTGACCGCGGCATTTTACAAGCAGTCTCCCTTTTATCAACAATGGACCAACTCGGCGAAGGCAACGCGCGGATTTCGGGCCTGGCCGTTGCAGCAGGTGGTGGTAAGCGGCGTTCAGACAAGTCTTTTGACGATGCTGGGTGCCGTATTTGCGGTGCTGCTTATAGCCTGCCTGAACCTTGCAGTACTGATGACGGCGCGGACATGGCGCAGGGCGCGCGAGATGGCGATACGCTCGGCACTGGGAGCAAGCCGAAGAAACCTGTTGCGGCTGCTGATGTGCGAGAGCCTGGCGCTGGCTTTGGCCGGCGGCGCATTAGGGCTTTGGCTATCGCGGCTCGCTGTGCCAGTCCTGCTGAGAACCGCACCGATGCCGATTCCGCCGATGCAGAGCGGAGGGTGGTTGGCTGCGGGGTTTGCGCTGCTGATCGCGTGTGTGACGACACTGATCTTCGGGCTGCTACCGGGCTGGAGCGTGCTACGGCGGGATGCGGGATACGCGTTGCAAGGTGGTGGCCAGATTGGAGGTTCGGCTTATCAGGCAAAAATGGGCGACCGCCTCATGATAGTTCAGGTTGCGGTGGCAATGGTGCTTCTGTCGGCATCGTCGTTGCTGCTGGGAAGCTTTTTGAAACTGCGTTCAGTGTCCTCCGGCGTCGTAGCGGAGCATTTGACGGTTGCGCAGGTAACACTGAAAGGCGGTGCTTACGCAAACGCCCTTCATACAAATCAATTTATTGGTAAGGTGCTGGGCGAGCTAAAGCGGTATCCCGGTGTGCAGCGGGTTGCTGCTGTAAATGGACTGCCGCTAGATCGTGGTTTGAATTTCGGCGGAGGGCCGCTCGGACACCCCGATGCCGAAGGGCACATGGAATTCCGCGCCGTCACACCGGGGTACTTTCAAACCATGGGTATTCCTGTCCTGAGCGGCAGGGATGTCGCGGAGGAGGACAATGCCACTTCAGTGCCGGTTGTGGTAATCAGCGAGACGGCGGCACGGAAGTGGTGGCCGGGGCACTCGGCAATTGGTGAAGAGGTGCAGCTTGGGAAGAATGCGCCACCACTGCGGGTGATTGGGGTTGTATCAGACACGCATAGCCGCTCGCTGGCAGAGTCACCGCAGGTGATGATCTATGCTCCGTTTGCTCAAGTCTCGGATCATCTTATGAAGGTGATCAATGGATGGTTCCCAACAACCTTTGCTGTACGGTTGTCGGGCAATGTGGATATTGCCACAGCGGTGCAGCGTGCAATCGCAAACGCTGATCCGGATATTCCAGTGGCGAAGCTGACGACCATGCAGACGGTGATCGACAACAGCGTTGCCGCGCCGAGGTTCTTCAGTTATCTCGCGGGCGGATTTGCGGCATTCGCTCTGCTGCTGACGATGATCGGGCTTTTCGGCCTGATGAGTTATCAGGTGACGCAGCGAACGCGGGAGATTGGGGTCCGCCTTGCCGTCGGTGCAGACCGGGGACAGATTCTTTTGCTGATACTGCGCCGCAGCCTTGTGCTGGCGCTAACAGGATTGTTGATCGGAGCCATTGCCAGTCTCGCCGTTCCGAAGCTCGCAGGCAGCGTGCTTGCGGATTATGTATTTACTGGCGGCAAAGGAATTTCCAGTCTGCTTTCGAGCGGCCCGACGGCACTGATATTGGCTGCGGCGGCGATGCTCGTGGCAGCCTTTGCCGCCAGTTATTTGCCGGCACACCGCGCGGCATCCATTGAACCAACCGAAGCATTGCGAACGGAGTAGAGAAGAATGGTTGAACTAAATAATTTAGAACGCAGCTACAAAACCGGCCACATGGAGACATGGGTGCTCCGCCGCATCAACTTAAGGATTAGCGAAGGCGAATTTGTAACCGTCATGGGTCCTTCCGGAGCGGGAAAGTCGTCGCTGATGAATGTGCTGGCGATGCTCGACGACCAGTGGCGCGGCGAATTCATGTTCGACGATGCCGCGGTGCACACGATGAACCGCAAGCAGCGGGCGGACCTGGCCCGGCGGCGGATCGGAATGGTCTTCCAGAGCTATCACCTGCTGGACGATCTCACGGTCGCTGAGAATATTGACCTGCCGCTGTCCTACAAGGACATCCCCAGGCCGGAGCGTCAGGCGATGGTTGCGGATACGCTGGACCGCTTCAACATCGTCGGCAAAAAGGACCTATTTCCCTCGCAACTTTCCGGTGGGCAACAACAGTTGGTAGGCATTGCGCGCGCGGTCATCCACAAACCGGCGTTGCTGCTGGCAGACGAGCCGACAGGCAATCTGCAATCGGCATAGGCAAAGGAGATTATGGAGATGTTCCGGCAGTTGAACGAGCAGGGCACAACGATTGTGCAGGTGACCCACTCGGAAGAAAACGCGCGATATGGATCGAGGACGATTGAGCTGCGCGACGGATGGATGCACTCCGACTCGGCGCCCGTTGGCGCGCACGCGGGGGTACGGCAGTGAGAAGATTCACCTCCCTTCCCGGATATGCCGGCATCGCGATGCTGGCGGCAAGTTCAGTACTTGCCCAGAATGCCCCGGTGCCTGCTCTACGGTTGGACATCCCGCACTCGTATAACCCGCTCGACGCATATCGCCCGACACTGGTGGCACCTCCGGACCTGGCGAACACTGCGAGGATCGACACGCTCATCCACAACGGGGTGCTGGAGCTTAGCTTGAAGGACGCAATCGCGCTGGCGCTCGAAAATAATCTCGACCTTGCGATTGCGCGATACAACATTCCGATTTCCGCCGCGGACATTCTTCGAACTAAGGCGGGCGGCTCGTTTCGCGGAGTAAATACAGGCGTGGTGCAAAACACGCCGGGCGGCGGCGTTGGGGGCTTCGGCTCTGGATCGAGTGGGGCAGGCGCGGGCGGAACGTCGGGCGGCGCGGGCGGCGCAGGTGCGGGAGCCTCCGGCCTGGTGCAATCAACACTCGGTGCGGGAACGAATGTGTCGTCATACGATCCGATGATTAGCGCGACTCTCGACAATGAACATTACACACAGCCTCTGTCGAACACGGCTATTTATGGAACGCAGAGCCTGCAACAAAATACAACGGATGGCGACATCGGCTTCTCGCAGGCGTTTCCGACGGGGACAAAACTGTCGGCCGTCTTTAACAATAATCGAGGTGCCACCAACAGCCCCAACAGCATACTGAATCCCACGCTGAACACGTACTATCACGTCGCGCTTCAGCAGCAGTTGCTGGCTGGGTTTGGCTTTGGGCCAAACCTGCGATATCTACGGATTGCCAAGAACAATCAGAAAATTTCGGATGCTGCCTTTAAATTGCAGGTCGTCACCACGGTTACGCAGATCGCGAATATGTACTGGGACCTGGTTGCCGCCTACGAAGATGAACAGGTAAAGAGCCAGTCACTGGACTTTGCGAAGCGCACGCTCGATATAGGACGTAAACAGCTTGCACTCCAGGCGATTCCGGCGATGGACGTAATGAAGGATGAAGGCGAAGTGGCCAACGGGGAGCAGGACCTGACGATTGCGAAAGCGGCCTTGAAATTTCAAGAGCTGCTCATAAAAAATGCTCTGACAAAGAACCTCGACGATCCTATTCTAGAGGCGATGCCAGTCCATCCGACGGATTCGAGCACGATACAGGCGCAGACGACAGCAGGTTCTACCGAGGACAGCATAGCGATGGCGCTGCGCGATCGGATCGAGTTGAAAGAATCGAACATTGACCTCAACAGCCGAAACATCAGCCGGGATGCGGCCCGCAACGCGCTATTGCCCTCTGTAGCGCTGACGGCTTTCTACGGTGGAACTGGTCTGGCCGGCCCGCCTAACCCAATATCGCATATTCCTTCTACGGCGGAAACGAGTTGGGGTGGCGCGGTTCAGCACGCATTCAATAACACGGCCCCGGATTACTATGTGGGGCTGTCGGTGAACATCCCGATTCGTAATCGCGTGGCGAAGTCTGACCAGTACCGTTCCGAACTCGAAATGAGCCAGGCGGAGTTACGGCAGCAACAATTGAAAAAGCAGATTCGCATCGAGGTACGCAACGCGCAGTATGCTTTGGAGCAGAGCAAGGCGCGCGTGGAGTTTGCCACCAAGGCCCGCGATCTGGCGAAGAAGACCTTCGAAATCACGGGGAAAGAGCAGGAACTGGGCGCGGGATCAAGCTACCAGACGTTGACGTCACGGCGCGACCTGGCCGAGGCTGAATCCAAGCTGGTGGCAGCGATGACGGCATACCAGAAGGCAAAGATTGAACTGGAGCGTTCCGTTGGATCGACATTGGATGCGAACCAGATTTCGGTAGAATCGGCGAGAACGGGCATCGTCCCGGGCGGAGAGTAGCGGGAGCGCAGTCATGATATCGGAAGATAGAGTAAACGATGCGCGATTGGTGGAGCGGGAGACGGCGTATCGCCTGCTCGTCGCCGATGACCAGCAGCACGTCCTCGAAGCGCTGCGCCTGCTGCTCAAGCCCGAAGGCTATCAGTTGGAAATGGTGCGGACGCCCGCCCTGATGATGGAAGCGCTGGCGCATGAGAGCTTTGATGGCGTTCTGATCGACCTGAACTACACGCGGGATACCACCTCGGGACTTGAAGGACTGGACCTGGTGACTCGCGTGAAGGAGATGGACACGCAGTTGCCCATTGTCGTAATGACAGCGTGGGCCAACATCGACCTTGCAGTAGAAGCGATGCGACGTGGCGCGGGCGATTTTATCCAGAAGCCTTGGGAAAACGCGCGGCTGCTCAATATTCTGCGGACGCAGATGGAACTACATCGCATCCAGAAACGGACGCAATGGCTTGAGGCGGAAAACCGCATCCTGCGCGCCTCGGGAGTGCCTGACTTTATTGCATCGGCTGCATCGATGCGACCCATAGTAGAGATGATGGCGCGAGTGGGGCCGTCGGACGCCAATGTGCTGGTCACTGGCGAGCACGGCACCGGTAAGGAAATCGTAGCTCAGATGCTCCACCGCTTGTCGTCTCGGGCAGATCGGACGCTTGTGGCGGTGAATACAGGCGCATTGCCGGAGGGAACCTTTGAGAGCGAACTCTTCGGCCATGTAAAGGGGGCTTTCACCGACGCCCGCGCAGACCGTATTGGGCGCTTCGAGTTGGCAAATGGAGGAACGCTCTTTCTCGATGAGATTGCGAATATTCCGGTACGGCAACAGGCCAAACTGCTGCGAGTGCTGGAAACGGGCGAGATGGAGCGCGTCGGCTCCTCGAAAATCCAGACCGTAGATGTGCGCATGATCTCCGCCACCAATGCGGACCTGCGGGCGGAGTGCGCCGCGGGGCGTTTTCGGGAAGACCTGCTCTTCCGTCTGAATACGGTTGAGATCAGCCTGCCGCCTCTGCGCGAGCGTCGAGCGGACATCCCCACGCTGGCGGGATATTTTCTGGCGCGATATGCTGAGCGCTACCGAAGAACGCACCTTGGTTTGGATCCTGCGGCCTTGCAGACGATGATGCACTATAGCTGGCCGGGGAATGTGCGCGAACTCGACCACACCATTGAGCGCGCTGTCCTTATGGCAAGGAAGGACCGCATCGAGGTGGTAGATCTGGGATTGCACGCACATCCCACCGCGGCACAGAGTCTCGATGAGATGAGCCTTGAAACCGTGGAAGCAATCCTGATTCGTAAGGCGCTGGCGCGGACCGAAGGCAATGTCAGCCAGGCCGCCGATGCATTGGGCCTGAGCAGAGGAGCGCTCTATAGGCGCATCGAGAAATATGGCCTCTGACGAGCGACCACGCGCCATAGTTCACCGTAAGCGGCTGCCGCTTGGCGTTTCGAGACGCCGGCTCAGCTTTGAACGAGAACTGCGAATCTGGCTTTACCTGCTTGGCCTTCCGGCACTCGCGCTGATGTGGGCTTTGTTATGGCAACATTCGGTTGGGATGCTGGTTCAGTTCCTTTTTCTATTGATATTTATTGCTGTCTGGGCATTCTTCGTCTCCTTCCTGACCGAACAGATCACTCGCCCCATGCAGACGTTGTCGAACGTCGTGGCTGCGCTCCGCGATGATGACTATTCTTTTCGCGCTCGCGGCGGCCGGAGAAACGATGCGCTCGGGGACTTGGCGCTGGAGATCAATGGACTCGCATCCCTGCTTCAGGGACAACGGGCGGGATCTCTGGAAGCCATGGCCCTGGTGGAACGCGTAATGAGTTCCATGCCATCGCCTGTGCTTGCCTTCGATCCCGAGGGACGATTGAAACTGCTGAACCCGGCAGGAGAGCATGCGTTCAAATTGCGCGGAAAGAAGGCCCTGGGCCTCTCTGCGGAGAAGCTCGGGCTGACGCATCTGCTCAAAGCGAGCGATGACGATTTGCTCTCGCTTGACGGCACCCAGCAGGCTGCGCGATGGATCGTCAAACGCACGTCCTTTCGTTTGCGCGGCGTGCCCCATACCCTGCTGGTGCTCTCCGACGTAAGCGCGGCGCTGCACGAAGAAGAACGTATCGCATGGGAAAGATTGATCCGGGTGCTCGGCCACGAGATTAATAACTCACTCACTCCGATCAAGTCCATCGCCGGAAGCCTGCGCGCAAGGCTTTTATCCTTGAAACCTTCTGATAACGACAGCAGTGATTTTGAAGGCGGCCTTGAGGTGATCGAAGACCGCGCCGAATCATTGAACCGCTTCCTCAATGCCTACCGTCAATTGATGGGGCTGCCTGCGCCGAAGCTGGCGCCGGTATCGTTGGCAATGATGGTGGAACGCGTGGCGCGGCTGGAGATGCGGGTTAACGTCTCTGTCGCAAGCACGCTGGATGTGACGTTGATGGTCGATGCCGACCAGATACAACAAGCTCTCATCAACTTGACGAAGAATGCCGCGGAGGCCGCGCTGAGTTCAGACACACCGGCAGAAAAAAATCCGCAGGTGGAGATTGCATGGGAGACAACTGGAAGTGAGGTCATCATCGCCATCATCGACAACGGTCCGGGCCTGATCAACGCGGGAAATCTTTTTGTGCCGTTCTATACGACCAAGCCGGGCGGCACCGGCATAGGGCTGGTGCTCGCTCAACAGATTGCACAGGCCCACAAAGGCTCCGCGCAGCTTACGAACTGTCCCGATGGGCAAAGCGGATGCAGAGCGGAGTTGAGGCTTCCGCTCTCGATATAAAGATCAAGCGCTGTAATTCATCTTTAAATCGGTGTTCATCGGCGCACATTGGTGTTAGGTCGTTCCTCATCCCATCATTCACTTCGCAAGGCAATCATGGGGTCGATGCGCGAGGCCCGTCGGACAGGGATATATCCGACGACAAATGCCACCCCACCGAGCAACAGGACCATGCAACCAAAGATCATTGGGTCCGTCGGCCTGGTTCCGAAGAGCAGCGACGCAATCCACTGGGGAACCAATAATAATGCGATGGTTCCGGCGGCAATTCCGATCGTCTTTCTAAGCACGTCTAGCTGCACTCGTTCCTTGATTGCGCCCAGAGCCATGCGTGTACTGATCTCCTGCGTCTGCTGCGTGACCGAATATGAAATGAGAAAGTAAATTCCCAAGCTTATTCGTATCGCAGGGCTTGCATAGGGTCGACTCTTGAGGCTCTTCTGGCAGGAAAATATCCGGCGATTGAGGCAACCGACAGCAAAAGAACCGCGGCTGCGACCAGGCTTAATGGGTCGGTGCTTTTGAGACCGTAGAGCATATTTGCCACGAGGTGGTTTCCAACGAGAGCAGCAGGAATACCGATGCCAACCCCGATTGCAACAAGGCTCAAGATTTCGCGTGCAACCAGCCAGCTTACATCGGATCTGGCTGCACCTAAGGCCATGCGAATCCCTATCTCATTGGTCCGGCGGCTTACCACGTAAGACATCAAGCCGTAGATGCCGATGGAAGAGAGGAACACGGCGAGAGCGCCGAAGAAAGCCGACAGTTGGGCCACTAATCGCTGATTCGTCATGCTCCGCGAGAGTTGTTCATCCAGAGTAGTGACGTGTGTGATGCGCACATTGGGGTTAATCGACTTAATAGCCTGCTGCACCGAACTGGAGATATTGCTGAAGGGGCCGGTATAGCGAACTTCAAAATCTCCAAAGTCCCACGGCCGCTGCGCGTATGACAGATAGTTGATGTAGGCTGGTTCTTCCTGCAAACTGTCGAATTTGACGTCCTTGACGATGCCGATGACTTCATATTCGCGCTCGGGCTCGTTACGTCCTACTCTGAAGTGACGACCGATGGGATTGCCGGCGGGGAAGAGCATTTTAGCGGTGCGTTCGCTGATGACTGCTACATGTTGCGACGTCGCGGTATCGGCGGTTGAGAAAGTTCGTCCAGCGATGAGGGGAATCTGCATGGTCTTGAAGTAGCCATTGCCCACGACATTCTGGTGTACAGTAATATCCTCGTTGTTTGGCATGCCCGGGACAAGCATTGCCCCGCTCCAACTGCCCTCATGAAAGGTAAAAGCGGAAAAGCTTGCGGCTTTGACGCCGGGCAATTCATTAACCCGGGATTCGATCTGCTGGAAGAGCGCGTTCAGCCGCGGGTCGTCCTCCTTGTAGCCGAGGGCATCGGTCTCAATCTGGAGGCGAAGGACGTTTTTGCGATTGAAGCCGGGGTCGACGCGATTGAGGTTGGAGAGGCTGCGCAGGAAGAGTCCCGCGCCGACCGTAAGAACCAGCGACAGAGCGACCTGTGAAATAACGAGGCCTTTAGCCAGCGGATTTCTAGCGCCAGCGCTGCTGGGGCCGCGGCCCTCTTTGAGGGAGTCGGTAAGGTGGAGAGAAGTCGCGCGGAAAGCAGGTATGGTGCCGAAGAGAATCGCGGTTGCCACGGTCACCGCGAGTGTGAAGCCGAGCAAGTGCAGATTTAGACTGATGTCGAGCGGAAGGATCTCGGACCCACCGGAAACCATGCGCAGAAGAAACCGGCTGGCAATCAATGCGAAGCCGACTCCGAGGAAACCGCCAACGAGAGCGAGCGTGAGACTTTCGGTGAGAAGCTGACGGATAAGCCGGCTGGGTCGTGCGCCGAGCGCCTGGCGGACAGCGAGTTCGCGAGCACGAACTGTGGAGCGGGCAAGAAGAAGGTTGGCGATATTGGCGCAGGCGATCAGAAGGACGAGAGCTACGACAGCCATGAGTATCTGAAGTGGCTCTGAGAACTGCCGCCGAATTGATGAAAGGCCGTTGGCTATGGGGGTCAGTGGAACGTGTGTCTTGCTGAGCTCTTTCAGGTTCTTCTGGCTCAAGTCTACGTCCGAAAAGCCGCGCGTGATCTGTTGCAGCAGCAGGTTGACCTCGGTCGTGGCCTGCGCAAGAGAAACGCCAGGTTTGAGGCGTCCGATCACGTTCAGAGATTGAACGAAGTTCTTGCTGTATGCGTCATATCCAGGGGGAACAAACTTGACCATGGAAAGCGGCACCCACATATCCGGAGACTCGCCAACAGTGGTGCCGAAGAACTCGGTAGGTGATACGCCGATGATGGTATAGATCGTGTCGCCGAGTTTGATCTTGCGATTGAGAACGTCAGGATCGCTTGCCATGGCGCGCTTCCAGAAGCCATTGCTTAGAACCACGACTGGATGATCACCTTCGGTGGTGTCATCGGCTTCCGTGAGGGTGCGGCCGAGCTGTGCACGCACGCCGAGCATGGGAAAATAGCTGCCCGAAACCAGCTTGACGTGCATGAGTTCGGAGGCCGAGTTTGTATCGCCTGTGCTGTTGAGAACGAATCCATGCACGTTGTCGGTCATGCTGAAGATGGCTGCGACGTCGGAGAAGACGGTATTTTTCTCGCGCAGCTGACGGTAGAACGGATAGGAATAGAGTTCGGTACTGACGAAGTTGTTGCCGATGCCGCTGGCATCTCCTGTACCGAGCAGGACAAGCTGCTGAGGATTATTAACCGGGAGTGAGCGCAAAAGAACTGCATCGAGAAGACTGAATATTGCAGTGTTTGCGCCGATGCCCAGAGCAAGCGATAGAAGAGCCACAATGGTTAGGCCGCGACTGCGAAGCAGAGCCCGAATACCATATGAGATGTCGCTGAAAATGCTTTCCAGTGTCTCCGATCCCCATGCCATGAGACTCTTCTCCTTAATGCGCGCTGTATTGCCGAACTTGAGGTGAGCTGCTCGGGTTGCAGCCGTCGGAGCAAGGCCGCGATCGATCTTCTGCTGACGAAGCAATTCGAGATGAACATTCATCTCTTCTTCGAGCTCGCGGCCCAACTGATCGCGATGGAAGAGCATTGTGATGCGGCGCTTAATTTCACCGGGCAAGCTCATGCATTGCTCCCTATGCCGTTTGAATGACTTTTGAGACTGCGCCCATGATGCGTTGGAATTTGCTCAGCTCCACGGAGAGTTGCTTCTTTCCATCTGCGGTGAGCGTGTAATAGCGGGCACGGCGATTACCTGCAGTGATACCCCACTCCGCAACGACCCAACCCTTGATTAGCATGCGCTGAAGCGCTGGGTATAACGAGCCTTCCTCGACCTGAAGAATGTCTTCCGATCTCTGCTCAATTGCCTCGGCGATCTCGTAACCATGCAATCTCTTGCGCAACGCGAGGGTCTTAAGGATGAGGAGATAAAGGGTGCCGGGTGGAATTTCATCGCGGGACATGTTTTTTGGTCCTCTCACACTGGCATAGATAGGCTATGCCAGTGTGAACCGGGAGATAGTGTTTGTCAAGGAACGGCAAAGTGGATTTCTTGGAGTTTTGTACCGGCTTCGGAACGGCCACACGCCGTTTGGCGTGACGTGTACTCAAAGGCCCAAGTGCAAAGAGTGGAGGCTGCCGGAGCGGCGCCCGAAGTAGTTTCTATCGTTTAGTGGGTTCCAGCTCTGGGCCAGTTCAGCGCTGAGCCTTCTCTCTTGCGAAGTGGACAACCTCTCAGGCCTGAGAAGATATTGAATGTTTAAAAATACTGCTGGGCCATTCTTTCTATCCAGGCCGAGCGGCGTGTTTGAATAGCTACATTGGATTGAACCTTAAAGCTTGGATCACGAAAAAAGGAACCAGCATGCGTTGCAAAGCTATCTCTCTTATTGCGTTGTCAATGACACTTGCCCTGGCATCTTTCTCAGTTCGCGCGCAGGGGCCGAATCTGGATTTTCTGAATCACAATCAGCCGATACTGGATGCGCATAACTGCTATCCCTATGAGGGGCAGTGGAACGATCGCATTCAGCGCGCCCTCAACTCCGGATTTCCGGTCTCGATTGAGCAGGACCTTGCGTGGTATGTCGACCCGGCCACCGGCAAGGGGCGCGTCGTTGTCTCGCATACGCCGCATCCGACTGGAAAAGAGCCCACGCTGGAAGATTATTTTTTCAAGCAGGTGAGCCCCGTTGTGGAAAAGGCCATTGCTGAGAATAAGCGAAGCCAATGGCCGCTGATCGTGCTGCACTTCGATTTTAAGGACAACCAGGCCCCGTTGCTGCGGGCAGTCTGGCAAGTGCTCGGCAAGCATGAAAATTGGCTTTCAACGGCGGTAAAGACGAGCGATCCCAACACGCTCTCGCCGATTGAGCGCAAGCCGATTCTGGTGGTCACGGAAGAGGCCAACGAACAGCAGAAGGTCTTCTATGACGATCTGCCTGTGGGCGCCCGTCTGCGGCTCTTCGGTTCGGCGCACACGCATCCTCTGCCTGCGAATATGACGAGGCAGCAGTTGGCGCACTGGCAGGTAACTGCAACTCCTGAAGAACTTGTGGCCGGGAAACCGACGAACTACAGGCGATGGTGGAACGGCACCTGGTATGAGGTGGAAGAAGGTGGGGAACCACGCGCAGGAGACTGGACCAAGGCAGACAATGACCGGTTGCGCGCGCTGGTCGATCACGCGCACAAAATGGGCTACTGGGTGCGCTTCTATGCTCTGGACGGGTTTGCTCCAGCGGAGGACCAGGGCTGGGGAATGAGCTATAACTTCGGTTCGCGCGAGGCGGTGATCCCGCGCTGGAAAGCGGCAATTACAGCCGGGGTGAACTTTATTGCCACGAACCAGTACGAGGCGCTCGCCGCGTATCTGAAGCAGGATGCGAAGGAGCTTCGCCCGGACAGCGGTGCTCACTCAGCTAAGGTCTCAGCCAAATGAGCTACGTTTCCATCAAGTTCCGTGTATATCTCTGTGCGCTGCTGTTTTCAGTCGGCGCTCTGGCGCAACCGGCGTTGGCCGATCCCGTCGATTGGCTGAATCTCTATATCGGCACCGCAACCGGCCCTCTTGGCTATGGCCGCACCATGCCGGTGGTTACGCCGCCGTTCGGCATGACGGGCTGGACGGCGCAGACCCGGCAGAACAAGCGGCCGGGTCTCTCGTATAAATACGAGGACACCGCCATCTCGGGATTCATCGGCACCCACCAGGCAGCGCTCTGGATGGGCGACTATGGCTACGTGACGCTGATGCCGGAGGTGGACTCGCTCAAAACCACTCCGGCCGAACGTAAGTTGCCCTTCAGCCACACGAATGAAATTGTTCGTCCCGATCTCTATTCGGTTTCGATGGATGCAGGCCAGTCTCGCACCATCAAGACTGAGATGACCGCGACCACTCGCTGCGCTTACCTTCGCTTTACGTTTCCGGCGAATGA
>Ga0164242_10002876_pt1 | contig 19833 bp, 33 predicted proteins | sample OricomgcompostMG_FD_108783 | JGI IMG/M metagenome (GOLD analysis project Ga0164242, IMG submission 108783) | Miracle-Growth compost microbial communities from Emeryville, California, USA - Original compost - Miracle growth compost (MG) ... | reverse complement strand
CGACCAGAAGTATGTTCGCGTCTATATCAAGGCAACCAATGCCATAACAGTCAGACATTCACGCACACGTGCAGGCAAGGAAGAATCATGAACCTGAAGAACAAAGCATATTGGATGGACGTACTAGTCCGCGCGATAAAGACTGGTGCTCAGGCTGCTGTCGCCTTGCTCGGTACCAATGCTGTAGGTGTACTGCACTGGGATTGGATTGGCCTTGGTAGCGCTGTGCTCGGTGCCATGGTGGTATCGGTTCTGACCAGCCTTGCAAGCCTTGACAACGTTGGCTCAGACAACAGCGATGATGCACAGTCTGTGGATGAACCTGTTGACGAAGAGTCTGAAGATGCAGACCTGCCAGCAGACCCAGAAGATGCAGACCCAGATGCAGAACCGATTACTGAGTCTGATGATGAGGAAGTAGAAGCCTAACTAGGTGGTGGTCCGAATCTCCTGTCTATGCCTCTACAGGTACTTAGAAGCACAATGCCCGCATAACCTTGGTGTGAAATATAACCTTGGTTGTGCGGGACCTTTTGTGTTTCTAGCGGTTATTCCTTGGGCTTTAGCGCATAAACAGCTCTCTCATCTAGAAACACCTTCTCTAGCTTCTTATTGAGCTTTAACAGAATAAGGTGCCGGACCTTAATCTGCGCAATTAAATCCATCAACTCAGTATGCAGGTTGGATTCTAATTCAGCTATTTTCTCGGCGTCTGCATTACTCATCTCAGTCTTCTTTCTCTAGGGTATATGGTTTGCAATCTTTTGCTCCTACTCCGGTAAGTTCCGAGAAGTAGACGCTTGATAGGTAGGTGGTCCGAAATCTGGGACTAGCCTTCATCCCTTACCTGAAGCGCACAAAAGCCGGTACTTGACCTTAAGTGGTTGGGTACGGCTCTTCTTTGCGTTCTAGGGTTATTCCTTATCTAGTTTTCTTATCCAATGGGTCGGCTTGTTTCATTGGTGACGGTTGAAGGTCCAAATACAGTTAGGATTGATTCCGCATGTTCAGGACGCAATTTCGCTAGTGCATCTGAATATAGATGGATTTCGGTTGTGATATGTTTTTGGTTCTTGACAGCAATCACGCTATAACCAATCTCGCATCCGTTGTTAATGGCTATAAAGAGTGGGCATGTATATGTGTAATCATCTGGGTATGTCATCTTATTTCTCTTTCTCTAGTATGAATGGGCGGTAATCCTTTGCTCCGACGCCTACCAACTCATGGAAGAACGGGGAAGCTACACCATCTAGTTTGAATGCCTTGATGGCTTTGGCATGCTGGTTGAGTCCAGCAAGTCTCAGTAACTCTGCTCTTTCAGATGGTGGCAGAACACCATGCCTCTTGCATTGCACCAGTAGCAACTCATCTTGCTTCAGTGCGAGAAGGTCAACCTTGCTTTTACTTCCTGCCGACCTCATGACCCAGTACCCAGCATCTTGGAGTGCGTTCCTTACTGCATATTCAAAACGTCTTCCGTCATTGTATTTTGTCATATCATTTCCACCGAATACATCTGACTAGTGCTTGCTTGAAGATATCTTTTTCTTTCTCAGTCATGGTGTCCCAATCACTGCTACCCAAAACATCGCTGATATGTCCGGCCAAGTTATCTACGGTGTAGCTACCGGCACTCGTCACAAAACCCTGAATTTCAATCTCTGTTATACCGGGACCACTACCACCACTCCATGACGAGTAACCGTAATTGTTGTGAGTAAGAGTCATCCCATCTTGCGCAATGTCGTAGTAACAGACTGTGCCCTCATCATCGATGATGGTTACCCAAGCTTTTGCAATCATCCGGCATTCTCCAACATCTTTCCTGTCAAGAACAGTGCTGCCTCTGTATCGAAACCAGCCGTGACCAGAGAGCTATAGAAGTTGAACAGCAATGCCGCTCCTACTGCTAGCTCTTGTGCGTCTTGTTCGTTGCCAATGCCCTTGCTCTGATTGAACATTTCCCACAGGTTCTCATTCATGCTGCTACTCCGTTTGCTGTGTCTGTAATCTTGCGAATTGCTGTCTTGTAAATCTCTTTGGCTACTCGTCTGTCTACTCCAAGATGTTGGCCAAGTTCGATGTAGGTAACAGGGCTGTTGTACCGTGCAAAAATGACTGCCTCTTGTTCCTGGTGTGTAAGCTCGGTCCTCTTGCAAGCAAGTTCAACATCAATCCGCGCAACCATCGAATCTCCCGTAGTGCTTGCGTCTGGTCTGGCTAGACGAGTAGTTCCCTTATCGATATGGGTCTCGGTGTAACTCGGAAGGTCATGCAACAGGGCTGTGATTAATGCCTCAACCAACTTGGTTGAATAGATATCTTCAGTACTCATCTTCTTTATCCTCTGCTAATGAATCCAGCGAGATTGGCGCGCGCCGATAAACATTCCTTGCCCAATCCTTTAAGACGTTTTCGATGTAGGACTCAAAGTCACCTGAAACAATAGCGCTCCATGCTTTCGGATTACTGGCGGTATTGAGGTATGCATCTTGTATGAGGTCCTCTGGTGCAACAGCGTTGGCGAACCTGATAGAGACTCTGTGCGCCATCTTCTCAATCGTCTTCAACACCATCGGGTCATCCAGTACCGACCAGTTGAAAGCATCTGCTGAGAGAGTGTTGTAACGCCTTTCAGCGGCACCCTTGCCACTCACCGGTTGTATCCCAGTTTCAGTGTCTGGTTGACCATGGAGAAGGCTGTACCGTCTGTGTCTGCACAGTTACCGCATGGACCATCAGCAACCGGCTTGACGAGGAAACAATTCGAGCAGACCTCTTCAGTGCTCAGAAGGTCCTCAATCGGCAGGAAGGTATCTTCAGTCACGACAGACTCCCTAGGGCAGCTACAGTCATGGGAGAACCATCGACGCTGTAGATATCTGTTCCGACTGTGTACCAACCACGGCTTACGGCTTGGTCAGAATGTGCCGCTAGGTAGTGCTCTGCATCGATGGTTGGGTCATAGCTCCATGCACGAATGAAATCATGGAAAGCTGTACGGCTGACAACGCGAACATCTCCAAGACCATCTGGGGTACAGGTTCGGATATTCCAAGAGTCAGCGTCTGGACTGCCGTTGATGATGACAACCTGCTGTTTATCGCTGTTGGCTGTGAAGGCTTGGAAGAGACGCTCTTGTCCATCCTTGACTCTGCCGTGCGCATTCTTGGTTTCAATCCACAAGAAGTATCCATCAATCTCTAGGATTGCGTCGCCATCCATAGGCGAAATTCCACGCTTAACGGTGGATTTAAAATCCGCTGGATACCACAGCGAGTAATTGGACCAGCCGCTATCATCGTATCCGTTGAAAACATTATCACTCATGTCCTGCTCTAATTCTCGTGGAATCTTCATCCACACTAGTTCCGTATCATCTAAGTTATTCAGTTGTATATCTACAAGTATAGCGGCTTAATCATTAAAGTCATAATCTAGCCATTCATCAGACCCGAATTCATCTTCTTCTTCTGCATCAGGGTCTGCAATCAAGCCTAATGATTTCAGCACGGTATGACTATCAATGCCGAACTTCTCAGCAACCTTGGTGATGGTCAATCCACCGTAATAGTAGAAGTGGTCTATTTCGATATCCAGCAGATGCTTGGGCAAAGGTGCTCCGGGCATGATGGGTGGTAGGGAATCGTCTACAAGCTCTGGTGTGGCCTTGATTTGGTCGATGTATTGCGGAGATACGCCGAAGTGTCTAGCAAGGTCTGAGCCGCGATATGAAGGCTTGTAGAGAGCTATCAGACGCTTACGCTCCCTGGTCTCTGCTGTTGAACTTCCGTACCATGTAGTCGGGTGTGTCCCTGGATGTGCATGCTCCTGCTTGTAATGCTTCTGACACAATCCTCTGGTGTGTGCATCGCGGTCGCAATCGGTTACTAGGCAACTCATCTATCGTGTCTTTCTAATCATGGGCGGAAGCTGGCTACGTGGTTAAGGTTTACAACTTGGGTCTCTTCTGAGTAGCAAATAATCTCATCGATGAGTGCATCCCCTTTTCCTACTCCTGCCCAACTGGCGTTGGTGTAACAGACATAGATGAACAGAAGCGCGTTATTACCCTTGGCCATCCAATCCTGAATATGTGCATAGTCTTGGACAAGTTCGTTAAACGTATCTAGCGAGTACCAATCTTCAAGGTCAGAGATTGTCGCACCATTTGAGTAGTAGAACAGATTATCTAGCGTTATTTCATCTGTGTTGCTGTACCAGTGAGGAACTTTGCCGTTCCAATAATTCAGAACGCTACCAGCGATTGTGCCTGGTACTAGGCTGTAGTTACCGCTGATGTAACCGCCATTGGTGTATCCACCCTTGACGTACCCGCCGTTGGAATATTTCATGATAGGTACGCAATCGCTTCAGCAAGCATGATGACAATGGCCAGAGTTGCTAACCACATCGTTACGCGCGTTGATGGTCTGGTGTAAAGGTCTTTCATGGTTCTCCTATTCATTTGCTGATATCTCTATTGTAATTCATTGATACCCTGATAGAGAAATTCTGGGCATACAAAAAGACCAATCGGGGAGAACAGGAGAGTAAACCCGATTGGCCTTGATGTAATCAATCCATCTATTAAGGAGAATCACTGGTGCGTCTTTGAACCAGTAACTCTATAGTAGCAAAGCTAGAAGGCTGATATCAAATCTGGCGACGTATCTTCTTCAATTCTTTTCTGGTGTACGGCTTGTCTACCTCAACTGTTCCATCTGCCTTGGTTGTTGTTACCTCTGATGCCTGATGGCGATAGTTCCACGTACGCTTTGGTTTGACTGGCTTACCAGCTTTGTACTTGTAGACCTTGCCAACTGCTCCTGTATCAACTGTACGGTTACGCTTCTTCATGACAGGCTCTTGATTGCTTCCTTCAGTGGCAGACGGTCCTCTGTGGTGCGCTCTAGCAACGCCTGAAGGTCAAGGTGGGACATGTCATAGGTTCGTACGTAAACATCGTTGTACGGGTTACCTGTGACCTTTGAGATTGCAAGGCGCAACTCCTCCATCAACCTACGCGCTTCTGCCGATGACGGCTCAAAGGTTTCAGTGACTGTGGTGGTCGTCGTGGTTACTCGCTTGATGGGCTGCTGTGTCATAGTCTCATCCTTGGTGCTGGGAAGCTCTGTATTGGCTTGTGCTGGCTTTGTAGGTGTCTTCTGGTGTGGTTGGCTAGGTACGGTGGTTGAAGCGCTGAGATAGACGTAGGAAGCATCTAGTTCGGCAGACCATGAACGTACGATGTTTCTGCTCTTCTGCTCTGTGATGTTGAGACGCTGGGCAATCTCTCGATGGGATACCTTTGGTGTCTGCTGGCGGAGAGTCCAAACCTCATGCTTGATTGCTGCATCCTCCATCTTCAACTGTGGAGGTAGGGCAGCATGGGTCTTGCACCACTCTTGGTGATATTCGTACCACGTACGCTCTGATTTGGTCCGGTCAGATGGTCGTAGCTTGTGACCGCTGGGAAGCTTGGTGTCATCTGCTGCAAGCTTGGCATTCATCCGAAATGCGATTTGCTTCCGCGTGAATCTCTTTGAGCCAAACATTGCATGGAGGTCTGGTCCGTAGGTTTCGAGGATGTACGCCTTGACTTCCTTTTTGGCTCGATTAGCGCTTGCTCTCGCTATCTCACGCTGTCTCTTGCTCAACTTGTCATATGGTTTATTCATTTACTTTCTCCTGTTCTATATCTCTATTGTACCGGATTAACCTCAATTCCGAGAATTTGTGCAACATGGAAAGACAGTGAGAAGTTTAAAACCATGTTCGCTTCGCTCACAATTCGTTCATTCCGCTACGCTCCATTCACTCAGCATCGCCAGACCAAAGCGTTAACCACTCCGCTACGCTCCGGGTTAACTGGTCTGTCTCTGCATCTACTGCGGGAAGGTGAATCTACGCAACGGTACGGAAACATATTCGTACGTAGTACGAAGTACTACTGTGTTTCCATTTCAGGCGTAACAACCCTACACAAACCCTACACAAAAGGATACGCGATGAGGGCAAAGAGAAATGCCCGCCACCAGAGGGAAATCCAGTGACGGGCTGGTGTAGAAGCTTGGGGCTGATGCTCCTACAGGTCTCTCAGTTGGAACTTCCGACGACATCGGGGCAGGAGGTCACAGAACCTTGTGACGAGGGCTGCAACAGCAAGCCGGTATCATCGCCAAGACGAACCGTTTTGCCGTCAACGGGTGCATCTTCGCCCATCGTGATTGTGATGGTGATGGTGCTGCTGGTTGCTCCTGCCTTGATGTGTGTGCCGCATGCCGCACCGTTCAGGCTTGCCGTCCAGCCTGTCGGGAGACCCGTCACATTGATTCCGGCCACCACGGCATCACTCGGCGCGGTAGCTCCTGACTGAAGATTGAGCACGGTGCCGGAAACCTTGCATGAATCACCGGGGTACATGCCATCATCTGTCGGCTTGATGGTGATTTTCCCGCTGGTCAGTGTGGCTGTGCAGCTTCCCGAACCGGTTGCGCTCTGCCACTTGGGCTGAAACTGTGCAGCGCTCTTCAGGTCTCCGTTCACTCCCAACGTTGCCTGATAGATTGCCCATGCCGCCACGGTGCCGATGAGCACAGCAAACGTGGTGATGCTCGTCACCAGATACTTTTTGATTCCCTTTTTCTGCGTCTTGACTTTGGACATGCTCTGTTCTCCTGTTTGGACATGTTGATTCTGATGATGTCGGGGAAGAAGTCGGGGAAGGCGATTGAGTTGGTGTCTCAGAAGGTGTTGGTTCTGCCGATGGTGTCTCGCTCTCTGTCACTGTAGGCGTTTCTGACGGACTCTCAGACGCCGATGGTGTGGTTGTTGGGCTGGACTCCTGCTGTGGCTTCTCAGAGGCTTCTACCGAAGGTGATAAGTCAGCGCTTGGAGAGTGGCTAGGAGAAGAGCTAGGAGATTGAACAGACTCAGAAGATGAAGGATGAGACTTCCTGTCCTGAGCCGGTTCATCTGTTTGAGGTTTGGAGGTAGCTGCATGCTTGGCAACCTTCTTGGTCGATGCTGCCTTGATTTCAGATGGCTTGGTGCCAACTTTGAGACTTCCGCCGATTCCCAGAGTCACGGTGTAAGTGCTCTTGGCTTCTGACGTTGGGCTGTTGAATCCAACCAGACCAGCCACCAAAACCGCGATGATGGCTGATATCCCGATGAACTTCCGCATAGCCTTGCATCAATCTGTCAGATGAAAGAGAAGAACTATTGAACCTGCTAAAGCAAAGCTAGCGATGAGTGACCAACCGAAGATGATTACGGCAGTCATACGGAGAAGGTTGCTTGCTCTCCGTAAGAGTTGGTGTAAATCATTCCGTTGGGAAGCTGGTTGTCACCAACGTTGTAGGTCAGCCAGCCGGACACACACTGACCTTCAGCCAACAGAGATTCGGCAGGGTAGACAGAACCGAACTGAGAGGAAGGCTCAACAGTGTTGGCAGGAACACCAGCACCAGTGGTCCCGTAGGCAAAGTACCAAGGGTCTCGGGATACGCGCGTCTTGTTGCCTTGCGGGTCAGGACCCAGCTTGACGACACAGACCTCTACTTTGTAGCCGACAACCTTGCCCTTGACTTCCTTGTCAAGAACGGTGGCCTTGAAGTATTTGAAGGTCTGAGTAGCCAGAGCCTTGTTGCTGTTATCGGTGTGCTGTGCGCTCTTCTTGGCAAACTCACCAGTGCCGATACGCTGACCCTGAACGTTTTGAATGTACATGCTGACAAACGGCTTCAGCTTGCCGTTGACAACGGTGTACGTCGTAGTCTTGGCTCCCGGCTTGGTGTCGTCAAGAATGGTTTCACCAAACAGGTTGTCGTGCGCTTGGAGATAGTTGGTGTAATCATCATCCGACGCCATATCGCCCTCGTCCATTCCGTGACGGAAATCCGCGTTCATATCGGAAAAGGTGAGTTGCTTTCCGTCTTTGGTAACAACCGTCGGGTCATATTCACCAAGAGAGCAAGACTCCGAACCTTTCCGGTTGTCAACAGTGACTTTCCACCAGTGGTATCCAGAAGTCTTGTAGTACTTGCTGTCAAAGGACATGTACTCTTGCATGTCGCTGTTGTACTTCTTGACAGGCGTGTAGGTCACGACACAGCCGCTGTCAGTGGTGAATTGCCAGATACCGTCAACGCTGGCGGAAGGTCCGACTGTCTTGGGCGCTGCTGGCTTTGTGGTGTGAGTCACAGATGAATGCTGGGGCTGGTCGTTGATTCCGTGGCACGCGCTCAATCCGATGACGGAGAGCACAGCCAGAGTGGCACCAGCCACAGCCGATACGGTACGATTCTTCAAGCTCATGATGTTGACCTCCTGCTAGGTCGGTTGTGGGTTAGGGCTGGCTCGGTGTTGGTGCACCTTGTCAGCCCGTTTTAAGTTGACTTGCTGATTTTACCCTGTTTGGCTTGCTGATTGCAAACTGTGTGAGTCATCCGAAAGGATGATGTTGTTCGGGACCTTCGACCCTTGACTAGAGGCTGGCCTTGTGCTGAACCCAAACGTCGTAGAACTCGTCAGGGATACGTCCACGGTCACCAACGCTCTTGCCGGTAGATGACTTCCAGTCGATGTCTTGGGCATACTCACGTGCCAACTTCTTCTCGGCAGCATCGACATCTGTCCACGGTGAGTTGCTGGTCCGTGTCGTCTTGGTGCTGGTCCGGGCAGAAGCAAAGGCAGTGGCGTTCTCTTCCTCCGCTCCATCGATGAACGGCTCCAACGCCTTCATGAGCTTCTTCTCGTTGGCTTCACTGAGCCACAGACGGTAACGCTTCCTGTCCAGACCCAGCACAACGGTCGGCTCATCGATGCTGGCAGAGTCAAGAACCTTGCCATCGAAATCGTCCAGAACAACTTGCTTGATACCCATGATTCCTCCTAGTTGGTTGTTGGGATAGAGATTAGATTAGTTTCGGTTCAATCACAACTCTGTGCGACATCTGTAGTTCGGTCAACCTACCTGTGTGTGGTGGCTTGTTGAGTGTGTAGGTCCCGACCATGCGCAACACAGACCTCTTCTCATCTAGCGGTAGCTCAGCGAACCTTGCCGCAACCGTCTTGTAGTTGTCGGTAGTCCACCATGCCCGGACACCTTCAATTGCTCTCTGTGGCTCCACCAGCGATAGGACAAGGGTAGTGATGCCATCTGTTCTGCTGAGCCGTTCTAGCTCTGTCTGAAGCTCTGTGCGACGTTCCTGGAACTTCTGCCCTTGGTCAATCAAGATGTTGATAGAGACACCAGAGGCAGAGAGCTTCTTCTCGTCATCAGTGATGGAGTCAAGCTCGGTGTGAATCTGGTTGATACGTTCGGAGTTGTCACCTTCAGCCAGTGCACGGACCTGCTGGTAAGCCGATTCCGAACCAAGATGCCAGCCCAACCAGCGGATAACGCGCTCATCGGCAACAGCTTCCCTGATGCTGCTGTTGCACTCGTAACAGCGGTAGACCTGAACACCACGGCTCATGACATCTGCACGGGTCTGACCTCCGCACGAACAAACAAGAAGGTGACTCAGCAGATGCTTACGGATTAAGTCATGGTTGTTGGTATTGCGGCTGCGGTCTGTAAGACGCTTACGCAAGGTCTCCTGCTCGTCTGACGAGACAATAGCTGTCCACTGACCCTGACCTACCGTCTTGCCCTGATAGACGCTCATACCGGCAATCGTTGGATTCAGCAATGCGCGCTTGGTTGTCTGACGTACCCATGCTTTGCCCTGAACCGTGGTAAAGCCTGATTCATTCCAAGCTCGGACAACTGAGTTGAGACTCTTGGACCCAAGTAAATCTCTGTATGCCTGTCGGATTGCAGATGCTTCAGCGTCGATGATATTGCCGTCAACATCGTATCCAAAGGTCTGTTTACCTGAGTGCCACTCACCACGTTCAGCTTTGCCGGACCAAGCACGCTTTTGACGTTCAGCTTTCAATTCGCCTTCTTGCTTGCTGATTGCGCCTTGGATACGGAAATTCAATCGTCCCATCGGTGTTGATAGGTCGATGGGTCCGGTATGACAGTAAAACTGAATCCCGTAGCTCTCGCACAGGTCAATGATGTCCTCTTGCTCTCGCGGCATACGAACCAAACGTGATGCCTCATGAAGAGCAATCTTCGTAATCAGACCAGCTTTGACATCGGCAATGAGGTTGAGGTAACCCGGTCGGACCTTACTAGGGTCTGATGCTGTGATGTCGGTATCGGCGTAAATCTTGACATCTTCATTTGGCCAGACACGGGCAAGACCATTCCGAACTTCTCGCTCTTGGTCACCGGTAGAGACATTGGTCTTGTCCCTATCAGTGCTGGCACGTGCATACAACCCAATCATGATGTCCTCCTGTCGGTCTAGAAACCAGCGAGAAGCACCTTTCGATGCTTCCCGCAAGTCACTAGCTCAGTCCTTGTTCCAGTAGTAGAGGTTCGTCTGGTAGCCACCAACGATGTTGTACTCGCTACCTTCAGCCGTCTTGATGACCCCATCACCGGAACGGTTGAACACTGCCGAAACAACAGTCTCGGGAGAGCTACCACGCTTGCATTCAATGATGCGGTCACCTTCAGCAACGATTCGGTTGTTGTCCTTGGTAATCCGGGTCATGACCTGATTGGTATTGATGAAGGTTCCCTTGCTGGCTGCAACCTTCTTGGTGACCTTGCCGGTTCCGTTGCAGTCGTAGCAGATGCCGCCATCGATATTGCCGAAGCGCTCAATCAATCCGGTTCCGTGGCACTTGGTGCAGGTGGTGTAGCTCATGGTGTCCTCCTTGGTTGCTGACAAGAAGAACACTACCACACTTTGGGCGGGTAACACCAGTGCGGGGTAACACCGGCACTGACAAAACCCATCTTTAATCTGAAGCTCTCAGCTTCACACCTACCTACCTGTAAGGTATGTGCTTCATACCATGCCGACATCCAACGGCTGAGCGTCTACAGTAGAACTTGTAGAACCAATACGTGCCACGGCGTAAGACGTATGCGCTTGCTGTGGCCTTCACGTTGTCTAGGTGCTGTTGTCCGGTAGGTTCCTTCTCTCCCTGCCGTTAGGTCTCCTGTACGCCTTTCCTCCTCCTGTTCCGTGCAGTCCTCTCGTAGACCTGTACCAGCATCTAGGCACGCTCCTAGAGGTAGGTACCGATGACACCGCGCAAGAGGATAGACAGTCATCAATACCGCAAGAACCAAGCCAAGCTCAGAGCTAAGCGTCTTCCTTGTAGTTGGTGCGGAAAACCCATCAACTATGAGTCAGAGAACCCAAACGCTAATGACGCCTTCTCCGCCGACCACATCATCCCGAAATCAAAGGGTGGTGGCGACATGCTCTCAAACTTGGTTCCCATGCACTTGGGCTGCAACAAGAAGCTCGGAACAAAGGACCAACTCATCGCAACCAAGACCCTGAAGTTCCCTACAGTCAACCCGTACACACTCAGAGAAGAAGGCTAGACCGTGGCAAGGTACCGCTTAGAGTTTGACAATGATGTTGTGGTCTCTGTTGAAGGACCGGATGAGATATCTGTTAGGGCTGCCTTTAATGTCGTCTATGACGCTCTGGTCGATGAAGACCAAGAGGTTGAGGTCAATCGTTCTTGGCCAGCTGAAGAAGTAGCAGAATGGTTAGGTATCGATTGGTGATGAGTAAAGACGAGGAAGACCTACGAGACTGGCTCATAGAACGCGATGAACTAGACGCCGAAGAAGACGAACTCACAATAATTGAGCTTGTCCAAATATGGATGAGTCGGTAATAACTAGAACGTAGCGAGATGCTACGAGTAAAGGATGGCGAGATGCCAAAGGAAACTTTCGGTAAAACCAATACCTACTACAAACAAACTGATTTAAATGTTGATGTAGTTAGGGTGCCGGATATTGCAGTTTCGTGGGGTAAGACTGAGCCGGTTCTGATTAACGGCAAGGCAATCACAGGTGAAGACCTAGACCGACTCATCAAGGTATTGAAGAAGGCTAGGAAACAGACTAAACCATCATCAGGTATACCAACCTCACGTGGTTCTGTGCGCACAAATGGACAAATGGCAAATATTGTCAGTGCTGGTAGCTGGAACGCTGTGCATGGCGATTGGGTAGGCCATTGGTCTTACTCAGGTCTGGATGGTTCATACACTCACATCACAGTTTGCCGAACTAAAGACGGTAGTGGTTGGAACGTAGCTGTACCTACGACACTACGAGTCGATGGTGTTACTGAAGCAATCAAGGTAAGTCTTGCCCCGGGCGAAATTAAGAGGATTGCACTGCCTGACGCATGGGAACCAGCACTCAAAGGTAATGCAACCATTTATGCTATGGGTCATGGACGCGACGAATACCTGAATTTCACTAATGATTCTGGCAAGCTTACGTAATTTCACTCTTTGAACGGAAAACCAAATGACTTTGAACGCAAGCGCACTAGACGCTGCAATGAGTGGATTGTCAGACGCATATCCCTATGTGTCACTATCCAATGACGGAACAACAGAGGTAAGCACGCGAGTAGCTGCCAATTGGGCTGATACTGGTGATGGCGTTATCTCTGCCAGCAATCTTGCATTCACCGGATTGGATGCCAACCAAGCTGTTTCATTCGTTCTGCTGTTCAGCGCGAACACTGGTGGAACTTCCGGCGGTTCTATCTCGGTTACCGGTGACAACAACGCCAATGCCGCTGGTGAGTTCACTATCTCCGGAATTACAATCAACGTTAGCTAAGAGGTAAGGCCATGGCACTCAACTACATCAGTGCCGATGGTATAGCCAATGGCACGGCAGTAACTTCCGGCAACTACGGATTCAGCACTGTCTACGGCAATGCTGTCGTATCAGATGAGCAAACGCTGTACGGTTCAAAAAGCTTCAAGCTTGTCAATGACTCATCCGCCAACAACAGCTTTATAGTTCGGTCGGATAGTGCAGTCAGCACCACCATTGGTTTTCAGTGCTACATCTACTTAACTGGATATCCGTCACAAGCTATCCAATTCATGCGCGTTGATAATACCAATGCTGATACTGGCGGAATCACACAGATTAACCTCAACACCAACGGCACTGCATATCAGAAGTCATTAGGTTGGGGTACCGAACAGCTTCCGTTGAATGAATGGATTAGGCTGGATGTTCGCCTTGATAAGACTGCTGGCACGTTCGGTTACTATGCGTACAACCTGAGTGACACTCTGATTCAGTCTTGCGTTGTATCCGGCATCACCTACGGCACAAGCACCCCCGGTCAAGTAGCTTTTGGCAAAGCATCATCGGGCACCATGGCACCGATGTACATCAGCCGTATTGCCATCGATTCATCTGCCTACGATTTCGGCAAGGTCGGTCTAGGTTCAGCCAGTCAGTCTCTTACTCTCACTGAGTCCGCGTCTGGTACATCTCCTGTTCTACCTATCCCTACTGGTACAGCAACGCTGTCTCTAGACCTTGCGGCATCTGTTGAAGGCACTACCAAACGCTCTGGTAGCTCTTCTGCCAGCCTGTCGTTGTCTTCCCTAGCAACAGGACACAGAAGCTCTGTAGGAAGCGCACTAGCCAACCTAGACCTTGCTGTATCGGCAGAGGGCAAGAGCAACCGTCAAGGCACAGCAGAGAGCACACTAAGAATTACGATTAGCGCGCACGGCGTTGTAGACAGAAGTGGCTCAGCAAACCACGCGCTAATTTTCTCTTCATCTGCTGAAGGTCAGGCAGACAAGAGCGCAACAGGTACTCAGTCTCTGCATCTATCTGCATCTGCCTCTGGATACGCACCATCATTGGATATACCTACAGGTTCAGCGCTCCTGGACCTACACGTATCACAGACGGCTGTAGGAAGCACTGATAGGCACGGTGTAGCCACAACTACCCTGACGCTCTCACAGTCCGCTACAGGTACCACACAGCGCGTAGGAACAGCATCACAGCATCTACTACTGACTACCTCTGCTGTAGGTACATCAGTAGGTAAGCGCAACATCACAGTCAGTGCATCAATACCGCCCAAGAGATACCGCACCGAACTACATCAGCACACCACTACTACGACACTAGAGCGCACCAATAGAAGCGCAACACTAACCAAGCACAACACAACTACATCACTAGCAAAGCGAGTACACCTATGGCTATCAAGAGTGTGAGTGTTCCCATTCAACGTGAGAGCACAGAGCTAGTAGTGGTGAACGTGACAGTAGACAACCAACCTGTTACTACCTTTGATGTGTGTGTTGTTCCCATTGGTTCGCGACCAACAGACTTCCAAGCCGCAACAGTAGTAGATGGTAAAGCTGGTTGGCTCAGTGGTGGATTACCTGTTGGTCTGTACAACCTCTATGTGCGCATCACAGACAATCCGGAAACAATAATCGACATTGCCGGACAAGTAAGCATCCAGTGACATGCAAGACGAATTCGTTGACCTATCACAATTCATGCCTGAACTTGATGCCTCTCACCGTTGTGATAGATGCCAAGCACAAGCCTACGTCAGAGTGATGCTCACTAATGCCGGAGAACTACTGTTTTGCAATCACCATTACTCACAGCATGAGTTGTCTCTGTTGGCTGTGACTGCTGGTGTGCAAGACGAGCGCTGGAAATTGACTCAAAAGGGCTCTGATGTCCATGCATGAACATGCACGACTCTGCATAATCAAACCTCAAGACAGGCTCAAAACCTGAGCAAATCCTGACTTGGCTAGCCACTAATGAATAAGGGCATTGGTGGCTAGTCTTTAACCCTTATTCGCAACCCTTATACACAACTGAATAGGCAACCCTTATGCCAACAAGAGTACGCAAGCTACACACTCACACCATTACCTGTGCTGTGTGCCAACGTGACTACACATACCAGAGCACTGAGACCAAGCGCCTACGCTCTGCCTGTAGTGACTGCCGCACGGTATACGCAAAGGCTAAACACACTGAAGCATGCAAGCCTAAGCTTGACGCGATACGACATGCCAAGCAAGAAGCACAGCAAGCAAGAGAGCAAGAGCGCGCGGCACAGCAAGAAGCTAGGCGAGAAGCAAAGAGGCAAGAGCAAGAAGCCAAGCGCATTGCGATGACTAGACAGTGTGACGAGTGCACGACTGAGTATGTAGCCAAGTATGACCATCAACGCTATTGCAATCCGAAGTGCTATAAGAGAGCACACCGAAGAGAGCGCAGAGCAAGAGCCAAAGGCGCGCAAGGTAGCTACACCTTCTCGGAAGTAATGAGACTGTATCTATCAATCGGCAAGTCATGTACCTATTGCCACCAGTACATCAGAGTTGAAGACATAGAAGCTGAGCATGTAGTTCCCCTGAGTCGTGGTGGCTCAAACAGCCTGACAAATATTGTTCCAAGCTGTGGTAAGTGCAATCGCGATAAGTCAGACATGACACCAGAGGAATGGAAAGGCATTGATATCTATCAGCGATTCGTTCACTTGGTGAAGTCTGAGCCGACAAAACCACGATGGATGACTATGCAATTGGCTGCATAGATACTCAGTCGAAAGCTCAGGAAATCGTGAAGAAAATCGGACCAGGGAGGGAACCCAGCGACTCGACCACCTTCCCTGCTCCCCGGCGCCTCCTGGCTCCCCCCAATCTGCTCCCACTCACATTTCTTGAGGCAATCTAAAGGGTGGGGTCGCATAAGTATGCGGTGAAATTGCTACTCACTGCCGACCCTCTGGCGTATAGGGCTAGAGGGTCACACTTCCTATACAAGTGAATAGAGATACAAAATGAATCAAGGTAGAAGACCTGCTGATTACGTGCTGTTCTGTCAGTTTGAGTACTGCACTAAGCCGCGCCGAACCAAGGGCTATTGTGACCCGCATTATCGGCAATGGAAGAAGAATGGTGTAATCAAGCCTTTGCGCACATCACCCGGTCAAGGTCACAAGCCTGAGCCGAGAGCTACAGCCGGTATGACGACACAGCAACGGTTCTGGCACTACGTGACTATCACTCCTGGATGCTGGAATTACGGACCACGCCTAGACCGGTATGGATACGGCAAGTTCTCCGTGACTGTCGGTCTGAATCAAAAGCGCGAATATCAAGCGCACCGATACGCCTATGAGTTATTGGTCGGACCTATACCACAAGGTATGGAGTTAGACCATATTTGCGTCAACCCAGCTTGTGTGAATCCTGACCACCTTGACGTTGTTACCCATGCGGAAAACATTCGTCGGCGCAAGATGAGGCAAGCAAAAGACCGGATGAAGAAATGAATGAAGACGAAAATACGCTGTTTGAAGTAGTCCAGCGCAATAAACACTACGAATCAATGATTGCCCTACGTAACGCAATCGCGGCCAAAATGGATGAATGCCGGTCAATGCGCGACTACGCGCCATTAGCTCTCAGACTCCAAGAAGTGCTGGCAGAGATTCAGGCACTAGAGAAGGCAGAGACAGATAGCAAGTTCAATGACCTTACCAAGGGTTTTTCCTGGAATTGAGATAACCGATGCTGCAAGGCTCAAGAGAACCACGCCTGAAGCATGCTGAACCGTATGCTTCTTCACTCTGGGACCAATGCAGAGACTTTGCCATTCAGGTATTGAAGCTGACTCCTGACCTTTGGCAAGAAGACATCTTGCGCGATTCTCTCGCTGTTACAGAAAGGAGTCATTTCGCGGCACCGAACGTTTTACTACTTCTGCCGCGTCAATAGCTCAGAACGGCAAGAATCACATTCTCGCAATCAGACAGCTTCTAGGTCTGTTCCTGCTCAAAGAGCAAGCTGTTCACACAGCCCATGAGTTGCGTACGTCAAAGCGTCATTACCAGCTTGTTAGAGGGTTACTCAAAGCCGCTGGTCTTGAAGACAAGATGAAGTACAAAGAGAACAACCAAGAGATTTGCATCATCAACCCAGACAATGGCGCGCGAATAGATTTCATCAGCCGAACCAATAATGGTGGTAGAGGTCTGGCCAAGATTGATGTTGTGTACTTCGATGAGGCTTTGCTGCTGGAAGAGGAACAGGTTGCATCCATCCTGTCTACCCAGTCCGCGCGGTCAATGTCTGGTCACGTTCAGACGTGGTACACATCAAGTGCTGGCAAGCTGGCAAGTGAAGTTCTGGCAGAGATTCGCAACACATGTATCACACAGCCCGCTGGTTGGTGCTACTACGAATGGTCTGCCAAGGCTGGCGCAGACATCACAGACCCGAAGGAATGGGCCGCTGCTAATCCTGCCTACAACTACACACGTGCTGATGGCTCCGGATTATCTGAGAGTTGGGTACGTAGTGAGCTAGCCAAGATGCCCAACAAGTTCGGCAGAGAACGTCTAGGCATTTGGGATGAAGCCAAAGCCAACACCGTCATTGCTGGTGGTCTGTGGATGGAAGGTGACCTAGACATAGACGATATTCCAGTTAATGATGAGATTGTCCTAGGTATTGAGGTTGGCAACGACGAGCGCACAGTCTCTATCGCTCTAGCTACTGAGTACCAAGGCGTACAGACCTTCTCACAGGTTCTAGCGTCTGCTGAAGGCTTCAATTGGGTTGCTGAGTACATCAAGAGCCTGAAGCTCTCACACAACGTCAGAAGCGTTGTCACGGACTCGTCAGGCTATGTCTTGGGTCTGTTGCCGGAACTTATGAAGGCTGGAATCAAGCTAGAACAGCTTTCGACTACCCAAGCCGCTACAGCTTGCGCGAACTACCTAGCTGGCGTTCATGCAAAGACGATACGTCACACAGATGATGAAGCAACCAGACTGACTGTCACATCTGCTGGTAAACGGCTCAGTGGTGAAAAGTGGTATTGGAAAGCCACAACAGACATTGATGTTGCGCCTTTAAAGGCTATGACTTGGGCTGCATACGGATTGACCATGAACCAGTCAAAGCAAACAAAGGTAGTTAAAGCTGCTCCTGTACTAATGGTCTGAACAAAAACTGAATAACAAGGATTTGATTATGGCTGATGCCCTAACACTGTCCAGCGATGAGTTGGCACTGGTCGGAAGACTAGAACAGCGGCTGAGTTTGTATGGCAGCAAGAACCGCACTGCAAGGAACTTCTTTGCCGGGGTATTCGACCCAAAGAATTACGGCATTACTGTTCCGCCACAGATGAGAGTTGAGCACAGCGTTGGATGGTGCTCAAAGGTTGTCAACACAATTGAGGCACGCCTTGACTTTGAAGGTTGGGCAAGTCCTTCAGACTCCAATCCTTTTGGTCTTCAAGATATCTATAACTCCAACAACCTAGGTGTCTTGTCTCACCAAGCACACCTTGACGCACTTATCTATGGCTGTTCGTTCGTTGTGGTCGGCAAGGGTGCTCCTGGAGAACCAGACCCGCTGATTACAGTTGAGTCTCCGCTGAACATGACGGCTGAATACAGCTTGCGAACCAAGCGTCTCACCTCTGCTCTCTACCACGCAAAGGATGATGACGAGGAAGTTCTAACCCTGTACACACCAAACGAAACTGTGTATATGGCGCGTGAAACTGGCAAGCCTATGCAGGTTATCAATCGCGTTGTTCACAATCTTGGACGTGTCCCTGTAGTGGTTCTGGCCAATGGCGCACACACCGAAAGACCTTTCGGACACAGCGAAATGACAAAATCAATTCGTGCGTCTACAGTAGAAGCTGTAAAGACAGAATTAAACATGTCTGTCAATTCAGAGTTTTATGCTGCTCCACAAAGATACGCTCTCGGTGTTGAAGAAGCTGCATTCAAGAATCCAGACGGTACCGCTAAGAATCCTTGGACCTTTGCACAAAGCAAGTTCCTTGCTCTCGGTTCTCAAACTGACCAAGACGGTAACCCGGTTGGTACGCCACAGGTTGGAGAATTCTCCCAATCCAGCCCAACTCCGTATATCTCGGTGTTGCAGTACTACGCGCGCAAGGTAGCTTCTGACGCCGACTTGCCCGTACGTCTGTTCGATGAGAACAAGAATGCACCTACCTCCGCTGATGCTATCCGCGCCGATGAGTCCGCATTGGTCAAGCGCTGTGAGCGTAAGACTGCCGAATTTTCTCTAGCTTGGAGAGAAGTCGGCTTGCTTGCGTTGCTGGTCCGTGGTGGTGCTCCTGCTGAGTACCCTGCTATCTCCCCGCAGTGGAAGTCACCGGCTACACCTACCAAGGCTGCTAGCACAGACGCGGCTGTCAAGCTGGTAGCTACTGGCATTGTTCCTGCTGACTCGGACGTTGTTCTGGACGCTGTGGATATGTCGAATATCGACAAAGAGCGAATCAAGCTAGACCGCGCTGCTGCTGCATCAACACCGAACGGTAAAGAAGATGCAGAGGCACTGGCTGCAAAGTTCAATGCTTTAGGCACAGCTATTCGCGCTGGAGTCACTCCTGAATCCGCTGCTAAGGCAGTCGGACTATCAGACTTGCAATTCCTAAACAACGTCTATCCGGTCACATTGCACGACACGGAAGACGGCAATTCATTGCCCAATACTGCACAGTAAGGGCACAAACTCCGAAACGGATTGAGTAACGAACATGACTGATGAAGTAACCAACGAAGAGGCTGCACAGCCTACAGATATCGATTGGAAGTCAAAGAGTAGAGAATGGGAAACCCGTTCAAAAGAAAACTACTCAGAAGTTCAGCGTTTGACCAAGGAACTTGAAGACGCGAACAAGAAGCTAACCAGTTGGTCACAGCGAGAAGAAGGTTGGGATAAGGCAAAGGCTGATTACGAATCAAACCTTGCTAATGCCAACAAGGACTCTCTCCGCTACAAGGTTGCTTTAAAGCATGGTCTAGGTGAACAAGACTTAGACTTTCTCACCGGCGATGATGAGGAAAAGCTAGATGCTCT
>Ga0164242_10002875_pt1 | contig 19834 bp, 18 predicted proteins | sample OricomgcompostMG_FD_108783 | JGI IMG/M metagenome (GOLD analysis project Ga0164242, IMG submission 108783) | Miracle-Growth compost microbial communities from Emeryville, California, USA - Original compost - Miracle growth compost (MG) ... | reverse complement strand
CGGGCACCCAACCCGCCCTCACAGGGAGTGAACAGTCATGGGTCACTACAAGTCGAACCTGCGCGATGCCGAGTTCACCCTCTTCGAGGTGCTCGGGCGCGGCGAGATCCTCGGTAAGGGCGCCTTCGCCGATGTCGACCTCGACACCGCGAAGTCGATGCTCACCGAGGTGCGCAAGCTCGCCGAGGGTCCGATCGCCGAATCGTTCGTCGACGCCGACCGCAACCCGCCGGTGTATGACCCGGAGACGTTCTCGGTGACGCTGCCCGAGTCGTTCAAGAAGTCCTACCGCGCCCTGATCGACAACGGCTGGGACCGGCTGCCACTCCCGCAGGAGCTCGGCGGGCCCGGCCTCCCGCCGTCCATCACGTGGGCCTGCAGCGAGATGGTCATCGGCGCCAACCCGGCGATCCACATGTACGCCGCCGGCCCGGCCTTCGCGCAGATCCTCTTCCGCAACGGCAACGAGACCCAGCGCAAGATCGCGCAGCTGATGATCGACCGCAACTGGGGCGCGACGATGGTGCTCACCGAGCCGGACGCCGGCTCGGACGTGGGCGCCGGGCGGACCAAGGCCACGGAGCAGGCCGACGGCTCCTGGCACATCGAGGGCGTCAAGCGCTTCATCACCAGCGGTGAGTGGGACGTCCCGGAGAACATCGTTCACCTCGTGCTCGCCCGCCCCGACGGCGCCGGGCCGGGCACCAAGGGTCTGTCGCTGTTCGTCGTACCGAAGTTCCACTTCGACCCCGACACCGGTGAGATCGGCGAGCGCAACGGCGCCTTCGTCACCAACGTCGAGAAGAAGATGGGCCTGAAGGTCTCGGCGACCTGCGAGGTCACGTTCGGCGAGCACGGTACCCCTGCGGTGGGCTGGCTCGTCGGAGATGTCCACGACGGCATCGCGCAGATGTTCGAGGTCATCGAGATGGCCCGCATGATGGTCGGCACCAAAGCGATCGCCACGCTGTCGACCGGCTACCTCAACGCTCTCGAGTTCGCGAAGAACCGGGTGCAGGGCGCCGACCTCACCCAGATGCTCGACAAGGCAGCCCCGCGGGTGACGATCACCCACCACCCCGACGTACGCCGGTCGCTGATGCTGCAGAAGGCGTACGCCGAAGGCATGCGCGCGCTCGTGCTGTTCACCGCGAGCCAGCAGGACACCGTCCTCGACGCAGCGTCGCGCGGCGAGGACGCAACCGAGGCATCGCGGCTCAACGACCTGTTGCTCCCGCTGGTGAAGGGCTGCGGCTCGGAGCGCTCTTACGAGCTGCTCGGTTCGCAGTCGCTGCAGACCTTCGGTGGCTCGGGCTTCCTGCAGGACTATCCGATCGAGCAGTACATCCGCGACGCGAAGATCGACACCCTCTACGAGGGCACGACCGCGATCCAGGGCATGGACCTGTTCTTCCGCAAGATCGTGCGCGACCAGGGCGCGGCGCTGACCGGCCTGGTCGGGCAGATCCAGGCGTTCGTCGACTCGGCGGCCGGCAACGGCCGGTTGAAGAACGAGCGCGAGCTGCTCGCCAACGGCCTGGCAGACGTGCAGGGCATGGTCGAGACGATGGTCGGCTACCTGACGGCGGCGATGGAGGACCAGCCGAGCATGTACAAGGTCGGCCTCAACACCAGCCGCCTGCTGCTTGCCCTCGGCGATGTCGTCATCGGCTGGCTGCTGCTGCGTCAGGCCGAGGTGGCCCTCGGTGCGCTGACCGCGGGGGATCCGGGCAAGGACAGGGACTTCTACGAAGGCAAGGTCGCCGCGGCGAAGTTCTTCGCCCAGACGCGGCTGCCACTGCTCGCGGCCGAGCGGGTCATCGTCGAAGGCGCCAACCTCGAGGTCATGGAGCTACCGGAGAGCGCCTTCTAACCCACCCCCCTCCTCGAAGTAGCACATCAAGTACGTCGCGCTGTCCCCTGCTGCGCCTGGTGTCCGGTTCCGTGCGGGCAACATGTGCTACTTCGAGGAAGGCGATGACTTCGGCGGCGCTTCGCCGTCAATGACATCGTGAGTGCACGATGAACCCGCTGGCTCGTCGCATGTTCGAGCTCGTCGAGCCGATCGGGCTGATCCCGTACTCGGCGGACGAACCCAACGAGGCGATGTTCGCCTTGGGCTTCACCAACTACTGGGACACCTACTTCGCCGGCCGAGCAGCGCCGCTGGGCCGCGTCCCCGCCGAGGTCGTCGACGCGTTGTTCTACAACTTCGCGCCGGGCGAGGTGGCCCGACACATCCCTAAGGTGTGGGCCACCACGACTCCTGAAGCGGCCCTAGCCGCCCGTCGGCTCGGTTGCGCGAAGGCGCTGCGCCGCATCCTCGGCGACCGCGTCGAGACCGCCGAGTTCGCGCGTGGCGCCGAGCTGTTGACCAAGGCAGCGACCAGCGCCACGGTCGACGGCCGGCCGATGTACGCCGCACTGCTGTCCGTGGCGATCCCCGATGACCTCGTCACGCGGCTGTTCCATGCGGGATCTCTGCTGCGGGAGCACCGCGGTGACGGGCACATCACGGCACTCATGAGCGAAGGGATCGGCGGACTCGAGGCTCACGTGCTGTTCGCCCTCGCCATGGAGATGCCGGCCGAGCAGTTCGGGCGCATCCATCACCTGCCGGCGGTGCAGATCGCTGCCGTCATCGACGGGATGCGCGCGCGTGGACTGGTCGGTGATGACGGCCGGCTGACCGTGGCAGGTCGCATGGTCAAGCAGCGGGTGGAAGCGCTCACCGACGATCTCGCGGCGAAGCCCTACGAGGGCCTGGACCCGGCCGAGCTCGACGAGCTCATCACTTGCCTGGAGTCAATCGCCCCGGTGCTGGTCGCCGCCCAGGACTAGCCCGGCGTACGTCCACCGAACAGAAGTCGGACTCGTGGCTCATCACGTACACGAGGCCGACGATCACCACCACTGCCGAGCCGAGCACCCACCAGATCATGTCCTCATCGTGCGGCCCGGGTACGACACAGACCATGGCGAAGTTGGGTGGTTTTGGGCTAGTTACCCACCTCGGAGCAGGAGAAGCAATGTGGCATTGCCTTAGCGATTTCGCGTTGTGAACGCGAAATCGTGGGGGTGATGCCACATTGCTTCACGCGGTGAAGTCGACCATCTTCCACGGGTCGTTCAGCATGCCCGCCAGGTCGGCCAGGAACTCGCTGCCGAGCTGGCCGTCGACGATGCGGTGGTCGAACGACAGCGAAAGCGTTGTGACCTCGCGAATCGCGATCTGACCCACGTGCACCCACGGCTGCTCGCGGACTGCGCCGAAGGCCAGGATCGCCGCCTCACCGGGGTTGAGGATCGGCGTACCGGCATCGACGCCGAAGACGCCCACGTTCGTGATCGTGATCGTGCCACGCTGCATGTCCGCCGGCGCGGTCTTGCCATCCCGCGCGGTGGCGACCAGCGCCTCCAGCGCTGCCGCGAGCTGCGGCAGGGAGAGCCCGTCGGCGTCCTTGATGTTCGGGACGATGAGGCCGCGCGGCGTCGCTGCAGCGATGCCCAGGTGCACGTAGTCCTTGACCACGATCTCTTGCGACGCGTCGTCCCACGACGAGTTGATCAGCGGGTGTCGGCGTACGGCGAGAATCAGGGCTCTCGCGACGAGCAGCAGCGGCGACACCTTCAAGCCCGCGAACTGCGGGTAGGTCCGCAGCCGTCGAGCGAGCGCCATCATCTCGGTGACGTCGGCGGTCACCCACTCGGTGACGTGCGGCGCGGTGAACGCGCTTTGGACCATGGCGGAGGCGGTCGCCTTGCGGACGCCCTTGATGGGGATCCGCTGCTCACGGGTCGCAGGATCGAAATCGGCCCGGTCGAAGTCCGGGCGCGGCGCCACGGCCACGGCAGCCGCCCCACCAGCTGCCGGCGCGCCGCTCGCGGCGGCCTGTACGTCGGCGCGGGTCACCGTGCCGTTCGGACCGCTGCCGCCGACAACCCGAAGGTCCACCCCGAGGTCGCGGGCGAGCTTGCGCACCGGCGGCTTGGCGAGGACGTGGACCTGGGCCAGGGACGGCGCGGGAGCCACCTGAGCCGCCGGCGCAGGGATCGGCGCAGCCGCGGGCGGCGCCGGAGCGGGGCCCTTTCGGGGACGGCGGGTGAGCTTGCCGGCCTTGGGACCGCTGCCCACGAGCACCTGGATCTTCTCGTCGGCGTCGGCCTTCGGCGCCGACGGGACCAGGTCGCCACCCTGGATGGCGGGCGCTTCCGCCGTAGCGGCGACGTCACCGCCACCGACCTCGAAGCTGATCAGCGGGAGGCCGACGTCGACCGTCGAACCCGCCGCGTGATGCAGCGTGGTGACGACACCCGCGTACGGCGAGGGAATCTCGACGGCGGCCTTCGCCGTCTCCACCTCGACGATCGGCTGATTCAGCGTCACGGTGTCGCCTTCGGCGACGAGCCATTGCAGGATCTCGGCCTCGGTCAGTCCCTCACCGAGATCCGGGAGCAGGAAGTCCTTGATGGCCATCAGAACGCGATCGCCCGGTCGACGGCGTCGAGCACTCGATCGAGATCGGGCAGGTAGTCCTCTTCGAGGCGGGACGCCGGGTAGGGGATGGAGAACCCGCCGACCCGAAGCACCGGTGACTCGAGGGAGTAGAAGCAATGCTCGGTCACCCGCGCCGCGATCTCCGCGGCGAGGGAGACGAAGACGGGTGCCTCGGCGACGACGATCGCGTGCCCGGTCTTGCGCACCGACGCGAACACGGTGTCCCAGTCGACCGGCGAGAGCGCTCGCAGGTCGACGACCTCGATCTCGCGGCCTTCCTCGGCAGCGGCAGCGGCCGCCTCGAGGCAGGTCCGAACGCTCGGGCCGTAGGTGATCAGCGTGGCGTCCGTGCCGGCTCGCGCGACCCGCGCTGACCACAGCCCGGCCGGCGCGGCGTCCGTGTCGACCTCGGACTTGTCCCAGTAGCGGCGCTTCGGCTCGAAGAAGACGACCGGGTCGTCGCAGGCGACCGTCTGCTGGATCATCCAGTACGCGTCGACGGGGTTCGCGCAGGTGACGACCTTCAGTCCCGCGGTGTGCGCGAAGTACGCCTCGGGCGACTCGCTGTGATGCTCGACCGCACCGATCCCGCCGCCGTACGGGATCCGGATCGTGATCGGCAGCCGCACGTTCCCGGACGAGCGGTAGTGCATGTGCGCGACCTGCGTGACGATCTGGTCGAACGCCGGGAAGACGAAGCCGTCGAACTGGATCTCGCAGACCGGCCGGAAGCCGCGGATCGCCAGGCCGACCGCGGTCCCGATGATGCCCGACTCGGCGAGCGGAGTGTCGATGACGCGGTCTTCGCCAAAGTCCTTCGCAAGCCCGTCGGTGACGCGAAAGACGCCGCCGAGCGCGCCGACGTCCTCACCCATGATGAGGACCTTGGGGTCGTTCTCGAGCGCCTTGCGCAACCCCTCGTTGAGGGCCTTCCCCAGCGTGAGGGTCGCCATCAGCGGCTCACCGCCCCGGCGGGCGAGTCCAGCAGAGCCGGCTCGTCCTCGAACGACGACAGGAACGACCCGAGCTGTCCGCGCTCTTCGTCGAGCAACGGTGAGCCGCCGGCGTACACGTGGTCGAACATCGACAGCGGCTCCGGGTTCGGCAGTCCGATGCAGCCTTCCCGCACGTGAGCCGCCAGCTCGTCCGCGGCGGCCTCGACGTCGGCGAAGAAGGCCGCGTCCGCGATGCCGTTGCGCGACAGGTAGGCCTTGACCCGTTCGATCGGGTCTTTGAGCTTCCAGGTCTCGAGATCGGCCGCGAGCCGGTAGCGGGTCGGATCGTCGGACGTAGTGTGCGGAGCCATTCGGTAGGTGTAGGCCTCGATCAACGAGGGGCCGCTGCCTTCCCGGGCTCGGGCCAACGCCGCCCGAGTCACGGCGAGCACCGCCAGGACGTCGTTCCCGTCGACCTGCACACCGGGGAAACCGAAGCCTTCGGCTCGGTGGTAGAGCGCTATGCGAGTCTGCCGGGCGACCGGCTCGGAGATCGCCCACTGGTTGTTCTGGCAGAAGAACACGATCGGCGCGTTGAACGACGCCGCCCAGACGAATGCCTCGTTGACGTCGCCCTGGCTCGTGGCGCCGTCGCCGAAGAACGCGATCGCCGCGGCGTCGCCCCCGTCACGCTGGATGCCCATCGCGTAGCCGGTCGCGTGGAGCGTCTGCGAGCCGATGACGATCGTGTAGAGGCCGAACCCGTGCTCGGCTGGGTCCCAGCCGCCCTGGCTCACGCCTCGGAACAGGCCGAGGAGCGTGACCGGGTCGACACCTTTGCAGTAGGCAACCCCGTGCTCGCGGTAGGTCGGAAAGGCGAAGTCCTTGTCGGTCAGCGCGCGGCCGGCGCCGACCTGGGCCGCCTCCTGGCCGAGCAGGCTGGCCCAGAGCCCGAGCTGTCCCTGCCGCTGCAGCGCGGTTCCCTCCGCGTCGATGCGGCGAACCAGCACGAGGTCGCGATAGAGGTCTTTGATCTCGTCGTCGGAGATGTCGAGTGAATAGTCGGCATGCTCCACCCGTTCGCCTTCGGGGGTCAGCAGCTGAACGAACTCAGGGCCTTCAGACGGCTGCGGTAGTAATGCATATTCGCGCGGGTTCCGCGACGCTTCAGTCACAGTGCACTCCTTTTGGGAATCCACCCTCATCGTGGCACGCGGGCACAGCGGTGGCTATGTGTGCTTTGCACACAGCAACGGCAGGCGACCGTGCCGAAGTACAACGAATGACCACAACGCGGACTTCGCCTACGCTTCCGCCGTGGACGCCTGGGTGCTCTGGATCATTGCGACCGTCGTGCTGGCAGTCGCCGAAGTCCTGACGCTGACGTTTGTCCTGGCGATGATCGCCGGCGGGTGCGCCGCCGCTGCGATCACGGCCGCGGCCGGGTCGAACGCCACCGGTCAGTGGATCGTCTTCGGCGTCGTCGACGTCGTGTTGATGATCGCGGTCCTGCCGTTGGCGCGCCGTCATCTGCGTCAGCCCTCCGAGCTGCGCAGCGGCGCGGCCCGACTGGTCGGAAGTCGAGCGATGTCGCTGACGGCGATCACCACGGCCGAGGGAGGGCGAGTCAAGCTCGAAGGCAACGAGTGGAGTGCCCGGCCGTACGCCGACGGGACCGAGATACCAGCCGGCCAGTGGGTCGAGGTTGTCAAGATCGACGGTGCGACCGCCGTGGTCCAACCGACAGTTGCTTCGACGTCATAGGGGGAGACCTTCGTGTCCGCAGCACTCATCGCCGTCATCGTCATCGTCGCGCTCGTCATCATCGTGGTGGCGCGATCGGTGCGAATCGTGCCGCAGGCTCGGGCGGGTGTGATCGAACGGCTGGGTCGTTACAGCCGAACCGTCAACGCCGGCCTCACCCTGCTCACTCCGTTCCTGGACCGGATGCGGCCGCTGATCGACCTGCGCGAGCAGGTGGTCAGCTTCCCGCCACAGCCGGTGATCACGTCGGACAACCTGGTCGTGAACATCGACACCGTCATCTACTTCACGGTCACCGATCCACGCGCGGCGACCTACGAGATCGCGAACTTCCTGCAGGCGATCGAGCAGCTCACCGTCACGACGCTGCGCAACGTGATCGGTGGCATGGACCTCGAGGCGACGCTGACCAGCCGCGACCAGATCAACGGCCAGCTGCGCGGGGTCCTGGACGAGGCCACCGGCCAGTGGGGGATCCGCGTCAACCGGGTCGAGCTGAAGTCGATCGACCCGCCTGCCAGCGTGCAGGAGTCGATGGAGAAGCAGATGCGCGCCGACCGGGAGAAGCGCGCCGCGATCCTCACCGCCGAGGGCAGCAAGCAGTCACAGATCCTCACCGCCGAAGGCGAGAAGCAAGCGGCCATCCTGTCCGCGCAGGGTCAGCGAGAGGCCGAGATCCTGAAGGCCGAGGGCCAGGCGAAGGCGATCGAGACCGTGTTCGGCGCGATCCACGCGGGCAACCCCGACGCGCCGTTGCTCGCCTACCAGTACCTGGAAGCGCTCGCGAAGGTCGCCTCCTACGGCAACACCACCATCGTGGTTCCCAGCGAGCTCACGACCGCGATGCAGAAGATCACAGAGGGGTTCAACCGAACCGGCTAAGCGGGCCGGTAGCGTCGGACCGTGGCTGACGCCGGACCGGATCCCGAGGCCTGGCGCGACCGGCTGGGCCGGGTCGGCGTGTGGACCGGACAGCTGGACTATTCGACCGCGGCGGTCGTGCGCGAGACCGCGCGCGAGGTCGAGGCGACCGGCTTCCGCGCGCTCTGGACCGGCGAGGCGGTCGGGCGGGAGGTGCTGACCGCCGCGCAACTGCTGCTCGCCTCGACCGACTCGCTGATCGTCGCGACCGGCATCGCGAACATCTGGGCGCGCGACGCGCTCGCAACCGCGGCCGGCCAGCTTGCGCTCGGTGAGGCCTATCCGGACCGCTTCATCCTGGGCATCGGCGTGTCGCACAAGCCGCTGCTGGACGTGCGCGGCGAGGACTACCGCACCCCGCTGACGTTCATGCGCGAGTACCTCGACGGCATGGACCACGGGTACGACGTCTATCGGGCAGTGCAGCCCGCGTCACGTCCGCCCCGGCTGCTCGCCGCGCTCGGCCCGAAGATGCTCGCGCTGGCAGGCGAGCGCGCCGACGGCGCCCACACCTACTTCGTGCCACCCGAGCACACCGCGGTCGCACGAGAGGTCCTCGGACCCGACCGGCTGCTGGTGCCCGAACAGGTCTGCGTGCTCTCCGAGGATCCGGCGGTGGCGCGCGAGATCGCGCGGCGGCACACCACGTCGTACCTGCGGCTGCCGAACTACACCTCGAACCTGCAGCGCTTCGGGTTCGAGCCGGAAGACTTCGCCGACGGGGGCAACGACCGGCTGGTCGACACCATCTGCGTGTGGGGATCGGTCGACGCGGTCGCCGCGCGGATCAAGGCTCACCTCGACGCCGGTGCCGACCACGTCGCCGTCCAAGTGCTCGTCGACGATCGCCGCGGCCTTCCCCGCAGAGAGTGGCAGGAGCTCGCTCCCGCCCTGGTTTCGTTGTGACGGAGTTGCCGTTGTGAGTGCGTTCGAGAAGGCGACGGCTGTTCGTCGCCGCGGCGAGTCGAGCGAGTACGACACAGCGTCGAATGACGCGCGGTACGACGCGGAGCTCGATCCCGGGTGGAACATCGGTGACAAGCCGAACGGTGGCTACCTGCTCGCGGTCCTGGCACGAGCCGCGTGCGATGCCGTCGGGACCGAGCATCCCCTCGCGGTCACGGCGCACTACCTGCGCGCACCCGAATCAGGACCTGCCGAGATTCGCACCGAGGTGGTGCGCAGCGGCCGGCGCGCCTCGACGTCGCGAGCAGTGCTGTGGCAGGGCGACAAGCCGTACCTCGACGCGACCGTCACGAGTGGCCGGCTGGGCGACGTCGCTGCCGACTGGGCCGAGGGCGGGCCACCCGACATGCCCCCGCCGGAAGAGTGCGACGGCAGAGGAAACCCGAACTTCCCGATCTCGCTGTTCGACAACGTCGAGATGCGTGTCGACCCGGCGACCATGGCCTTCGACCTCGAGACGGGCAAGCCGATACCCAACGGGACGCCGGCGGAGCGCTACTGGTTCCGGCTGCGTGACGGCGCCGAGCCCGACGTCATGTCGCTGCTGATCGCGGTCGACTGTGCGTTTCCGACCGTGTTTCACCTCGGCCGTTTCGGCTGGGCGCCGACCGTCGAGCTGAGCGTCCTGCTGCGCGGGTTGCCCGCACCCGGATGGCTCGCGTGCGAAGCGCACACGCGCCTGGTCGCGGGCGGCTGGTTCGACGAGGAGGCTTCCGTGTGGGACTCCACCGGCCGCCTCGTCGCACAGTCCCGACAGCTCGCACTTGCCGGCGGCGAGCCGCCGCAGCCTGCGACCTGATTGCCTTCGCCACGATGCAACCTTCCCCGCCGCCGGTTCGTAGAAGGGTGGGGAGAGCGAAAGGCAAGGACTGCATGGTGACGACGGAGCGTGACGTTCAGTTCCGCGCGTACGTGGAAGCCCGACGTGGGCAGCTGGTACGCACGGCGACGTTCCTCGCGGCCGGCGATCACCACGCGGCAGAGGACCTGGTCCAAACCGCGTTGATGCGGATGTACGTCGCCTGGCCCCGGGTCAGATCGGAGACCGTCGACGCCTATGCCCGCAAGGCGCTCGTCAACGCGCTGATCGACACCCGGCGCGCGGCGGCACATCGCTTCGAGCAGGCCCGAGCCGAGCTTCCCGACATCCCGGCGCACGATCCACCTGCGACCGAAACGGAGACCACCGTGTTCGCCGCTCTCTCCGCGCTGCCGGCGCGGATGCGGGCCGCCGTGATCCTGCGGCACCTGTGCGAGCTGTCGGTGACCGAGACGGCGGAGGCACTCGGCTGCAGCGAGGGCACCGTCAAGAGCCAGACCTCACGTGGGCTGACCCAGCTCCGTGAGGCACTCATCGCCGACGGCGTCGCCTTGGCCGCGCCGGTCGGCCACGACGAACCTGCGACTGCGAGGACTTCATGAGCGACATCACTGATCTGTTTCGATCCATCTCACCGGACACGCCGGAGCCGGACGCGGCGACGATCGAGGGCGACCTCGCCCGTGGTCGCACGGCCCTGGTCCGGGCACACCGCCGCAGCGTCGTACGACGCTCCGTCTTCGCCACCGGCACGCTCGCCGTCGGCGTCGTCGTCGCGGTGGCGGCGACCCAGACCGGTGGCGGCTCCGCCGCGACGAACGACGCCGGCCCTGCCCACCACATCAAGGCGCATCACGCGGCAAGCGCCGTCAACCTCGTCGCCTACACCGGCAAGCAGCTCGAGGGCTTCACCGTGGACCGGGTCCCGGCCGGCTGGCACCTGTCGACGTCGACGCAGTACGCGTTGCTCGTCACTGCAAACGGATCGACCGACGACGACCCGAGTGTGTTCGTCGACAAGCTCGCCGTGCTGACGTCGTCCGCCGACGAGCACGGGCTCGGCCCGGGCGACCCGGTCACCGTCAACGGTCAGCCTGGCCACGTCGACAACCAGGCCGGGACGCTGATCCTGCGATACAACGCGCCGAACGGCTTCGGCATCGACATCCAGGCGCCGCCCGCGTTGCACTGGACGGCCGACCAGCTGGTGTCCTTCGCCGAAGGAGTCCACGTGACCGGAGACGCGGTCCACGCCCGCGGCTGATCACCCACTTCCCTGACTTGTCAGGCCCTCAACCGCCCCTGGCGCCTTGAGGGCCTGACAAGTCTCTACTGTCGTGGGCGTGGAAGATCCCGCCGCACCCGCACCTGACCGCATCGATGCCGATCGCAAGCGAGTGGCCGACGAGGCGAAGGGCTTCATGCCGGAGGACGAGGCGGAGGCGCTGTACGACGCGGCTTGGGCGATGGCGCCGTACGGCCCGATCCTCGAGATCGGCACCTACTGCGGCAAGTCCGCGACGTGGCTAGGCGCAGCCGCCGAAGCCCGCGACGGCAACGTCGTCACGATCGACCACCACCGTGGGTCGGAGGAGAACCAGGCCGGCTGGGAGCACCACGACAGCGAAGTGGTCGACCCGGCGACCGGCTTGATGGACACGCTGCCGTTCTTTCGCCGGACGATGCACGCGGCCGGCCTCGAAGACACCGTGACCGCGGTGATCGCGAAGAGCCCCACGGCCGCCGTGTTGTGGTCGACACCACTGGCGATGCTGTTCATCGACGGCGGGCACTCCGAGGAGCACGCGCAGGCCGACTACGCGAACTGGTCGGGCTTCGTGATGACGGGCGGGGTGCTCGCGATCCACGACGTGTTCCCCGATCCGAAGGACGGCGGGCAGGCGCCGTTTCACGTCTACCAACGAGCGATCGACGATGGCTTCAAGGAAGTCCGCCGGGTCGGAAGCCTCCGCGTGCTTCGCCGCTAGTAGCGGCGAGTGATGCCGGACTGGCGGCGGAGCACGCCGTCCAGGACGGTGGTCGGCATTCGCTTTGCCAGTGCGTATTGAACCCGCGGACCCGCGCCAACGATGTAGCGCGGACGCGGACGCCGGTCGGTCAGCGCCCGCACGATGGCATCGGCGACGCCCGCCGGCGGCGCTGCGATCCGCTGGGCTCTCGGGATCATCCGGCGCATGCCTTCGATGTGCTGCGCGTACAGCTCCCGCTGCTCGGGTGCGACTCCGGCGACGGTCGCTTCGAGCTGGTCGTCCGCGGCCCGCCACATGTCGGTGTCGGTCTGCGCGGGCTCGACCACCGACACGTCGATTCGCCACGGCCACAGCTCGTTCCGCAGCGAGTCGGCGATCGCCTCGAGGGCGAACTTCGAGGCGTTGTACGCCCCGGTCATCGGCGTGGCGATCTTGCCCGACAGCGAGGACACGAACACGACCCGGCCCCGGGAGGCCCGTAGCAGCGGCAGGACCGCCTGCGTCACCGCAACCTGCCCGACGACGTTGACCTCCAGCTGATGCCGCAGATCCTCCAGTGGGAGTCCCTCGACCGGCCCGCCAACCACGACGCCCGCGTTGTTGACGACGGCGTCGAGCGAGCCCGGCAGCTGCGCCGGGAGCCCCGCGATGTGCTGGGCATCGGTCACGTCCAGCACGACCGGAGTGACTGCCGCGCCGAACTCGTCCGTCAACGACTCGCCATCGGCCGGCTGCCGGACGCCGGCGAACACGTTCCAGCCCTCGCCGGCAAGCCGCCCGACGGCCGCGCGTCCGATGCCCCGAGAGGCGCCGGTGAGAAGTACGGATCTGGCCAAGATCAGCGGGAGTTCGCGGGGGTCTCGCAGCCGCAGGCGGTCGTCTCGATCCGTACCGGGTGCGGTAGGTCGCCGCCTCGGAAGATGCCACTCGCCGGCGTCGAGCGCGACAGGGCGTCCGTGGCGAGCACAACGGCAGCTGCGGTCCAGGTCGACTGCTCCGCCGGCCAGTTGACCTGCGCCTCGAACTGCCAGCCGGTCCAGAAGGAGCCATCCGCGGCCCGCATGTGCTGGATGTCGGCGAACAGCCGCAGCGCCTCTTCCCGCATGTCCACCGTGTCCAGCGCCATCACGCACTCGGCCGACTCCGCGCCGGTCACCCACGGCTCGTCGTCGACGCAGCGAATCCCGAGGCCGGGGACGACGTAGCGGTCCCATCGCGTCCGGAACCGCTCGATCGCGGCCTGCCCGCGGAGGGCGCCGCCGAGCACGGGGTAGTACCAGTCCATCGAGAAGCGGTCCTTCTCGGCGAACACGTCCGGATGCTCGGCGATCAGGTGCTCGAGCCGGCCCGCCGCGATCTCCCACTCCGGCTGCGGCTCGTCGAAGTGATCCGCGAGGGCAAGCCCGCAGCGAAGCGAGTGATACGTGGAGGACGATCCGGTCAGCAGCGGGCCGCCGTCGCGTTCGTCGCCGTCAGGTGTCACCGACCATGCGATCTCGCCGCGCTCGCTCGCGTAAGAGGTGACCAGGTCGAGGCCGAGCTTCACGTGCGGCCACATCCGCTCGAGCTCTTCGTCGTCCCCCGTCACCAGGAAGTGATGCCAGGCACCAACGGCGATGTAGGCGCACTGGTTGGTCTCGAACGTCGCGTCCTCGACGACGCCGCCGGTGACCTTCGACGCCCATGAGCCGTCCGGCCGCTGAGTACGACGCAGCCACTCGTACGCGGCCGCAACCGGCTCCTTGAGCCCGGCGACAGTCATCGCCATCGCACCCTCGATGTGGTCCCACGGATCGCAGTGCCCGCCGACGAACCACGGGATCGCGCCGTCAGGCTCCTGCGCCCGTGCGATCGACTCGGCGGTCTCGCGCACTTGCTCGGCCGTGATGATCCCGTCGACAGACGGGACCACCAACGCGCTACGCCGCGGCACTCGGCGCCCCGGAGTCAGCTGGCTTGTCGGCGTACACCACGAGACTCTTGCCCATGACCGGGTTGAGCAGCTTCTCCGCAGTGCGCGTGATCCACGGCGCGGACATGATGTCCCAGACGAGCACCTTGTTGTAGAGCCGCGACGGCAGGCTCTCGCGACCGAATGTGCAGTTGAGCCACCAGTACGGCGAGTGCAGCGCATGCGCGTGGTGCTGGGCGCGTGGCACCACGCCGGCCTCGGTCAGCCGCTGCTTGAGCTGGTCACCGCGATAGATGCGGATGTGACCGCCGGGAACGCCTTGGTACTCACCCGGCAGTGCCCAGTTGATCTGCTCCGGCCACCAGCGCGGCACGGTGACGGCGAGCCGGCCGCCGGGCTTGAGGATCCGGGAGATCTCACCCATCGCCCGCTCGTCCTCAGGAATGTGCTCGAGCACCTCCGCGACGATCACCGCGTCGAACGACGCGTCGGGAAACGGCAGGCAGCCGATGTCGCCGCGCACGACCTTCGCCGAAGCGCCCTCGGGCGCCTCGCCGCTCGTGCTCATCGCGTAGAACATCGTGGCGACCTGACGCAGCTCGTCGAGGCTGTAGTCGCAGGCGACGACCTCGGCGCCGCGCCGGTAGAGCTCGAAGGCGTGACGCCCACCGCCGCAGCCGAGGTCGAGCACCCGCTCGCCCGGGGCGATCGGGAACTGCTCGAAGTCGACGGTCAGCATCAGCTGCTCGCGGCGGTTTCGGTCCGGCGACGGTCGATCGCCTCTCGGTACACCTCCACCATCGACTCGGCGACGCGACGCCAGGTGTACGACGTCTCGATCCGCTTGCGGCCGGCCTTGCCGATCGCCTTTCGCCGCGCGTCATCGCTCAGCAGTGCATCCAGCGCGTCGGCGAGATCGGCGGGGTTTCCCGGCTCGACGAGGACCGCGCTCGTGCCATCGGTGCCGCAGACCTCGGGCAGCGCTCCGCCGGTCGTCGCGATCAGCGGCGTCGCGCATGCCATCGCCTCGACCGCGGGGATGGAGAAGCCCTCGTACAGCGACGGCACGACGGCGACTTCAGCCGAGCCGTACAACTCGGCGATCGCCTCATTGGACAGTCCCGAGACGAAGCGAACGGTGTCCGCGAGACCCAGGTCCTTCACGGCGCGGGCAACCGGCCCGTCGGGGTTCGGCTTGCCGACGACGACGAGCTCGACGTCGTGGCCGGTCCGCACCTTCGCGACCGCCTCGAGCAGCACCTTCACCCCCTTGATCGGGGAGTCGGAGCTGGAGACCGCGACGATCCGGCCGGGGACGCGCGGCGCCTTCGGCGGACGGAACGTGTCGGTGTCGACGCCGATCGGGACGACGCGCATCACCGAGGGGTCCACCTTGAAGTCGCGGGCGATGTCCTGGCCGGAGTTCGTCGACACGGTGACGATCGAGGAGAGCCGGCTCGCGACCTTGCCCTGCATCTTGGTGAAGGCATACCAGCGACGCTTGCCGAGCTTCTGCCGGATGCCCTGGGCGTTTGCGATCTCGACGACGCGATCGACGCTCACCGGATGATGGATCGTCGCGATCAGCGGCAGAATCCTCTGAACTTGCAGCATCCCGTAGCCGAGCGTCTGGTTGTCGTGCACCACATCGAAGTCGGCGATCCGTGCCTTGAGCAGCCGCGCCGCCCGCAGCGAGAACGTCAGCGGCTCGGGAAACCCGCCGGTCCCCATGTGCAGGAACTCGAGGACATCAATCCAGTCGCGGTACTCGCGCGGCCTGGGAATCCGGAACGGGTCCGGCTCGCGGTAGAGGTCGAGGCTCGCCAGCTTGGTCAGCGCAGGCCCGGCATCGAGCTCCGGGTACGGTTGCCCGCTGATGACCTCGACGTGATGACCGAGCTCGACCAGTTCCCGCGACACGTGGCGGACGTAGACGCCTTGGCCGCCGCAGTGCGGCTTGCTGCGGTAGGACAGCAGCGCGATGCGTAGTGTCTCGGGCGCAGAGCGCGAGTTTTCGGGGTGCGCAGAGCGCGACTTCTCGGGGGAAGGATTGACCACGCGGCTGCCGCACCTCATTCGCTGGCGCGACAGGGATGCGCGCACGGATCTTTGATCCTATCGAACGACGTTCTGTACCCCGAAAACGGGCAAATCGCCCCGCTACGACACACTGACATGCAGGCTTCACGCGACACCCCGGCGAACAGGTAACAGGTGCGGATCAGACATTGGCGACCCCTCGTCGCGACCTTCGTCCTGACGCTCGGGATCGCCGGCTACGTCGGGGCACCGCTGGCCGCCAGCGCCGCCAGCCCGCACCTGGCCGTCCGCACGCTGCCGGCCGCGGCCTCGGGAGCCCTGTCGGGCGCGGTCGTCGTAGGCCCGGGAGGGGCCTCGACCGGGTACTACACGGCGGTCTCGCTGATGACGACCGGCGGATCGCTGACCTTCGTCAACCTCGACCAGCTCGCCCACACCGTGACCTCGGTGGCGCGCAAGCCGGACGGCTCCCCGCTGTTCAACGGCAACGCTCTGCCCGGCAAGACGGTCCAGGTGCAGGGCGTCGACAAGCTTCCAGCCGGTACCTACCAGTTCTACTGCCAGTTCCACCCGAACATGACCGGTCAGCTGATCGTCGAGGGGGAGGGCAACCCGCCGATCAAGACCGGACCGCCCAAGTTCCCGTCCGCGCTGCGGATCCCCAAGGTCCTCACCGGCTCGCACATCACGATCCCGGTGCGTCAGGCCAACGTGCGGGTCTTGCCGCACGGCCCGAAGACGCGCATGTGGACCTTCGACGGGATGTACCCCGGACCGACGATCGAACGGCCGGCCGGCCACAAGACGAAGGTCACGTTCGTCAACCACCTGCCCGGATACATCGGGGACATCACCGTCCACCTGCACGGCGACCATCACGCCTCCGCGAGCGACGGACAGCCCGCCTCGAAGCTGATCAAGCCCGGCGGACGGCGTACCTACATCTATCCGCTGAAGGAATCCGGGAAGCCGGAGCCGGCCGCGTTCGACTTCTACCACGATCACCACATGGGCACGACCGGCCGGGACAACTGGTACGGCCTGCAGGGGATGTTCCTCATCCACTCGGCGAGCCAGGACCGGCTGCACCTGCCCAGCGGCAAGCGTGACGTGCCCTTGATGGTGACCGACCGGTCATTCGACAGCTTGAACCAGCTGACCGATCCGTTCGCGAACCCCTCCACCGGGCTGCTCGGCGCGAACAGTCCGCCGGGTGACGCCACGGTCGGGCAGGACATCCTCGTCAACGGAACCTACTCGCCGCACTTCGACGTGAAGGCCCAGCGCTACCGGCTGCGGTTGCTCAACGCGTCGAACTTCTCCTCCTACGACTTCGCCCTCTCCGGCGGGATGTCGTTCACCCAGATCGGCACGGGCGACAGCCTGCTGCCGAAGCCGCTCGTGCGTAAGGACATCGTTCTCGGGCCATCACAGCGGGCCGATGTGATCGTCAACTTCGCTCACCACGCCCACCAGAACATCGTGCTGCGCAGCATCGCGCGCAAGAGCACCACACCCGGTGCGATCGGCACCGAGCAGGCGCCGATCATGCAGTTCCGGGTCGGCAGCAAGACCGCAGACGCCAGCCACGTCCCGGCGAAGCTCCCGACGGTTGCGCCGATCAAGGCGCCGACGGTGCCGTCAGCGGTGTGGGTCTTCGGACTGGGCGGCGCGCTGCAGGACGGCGGCGCGGGGCTGATCTGGACCGTCAACGGTCAGGCGTACGACCCGAAGCGGATCGACCAGACCGTGCCGCTCGGCTCGACCCAGACCTGGCTGCTGGTGAACCTCAGCACGATCACGCACTACATCCACATCCACGAAGAGCAGTGGCACACGATCCAGGTCAACGGCTCACCGCCACCGCCATGGGAGAAAGGTCTCGTCGACACCTGGGAGATCGATCCCGGCCAGTCGGTCGAGGTCGCCGCGAAGTTCACCGACTACACCGGTGTCTTCATGGTCCATTGCCACATGCTCGATCACGAAGACCACGGGATGATGGCGCAGTTCGCAGTGACGAAGGGCGGATCAACCGGGCTCCCGCTCGCCCTGAAGCGGGCGGGCTATTACGAGGCGACCGGCCCCGCCACGCCGACGGCGCTCGCCAAGCTGCCGTACTCCCGGGCGATCGAGCTCGCCGCGGAGCAATCGGCCGGCGTGCGCCCGACCGCGCAGCTGCGCGCGATGGGCATGTCGGGAATGCCAGGCATGGACATGGCGCGACAACCCGCCCCGTCGGGACGCGACTGGGCCGCGGTCGGGACCAGGCTCGCCCGAACCGCAGCGGTCATGCTCCCGATCTGCTGGCTTGTGACCTTCGTTGCCTGGCGCCGGGGCCGTATCCGCCTGTCGCGGCTTCCCGTTGGCTTCGTCGTACGGTCTGTTCGTTCATGATCCTCCGGAGGGGAACCCCGTGACGCTGTCCCGACTGACGCTGTCCCGTCGACTCATGCGCCGGCGGCGGGCCGTCAGCGCACTCGCCCTGCTCGCCATCGGCACCACGTTCGCGATGGCAAGCACGTCGACGGCCGCCGCCAAGCCGAAACACCACGTGCTGCTCGTCTGCAACGGCACGGTGAAGTGCCCGGACGCGGACGGCGTGCACTACTACAAGTCCCTGCAGCTCGCGGTCGACCGCGCTGTCAACGGCGACTACATCCTCGTGTGGCCCGGCCACTACCGGGAGTCGGTCACGGTTCAGCCCGGTCACGGGTTGACCCACGACCTCCACATCATCGGCATGAACCGCAACACGGTGGTATTCGACGGCAAGAAGACCGGCGGCTCGGCGGTGCACGTGATCAACGTGAACCGGACCTGGGTCCTGAACATGACCGGCGAGCACTACCACACCGGTTCGGCGAACGCCTTCTACTGGACCGGCGTCGACGGCTACTGGGGCAACTACCTCACGGCCTACGACAACGGCGACTACGGGATCTACGCCTACGACTCGACGTCGACCGGCCGCACGCCTTCGACGTTCGCGTTCGACTACGGATCGTGGAACGCCGACAGCGGCATCTACATCGGCGGCTGCCGCGACTGCAACGCCGTCATCACCAACTCCCAGGCCGAGTACAACCCGCTCGGCTACTCCGGCACCAACGCCGGCGGTGCGCTCTACATCATCAACAGCGAGTGGGATCACAACGCCGTCGGCATCATGCCGAACACGCTCACCAGTGAGCCCGACCCACCGCAGGACGGCGCGGTCATCGCCGGCAACTACGTCCACGACAACAACCAGAAGAACGTTCCCGGCTCCGGCATCACCGCGATCGCGCCGGTCGGCGATGGCATCGACATCGCGGGAGGTGCGAACAACATCATCCGCAGCAACCTCATCGCGAACCAGAAGCACAACGGCGTGGTCCTGCACTGGCTCTACACCCCGACGCTCCTCAACCAGGTCCTGAGCAACAAGTTCAAGCACGTCGGGTACGCCGGCGGGCCCGGTGACGCGGACATCGCGAACGACGTCACCGGGGTCATGAACTGCTTCGACCACAACGTCGACATCACCGGCGGCAAGAAGCACCCCGCGACCGTCGATCCGCCGAACCTGTTGAACCTGCAGAACTGCGGCAGCTCGAACCCGGGCCGTAAGCAAGGTCGGGGCATCTACGAGTTCGGTGACCCGATCGTCACCGTCGTGACCGCGCTCAACGCAGTGGGCATCACGGAGAAGAAGGACTTCAAGGGCCCGGGTCCGCACCCGGAAGCCCAGAAGACGATGCCGAACCCGTGCAAGGGCGTGCCGGACAATGCGTGGTGTGCGGACGGCAAGGCCGTCTTCAAAGCGCCGACCCGCTAGGTGTCATCCGAAGAAGTCGCGCGGTTCGTCGAGCTGCTCGAGCTCGAAGCCCTGGGCGACGACAAGTTCCGCGCCTGGAATCCGCCGCACCCTGAGGATCACGTCCAGCAGTCGCTGTTCGGCGGCCAGGTTGCGGCGCATTCGCTTCGCGCCGCACAGCTGACGGT
>Ga0164242_10002874_pt1 | contig 19834 bp, 12 predicted proteins | sample OricomgcompostMG_FD_108783 | JGI IMG/M metagenome (GOLD analysis project Ga0164242, IMG submission 108783) | Miracle-Growth compost microbial communities from Emeryville, California, USA - Original compost - Miracle growth compost (MG) ... | reverse complement strand
AACCCTAACCCTAACCCTAACCCTAACCCTTTCTCTTTCTCTTTCTCCTTTACCTTCACCTTCACCTTCACCTTTACCTTTACCTTCACCTTTACCTTCACCTTTACTTTTACTCTTACTTTTACTTTTATCATTAATATAATCTATAAGCAAGTTATATATATAAGTAAATTATATACTTTCTACTACTTTTATTACTATTATCTTTAATTATATAACTATAATAAAAGAAATTAATATAAAATTAATTAAAATTATATATATTAGATATTTATATATTATATTTAAGTTTATTACAATTGTTATAATATTATTAACTTGTTTTAATATACTTTTTCTAACTAATCTAACCCTATATTTACTTTAATTATATATTTATTTATTTTTTAATTAATTATTATTAATTTATTTTATATAGAAAATAGCTTTCTATTTTAGAAATATATTTTTTTAGCTCTTTAGTATTAGCTTAGTTACTTATTTATATTTTAAAAGATTTTAACCTTAGTAGTTAAAAGTATAACTTAATGTATTATTACTTATATACTTTTTACAATCTAATTACTAATAGAGAAAATTAATGTTAGAAAGTTACTTTAATACTTTGCAATATAATCTTTAATAAATATAGATTATAAAATTACTTTAATTAAGTTAGAAAATGTTTAAAAGATTTAAAGTATAAGGTTAACTAGAATAAAGTTAATTAATATTAAAGTTTATAGCTTAATATCTAGCTTTAATAAAAAAAAAATTTAATTTATAAGAGATTAAATTAAATCTTTTAAATTTAGCTTTGATATTTTCTTTTGTAAAAGTTTTAAAAAAAACTTTTTTAAATACAATTAAGAAGTTAATCTTAGTTATATAGTTAATATTTAACTTTATAAGTATTTTAATCTAATAGTTATATATTTACTTTAATAGATTAAAATATTTAATATTAAATAGTTAAAAAAGATATAATAAGTAAGAAGATATATGAATAATAATAATATTCTTATTTTTATAAAACTATTTAAACTTAGCTAATTAATAACTTTTATAGTTATTAATTATTAATATCTAATATATATCTTTTTTATAAAATTTAATATATTTATTAAAATATTAAATCTAATTTAAGCTTATTTTATTATTAATTTATTTATTCTTAATAATTTTAATAATTTAGAATAGTAAAAGGCTAATCTTTAAATATTAATTAGTAAAATAATAAATCTTTTTTAAAAAGATAAATAGTAAGATATATTATTTATTTATATAAACTTCTTAAACTACTATTATCTATTTTTAATTATTAAACTATATTCTTTTTAAATATCTATATTAATTAATATATATAATTATTATAAATAGCTAAATTATATTTATTATAAACTTAACTTTATTAAACTTGTAGAAATTATAGTTTATAATGCTATATTTAACTCTTATATTTACTATAAGCTAAAACTATATATAAATTATATTAATATCTTTATAAAAAACTCTTTAATAATTATATAGATAGTTTATATATGTTTTAAATATTAGTCATTACTTAATAAAGTTTATTATTTAAAGCTTCTTAATATATATTACAATATATTCTTTGAGTAAAAGATTTATTATATCTTTAATATTATATAATTTAGATAAAAATCTTTACAAATCTAGGTTTAATATATATTTAATAATAACCTTCTTTTCTAAATCTATTAATTTCTTTAAATTAATATAGCTTTCTTATTAAATATATTATTCCTTTTCTCATTATAGATAATTGTTATAAAAATATTATAGATCTTAATAATATATTAAATACTTAGTTTAAAATTTTGTTTTATAGCTTAGATAGCTAATTATATATATACTTTATTAGAAGTCAAAACCATTTTACATTATAGAGAAAATTAATATTAAAGTTAAAAGTAAAGAGAGTTGTAAGAAAGTGCATAACTTACTTATATACATGACTTGCTTATAGATTATATTATAGATTAATATTAAAAGATAAAAAAGTACTTTATATAATATATTATTATATAGTTCTATATAAACTTAATATATAAGTATTTACTAATATTATTCTGTAATATCTTATATAATAACTTAGATTATAACTACTTAAACTTTACAGCTCTAATTGTTCTTAGTCTATTCGCTACAAGTATATAAACTATATTATACTACTGATCAGTCAACATCTATATCACATATATACCTCTTGCATTTATCTAATATATCTTACTAACTTTTAAGTTATTTTAAATATCCTATTCCCTTAGAACACGTCTCTACTGATCAGTTTAAGTCTATGTTTACCTTCTACCGACTATTTATCTTCATGTGCTATAGCCATATTGCTCTTGTCGGGCCTTAAGTTCTTGCTCTTGTGCATCAGCACATCGCTGTTCCCTTTCCTCTCCGTTATATTCATGGATTATCGGGCAATTTACAAGGCATAGTTGGCGTGGAGGGAGTGTTAAGGAGCTTGAGCGAGTTGCACGCATTCCCTGAACGGTTGACTGCTGAGCTTGACTTACATAAGTACACTGGCGCGCTTCGAGGTGGTAGAGACAGTTACCACAGCTCCCTTCCTGAAAGCTAGGTAAGGAGATACACTCAAAGAACGGCCATAGAATATGGATAGGATTGCTCTGCTGATCATCGGGGTTGGATGGTTTATATGTTTGTAAGTACCGTCGTTCGCAGCCGCTGCAGGGATTGATGTTGCGATGGCCATATGCTTGGGCAAATAAACCAAGCGCACGACTGGTACATACCCCGATCAGTGCTAGGTATTGGTGGACATGACGGCCGTTTAGGTATTCGGCGTAGACTGGCTGGGCACAAAGTTTTCCCTTGTGTTTATGGTAGTACCGTCGGGTTTCGGGGTCAAGCAGAGCGGCCCAGAGGTGATCAGCGTCGTCCGGTAGTTGCCACATAACATATATACCCTCTGCCAGTCCACCAACCCGATACACTTTTAAGTGGCTGGTTAGGCGCTGGGTTCCTAAGGTTGGAGCGACAAATCCTTTTGGGACGTCATATGAGTCGACATACCAAAGCAAGCAACCTGTAGGTATAAGGCGATGCTGATCAGCTGGCCGGGAAATGAGTGCTTGCATGTTGGTCGCCGTATCCACGGTGGGATATATTCCAGTTTCGTGTGATATTGGTACCCTGGTTGGTGATAAGAGAGGTTGAAACTCAATAGTAATTCAAGATGTAGGCCCGATTGGTAATGGTGGAACTCGGGTATTGAGAGTGTTCCGATAGTGCAAGTCTGATCAGTGATCAGGGGGTTCAAAACTTGATGGTGGCTTAGAGATGTAGGTCTGATTGGTAATGATGGAACTCGGGTATTGAGAGTGTTCCAATAGTGCAAGTCTGATCAGTGATTAAGGAGGTCGAAATTTACTCTTTGAGGGGTATAGTTACAGAGTAGAGATGTTGGCTGCTTGTCGTTGTTGTTGGTGAGATGTCTTGGTGTAGGTAATTCTTCAGGATATAAACTGATCAGGTTGGAGGGTTAGATCAGATTGTTGTTGCATGAAGAGTAAAGCTAGGCGGTTTGCTTAGTACAAGCTATTGTAGATAATTCGATGGAAGAGAGCTGGGAGCTGAGCTTCATTAAATAACTTGAAGTGGTGGGGTAGGGTATTCTTGCAGAAGTGTAGTGTCTGTATCGGACTAAGCAGTTGTTTCGAAACAGTTCTTTATTTAACCCTCTTATTCCTTAGACTCTATCCTCATTTTCTACACAACTTCTTTTTACCAACTTCGAGTCAAGAGGTTATTGAATGAACAAAGGTACTATTCACTGGTCAACTCCATTGAACCTTGAAAACTTTACCTCAACGTTCCTTTCAAGGTAGGTCTTGGGGCCCAGTAAACTGATCAGCTAGGTGACTACCTCGTGGTCTACAAGGTTCCCCCAGCCCCAGGCTCCCGGTATCTCCAATCCCGGGCTCCCGGTATCTCCAACTCCAGGTCCCTGGTAACCCCAGCTCCGGGCTCCCGGTAACCCCAGCTCCGGGCTACCGGTATCTCCAACTCCGGGCCACTGGTATCTCCAGCTCCGGGCTACCGGTAACCCCAGCTCCGGGCTACCGGTAACCCCAGCTCCGGGCTACCGGTATCTCCAGCTCCGGGCTACTGGTATCTCCAGCTCCGGGCTACCGGTAACCCCAGCTCCGGGCTACCGGTAACCCCAGCTCCGGGCTACCGGTAACCCCAGCTCCGGGCTACCGGTATCTCCAACTCCAGGCCCCCGGTTTCGCCAACTCCTGGCTACCGGTAACCCCAGCTAGATACATGGTCTGATCAGCTATAGCAATACAGTTTACATACACCAAAACAAGAAGAAATGGAATTGAGTAATAATAGTTAGAAATTACAACAAAACATTGAGTTTACCTGGGAGAGTAAATGCATAGAGCTAAGAATTGCTTTAAAATAAAAGCTACCTTGCTGCTACGCCATGGACCATATCTGATCGGCCTTCCTGCCGCAAACCCAATGCTAGCCCTTAAACCACGTAGGAGAAATTGCACGAAGTGAAAACTTGCTCCGAAACAAAAAGAATACCTTGTTCCCCTGCGCCAAGAAAGACATATCTACTGCCACAAGGGCATGTCTGATCAGCCTCCCTACCGCACTCCCGATGCTGCCCCTTGGACCATGAAGAGAAAATGCATCAAGTAAAAACCTGCCCCGAAACAAAACAACACCTTATTTCCCCGCTCCAAGGCATGTCTATTGCCACAAGGCATGCCTGATCAGTCTTCCCAAGTCTCCACGTCCAGGTCAGGTCCATCCGGTAGTCCCAGATGAAACCTCTGGTCCCGATAATACTTCTTAGCCATTTCCAGCCCATCAAATTCGTAGTCGATAGGACATGACTCGAGGCTTAACCGTCGATCAGGGAGACCAATCGAGGTGCTTCGAGAAGCTCGCATAGGCCGAACGTGGGGATCCCGGGGCTGAGCGGCATACACACATTTGCCACGTTGGAGGAGGTATAAGCAATTGCCGCAAGCACCCTCTTGGAAACCCGGGAGTGAGATGCACTCGAAGAATGGCCATAATAGGTGGATGGGGTTGCTATGCCGATCAGTAGGGTCGCTGGGTCGATAATATTGCAGGTAGCGAGTCTCGCAACAGTTGCACGGGTTTATATTGCGATGCCCATAAGCCTGGGCGAACAAGCCTGCGGCGCGGCCAGCACGATTGCCGATCAGTGCGAGGTATTGATGAAGAGGTAACCCATTTAGGTACTCTGCGAAGACGGCGTGCGGCACTAGGGTAGCCTTGTGATTATGGTAATACCGAAGGGACTGGTTGTCTAGCAGGGTACTCCAGAGCCGATCAGGGTCATCAGGCAATATCCACATCACATATAAGCCCTCGCCACGACCAGTTATACGGCACACCTGTATGTCGGTAGTGAGGCGCCTTATTCCTAGAGTAGGCGTGACAAGGTCTCCCAGGGCTGGTTCGGTTGTCACGAACCATACCTGGCAACCGAGGTCTGCGATTTGGCGCTGGGTTGTCGGGCGGGGGATGAGTGCTTGGTTGGTTGCCATGATGTGTGCTGTAGGTAAGTCAGAGATGTGAGTTCAAATGGGCCAGATGGTATTTGACGGAGCTAACCTCTGCTGATCGGCCTGGGTGGTAATATGGCCTGGCGGGAGTAGGATGCGAAGATGATCAAAGGTAGATCAAGTGTGTTTGGTCCGGGTTATGCCTCCGTAGCTAGGTGTTGGAGGTGTAGGAGAGGTAGGATGATGGTCGAGGTTACGTGGCGATATTCGTGATCGGACGGTGGGTTTTGGGTAGTTCGTTGGCAGGAAGAACGGCGGTGGTGGTTTTTGATCCGACCGTAGTGGATGGTACGGTTGCCGGAGGGTAGAGTAGGATCGATCCTGCGGCTGATCAGTCTCGAGCACGAGAGGATTGAGTCTCAAGAGATACGGGGGGCGCGCGATCCTTGTTATTTTGGAAAGCTGGATAGGGAATGCAAGAGCGGTCGGGTGAGGTTCTTAGTAACGTACCTGGACTGATCAGTAGTGTGCCGGGTTGGCTAGTTGCTGAGAGCAGTAGAAGATGAAATCTGGGAGAGCACGTTGTATTTGTAGAGAGGGAGGTATCGCAAAGGCGCATTTCCTTAGATATTAGAAGGAGGTGGTGGGAGGTGGAAGAAGGTTGGAGAATATTGAAGTTGACAGGAGATCTGGTGCTATTTTATATCTGATATGAACTTGACTGTCTTCACCACCAGCTTCTGACGATTTCGAGAGAATTCTTGTGAGTTCTAATAGTGAATGTTCCTTCCATCTTCATTTCGTAGTGAATAAGGAAGGAGCGCGCCTTCTCGCAATGAACAGCCCCTTGTTCCTACTGCCTGTTCCAAGGCAGTTATCTTTCTTCACTACTCTTCTCTAGACAACTCTATTATTCCTTACTTCCTACCGACAATGCAGCAGTCCAGTTCCATGATATTCCCTTCTTCCACTGCATTTTCCAGCCTGATCATCACCCCTTTGTATCCAGAACCGCAGTCTCTAGAAGATTCGTCCTTCGCTGGCAAACAGTCCTTTGTTCCTTCCCTCCTTCACCACACAGCCTCATTCTTGCCCACCACACCTTCCATTCACTATTTCGCACAACCTCCTTGTTGTCTACCACACCTTCCATTCCACAATCACCCAGACCTTCAGGTCCTGGGTATAAAATCCTACCACCCTCAGCCATTTCTCATCCGTCCATCAACCTTCCAACCACTCCCTACTTTCCAACCAAACCAAGCCTACCTTCTTCCCCATTTACCACGCCACCAACCTGACTCTCCCGCCTGATCATCCCAGATCAATCGACCTTAGTACCGCCAGCAACCTTTCTTACCTACAACCTTCTCGCATCTTCCGACATCTCCTCCAACCGCACGACATACCTCCGTCACCGCAAACCGGTCAATCTACAGTGATCAGCCCGCCCTCGGTAAGGCACAAATCCATTCCCTCCCTCTACCTGCAATATCTTTCTTAGTATTCCCAAGGCCCATACCATCTGACCGCCGGCTGTGCATCCACGCTGATCAGACCGGTGTCTAGCAGAAACCCGTAGTTCTACTTTCCGTCGGCTACTCTCTACTCGCACCTTCCAACTTCGGCGCCAATCACATTACACGCCTCCATCGCCACAGGTCAGTCACTTCAAACCACCCCAGGTACATAAATCCACCTCTTCCCTCCGCTCGCGACATCTTCCTTGCCATTCCTAAGTCTCTGCCTATCTCAATTGCATCCTTGCTATTGCTGGCTGTGCATCCACGCTGATCAGACCGCTCTTGACCAGAAACCTGTCGCCTTCTTTCTATCACCTGCCCTCCGCTCGCACCTTCCAACTTCGGCGTTAGCCATACCACATACCTCGAGCACGATAATCAGCAATTCTAAGCTGATCAGCTCCCGCGTGGTAAGTGACAAGTCATACCCTTCCCTCCGCTTGCAATATCTTGATATTCGCAAGTCCTCGCCTACCCTCAAACGCATCCTTGCTGCCCCCGGTCATACACCCTTGCTGATCAGCCCTGGGTTTACAAGGAACATATTATCCAAAACCACCAGATCGACGATAGCCCTCCGGTCAATATGTCGGCCAACTTCACTCCCATTAATCGGCCACACCCCGACCGTTCTCCTCCCTCTCCTTCGAAGAACCGTACACCCTCGACTAGACACTCGAAGGATGACCCAAGCAGCTACCATGCGGAGAACACAGCCGCAAAGGCGGCCTTTGCAGAGGCTGCAGTAAATACCAGACGATCAGTTCAGAGATACTCACCTGGATATGCCCTCAACTCTCGTCGCCCTGCGGGACCAGGTCTCCGGTATAGTACCCCGGATGATCGGGACCGCAAGAGCAACATTCACCAAACGTGGCCCATCCTATCTGTCCGGGGCGAGGGTCTGTACGGTGGCTATGCCAATGTCCGCCGGAAGGCAGCCAGAACCCCGGAGTTTAGACTGATGTCTCGACCGCCTTGGTACGATCCTAACCAAGGTAATACCGCCCTCGCCAATGCGATCCAGGCAGACTTCCCTAGCCTGACCCTCCGATCATCCTTCCAGAACGAATATCTTATGGGAATGCACGCAGGAGAGTACTTCGCAAACATCTACAACCTTGAGGGGCTGATCCTGCGGAACGAGTGGCTGGTCTCTGACTGTATCATGGCCGGTCTCAGATTCATTCTACAAGACCTGCAGGCCTTAGTTTGGATTCCGAAGTACGAGGGTATGACTCTAGGCCAGCGATACGTCCTGCCTAATGACGAGATCAACCTGATCAGGAAGCGCCGGTTCCTTGTTATCCCTGTCTTCGGTGAGGATCACTGGATGCTTGGTGTGTATGATCAGTCAGCTCACCTAGCCCGGTTCTGGGATTCTCTCCAGGATTACAAGGGCCGGCAGAGGGGTAAGAAGTGGGCTCGAGGTCTAGAACAGTTCCTCGTTCAGTGTGGCATCGAGGCCCCTAGCCGACCTGTGGAATTAGAGTTTGCCCTCTTTACTAGTCAGCGAGGAAATTGGGAGTGTGGACTCTTTGTCCTTGAGAATGCCCGAGTATTCTTTAGAGAGTTCAAGGAAGGTGATCAGTCGAAGACTATTGACTGGGCTGAGTCGGCTCTGTACGGCGATAAATCCAACCCTTACAACATCGCCAAGGGTGAAGATCCCCAGAACGCCATGATCGAGTTCTGGATTAGCAGCCTTCGACTAGAACTTGGATGTGTTGACGCCTTGCGAACTCCCGATGCTCCAACGGTTGAATGGGATGATCGGCTCAGAGACTTAACCATTTCCAACACCGACGCCCCAGAGCATCTGGGCAAACCTCCTCTGCCACAAGATACCCCTATGAAGTCAGTGGAGGATCCCGATGATCAGCCACTGCCACCAGTCACCTGGGCAAGGGGCAGGGCGTCGATATATACACCCTCGGTCTCAGCATGGGACTCTACACCAACCTCGTACGGCCCCCCGTCTCAACCTCGTTCTCCTCTACCATATTCTGGCCAGACTGATCAGGCTAAGCCCGATCGTTCAATGTCCTTCAGGCCTAGTGTAGGCGGGACTCCCCAGAGAGCATTCGGAGAGTCACACAGCCGCCCATCTCAACATCCTTCTGCCCTGCCCGCTTTGAGACAGTCTGATCAGGTTAAGCCCGACCGCTCAATGTCCTTTAGGCCTAGCATAGGCGGGACTCCCCAGAGAGCATTCGGAGAGTCACACAGCCGCCCATCTCAACATCCTTCTGCCCTGCCCGCTTTGAGACAGTCTGATCAGGCTAAGCCCGACCGCTCAATGTCCTTCAGGCCTAGCATAGGCAGGACTCCCCAGAGAGAAATCAGAGAGTCACCAATGGTCATTGATACTCCGATTCCATCTCCCGGCCTAGGATCCTTTGCAGCTATAAGTCTACGAGGATCCCTAGCTCCTGGCACACCCTATCCTCCGAGCTATCAAGGTTCTACACCCTTTACGGTTGATCCGACGCCCTGCCCACAACCAAGGACTAGACCTGGCTCAAATTCTGGTCGTACTCTGCGCAAGGAAGATCCTCAACCCTCTAGCCCTGATCAGTTGCCTACCTCAAGGATGCCTTCACTTGCGAGATCATCCAGTATAACTCCAACTCCCAAGACCTACAGTGAGATGATGGCATTCGAGAAGAAAGAAGAGGAAAAAAAGATTAGAGAGCATCAGGAGGCCTTACAGGCATTAAGAGAATCATCTATTGATTCTCAGCTGTCTAAAGACTTAGGGAATACATCTCTTAAGTCAAGATCGCCATTGCCAGCACCACCTACTCCTCAGCTGCGATCGCCACCACCGGCACCACCTACCTCTCAGTCACGATCATCGCCATCATCACCACCTACCCCTCGGCCACGATCAGCTCGACGCCGTTCTCAGGCAACACGGAGCTACCCGCATGAGACTTCACCCCACCGCCATTTATCGCCAACACATCAGCCAGGGTGGGCTGGCTGGGAAGCCCTGGAGAGGCAAGCTCGGCTGGCGGCTGAGGCGGCTGCTGAAGAATTGCGGGGTCGTGACCGGGTTTCTCGGTACAACAGGCGCCAGGAGAGTCGTGATTAACCTTTGGCTGGAATTGGGCAGGTAACTGCATGCTCTGAGGTGGAGGATGGTGATCAGGCGCCGGGGGACTTAGGGATCTGGAAGAGTGTCTCTGTTTAATTAGATTGATGTAGTCAGATTTCTTTCCTTTTCCTTTAAATTACTAAATTCTCGTCAGGCACATACATCTCTCCCTTGCTCCCTCGTTTAATAAGTGACTGAATAATAAAGAAGGATAAATAGGAAAACTCTTTTCTCGTAAAGATCGAGTTATTGGTATTTAAACAAGATTGAAAAAATAATAAAGTATTGAGAGGTAAGTATTAATCTGGCTCTAGGGCATTGGCTGATCAGCTAGCTAGGGTTTAGGGCAATTGGTAAATAAATGGGGAAAACAAGTCAATTGCAAACTGTAGAAAATAGTAGTGGTGGTCCTCCTTGACTTGAGAGTTAACAGAGTTCTGGTCAGGTTGCAAAATGGAGCAGAATCACGCGAAGAGCACGTGCCACCCCCGATCAGCCCGGGCCCGGAAGCCCCACTTCGCCGGCCGGCCCGGCAAAATTACAAGGCCACCAGCTTAGCTCTAACTAATTCATTAATCTAAGTGTTAAAAAGCTATTTACCAAATAGAAAGCAAGTTAGTTGAACTATAGAAGAGAATAGTGGTTTATTTTAACTTGAAAGCTAAGGGAATGGAACGAAATCATATGAGGAACATGTACTGCCTCTGATCAGCCAGGGGCCGGGAACCCCTCTTCGTCTGCTGGCCCAACGAGATTACGGAACCACTGGTCCAGCTCGTCAATAGTCTTCCCCCGCACCTCTTCCATCAATTTCAACTGAGGTGGCTTACCAGCCTCTGCAAAGGGAATCAGCTTGCCTGAAGTAGACCAGCTATCTTGTAGCCGCCCAGCCCAGAACTGTCCAGGTACTTCCTTCTGTCGTAATAGCTGTTCTGCTACCCCGCATACCTGGCTCAGTGTAAATAACCCCCCCTCACGCTGATCAGCCCCGAGTACCTCTCTGATACAAGACACAAGGTACTTCTGCGTAACAACAACTGGTAAAGGCTTTCCTCTCCAGTCAAGGTATTGCCCAGTTGTATCAAAGTCACGCTCAATACCTTGGACAGTTCTAGCCAAGACTTGGCTCATACCTTCTAACTCCAAGTTTGTATAGACTGTAGAAAACCACATCATACGACGGCTCTGGTTCTTCCTCTTGTGCTCCTTGGAATAGCTGAATATACTTGACGTACTCGGGTATGGAAGGATCCAGTGTGTCAAAAGAACTGCTTTCTTAAGATCTTCGAACCAGGTATCCGCCTGATCAGGGCCGAGCCTCTGAGTGATGATAGAATGGATTCGCTGTGTAGCTGCACGGTATTTCATGGCTGACCAGCCGTGCCGCTGGGCAACGTCTCGCCACTCGAACAAGAGCCGGATGATCAGCTCAGGGTCCTTCTCGACCATGCGGTTGCCAACCGTGAAGTGTGGTGGGCAGGGGTTGCGAAGCGGGGCAATGTTGACTTTAAACATCCTACACATAGAGTCCCAGCAGAACACTGGTGGCTTGTGTTTTGGGTAGGATTGCAAGGTTTCAGCAGTCAGCTCTTCGTGCTGTATATTCTCGTGGTGTACCTTGGCCCATATGTCGAGGTCGAACTGGCTGATGACTAGGCAAGTCAAGTAGTCGAGCCACCATTTTGTTTTTTCTGGATCTCTTGCCACGAAAAGCTCGGAGAACCACTGATCAGCCTGGAAGACCTGTACATGGACGTCTCGCATCTCCTTGACAGCCCTCCATCGTCGTCGATACTCCTCATGAAGTAGCAAGTTGCCAACTAACAACCGCCGTGTCATGTAAGGCTTAAATCGCCAATAAAGCCACTGGAACCTCCCGGGTTTCCACCATCCAAACCCGTGGACGTCAATCGAGTGGTACATGCCTAGGCCGAGCCGCTCCCTGCGCCTTAGCCCAGACGTTGCGTTGCCGTCTGATCGGCCGCTGGCTTCTTCCACATCTTCCTGTTGGATGCCTGCAGGCACATACTCCTCTTGGGTCCACTGATCACCGAAGAGCAGCTGCTCCCGCTGGATAAGGTTGCTAGAGTAGCAGAACCGGAGCCCCCGCAAGGCGATCACCATTGCCACCGTCTCAGGTAATGAGTACATCAGCCCGACCTTACTCTTAATAAACTCGAACAGCAGACAGTGCCGGTTGATCTGGGCTTGTAGGAAGTCAAAGACCTCGCTAGATTCGACTGCAAAGTAGGGGAGTGCTTGAGTGTTGCTGTCGTCCTGGTCCAGGTCGACGGTAAACCAGTCGTCCATGATCAGCCGGAACAGCGCAAAGGTGATGCGGTGCTCCTCTCGGATACCAAACGACACATTCCGGGACTCCCGTAAGCTGGTTGCTGCCCGGGCCTTACTTCGCAGGTAAGCCTTTTGCATAGATGCTTGGTTTGTGATTGACGGGCCACGGCCTTCTTGCTTTAGCTGGCGGAGGTATAATGGGTCAATAGCGATGTTCTCATACCCAGGAGCCTGCAGTACGTAGTTCTTGTTGGCATCGAAGGGTGCCTTGATCAGGTTGTAGTACTGCGAGTAGAGGAGGCCCTCCTTGCGCTCCGTACTATTCGGAGCCGACGTGATAGTGATGCCACCGGCCTCTCCGGTCATGGCCCACGGGTAGAAGGTGATCAGCGGGACGGGACCCTTCCCACCTGCCTCCTCGTCGGGTACGCCGCCGCGGCCGAGTGCCGGCGGCCGGCCGCGGGCGTGGCTGCCACCTGCGGGCATAGACCCGGTCTTCGAATTACCCCCGTCCTGATCAGAGGGCATGTGGCCTGGTGCCTTTGTCTGCTTCCGGGGCCGGCCCGGGATGGATGACTGCGCCCACCGCCTACGGCTGGCAGCGATAGAGTCGAGGCAGCAGTTGCGCCATAGGAATGTCTCTGCCTTGAAGCCGTCCGGTAGCTGATCATACGGAAGCGCCGTGTCCGCAGCCGTCACCTGCTTCGCCAAGTCGACGAACACCTGATCCGCAATGGTGTGCTCCATGTCGATATGGCTAACCCACCGCGTAAAGAAGGTTTCGGCCATGGCCATGAGGTTCAGTCCAACGTCGTACGGCTGATCAGCCGAGCCCGATGCCATGAAGTCGACCTTGATGTTCTTGCAGGCAAAGTATATCACAAAGTCGTCGAAGAGCGGTTGGCACTCGGGGTTCGTCCGGATCCGCTCTCGCAAGGCCTCTGTCAGCCGGCCCAGGTGCTTACGGTCAAGTACATGGCTGATCATCTGGCGCCCTTTCGGATCAGCCTCGTTGTCGCCCTTCCTACTGCCGTTGGTTGGGGCCATCTCCGGGTCTACCTCTTGGCCCTCCGGGGCAGAAAAGCCGGACTGTAGAGACTCTGCCCGGGCTGTGGCTATTTGACTAGCTGCAAGGCGTGATCGTGGCAAGTGCTGGATGATATTTGAGTCGGTTACCAACTGGCCAGTACTGTTGTAAACCTTGACGGCATCGAAAATCGCCGGCAATAGTACGGCATCGTACCACAGGTAGTACTGGTCTCTGGATAGTAAGGTCTGTTCTAGCTTGTCCTGCCCTGTAGCTTGCCTGGCCCGGCCCCGCCCCGGCCGCTGATCAGCCTGGGCCGGGTGGCGGTATAAGCGGGGGAAGACGAAGTAGACAAAGATGGAGCTCCAGCCCTTGACCTGTCCAAAAGCGTAGTGAGGGATGCGAGATAGCGGCGCTGCCTCCCAACTAGCCTCTGTGGGAGCATCGAGTGGTGGTGGGACGGGGATTCCGAAGTGGATGTTAGCGGTAACGTTGAGGTTGGTGTTCATCTCTGGAAACCAGGAAATGCCCTCCTTTGCGAAGCTCAGAGACCTTGCGAGACCGCAGATGCTATCTATGTCGAAGGACTCCAGGCATTTGGCCTGATCAGCTGTGGTCTGGCCATAATAAGAAGACAGGCAGAGGCGTGGTGGCGGTACGTCCGAGCTCGTTGTGCCCTCGAAGGCTTGCTGGCAGTTGAGACCTTCTGGGTAGGTACGTAGCCCCATCCTCCCGCTGTTGACAACGTCTGGCAGGGGTGGTCCGATCGGCTGCGACAGGACTGGCTGCTCCTCTGTAGAAGCGGCTGTTCCGTCGACTGGACTTCCGGGTTCAGGGCTCGTATGATCAGGGAGGAGAGTGTTTGGCTCCGGGCCGGGGGCTGCCGGGCCGGGGGTTGCCCGATCGGAGGGCATCACAACAGATTCTAGGTCAGGGCTTGTCCGACCAGATGATACATCTAGGTCTATAGCAGGCAGAGCTCCAGACATTACGTACTGGCCGCTGCGGTTGACTGTGTGGTTTTGATGTCTACTTGTAACCATGTCAGGGCTGTTGGAACTGGCTATGCTCCTCAGGTCAGGGCCCGTCTGATCAGAGAGCCTATCACCAAAGGTATTATCCCGGCGAGGTAGGTCCCCAAGGCCTTGGTAGGCCCGGAAGGTAGTCACCTTGTTTTGCAAAGTAGCCGTGATATCGGCGATTGAATGGCAGTGGCTACTGACATCCTGGCTTCTATGCAAGGTGTAATGCTGCCTGGCTGACCGGTTGTGAGCTTCAAGGCTGCACCCATTGCAACTCCTGAGCTGTCTGATCAGGTAGATGTGGGTAGGGATAGGCGGTTCTTGAACCTCCGCAGCGTCCGGCGACCGGTCAGTCCCGGCAGTCGGGTCCGGCGTAGTTCCGGGTTCCGGGCGCCGAGATCTAGCTCCGGCGTCGAGTTCCACAGCATCTCCTGCTCTAGGTATTGAGTCCTGGGTTACTCCTGTTCTAGATCCTAGGTCCTGGGCGTCTCCATCTGGCTCCTGATCACTTCCTCGACTTTGCTGCCCAATAGTTACGTCCGATTCAGCTGTACTGCGGCGGGGTCTCTTGTCCGATCTGGGTTGGAACATGGTCCGGATATCGCGACTGCCTGTGGATACTGGTGTTTGAGATCGTGAAGGGAGGTTACTTGGTGTTCTTGGCTGGGTAGGGCCTTGGGTACTTGCGGCCGAAGGGCTAGGGTTGATGAACTCTTCCCCGTCATTTTGTAAAGCATCGTTGAGCTGTTGCTCAAAGGTTTGTTCTTCCAGCGTTAGATCAGCCACCATGTTTATAATCTCGGATTCAGGTACTTCATCTGCGAAGAGGTTGCGATAGTCTTGTGGTTCAATTGCCGCGCCTTCTTCGCCGCTGTCTATGTCCTCTATCTGGCTTGCACTTTGCAGCAGGCTGATCGATCCCTGCTGATCAGACAGCGGCCCCCGTGGTCTAGTATCCTGGACAACGAGAGAGCGAAATGGGGTTGGCTGGCTATAAGGGCTATAGTAGGGCCTCGAGGCAGGCACTGGTGCGAGCAATGCCTGTAATCTTAGACCCTTTCTATTGTAATTAGCACGTCAGATTGGCATACCTGATATACATCAGGTCTGATCACCGGGACCTGGACGCTCTTATCTACGGCAATTCCCGTAGCAGGGTTGGTGGTATGGCCTGATACATTTGGTGGTGTTGGCTGATACAGGACAAATTGTTCTTGTCGCTGCGAAGCTCTAGCCCGGTATCGTGCTTGCGTTGCTTTGCGCGCGAGCGATTTGTTCTGATCGGTGTGGTGCTTTGGAGGCCTGCCTCCCCGTCGCTGTGACGACATGGTATTGAATCGCAACGAGAAGTATCTGTACTTGGGGAAATGAGGTCCGGCGTGATCATGGGTGTTGCTCCGCAAAGTTGAGAGTGAGGCCAAAGCTTTTGGGTCTCTGGCGGTGAGTGATCAGTGCGTTGATGACCCGGTAGGCCCGGGATGGGCGCGGGGCCGATCCGTGGTCTTTGCTGAGCCGCTATTCCCAAAGGAGGTTTTTGTCTTCTTAGCGAGGGGTGGCTGATCAGTGCGCCGGGTGCCGACCCGGGATTCTGGGAATCCCGGATTGGTGTTTTGGCTACGAGCAGTGCACGCAGTGCGTAGTAACCGCCGTTAAACTCGCCAGCTCGATCTAGCGAGTGAATCTAGTAAAGGGATTACTGTATTCTATTATCCAGATGTGTTGAGGAACGTATCTAATGCATGGACTGATCAGAGGCAGTATGTGTGTAAAATGTAGATTTATTCTTTAACTCTTAAATTAAAAAGATGAGTTAAATAACAAATCTTGATAATTACAATTCATTTCTACATTTCAGGCTTGATGTAGTTTCCATTCGGTTAATAGCCTTTGGAATAGTTAGATTGACTAGTTAGAGAGGCCCTAGGCCCTGCAGGCCTATTCAAGCCTGTTTGATCGTGATCTTCTCATAACTTCTTGTTATTTTGATGTTGAAGTTGAATGGGTGCAATGACCTTTGCCTGGCGCTGCTACACGTGACGTATAGCGCTGCGGGCTGATCAGTGCATTCTTTAGCGAGCCGCTATTCCCAAAGTAGGTTTTTGTCTTGTGGCGAGGGTGGGTGCAGTGGCGTACGGGCTGATCAGTGCTTTATCCAAGCTTCGATTCTCGGGTTTCAGCGCTCGTTAAGGAATATCATAGGCCCGGTTCCCTGTCGCATGTGCTGTGCGCATACATACAGCGTAATTGAAGTTATCACAACTATAGACGCTAGGATATTGTACAAACTGCAAGGCTAAGTAATCAGTGTATTCTTGACTTAGCTGCTATTTTTAAAAGAAGGATTAGCCTTTAGTAAGGAGTGTTGTGGGTGTAGGCTAGTGTTTGTCGCGTGTGTAGACGCGACGCGCATGCGCACTCAATTGAAGTTATCACGACTACAATTACCAGGACTCTTGCAAGTGGTGTAGTGGGCTGATCAGTTCGCTATTTACCTATCTACTATTCTTAAAATAAGGATTGTAAGCTTGTATTCCTCGCGCAGCAATACCTTATGCGCACAATTTAATGAAAGTTACAAAGTCTATCCTAGTCTTTGCGACGAGCAATGTGCTGGGCTGATCAGTACGTGCTTACACTGGCCTTAGGCTCAATCTTTTAGCAAGCACGTGAGCTAGGCTGGTCAGTGCTGTTTACCGAACGCGCTAACCTCGATATAGGTTTTTGTCTTCCGGCCCACTCTATAAGCGAGTGCAGCTATTCCCAATTAGGGTTTTTGTCTTCTGGCCCACAATATAAGCGATGCGCTAGCCTCTAAGCGTCGTAGCTGATCAGCTATGACCTCTGATTGGCTAAATAGCTCTATTTTATTAAATAGTTATAAATTCAACAACACATGCTGATAAGATGCATGTTGCAGATTCAGAATCGTCTGCTTCTAGAGATTCGAATGATACTAAGAATGTAATTTTTTGATAAGGATGAACCTAACCCTAGGTATGATCGTGATATAGGATTCAGTGAAGCCTTGGACCTATAAGCTTTTGCACGACTTTCACGACATTGATGCAGGATGAACTACATATAGATTCAACCTTTAAGTAGGATATCTGTCTATATTTTGCCTATCGGTCTCATGAGATGGCAAACGGCATGAAACATCAATCAGTCCGTTCGTCCAGTCTAAGTAACTGAACCGAGCTGATTAAAGTCCAGCAAGAAGGACAACCACAGTCAACGAAAAGAAGCTAACCAAAAGAAGATAAATAATAGAGAAGAAAACAAGAATGGCCAGAAAAGAAATATCAGTTGCACGGATAGAACTTTGCCTGAGAAATTTTCTTCCCCTTCACCCAGTTGGCAAAAGCCTCCTGTGCTGTGCAGACAGGGATGTGGGTCACTCCCGGAGCGCGGATATCGTTCTCCACTATCTTTGCGAGTGTGTTCTTGTTATTGAAGTCAAAGCCATTCTCTTTGTTACCGCCGTTCGCCTTGTACGTATTGACAGCTCTGGGGAAAAGGCGGTCAGCGTTCTGTTGAGAGGTGTTTTATTCCCCGTATAGACATTTCTACAAACTTTGGAAAAGAAGGGCGAAAGGCGGGAGATGGGATGGAAGGGAGCCATTGGTTCTGAGGAGTACTCACCCAACAACAAGGTCATCTCTAGTCAGGTTACCCCACGTCTTGCCGTCGAGTTTGTCAAGACCGCGGGGCGCGCGGAATTTGTGGTTGATGCATGGTACATTGTTGCCCGGGAACTGTGTGCAGTCATCCTCGTCGGTGCCCCAAGCCGACACAAGATAGTATATCTTGTTCTCGCCCGGTAAGCAGACCCACGTCTCTGGCCCTGTGTCCTCACTGATGTACTGAGGCGACAGCGGGTTGTCAGTACCGCAGTCGTAGTTAGTCATTAGCACCACTGGATTATCGCCCGTGATGCTCCAGATGACGGGAACGGAGGCGCCGAAGAATGCCCGCTCGGTCAAGTGTTCGTCGAGGAATGACTGGGTAAAATTCTGTGCCTTGTCGGGATCTTCTGTACCATTGGCACTTCCTTCAATCATAGCTCCGTCTGCGATGAGGGATGCAAGGTCTTTCACGCCTTTTTCCTCTCCATTAAAGATGTATACGTCAAATTGATCAAGTGATGTGGCCCAGGTTTGAAAAGTCGCCTCCATGCACCCGTCCCAGGCCAATTCGGTAAGGTCTTCCGGCCTGAGATTATCTAGACTTAGTGTTTGATCCTGGCCAGGGGGGACGAATGGGAAGGCTATTCACTTTGGCAAAAGGTCTGGAACGAAGCTCATAAAGATTCCAAGAGCCGCCAGAGCAGATGATTCCAGCATGTCGCCGTTCTCTTTAAAGGCTGGTTTACCAGCAAGGGCTATCAGAGATTTGTCAGTAAAAAGTCTAGACTTAGAGTAAATAACAGGAAACAAGAAGTGGGGAGGGGGAGGGAAAGAGAGGGATAACCTGCCTCCCTTGAACCACCACCCGCCAACGAGGCTGAGTATTGGGTTAAGTACTTGAAACAGAGGACCTAGATCATCTCCTGAAGGGTTTCCAAAGTCCTTCAGGAAATCGACCTTCTTTTCTAGAACTCTTGACCGAGCTACTTCGACAGTGTCTTTAAAGTTCTTGATAATCTGGATTTTTGATAAGATTCTAGTCAGACTAATGATTCATGTAGAGGTAGGAGAGTGTAGGGGTAGGGGAGTGTAGGGGCAGGGGAGTATAGGAGTAAGAGAGTGTGAGTGTGGAGTAGGCAGTACCCAGATCATCAAGTTTAGGAAACTTACCTGGTGGATAGCAACGAGGGAGTTCCAGATTTCGTACCCACAGGCGCCTGTCTTTGCATTGTCAGAATCATCTGGGCTGTTATGAGCATAGCAATTCTCCGATGAGTCACAGTTAACGTCAGTTGAGAGATCGTTACAGGCGGCACGTTCCTGGGCATGGACAAAGTTGGCAACCGAATTGCTGAATGTACCGTTTTTCGATGGTTTATCGCAGCCAAACCACCTTGTCATCGTGTCGCTCCAAGCGTGATCGCAGTCCATTTTCTCCCAGCGCTGTTTTGGCATATAGTCGATGGCATCACTAACGACATCTATAGTACAGGGTTTGGATACCCATGTTCCCGAGCGGTATGCCTTGTCGCAGGTGGCGAGACCGGAATTCCTGAGGTTGGCCTTGAACATATCCCAGGTCAGTTCCAGCCCAAGGAGCCCTCCGTTTATATCGCTGCCATTGGGCGGTGCGTGAAAGTTGGCGAGGTCAATTGCCTAGTCGCTAGAACCAAGGAAGTTATTCGAATTATACTTCTTAATCCGATTGTCTTT
>Ga0164242_10002873_pt1 | contig 19838 bp, 11 predicted proteins | sample OricomgcompostMG_FD_108783 | JGI IMG/M metagenome (GOLD analysis project Ga0164242, IMG submission 108783) | Miracle-Growth compost microbial communities from Emeryville, California, USA - Original compost - Miracle growth compost (MG) ... | reverse complement strand
TCGCCCGGCTTCAGCGGCTCGGGCTTGGGCCCCAGCCGCCAGGCGATGGCGTCGTCGAAATTCAGCACGCAGGTGGCCTGGCCCTTGATGCCCATCTTGTGTTCGATGCCGCCGGTGACGACGCCGTTGCGCGCCCCGACCTTGCCGTCCTCGCCCACCAGGAATTTCGGCACCATGAAGAAATTCACGGTGGAAAGGTCGTCATGGATCCGGCCGTCCGCATCCGGGATCTTGGCGATCACCATATGGATGATGTTGTCGGTCAGGTCCTGGTCGCCGCCCGAGATGAAAATCTTGGTGCCGTTCATGCGATAGGTGCCGTCGGGCTGCTCCACCGCGCGGGTCTTCATCAGGCGCAGGTCGGTGCCGCAACCCGGTTCGGTCAGGCACATGGTGCCGGCCCATTCGCCCGAGACCATCTTGGGCGCGATATGCGCCTTCATCCAGTCCGCGCCGGTGGCCAGCAGCGCGCTATAGGCGCCCTGGGTCAGCATCGGATACATGGCCAGCGACTGGTTGGCGCTCATCGCCATTTCGCTCACCGCCAGGGTCAGGATGGGCGGCAGGGCCGCGCCGCCGGCGCTTTCCGGCGCGGAGAGGCCGTTCCAGCCGCCCTCGCAATAGGCCGTGTAGCCCTCCTTGAAGCCTTTGGGCGTCCGCACCGCGCCATTCTCGAAATGGCAGCCTTCCTCGTCGCCGGACTGATTCAGGGGTTGCAGCACCTCCTCGCACAGCTTGGCGGCGCCGCCCAGGATGTCGTCCACCAAGTCGGGCGACAATTCGCCGAAGCCGGGCAGGTCGCTGTGCTTGTCGATCTCGAAGACCTGGTTGAACAGGAAGCGGTAATCCTCGACCGGGGCGCGATAAACAGGCATCTGCTGAAATTCCTTCCCTGAATGCGGCCATTGTTACGCCGGTCGGCGGCGCAAAAAAAGGCCGGGCATGGCGCCCGGCCTCTCTCAATGGCCTCTGGCTCGGGATCGTGCGGCCGCTCAGCGCATGGCGGTGCGATTCGGCGCCGCCATGGCGGCCGCTTCCTGGTTCAACTGCCGGGTGGTCTCGGCTTCCGCGGCATCGGCCTTGGCGCGCTGCGCGGCGCTCAGATGCGTGCCCTTGCGCTGCGTGGGCGAGGCCGCGCTGGAAATGCCCATGCTGCCGTCGGCACTGTTCATGGCCGTCTGGCTGCCGGCGCTGCCGTTGCTTTGCGCCTGCATGTTGGGGGCGGCATTGTTGCCCATGTCGCTTTGGCCGGCCTGGGCATTGTTCTGGGCCGGCATCTGGCTGGCCGTGGCCGCCGCCGCATCGGTGGCGGGCTGGGTATCGGCGGCGAAGGCGGGGAGGGCCGCGCCGGTCAGGAGCGCGGCGGCTAGGGCGAGACGAAGGTTGGTCATGGCAATCTCCTTTTGCGGGCGCCTTGGGGGGAAGGCGCCACCGGCAAGACAACGGAGTTGCGCGGTGTTTTTTTCCGGGAACCGGATGCAACCGGAAAAGAAAAGCGGCCGGACGCGGGAAGGCGCCCGACCGCTTTCTAGAGGAAAACCGCCTTACTGACCGGCGGGCTTCTTTTCATCCTTGCTGGTGTCGGCCTTGCCCGACGAATCGGTGGACGAGCTGGCGCTGCTGTCGGTGGTCGTGGGGGCCGGGGTCGTCGTGCTCGGCGTGGTGGGCGCCGGCGCGGCCGGGGCCTGCGCCAAGGCCGGAACGGCGGCGCTGACCAGAGCAGCGGCAATGGCGGCGGAGAGAATGGTCTTCATGAGATGCTCCTCACTAGATCGCGTGACACGCGATGTTGATGAAAGTGCCGCGTGATTTGCGACCCGCGCATTGGGTCTGCGCGCCAAGGATTTTTCATGCGCATTTCATGACCATTTCTAGGCATTCATGAAAGCGCCGCGCGCAAGGAAAAATGGCGCGCCGCGAGTTCCGCGGCGCGCCATCGTCAACAATGTGATGCGTGTTCAGTTGCCTATTGCGCGGACACGCTGCCCGAAGCATCGGCATCGGCGCCCACCGAATGCTGCCGGTTGAGCCGGTCGAGCGCCTGCTGCTGCGTGGCGTTCGCCGCGCCGGTCGCGTTGTCCGCCGCCGTGTTCGCCGCACCCGTCGCCATGCCGGTGGCGTTGCGCGCGGTGCCGGTAACGCCATTCACGGTGCTGGCGCTGTCGGCGTTGCCGGATGCCGAGACGCCATTGCCGCCGGCGTTGGCGCCGGCCGAGCCGCTGACGCCGGCGTCGGGCAGCGCACCGGCGGCATTGGCGGCGCGATTCTCGGTGTTGTTCACCGCGCCTTCGGCTCGGTTGGCGGCGTTGTTGGTGGTGGTTTCGGCGCGATCGGTGGCGTTGCCCGCCGTGCTGGCCGCGCCGCCGGTCGAAGGCACGCCGGCGCTGCCATGGATGCCGCCCGTGGTGCTGCCGGTGATGCCGCCCGCGCCGGCACTGCCGCCGAGCGCGCCATTGGCCGTGCCGCCGATGCTGCCTGCCGCGCCGCCGACCGCGCCGCCGGCGCTGCCGCCGAGCAACTGGGCCTGGGAAGGGGTGGTGATGACCGCCGCGCCGGCAAGGCTGAGCGCGGCGAGGGTGATGGTGAGGCGCGTCGTCATGTTTCTCTCCTGGGTGGAACCGGAAGGGTTCCGTGAAGGTGCGTAGCCCCGGGGGAGAAACGTGGCGCGCGGCGATTGTGTCCCTTGGCAACCCGCGAAAGTTTGCGGCGGCGGTGCGGTATCGGACAGAGAATGGAAATGGCGATCCGGGGAGGACTCGAACTGGCCAGCTTTGCTCGGCAAGCGAAGCGCGCCTTAGCAAAGCGGCCACCCCCGCGAAGGCGGGGGCCCACGCCACGAAACACCCTGGTTGGGGATTTTCTGGCGACCCCGGGAAGACTCGAACTTCCGGCCCCAAGTTTAGGAAACTTGTGCTCTATCCTGCTGAGCTACGGGGTCACTGTGCGATCCATAAACCGGGATTCTGCTGGGGCCAATATCGGGTTAGCCGGTTGGGGCCAGAATCAGCACTTTTGTGCCCCAAATGTGCCCCAAGCGGCTTTTTGGTCAGCCCACGGAAAGCAAAATCCCGTAAATACTGGGCCAAATGACGCCAAATTGACACCGAGCGGCGGTTTCCTAAACCGTAGGCCGGTGGTTCGAGTCCTCCCGGGGTCGCCAGTCAGTATTTCAGCTGCTATGCGGGTGACCGTGGGTTGGTTCGGGCATAAGACGCCCAAAGCAAATAGCCTATTACCGTGAAATTACTGCAGCGAGCGCTGCCTAATTGTATAGTGGTCAAGCAAGGCACGACGTTATACGAACCCGCCGCGACGGTCCCAGGACTCGGATAAATGCCACTGTCTCAGGACTCGCAGCCCGTTCGCCCGTTGCTGTACTTCGACAAAATAAAGGAAGTCCGTGCCGGCGGTTTTGTCGAATACAATCCGCCGCCCAACACCTATAACTTCGCGCTCCTCCATCTCACCCTGCTGAATGGCGTCGATCCCGCCGCTATGGCGCGCCTGCTGGAGGATGAAACGGCCTCGTGGCTGGCACGATTTCCGGCCATCCCCATCATGGCCAGTGCCTTCGATGAAACCGGCGACTTGATCTATTTGACAGATGTGAGGCCCGGCAGCTTCCTGTACGCCTGGTCTGATGGCCCGCAATCGATACTGACGTGGGACGAGCCCGTATTCAGTGCCTACACCAATGCCCACCCCTTGGATTTCGATCTGCGGACTATATTCCCGGCCGTTGCGTGTCGCACCGATATTGAGGTCAAGGAAGCGGCGAACCGTCACTTCGCGAAAATCCGAACCGGCAACCGGATTTTGCGATGGGGCTTCTGGTTGTGGGTGGCCGTTATCCCTGCGACCTGGGCGGTGATCGAGTTCTTAGGCCCGCAATGGGTTGGGGTGATGGTGCTGGTGTACAGCCTTTGGAAGGCCTTTCGGGAAGGCCAAAAGGTTCTCGGCTATCACAAGCCGTCCAAATCGGAAAAAGAGAAAAGTGAGAAGGATCGCAAGAAGGATCACTACTTCTACCACTGCGAACGCAATCCAGCTGGGTTTACGCGCCTGATGTGCGAAAATCTGGACGCTGATGCCAGACAGCGCACGTTGGACGAGGCGAGAAAACTCGGCATATCTGTACCGGTCACCAATCTGTCTGACGCAAGCCTGTCACAGGATGGGCAATAGCCGTCACACTTCTCTTTGCATCTGGATCAGATTGCCGATGGCATTGCGGACGTTTTCGAAAAGCTCGCGGGAATTTTCTGGCCCGCCGTCCGCCGCCAACGCCTGAAGATACTGCTGGTTCCAGAACACAAGCTGGTGCTTGCCGGCTTCCTCCTGAAACGGCTGCAGCACTTGCTCGGGCTGCGGTACCGCAAGGACGCCCAACACCTCCACATTGCTGTCCGTGAAGGCGCGCCGCACGGCTTCTCGCTTGCGGTGCAGCTTGCCGAGTTTGTCGTCATATTTGGGCAAATTCAGCGTGCATTCGACCACCAGAATATTGCCGTCGGCATCCGCGGCCATAATGTCGGGCACGTCCTGGAGATTGGGAACGCGATCCGCCGTAATGACGCGAAATCCGCGTATTGCGAGGATTGCGGCTACGGTCTGCTCCAGCTCTAGTGGTTCGCGGTTTTTGATTTTTTGGTTGACAAGAACGGCAGCGAACGCCGTGCCTGATTCATCAAAGGGCTGGAGTGCGGCTAGCAGATTGTTGCGGGCTACTCTGGGAGGCGTGAAGCGCTTTTCCGCCTGTATGAAGCCAGCGTAGCTGATCAGAGCGGAAACGGTCAAATCTGCGTTGGGCAAAGTCACGCAAAGCGATCCTTGCCAGTTGCCGTCCGCGTCCCGTTCCCAGCTGGGCGCAGCGGCGACATCCAAGGGCTGGGTCCTGCCATCGGCTGTTTTGGCCGTGCGAACTGAGAGCGCACAGTGGTCTGGCGATAACTCTCCCGAGAGCCAGAATGTCAGCATACCGTCCAGGCCTTCCATCCGTGCGAATGCGGTGGGCTTGGCAACCGGCGACAAGATGAGATCGGCGCAGAAGCTCATGCTGGTTTGGAACTCCAGGCCAAATGCCGCGCCCAGCGCTGACAGGCTGTCGTAGGAAATGCGGCTTGCTCTCACCTCGCGCTGATAGTCTAGATCCTGGGCGAGAATGTAGCGCTGGCTGTTGCCGGTGACCGTCAGCCGGCCCAGTTGATCGCCGGCGCCCGCAACGGTCCCGTCGATGGGCCACGCATGGGCAGCATGATCGCCGGTGGCCTCGTGCGGAAACCGGAAGATCTCGCCTGCGAACAGAACCGTGCCCGCAGACAAGGCGTCAACTAGTGAACGCGGTGTATAAGATGTTTCCGCCAACGCGACTTCACTACAGAGCACATGCGCTGTGCGGTAGGTCGCGGGAAGTGCTGGGAGCGGTTGGGCCGACAACCGCAGGACCAGATGCAGCACATAGGCGCCATCGTCAGCCCGGACTGCCAGATAACGCACGCTTTGGTAACGATAGGCTGGCAAGAAAGGCGCGATGGCGGCAAAGAATTTTTCAACTTTGGCGGTTTCGTGGGCCGGGAGAACCATGTCGGAAACCAGAGGATTGTATTGAAAGCCAGTACTATCGCGTCTTGGCGGGTAGCGCCCACCGAACTCGGTATGACTATAGCCGCCGCTGTCGCTGCCGCAATTCTCGGTACCTCGGATCACGTTTCAGGCCCAGATCTGCGGCAGCAATCTTGTCCAGCAGGTTCGCGGTGCTGTAGGGCCAGTCAGCGGCCCGAAGCGGCAACGCTCGCCAAAGCAGCGCAAGGACTTTTTCGGGATGGCGCTGCAACACGGTTGATTTCTCATCATGCACGACCGTGAGGAATGCGTCGCGGCCCTCGACCGGGGCAATATATGGCAGCATAGCATCGGCCAGAGCCGGGAAATTGTCTTCATCGCGAAATGCGATTCTGCAGAGGTTCGCGCTCACCTCGGGTCCTCTGGCCGTCAGCTGCAGCGGCCAGACATTCCGGAATAAGCGCAGTTTTTCTTCGATAGGCCAGCGCTCGACATGCCACAGCATATGCGAGCGCATATTTGCTGTCCCATGCACGATTAATGCGCGCAGATTGTCATCGCTGAGGAAGCGCTCACCCGCTTCCGACTTGACGTGCCATGCAGTGATGAAAAGGGTTGCCAGTGGGTGCTCGCGTCGTTGGTTGATCTCCGTATCGCCCAGGATTGGGGCGATCAGGATTGGCCGGAGGCGGTCGAACAAGTCCTCGCCTTGAATGCTGGGGTTGCTGAAGAACCCTGCCAGGACCGCATCCTTGTCTGGGGTCTCGCCGTCCAACGGCGCGATTAGGGCCTTGAGGGCCCAAGCTGGATCACGTGCGTGCAGCCAGCTCAAGTGCCGGCCGAGCTGTGCAAGGGCAAATCGGCGCAAATCGCCGGGTAGCGCCAACAGCAAGTCTGTTCGCAAACGCCAAGGCTCCGGTATTCCCTCCTTCAGCTTGATTCGGGTAAGCGTAGGGTCCGCCAGCAGGCTGGCTACCAGATGGCCAATTACCGAACTCCAGGACGACTCAAACCAGTCGCGTTGGGTTCCCGGCGAAGGCGCCGGCATCGCGAGTGCGGGCTCGTCCGCCACAATGCGCGCCAGACAATCCCACAGAGCATGTGCGGCCTCAGAATCGTGGGCGAAGAGAGCTTTGCTGCTGTTGTCCAACCAGTACGACACTGGCTGCAACACCGTCTGCAACAAGGGAACGGGTACTTGCACCAATCGCCTGGCAATCAGGGCACGGCGTCGGTCTGGGTCCTTGCCGCGTGCGCCAGACTGTAGAAAATGCGTCCAGGCGCGTTGGGCAATTTCCAGCGCACCGGTTTCCCGGCGCAGCGCCGCCAACACGCGCAGTGGCTGCTCTTCGACCAGTCCTGCATAGGGATCGTGTTCTTCCAGGAACCCGTGCCGACGCTCCTTTCCAGTGAGGGCCGTCTTCAGAAGGTCCGCCAAGGGGGTATTGGCGATCATCGCGAAGGATTTGTCGATGTGAACCGTGCCGCCGCGGCCTTCTGTGGAATCCGCCGCCCGGGCGACCTCTTCGTCGCGCCATTCCGGCAGTGCGGCGCGCGCCTGTGCTAGCACCGCCTCGACATCAAAGTCGAATTCGCAGCCCTGGGATTGCAGCCAGCCAAGGCGCTGCAAGATCGAATGGGCGCGCCACTTCAGATAGAGCTTGGGATCGTCGCGGCGTTCGCGCGGTAAGCCCGCCTTGAGCTTAGCGCCCAGGGCATGGCGATCCTTGCGGGACAGGCCTTTCCAGCGCCGTGCCAAAGCCAGCAAAAGATCGCGCTGGTCCCGGCTGCCCCAAAACACCCGCCGGGAGACCGTCTGGAACACTTCTCCTGCCTTCTCCGCATCGAGAAAATCTTCAAGTCCTGCCGCCCACAGGCGCATCCGCTCGAAGATCGGATCGTCATCCTGGGGCCAGGCGCCAAACTCACGCAACGCGGCCGCCTTGTCCTGCTGGACCAAGGTGCGGAAGAGCCGCGCAAACCGAAGGATTTGCGGATTGAGCCCCCAGCCGCGGTCAGACGATTCCCCGGGCAAATTGGGATCGGATTCAATCGGCGGGATGTCCATCCGGTAAGTGTGAATTTCCATTTCCAGGCTGGCAGAATCCTGCAGCAGATTGCGCAGCAATGGCAGCATCGCCTTGATCTCGTTGTCCGGTAGCTTGACCTCGATCTCTTCGCGCGAATATTCGATGGCGAGGGACAGGACATCGCGTTGCCGCCAGCCGCGCGCCGTCTGAGGCGGTCGGCTGCCATAGGGTCGTGACGCCTTGAGCACCGGCCGCATGAGGTCCAGATAGGCACGACGTGTCGATCGCGTCCAGCCGTCCAGGGACAATCGCTGATTGAGCGCGTAAGCAGACATGTAGTCGTTGTCCCATGGCCAGCGCCACGCCTCGATCATATAGCGCCAGGCCTTGCGTGCGACCGGACCGAGCTTGCTGTCCTGCTTCTCTAGCGCGAACTGCAGATTGCGCAGCACAACGGGATGGACGCTGGTCTGGCCCGCGGCCCACCAGATTGCCGCCGGTTGATCGCATACGCGCATGATCCATACCGCCAGCGAGACCAAGCGCTGCGGAATGGTCGCCGCCAGGGCTTGTCGGTCGCCGTAGAGAGCCGCGTGCAGTTGGGCTTCGCCATCCAGGCTTACCGGTCGCAACGGGCTCAAAATGCCTCTCGGCACTTCGCGTTCAACGAACGTCTGATTTTCCTTGGGCGCGGGCGGTGGCGGATCGCTGTCCAGAGCATAACAATGGTAAGGGTCTTCCTTGGGCGCGTCGTGGCGCTCAAAATTGATCATCTCCGGCCGGCCATACCGAATGCGCGGGTCAAAGACGCAGAGCCATTCCGCCGGAATGGTCTGCTTGGCCTCCGATAGCGCCAAGGCGCCATCGGGGGTCGATGCCAGATGCACGATTTGACCCCGCTGGTGGGGCGCCATGTTGGCTGGGCCCTTCGCGGCGTGGCGGATCAGCTGCTGTCGCCACGCTTCGGGATCGCGCGCACGTGCAGCCCATGCTTCCAACGTGTCCCACAATCCGCGATGGCCTTCGCCCGGCAGGTAAGAAATGGCGGTCACGCCCTTTTGCTTCCAGAGCGCTTCTGCGTCATCCTGCCGGCCAGCCTGGAAAGCATAGAGGCGTCGTTGTTTGTCGCCGCCGAGCCGGTTTAGGGCTTCCAGGAGATATTGGACCGGCGGATCATCCGCCGTGTAACCGACGAATACGATCAGATAGCGCTCGATGGCGGCGCGCATGAATTCCGTGGCCCAGCCTTCGGCAAGATAGGCACGCCCAAATTCCGCGCTGGACAAGACTAAGTTACCGCCGATCGCATGATCGTACTGCGGGTCGAACATGCCATGGAGATGGACGATGCCATGAAAGGTCTCGTGGCGCCGCAAATCGGGGAGTTGGCTTGGGGTCCAGACATTCAGGCGCGGCGCCGCCTGCTCGAACAGAAGATCGAAATTGGTAGTGACCAGCTGAACCTGGCCGGCGGGATTCTTACTCAGGCTCAGCATGGTGCGATGTGCGGAGATGTCAGCATCACTGGCCGGCATTAACGAGGAGCCGACGGCGCGATCAATGTCCTCCAGCGCGAAGTCTCGCTCCAGCAGACCAAAGATGCGGTCGGCAGCCAGGATGCCGCCAACCCCTTTGATCGGACGCTTTTGCAGTTCCGCCGCAGTCTCGATCAGTTTGCGGGCCGGGCTGTCCGGCAATGCGCGCAATTTCGACAACACCTTCTCAGCCAGACCGAGAAAGTCCGGCAGGTTGGCGTTGGCACGCGAAACCCCGGCCCCGCAGAAGAACAGGACGCGCCCTTCATCGCGAGCGAGCAGCAGAGCATCGGGCAGGTCGGGACCGTCAGCCAGAAAACGCATGATGCGGGCTTACTCCCAGATTTGGCGTTCCGGATTCCAATCACCATGGGCGGCTTCAGGTAATGCCATGGCTGCAATCACCGGCGTAAAGAAGCGGCGCAGGTCGTCCAGCACGGCGTCTAGGCCGGGCGGCACCAGCACGGGTGTGGTGCGTCGCAGAAAGCCGGACCACATTTGCTGTTTTTCCGCCAGGGCGGCGAAATCAGGCGTCAGCGCGAACGGGATGTCTTGGGGGACGGGTGTCGCGCGCTGTTTGAAGGTGCCCAGCAAAGCCTGGACCAGGGTCGCTTGCTCAAAGGCGAAGGTGTGGATGATCACCCAGATGTCGCTAAAGTCCTTCAGCCGACTGTTCGCTTCATCGAACCGCACGAGCGCCTCGAATTTTTCCGCAACCACGGTTTCACGCGGATACATGAGAATTTCGGGCGCAGGCAGGTCGGTCAGCAGGCAGGGAAAGGCGCGCCGTTCCGCTGCCGGAAATACACTGTCGCCAAAGCCGACATCGACTTGCACAGGTATCTTGGCACTGCCCAACCGCGCACGCATCGTGATGCGCACACCCTGATAGCGCTCGTCTTCGCGCACCGGCTCAACCGCGAGGGTCGCGGTATCGAACGCGATGCCATCCTCCGGATATTGAACGGCAGTGATTTCGCCGAAGAGTGTTTTCATCGCCGCCGGCTCTGGCGGGCCATAGCCCAGCAGATCCACGTCGCCGGTCGGCCGGAACGCCCGGTCCGGCCATGTGAGAAACAGCATGGCGCCTTTCAGGATGTAGCGTTCGCGCGCGTGAGTCTGGCAGAGACGGTAGAGCAGCCGCTCGATCGCGTATCGCGTCAGGACGCGCTGATAGTCATCGCCTTGTGACTTGGCATGATTGAGCAGGCGTTGCCGCACCGAAGCTGCAATGTTTAAGGGCTCGGTCATTGCAGGGCCTGCAGGTAGGGGCGTACTAGCTGGGCGACCCGATCAATGCCGGCATATTCCATGATTTCTGCCGGCGTCGCTTTGCGCTTCTTTAGGGCGTCGCGCAGCGCCTCCACCGCAACGTCTTCGCCGATGTGGCGGCGGTATTTGAAGCAGTCCGCCACAGTCTTTGCGACGTTGTAGATGGGCACATCGACACCCTCGATGCGGACATGGCGGATGCCTCGGGTCAGCCCGGCGCCCGTGGCGCGCACGATTTCGAGTTTGAGATGTTCGCTCTTGGGGATACGCGCTTTGTTGGGAATGGTCATCCATACTGCGTGGGGCAGCTGAGTCGTCAGCTCATAATGGCGAAGCGCACTGGCCAGGCTTATGACACCGTGCGGTACGAGCCGGGCCGCTTCCGCGAGGTTATGGCCAGCCTCGGTGCCGGCGAGTTCGGGGCGTTGGTACAGGCCCCGGGCGAGGCGGATCATCTGGCCATCCGCACAGAGTCGGGAAAGATATGACAGCGGAATGCCCGCCGCCTTGAAGTCGCGAGCCCGCGCCATGCCCCGTTGATCGAGGACAGCCAGGGCGCGTGATGTCAGCGGAGAAGTGGCCATTTGGTACATATTGTCGGTAGAAAAGTAAAAATACCAACAATTTGTTTCTTTCGTTGAAATTCAACCTATGTCATATATTTTCTATGACCATGAGGCAAGCAAGTTCCAAAGGTCCGCAAGACCTGACCCCGGCCCATGTCCGCGCCGCTCGGGCCCTTTTGGCCTGGTCCCAGCAGGACCTTGCCAAAAATGCCGGCGTGGCTGCCTCTACCGTTGCCGACTTCGAGCGGGGGCACCGTACACCCGTTCCCAACAATGCTCAGGCCATCCGAACCGCCCTGGAAAATGCCGGTGTCCGCTTTCTGCCCCAGGGCGCTGTCATTGGTCCGGCTCTGCCGCAATTGGCAAACCCGGACGGACCAGGCGCGCCTATACGCTGGGTCACCGCCACCGACTTGGCCGACTGGGCCCAGCGCCTAAGTGGCAATGCCAGCCTGCCCACTTTACTGGCTAAACTGATCCGTGCCGGGCACGGGGCGACCGCCGAACTCCGCTTTCCCTCTGACGAAGGCATCCAGCACGAAGGCTGGGACGGCGTGACCAATGCCGAGCAAGCCACTTTATATGTGCCCCAAGGCCCGGCCGGATGGGAAATTGGCACACAACGCAACGCCATCGCCAAGAAAGCTTCGGATGACTACGCCAAGCGCACGGCGAACCCGGGCATTCTTGATCCAGCCACCAGCACCTTCATCTTCATCACGTCGCGGCACTGGCCCAAAAAAGATGAATGGGCCAAAGCGCGGCGGGACGAGGGACTCTGGAAAGATGTCCGAGCTTACGATGGCGACGATCTTATCCACTGGGTCGAACTGAACCCAGCCGTCGGCCAATGGCTCGCCACGGTTCTGGAAAAGCGGCCGCCGGGCATCCGCCAACTCGACGAGGTTTGGCAGGAATGGTCACTGGCGACGCGATATCCCCTGACGCCGGAACTCATTCTCAGCGACCGGGATCAAGATGCGGCCAGCATTCTGCGCTGGCTGCGGTCGGAAGCCTCCGTCCAGGCGTTGCAAGCCGAGACGCCTGAAGAAGTCACGGCCTTCTTCTACGCAACCATCAAGATGCTCCCGCCCGAAGTGGCCGCGCACTATATGGCGCGCTGCCTGGTCGCAACCTCCGCGGAAGCGGCAAGACAGATTGCGGATGCCCCGCCGCCGCTGATCATCGTGCTGTGGGACACAGATCCAGGTTTGGCCCAACGCATTGCGCAGCGTGGCCATTATGTATTGCTCGCTTATGGCGGTACGCCCAATCTGCCGGGCGAAGTCCGCACACTGCCGCGCCCCTCCCGCGAGGGCATCGCCGAAGCGCTGATAGACATGAACATTGCTGAGGCGCGCGCGCAGGGCCTTGCCCGCGACTCCTCCCGCAGCCTTGCCGTCCTGCGCCGCCTGATCCCCGGCGCTGCGGGACGCCTACCGCTATGGGCGCAATCGACACCCTCACGCGCCCTTCTCGCGGCCGTGCTGGCGGGGTCCTGGGACGATGCCTCCGAGGCTGATCGCGCCCAACTCTCCCGGCTTGCCGGCATTCCCTATGAGGCGCTTGTCCAGGAGCTGGCACTCCTGGGTACTACCTTCGACAGCCCCTTGCGCAAAATCGGTACGGCTTGGCGCCTGGCCTCTCCACCGGATGCGTGGTTGCTTCTGGCAAATTATCTCAGTTCAATCGATGTCAGCCGTTTTGAGGCGGTCGCCATCGATGTTCTGGGGTCTGCCGATCCGCGCTATGAATTGGCGCCCGACGAGCGCTGGCTCGCCTCCATGAAAGGTATCAAGCCGCAATTCTCCGGCTTGCTCCGTTACGGTATCGGTGAAGTCCTGATTCTGTTGGCGCTTTACGGGGACAAAATCAGCACCGTCCCGGATGCGTCCAAGCGCGCAGACGCCATTGTTCGCACCATTCTCCACAATGCCGACCCACAACGCTGGTGGTCGCTGTCCCGGAGTTTCCAGCTGCTTGCGGAAGCGTCACCGACCGCATTCCTGGACGCGGTGGAACACAGTCTCGATCAAAACGATCCTCCGATCAAAGTGCTGTTTGGCGCTGACGGCGACCCCATATTCGGCAGCGAGCATCTGTCCGATCTGCTTTGGGCGCTCGAAGCATTGGGATGGTCGCAGCATCTGCTGCCCCGCGTGTCATTGCTCTTGGCGCGTCTGGACGCCATAGACCCGGGTGGCCGCTTTACCAACCGCCCGGCCAACAGCCTGCGGCAAATCCATCTTCTGTGGTCTCCGCAGACCAGCGCCACCCTGGATCAACGACTGCGCGTGCTGGACTTGCTACGGCGCACCCAGAGCAATGCGGCTTGGAAACTGATGCTCGGCATCCTGCCCAGCGGCCACGACTCTTTTTCGCCCTCGCCACCGCCGCGCTGGCGGGACTATTCGGCCGACAAACCGGAGATCGTAACTTATCCGCTCATGGCCCGGGGGGCAGAGGCCATCGGAAAGCGATTGCTGGAGGATGTCGGGATCAGTGTACCGCGCTGGATATTGCTTCTGGAAAGGCTCAGCGATGTGGCTGCGGACCGGACCAGCGCGATCACACAGCTGGCGCAGGCTGAGGAAGCCATCAAGGCGATGGAAGACCGCGAACAATTGCGCGTGGCGCTGCGCCAATTGTTGCACAATCATCGCCAAATCCCCGATGCCAACTGGGCATTGCCCGGCGAAGAGCTGGCAATGCTGGCTGCGATCTATGACAAGCTCGCACCGAAAGACATAGTCCAGCGTCACGCCTGGCTCTTCAACCACTCCGTCGCCCTGCCAGACCCCACGACCGAAGGCTGGGAAACCGAACAGGGGGATGTCCGCAAGGCACGCGAAGCCGCTGCCCTGGAGGTCCATCAGCACAAAGGCCTTGATGGCCTGTTCGATCTGGCGCGTATTGTTCCCGCCGCAGGCTATCTCGGTGCGGCGTTGGCGTCGTTGCAGCTTCCAGAGCCTGTGATGCAGGAAATCCTGGAACGCGCGCTGCGCAGCGACAATGCGCAGGATCGCGACATTGCCCATGGGCTCATCATCACTTTGTTTCAGGAACGCAAGGAGACTTGGGCAGAGGCGCTGCTGAATAAGGCGGTACAGGGAAATTGGGGCGACGACGCCCTGCTGACGATCTTGCGGGCACTTCCCTATGGCCGTTGGACCTGGATGCAAGTCCAGCAACTGGGCTCCGATCTGGACGCGGTGTATTGGCGCCGCGCGCCCATTCTTTGGGTCGATGGGAGTGCCGACGATATCGTTTATGCCGCCGAACGGCTCATCGGGGTCGGGCGCGCTCACGATGCCGTGCATCTTGTCGGGCGGGATTTGAACAAGATGCTGCCGACGGCGCTGTTGGTGGAGGTCCTGAAGAAAGCAGCCAGCGAGCCGCTATCCAAGAACTCCGATCGTAACGAACCCGTGATGTTCCAGCATCACGTCACCGAAATTCTTAAGCGATTGGATACCGCCAAGGACGTCAGCGAAGACACGATGCTCGGGCTGGAATGGGCCTATTTGCCGATCCTGCGCTATTCGCGGCGGCCAGCCAAAGTGCTTCTCAAGGCGCTTGCAGAACGGCCATCCTTCTTTGTTGACGTGTTGCGTGCTGTGTTCAAACCAAGTGAAGACAGTAGAGTTGACGAAGAGGCGCCACGTGATTTGGACACTGCACAGGCTATCGCAACCCAGGCTTACAGCCTGTTGGACTTGTGGAACGTCGTACCCGGTACGCAGGCGGACGGTCACATTGACGGCAGCGCTCTGAACGACTGGATCGAGGAGGCCAGATCGCTCACGCGCAAGATCGGCCGCGAGGAGATTGCTGACAGCAGGATCGGCACCATCCTTTCTGCTTCCCCGATGGGAACGGATGGCATTTGGCCGGCCGAACCGGTCCGGGCGGCGCTGGAAAAATTCTATAGTGCCCGCCTTCTCAACGGGTTCATCATCGGAAAGCGCAATCGCCGCGGGGTTACCACCCGTCTGCCGCGCGATGGTGGCGCTCAGGAGCATGGCCTTTCTGGTCAGTTCCGCAAATGGGCAGACGCCACAGCGTATGAATATCTGCACACTTCCGAAGCCTTGCGTCAGTTGGCGGAGAGTTACGATATTGATGCGCGACGGCATGATGACGACGCAGAAAGGCTCGACTGGGAACGTTAGGAGCTGTTTTCAGTGTGTTAGCTTCTGTAGTTAGCTTTTTGATGTACGTAGCTTCCGCGAGTGCCCCGTTAAACGTGCATCTTTTAAAATGCGCAGCGCAACGCGCGTATCACCTTCACGGAATAGCAATTCTGCTTCTTCCGCTAGCGCTCTAGCAAAGGCGGGATCACGGGCGGCTCTGCTAGAGACCGTTTCCCTGAAAGGTCGCGTCAATCTCATTGGGTCACAAGCTGGATCGTGTTTTTCGCCAACTTCAGTAAATCGATTAGCCCCTGCAAATCAATATAATTCAGGTAGGAGTGCTCAAGCTACCAATAAGCACCCAGGTTAACACCGCATCAAAAAGCTTTGACGACGGATTATTGATCTAATTTTTGATGCCGCGGCGATAGAATAAATTTGCACGCTAGCGATCGCGCGCGGTGGAATGAAGCTCTTGGTTTGTGCTTATTCCAATTTTTGATGTAGCGCTATGCAATGCCGAAACGAACCAAGCCAGCGATCGCTGAAAGCCCTTCTCACCGCCGCTTGATATCGGGCACCCAAGTGTATGGGCATTCTGGATGTACCTCGCTTTCGCGCACTACCATTTGGCGCGGTGTAAGAAAGGGTTGGTTTCCAAGCCCGGTGACTGTTTCGCCAGGTCGTGTCGCGTGGTTCGAAGATGAAATCAACACGTGGCTGGAGAGCCGACCACGATGGAAAAGCTGACAGGCCTACGGTTATCGGAGATGTGATTTCTTGTCTATTGAGAGCGCTAATTTCTACTGCGTCTTCAATATGTTGAGTCGCTGAAACACCCTGAAACTGATTGAAACAGCAGGTTAGGAAACCGCCGCTCTATCCTGCTGAGCTACGGGGTCGCGCGGCCAGAGCTATGCCGCGAAACCGCCTCATTCCGCAAGCCGGAACGGTTCAGCGCGACAACCAGTGGCTGCGGTGCAGGTCGCGGGGATTGGCGACCCAGCCCTTGAGGCTCGGCGCCACCAGGTCGGTCTGGGCGGGAAAGCGCAAGGGGATCCAGGGATAGTCCGCCAGCGCGGTCTTTTCCGCCCGCGCCAGCAGCGCGCCGCGTGCGCGCGCGTCCGGCTCGGCGGCGGCCTTGTCCATCAGCCGATCGAAGGCGGGGTTGCGATAGCCAGCGTAATTGTTGCCGGCGCGCCCACGCAGCAGGTCCAGGAAATCGGAGGCGTCGTTGAAATCTGCATACCAGTTGGCCAGGCCCAGATCGTAATCGCGCGTCCGCAGGCTGCGGAAATGGTTGGGCACGTCGGCCGTGCGGATGCTCAGACGCACATAGATTTGGCTCAGCATCGCTTGCAGCACCGCCGCCAGGCGACGATTGTCGGGGCTGGTGGTGGTGGCATAGGTGAGGGCAAGACGGTTGCTCGGACCATAGCCGGCCTGCCGCATCAGGCCCTGCGCCTCCGCCAGCCGCGCCGCCTGGGGCCGCCCGCGAAAATCGAAGGCTACCTTGCCGGGATAATTCGCCGTGCCCGGCGGCACGATGCCATAGGCGGCGGCCTCGCCCAGCTTCAGCACTTTCTGCGTGATCGCCTCGCGGTCGATGGCGAGGTTGAGGGCGCGGCGCACCCGCACATCCTTCAGCCGTTCCATGTTGAGCGCCACATAAGACACCGCCAGCGACGGCGTCACCTTCAGCACGCCCGGCAGGTTGGCGCGCACCCAGCCGATATCGGCCATGGCGACCGGGCTTTGCAGGTCCAGTTCATGGGCGCGGAAGCGCTTCAGGGCGGCGGCGCTGTCGGTGGTGGGATAATAGATCACCGTGTCGAACGCGACATGGGCGGCGTCCGTGAAGCGCGGGTTCTTCACCAGCGTGATATGGTCATTGGGCAGCCATTCCTTCAGCAGATAAGGCCCGTTGCCGACATAGCGCCCCGGCCGCGCCCAATCCTTGCCGCCGTGCGCCAGTAGGTGCGACGGCACCGGCGAGGCGCTGATGTGCGCCAGCAGTTCGGGCAGATAGGGCGCGGGATGCGCCAGCGTCAGCACCAGCGTGTCGGGGCGCGGCGCGGCGGCGCCCAGCCCGGCGGGCGGTGCCTTGCCGGCGCTGATCGCGGCGCCGTTCTTCAGCACCCAGAGATTGGCGGCATAGCGCGAGCCGGTGGCCGGATCGACCAGCCGCCGGAAGGCGAAAACGAAATCGCCCGCCGTCACCGCCGCGCCATCCGACCAGCGCGCGGCCCGCAGATGGAAGGTCCAGGTCAGGCCATCCTTCGACACGTCCCAGCGCGCCGCCATGCCGGGAATGGGCCGGGCCGCCGCGTCCAGCGTGGTCAGGCCCACCATCAGATCGCCGACGATATTGTCTTCCCATTGCGTGCCGGCATAGGCGGGATCGAGCGAATCCGGCTCGCCGCCATTGCCGCGGTTGAGCGTGGCGGCCTGCGCCGGCAGCGCCAGCAGCGCCAGCAGCAGAAATGCAACGAGCCATGCCCTCATAGAAGGACGGTGCGCCGCCGCGCCGCCTCATCGATGGAAAGCCAGCGGCTGCGATGAAAATCGGTGGGGTTGCTGACCCAGCCCTTGACGTAAGGCCGCACGATGCTGGGTGTCACCCAGAAGAAAAGCGGCATGATCGCATGGTCGTGGATCAGGATGGTCTCCGCCTCCGCCAGCAGCCGCCCGCGCGCTGTCGCGTCCACTTCCTGTTGCGACGCTGCCAGCTTGGCATCGAAGGCGGGATTGGAATACGCACCCCAATTGTTGCCGCCGCCGGTAATGAAGAGCCCGAGGAAGCTTTCCGCATCGTCGAAATCCGCCAGCCAGGCCGGCTCGCAGATGTCGAAATCATGAATCGTGGTGGTGCTGGTGAAGATGGCGAAGTCGTTGGCCAGGATCGAGACGTCGATATAGGCCAGCGCCAGCATCTGCTGGATGGCGGCGGCGACAGCGCGATAGCTGCCGGCGGCCGTGGAACGGATCATGTAGCTGGTACGCAGCCGCTTGTCCGGCCCGAAGCCGGCCTGGCGCATCAGTTCCTGCGCGCGCGCCAGCCGCGCCGCGGGCGTCATCGTCCGGAAGGCGAAGCCGGCGACGCCGGGATAGTTGGACATATTGGGAGGCACGATGGCGTAAGCGGGCACATCGCCGACGCGGCGGATTTTGTCGGTGATGGTTTCGCGGCTGATCGCCAGATTGATGGCCTCGCGTACCCGCACATCGTCGAACGGCTTGCGGCTGTGATTGACCGAAATATATTCGACCGAGAATTGCGGCACCGGATGATAGATTTCCGGCATGTTCGCCCGGATCCAGTCGATGTCCTGGGTGGGAATGCGCGTGTTGCTGTCCAGTCCGCCCGCCCGCATCCGGCGCAGGGCCGCGTCGTAATCGTCGGTGGGATAGAACACCACTTTTTCCAGCGCCACCTTGTCGGCCTCATAAAAGCGCGGATTCTTCGTCACGGTGATGCGCTCATGCGGCACCCATTCCCGCAGCACGAAAGGCCCGTTGCCGACGAAATTGCCCGCCATGGCCCAGCTCTTGCCTTTCGTCTCCACCACATGCCGGGGATGAGGATAGGTGCTTGTGTGCGTGAGCATTTCCAGCAGGTAAGGTGCCGGATGTACCAGCGTGACTTCGAAGGTCTGCGGATCGGGTGCGTGCACGCCCAACGCTTCCGGTTTCAGCTTGCCGCTATTGACGGCTTCGGCGTTTTTCACCGGATAGAGAAGATAGGCATAGGGCGCGGCCGTGGCCGGATCGACCAGCCGCCGCCAGCCGAAGACGAAATCCTCCGCCGTCACCGGCACGCCATCCGACCACAGCGCCTGGCGCAGATGGAAGGTCCAGGTCAGGCCATCGGCACTGGTGGTCCAGCGTTCCGCCATGCCGGGAATCGGGCTGGCGTTCGGCGCCATCGTCATCAATCCCACCACCAGATCGCCGAGGATGTTGTCCTCCATTTCGGACTGGACCAGCGCCGGATCGAGGCTGCCCGGCTCGGCGCCGTTGCCGCGATGAAGCGTATGCGGATCGCCATGCGCGTAATTGATGGACCGGGGCCCTGGCCGCCGAAACGCCGCCCAGGCCAGGCCCAGGCCCGCCGCGCCGCCGCCCAGCGCGATCAGGCGCCTGTTCCAGCCTTTTTTGCCGTTCATCTGCTGCAATTCACCATGTCCAGTCCGACGCTTGCATCTGGCGCTCGCGCCGCGCCCGGCGATACCATAATATGGTGTTTCGCCGCGCGGCAAAGCGCGGGCGGCAGGGAGCCGGCTCCCTTTCGAGACCAATGAACGTCATGGGGAAGAGTGCGATGAGATTGTCTTTGGCCGTGGCCCTGGGTTTGGCGGCGCTGCCGCTGCTGGCCGGCGCGGCGCTGGCCGACAGCCGCGAGCAGGTGATGCTGCGGCTGCCGCGCTGTTCCAACCTGGCCGAGCAGCGATCCTATCTGGATTGTTACTATGCCGCCGTGCAGCCGCTGCGCGGCGACCTGGGCCTGGCCGCCGCGCCGCAGGTCGCGGCGCTGGCCACGCTTTTCACCGGCGCGCCCCAGCCGCCGCCCGCCGGTGGCATCGGCCAGCAAGCCTTGACCGTTCGTGAAACTGTGCTGTTGCGGCTGACGCGCTGCGCCGCCATCGGCGATACCCGCCAGTATCTGGACTGCTATTACGCCGCCGCCCAGCCGCTGCGGGCCGAACTGGGCCTGCAACCCGCGCCGCAGGCCGCCTCCTA
>Ga0164242_10002872_pt1 | contig 19846 bp, 18 predicted proteins | sample OricomgcompostMG_FD_108783 | JGI IMG/M metagenome (GOLD analysis project Ga0164242, IMG submission 108783) | Miracle-Growth compost microbial communities from Emeryville, California, USA - Original compost - Miracle growth compost (MG) ... | reverse complement strand
GTCGGCCTTGCCGTCAGCGCCGAGCCCGAACGCCCCGGTCGCGCCGGTGTCGACGTGGGTGGTGAGGAAACCCTGCGGGGCGATGGTCGAGCCGGCCGGGAGGACGACGTCGTCGCCGCCGGCAATGCCCTTGCTGTCGGTCAGGTGCCAGCCGGAGACGTCGGCGGTGACGGTGCCGGTGTCGGTGAGCTCCACCCAGTCGGGGTCGGTGTCGGTGCCGTCGGCGTCCGCCTCGTTGATCCGCACGGCCGCGGTCAGTGCGGCGGCCACGGTGGCGGCGTCCGGGCAGGTGAACGTGCCGTCCTGGGTGACGGCGGCCGGTGTCCAGGTGGTGTCGCCGGCGGCGTCATAGGCGCAGCGGGCGAAGCCGGTCGCGGTGCTCTTCGCGGTCCAGGTGACGCTGTCGACGGCGGTCCCGGACAGGCGCAGCGTGGCGGCGTCGCCGCTCTTGCCCAGGCCGAAGTCGGGGTCGGCACCGGTGCCGACCTGCACGGTGAGCGTCTGGCCGGCGGACAGCGCCGTGCCGTCCGGGATCGGGCGCGAGTCATCGACCGGGTCGTCGTCGGTGAGGTCCCAGCCGGTCAGCGTGACGTCGTGGCCCGAGACGTTGGCGACCTCGATCCAGTCCGGGCTGCCGTCGGCGTAGACGGCCGCCAGTCGCAGGTCGCCGGCCAGCGCGGCGGGCGCGGTCGGATCGACGGCGTGGGCAGGTGTGCCGGTGGCGGTGAGGGCGAGCAGTCCGAGACTGGCGGCCGGTACGGCGGCCAGAGCGCGGCGAAGCGTGAACACGTGGCGTTTCCTCGCGGTGGGTGGGCCGAGACGGGACGGGACGGCCGCAGCCTGCTGGCGCCCGGGAAACGGCGGGCGACGTGCGGGCGAACATGCGTCGAAGGTCTCCGGGCGCCGGAACGCCTGGAGACGCCGGCGAATCCGTCGACGTCGGCTCTCGGCCGTGTCGCCGCGCGAGAGCGGGCTCGCCGGCGGGGTGTCGGTGGACCGGGTGGCCGAATGCTATGGCCGAGCCTCCTGGTCGATCCGAACCACCGCGGACCCTTCCGCGCCGACGCTGGGCCGGCTCGGCGAGCCGGGCACGCGCAGCGGCAGCCGCAGCGGCGCGATCAGACGCACCCGCACCTGATGACCGTCGACACTGACCTCCGCCCGGAGACCGGGGTAGCGGTCGTAGGCGCCGGTCGCGGCGAGGTAGTCGGTCACCGCCCGGCTGGCCTCGTCGGCGGCGATGTCGAGGTCGGTCGTGCCCAGGCCGCCGCCGTACACCCAGGTGCCGGCGGCGCCCAGGTCGGCGCCCCGGAGCGCGGCCCCGTCGGCGAGGCCGTCGAGCGCCTGCCGGCGCAGGTAGGCGGCGCTGGCGTCGACCACGAACGCGACCACCAGGGCCAACACCAGCGCGAAGCCGATGATGAGCGGGATCGTGGAACCGCGCTCTCGGTGCCCCTCACGGCGCCGCATCGGGAATCTCCTGGTACTGGCCCACCGGCATCACCTCGGTGGCGTCGAGGGCGAAGGTCGGCGCGGCCGAGCCCAGGATGAGCGGCAGCATCGGCAGCCGGACGCTGCTGGCGACGCGAACGGTGACCACCGAGGTGCCGCTGTGACAGTCGGGTGGATACGGCGTACAGCTGACCGTCAGGTCGAACGCGCTGCCGGCCAGGCCCTGGTCAGCGAGCGCCTGGGCGGCGGCCGCCCGGGCGCGGGCGTCGCCCTCGGCGTCGTTCGACGCCAGCACGTAGGCGCGGCCGGCCGCGCGGGCGGCACCGCTGACCGCGAACGCGCCGCGCTGGACGGCCAGCACCGAGAGCAGGATCCAGACCAGTGGGAGCAGCAGGACGATGCCCAGCCAGATGAACTCCACCAGGCCGCTGCCGCGCTCGTCGCGGCGTCTCACTCCCGCTCCCGGACGGCATGGCCGGTGACGGTCAGCTCGATCGCGGGGCCGCCGAGGCCGAGCGCCGGCACCTTCGCATGGACGACGACCTCCACCGCCGGTGCACCGGCGATGGTGATCGGGGCGGCGGCGATGTCCTCGGCGTAACGGGCCGAGAGCACGCCGGCGAGCTGGGCCCGGGTGCGGACGACGCCGTCACGCTCGTCGTGCCCGAGGGTGGCGGCATAGCGGGCACCCTCGGAGGCGGCCGAGGCCACGGTGTTGCGAACGTAGAGCACCAGCGCGATCTGGAGCACGCCGGCCACCAGCGGCACCAGGAGCAGCAGGACCAGGACGAAGTCGACGACCGCCGAGCCGCGCTGTCTGCTCACTTCACCTGGTCGAGTGCCGTGGTGAGCATCGAGCCGAGCTGGTCCTTGGCGATGCTGTAGAGCGCGGCGCACAAGCCGGCGGTCATGACGACCACCAGGACCCAGCCGGGCACGTCGCCGCGGTCGTCGCGGTCGTGGCGGTCGAGCCGGTGGCGCAGCCGCAGGAGCAGGAGGGTGAGTCTGTCCATCTGGTGTTCCTTCCGTGATCCCGAGTCAGGACATCCCGAGGTGCAGGCCGAGCACCCCGGGGTAGAACGCGAAGACGACGGTGACCGGGAGGACCAGGAAGACGATCGGAATCATCATCAGCACTTCCTTGCGCGCGGCGACCTCGATCAGCTCGCGCCGACCGGCCTCCCGGACGTCGGCCGCCTGAGCGTGGAGTACATCGGCCAGCGGCGTGCCGCGCTCGACCGCCACGGCGATGCCCGACGCGAACCGGGCGACCAGCGGCAGGCCGGTGCGGGCGGCCAGCGCGTCGAAGGCGGCGGCAACCGGCTCGCCGGTGCGGACCGCGGCCAAGACCCGGGCCAGGTCGGCGGAGAGCTCGCCCCGGCTGCGGCGTACCACGCGGTCCAGGGCGGCGATCGGAGCCTCTCCGGCCGCGACGGCGAGCGCCAGCATCTCGGCGACGGCGGGGAACTCCGCGACGATGCGCCGCTCGCGGTCCCTGACCTGGCTGGTCAGCCAGGAGTCGCGGGCGAGCACGCCGAAGACGAACGCCACCAGGCAGACCACCAGCCCGGCCGGCGCGTTGCCGGGGTCGTGCAGGCTGTGCAGCAGCCCGTAGCCGGCGGCGAGCCCGAAGCAGGCCAGCCCCCACAGCACCTGCTCGACCCGGAACTCGTGCACCGTGCGCGGCACCGCTGCCCGCTCCAGCCGGCGGCGCACCGAGGCGGCGCCACCGAGGATCCGCTCGACCGCGTCGGCCCCGGCACGCAGTGGCGGCCCGAAGACGCCCGCCACCACCGGTGGCAGCATCCCGACGGCGGGCTCCGGCGCGCGGGCATCCGCGGTGAGGTCGCGCAGGTAGGGCAGCACCCGTACCGCGAGCCGGGGCCGGCGGATCGCCCGCAACCGGGCCAGGATCAGCAGCACGCCACCCCCGGCGAGCGCACCGAGCAGCAGGCCCCACCCCCTCATCGCAGGATCCGCCGCTCGGTGGGGAGCCGGCCGATGCGCAGCATCAGCCGGTAGGCGACCAGGCAGCAGACCGCGCCGGCGACCAGCACCACCGCGCCGCCGGGCGAGGAGTAGCGGTGGATGACGTCGGGCTGGAAGGCCAGCAGGAGCAGCACCAGCCAGGGCGCCGCCACCGCGAGCCGCGCCCCGTTGACCGCCCATGCCTGGCGCGACTCCAGCTCGGCGCGGGTGTGCGCCTCGTCGCGCAGGTACGCCGACAGGTTGCGCAGCAGCCGCCCGAGGTCGCCCCCGCCGACCTCGCGTGCGATCCGCAGCCCCTCCACCACCCGGTCGCCCACCGGGTCCGCGAGGCGATCCTTGAGCCGGTCCAAGCACTCCCCGAAGCGGCCGGAGACCTGATAGTCGAGCGCGAACTGGGCGAACGGCGCCCGGAGCGCTTCCGGCCCACGCATCGCCAGGCCGGCCAGCGCCTCCGGCAGCGACAGCCCGGCGCGCACGGCCGAGGCCAGGTTGTCGACCGCCTCGGGCCACACCTCGGCGAGCTCGCGCTGCCGGCGGCGGGCCCGGCCCGCGAGGATCCCCACCGGCAGGAACCCGGCCATCACCCCGAAGGCCACCGCCACCGGCGGCGTCGCGGTCAGCACCTCCGCGGCCAGCGCCACCACGGCGCCACAGCCGCCGCACAGCGCCCACAGGCTGGTCGCAGTGACCTCGCCCAGGCCGGCGCGGGCGAGCAGTGCCTCGGTCCGCACCGCCGGCCGCCGGGATCGCGGCGTACGCGGCACCACGAACGCCGACCAGCACAACACCAGGCCGAGTCCGACGCCGAGGCCGAGCAGCGCACCCATCATCGGCTCCCGGCCAGCAGCGCGTGGACGTCGACACCCACGCGCTGGTAACGCTCGGGCCGGGGCGGCATGCCGGTGCTGCGGCGCAGCTCGCCACCGACCCGCTCGAAGACGACGGCCGTCTCGATGACCTCGCCCTCCACCCGGCCCGGCACGGCGACGATCTCCTCGACCCGCCGCCCGCCGTGCGGGTCGAGCGCGAGATGGACGACGAGGTCGACGCTGGCGGCGACGGTCGGCACCACGAACCTGGATCCGATGTTCTCCCCGGCCAGGAGCGGCAGGGTGCACATCTTCACCAGCGCCTCCCGACCGGAGTTGGCGTGCAAGGTGCACATCCCCGGGATGCCGCTGTTGAGCGCGAGGAGCAGGTCGAGGCACTCGGCGGCGCGCACCTCCCCCACGATGATCCGGCTGGGTCTCATCCGCAGCGACTCCTTGACCAGGTCCCGCAGCGTCACCTCGCCGGTGCCCTCCAGCCCGGACTGCCTGGTCTGGAGCGCGACCCAGTCGGGGTGCGCGAAGCGCAGCTCCCAGACCTCCTCGGCACTGATCACCCGCTCCCCGCCGGGGATGGCGGCAGCCAGGCAGTTGAGCAGGGTGGTCTTGCCGGTGTGGGTGCCACCGGCGATCAGCAGGTTCAGCCCGGCTCGGACGCTCGCCTCCAGGAACGCCGCGGCCGGCGCCGTCAGCGTGCCGAGCTCGACCAGGTCTGCCAGCCGGGCGGCGCGCAGGGAGAACTTGCGGATGTTGACCGCCGCGAACCCGCGCGAGATCCCGTCGAGCACGACGTGGAGCCGGTGGCCGCCGGGCATGGTGGCGTCGACGAACGGCGTGCTCCGGTCCAGACGCCGGCCGCTCGCCTTGAGCATCCGCTCCACCAGCTCGGTGACCTGGCTCGCGGTCAGCATCAGGTTGGTCAGCTCGTGGCGACCGTGCCGCGCGGCGAAGACTCGCGCCGGGTCGTTGATCCAGATCTCCTCGACCTCCGGGTCGTCCAGGAGAGGCTGCAGCGGCCCGAAGCCGGCCACCCGCGCGACCAGCTCGCCGACCATCGCCCGCGGCTCCAGCAACGGCGGGACAGCGCCGGTCAGCGAGCGCTCGTCGTGGGCACGCACCACCGACTCGGCGATCCGGCGCACCACCGCCGCGTCCCGCTGCGGATCGACGCCCTCGTGGCGCACCAGCTCGCGCACCTGCGCGTCGAGCAGCTCGACCAGCCCGCCGTCGGCGACCTGCGACATGACCATGACCGGATTCCGTTCCCGAGTGTGGACTCCAGGCCTGCAATCTAGGTCAGCCCCGATCGCCTGACCAGAGCCTGATCGCGACCTGTGGAGAACCGGTCCAGACCACCCGCCGGCAGCGGCGAGCAAGGCAAAGAACACCCGTCATGATCCGAAAGTGGCGCGCGGAGCTGCCGATGAGGGCGACGTGGAGAGCCCCACCGTCAACCAGCCCGTCCTGCTGCGTGAGCATGGACTCGAGTTCCAAGGCGAGTACGGCGGCGAGTACGCGAGCCGGATCGAGAGCGTCGAGGGCACCCTGCTGACCTTGGCCCGTCCGTTCGACCTGCCCGCCGAGAACGACCTCGGCGAGGGCACCCGGCTCGACCTGATCTGGACCAGCCCCACCGGCCTCCACGAGCTGCCGGTGAGGGTGGTGGCCGAGGACATCGACGGCCCGCTGCGGGTGTGGCGGGCCGAGCCGACCGGTCCGGCCCGCCGCACCAACCGGCGCCAGCACCTCCGCGTGGCGACCGGCGGCCTGATGACGCTGGCCACCGAGGAGGCGACCGTGGGCGCGCTGTTGATGGACGCCAGCGAGGCGGCGTTGCGCTGCCGGGTCGAGGGCCGCGCCAGGGAGCTGGCGGAGGACACACAGGTGCGCACCGAGTTCGTGATCGGCGGCGAGGCGTTCAGCGCCACCGGCATCGTCTTCCGCCGTACGTCGCTGGGCACCGGCACGGAGCTGGTGATCACCCTGCGGCACGACGAGCGCGCGGCCACCGCGCTGCGGCGGGCGCTGTTCGCCGAGCAGATCCGGCTACACCAGATGGCCGGCAGCCAGGCCGGTCGCTAAGCCGGTCGCTACGCCAGTCGCTCGGTCCCGGCGAACCAGCTGTTGGTCCAGATCGCCTCCTTGCGCACCCGCGCCCCGGTGTACGGCGCGTGGATGATGATCCTCGCTCCGTGGCTCCAGCCGTCGAAGATGCCGACGTGGTAGACGTGGCTGCCGCTGGTGAAGAACACCAGGTCACCCACACGCATCCGCGAGCGCGGAATGTGACGCACCGCGCCGGCCTGGGCGGCGGCGGTCCGCGGCAGGTGCAGGCCGGCGGCACGGAACGAGTAGAGCATCAGGCCGGAGCAGTCGAACGCGTTCGGGCCGGTGGCGCCGTACCGGTAGGGATCGCCCTGCTGACGGGCGGCGACCCGCAGCGCCCGGGTGACCTCGTGACTGCGGCGCACCCGGCGGCGATGCTCGATGCGCACCTTGCGCTGGTGCTTGGTCAGCCGCAGGTGTACGGCCGGTACGACGGAGGCCGAGGCAGCCGTCGGGGTCGTGGCGGCCTGAGCGCCGGTGGGAGCCAGGGCGAGGGCGCCGAACGCCGTTGCCGTGGCCATGGTGATGCGGATGAAATTGGGCATGCGTGGTGGTCCTCCCCACGCCTGCGAGGTGAGCTGTCGGGTTCGGACGAGAAGGTGTCCGGCCCGCTCTCGCGAGGAGAGTCGGGCTTCACCCCAAGCGGCTGCGAGCAGCCGCGGGAAGGTGGGTCCCCCGCTCCTGTCCCTGGTGTTCGTGCGGCCCGGCACCCGGAAGGGACAGGACTCGGCGCGTCCGAGTGCCGGTGCTTGCTCGTGCAAACGGCGCAGACCGTAGGCACAACATCGGACGGAAATCCAACCGTCGTACAGGTAATTCGGTGGTAAAGATCACGCTCTCACGTGGATCTCGCGGAAATTGAGAGCAGCCTCACATCGATGAAGGCTCAACCAGATCGACCAGGTCCTTGACCGACTCGACCACCTGGGTGGGCCGATAGGGGAAGGTCTCCACCTGCTCGGGGCGGGTCGATCCGGTGAGCACGAGGAAGGTCCGCAGACCCGCCTCCAGCCCGCTGATCACGTCGGTGTCCATCCGGTCGCCGACCATCGCGGTGGTCTCCGAGTGCGCCTCGATCCGGTTCAGCGCCGAGCGCATCATCAGCGGGTTGGGCTTCCCGATGAAGTAGGGCCGGCGGCCGGTAGCGGTGGAGATCAGCGCCGCCACCGAGCCGGTCGCGGGCAGGGTGCCGTGCTGGCTCGGGCCGCTGGGGTCGGGATTGGTGGCGATGAACCGGGCACCGCCCTCGATCAGCCTGATCGCTCGGGTGATCGCCTCGAAGGAGTAGGTGCGGGTCTCCCCCAGCACCACGTAGTCGGGGTTGCGGTCGGTCATCACGTAGCCGACATCGTGCAGCGCCGTGGTCAGACCGGCCTCGCCGACGACGTACGCCGAGCCGCCGGGCCGCTGGTCGGCCAGGAACTTCGCGGTCGCCAGGGCGGAGGTCCAGATCGCGCCCTCCGGCACGTCGATGCCACTGCCGAGCAGCCGGGCACGCAGGTCGCGCGGGGTGAAGATCGAGTTGTTGGTCAGCACCAGGAATCGGCGGCCGGTGGCCTTGAGCGCCTCGATGAACTCGGTCGCGCCCGGCAACGGCACCTCCTCGTGCACGAGGACGCCGTCCATGTCCGTCAGCCAGGTCTCGATCGGGCGCGTCATGGTCCCATCCTGTCCTACGCCGGCCGCTACCGCTGCGGAAGCCTGACCTCGACGCCGGGGTGGACGCCCTCGCCCGCCAGCCGGCCACCCAGCGCGAGCACCACGGCGCAGGCCCGCTCCACCGGCGTCTTCCCCTTGCGGTGTCGCCGCACCGAGGCCCGCTCCGCGTGCACCGAGATCCGCAGCGCTCCATCGGAGCCCGCCTCCAGCGCCAGCTCCACCTCTCCCCGGGAGCGGTGCAAGACGTCGACCAGCAGGTACTCCATGATCTGCTCCACCGGCCCGGGCGTGTACGCCGTCTCGACCGCGCCGGCCGTCGTGACCGACAGCGCGCGGTCACGGGTGGCGAGCTCTCCGACCCAGCGCCGCGAGATCTGGGCCGCCAGGTCGCGCAGCGGCGTGGCGGCGCGGGTCACCAGGGAGCCCTGGCGGGCCAGCGCGACCAGCTCGCCGGTGACGGCGTCGAGCTGGTCGACCCTGGCCACGCAGCGGTCCAGTGCGGTGACGGTCTCGGCCGGCAGGTCGTCACCCAGCACCAGCTCCTCCAGCTCCAGGCGCAGGCCGGTCAGCGGCGTACGCATCACGTGCGAGGCGCGCTCGGCGAAGACCCGCTCCCGGGAGAGCTGGTCCTCCAGCTGGCGGGCGCTCTGCTGCAGCGCCGTGGCGATCTCGCGCGCCTCGGGGATCCGGGTGCGGGGCAGGTCCAGCCGGAAGCGGCCTCGCCCCAGCCCCGCCGCTGCGACGGCGAGCTGGCGGAACGGCGCAGCGAGCAGGCCCGCCAGCAGCGCGCCGGCGAGGCCCGCGACGAGCGCCGCCAGGCCGCCGATCAGCACCAGCGCCGACAGCGGCCGGTAGGCGATCCGGTGCAACATCGAGCCCTTCTCGCTGAGCACGACGTAGCCGCCTCCGGCCACCGGTGCGACCGCCCACAGGTTGTCGCTGTCGGCCACCGCCGCGTCGCTGCCGGCGAAGCCGGTCCCGTGCACCACCGTGTCGGGGCCGGCCTGGGGATGGAGCCGCACGGCCACGCCGGAGCCGGTGTAGCGGCGCAGGAACGGCGCGTCGACCGGCCGACCCAGCTGCTGGCGGGCGTCGATCGTGTCGGCGAGCATCCGCACCTCCCGGCGCAGCGCGGCGTCGCCCTGCTCCCGCGCGGTGCGCTCGACGGTCCAGGAGCGGGCGGCGTAGGCGGCCGAGCCGAGCCCGAGGATGAGGACGACGAAGGCGAGGGTGAGCCGGCTACGCATCCCGGTTGCCGGCCTCGAGGCGGAAGCCGACACCGCGTACCGCCACCACCTTGTCGGTGACCCCGGCCGCGTCCAGCTTGTTGCGCAGTCGGCCGATGGTGACGTCGAGGGTCTTGGTGGAGCCGTACCAGTTGGCGTCCCACACCTCGCTCATCAGCCGGTCGCGGGAGACCACCCGGTCGCGCTGCGCGGCCAGCACCGTGAGCACGTCGAACTCCTTGCCGGTCAGGCTCACCTGGTTCTCGCCGACGTAGACCCGGTGGGCGGCGATGTCGATGCGCAGCGCGCCCTCCTGCAGCGGCGGCGCCATGGTGGCGGTACGGCGCAGCAGCGCCCGCACCCGCGCCAGCAGCTCGGCGAGCCCGAACGGCTTGGCCAGGTAGTCGTCCGCGCCGTAGTCGAGGCCGACGACGCGGTCCAGCTCCCCGGCCCGGGCGGTGACGATCATGATGGCGCCGGTGTAGCCGGCCGTGCGGGCCCGGCGACAGACGTCCAGTCCGTCGATGTCGGGCAGCCCGAGGTCGAGGATCACCACGTCCACCGGGCTCACCCGGCGCGAGGCCACCGCCGGGTCGAGGTGGTCGAGGGCGTCGAGACCGGAGTCGACCCGGGTGACGTCGTACCCCTCGCGTTCGAGGGTGCGGACGAGCGGGAGGGCGATGTCCTCCTCGTCCTCGACGACCAGCACCCGGTGAGCCACGGAGGGAAGGATAAGCACAGATCGCGCTCAGGTGGCCCGCAACGGATCAAGAGCCGAAGAGCTCGCCGTGCTCGGCCACCCGCTCGAGCACCTCCTCGAACCCGAGCTGCGCCAGCGCCAGCGGGTCCTCGGCGCCGGCCTCGACCTCGGCCCAGGTCACCGGGGCCGCCACGGTGGGTCGCTCCCGACCGCGCAGCGAGTAGGGACACACGGTGGTCTTGGAGCCGGCATTCTGGGACCAGTCGAAGAAGACCTTCCCGGTACGACGGGCCTTGGCCATGGTGGCCGTGACCAGCCGCGGATGCTCCCGCTGCAACTGCTCGGCCACGTCCTTGGCCAGCGCGCTCGCCTCGTCGCTGGGCGCCGCCTCGGGCAGGCGGGCGTAGAGGTGCAGGCCCTTGCTGCCGCTGAGCACCGGGGTGCTGACCAGGCCGAGCTGGCCGAGCCGCTCCCGGGCCAGCAGGGCGACCTGGGCGCACTCGTGCAGCCCGGCCGGGTCGCCGGGATCCAGGTCGATCACGACCCGGTCGGCGCCGATCGGGTCGCCGCCGGCACCGACGCGCCACTGGTGCACGTGTAGCTCCAGCGCGGCCAGGTTGACCAGATAGGTGAGCGTGGCGACGTCCTCGACGATCGGGAACGTCAGCGTGCCCTCCTGCTTGGACGCGGTGCGCGAGCCGGTGGTCGGCACCGTCACGGTGCGCACCCACGACGGGATCCCGGCCGGGACGTTCTTCTCGAAGAAGCTCGCCTCCGCCACGCCATGCGGCCAGCGGATCCGGGTGACGGCCCGGTCGCGCAGGTGCGGCAGCAGCACCGGCGCGACGGTGGCGTAGTAGTGCAGCACCTCACCCTTGGTGGTGCCGGTGCGCGGGTAGAGCACCTTGTCCAGGTTGCTCAGCTTGAGGGTGTGACCCTCGACCTCGACCCTGACCTCGGTCATCGGCCCCGGCCGATCGCGATCAGGGGCACGTCGGCCGGGTCGAGCCGGCGCATCAGGGCGCGCAGGAACGCCCGCGGCGCGCTGACGCAGCCGGCCGTCGCGCCCCGACCGTTGACATGCAGGAAGATCCCGGCGCCGCGGTGCCGGACCTGCTCGCGGTTGTAGTCGAGCACGATCGCGTACTCGTACTGGCGCGGATAGTCGGCCAGCCGCTCCGAGCCGTTCTCGGCGCTGGTCGGCAGCCACCAGCGAAACCCGCCCTGGGACCGGTTGCGGTAGCGGTTGTAGTACGGCGAGGCGTTGTCCTCCACCCAGTAGTCGCCCGGCCCGATCCGCCGGTAGGGCAGGTGCCAGCTCGCCGAGGCGTGATGGGTGCCGAAGGCGGAGATCAGTCCGTAGGTGCCCAGCGGCGTGGTGCCGGTGCCCTGGTGGCGGCGGGCGCCGGCCACCAGGCCGCCGTACCCGGTGCGGCCGTCGGCCGTCGTCAGCCGGCGCTTCCAGACGCCGTGGCGCAGCACCCAGAACGACACCCGCGCGCTGGTGCCGTGGGTGTGCCGGACCGTGACGACCTGGGTGGTACCCGGGCGCAGGTGGACGAGCACCCCGCCCAGCCGCACCGTGTCCGCAGCGGCCGAGTGTGCCGCGGTCGGCACGGCCGCCACCGCCGCCGGCAGCAGCAGCGTCGAGAGCAGAGTGTGCAGCGCTCTCATCTCAGCAGGTCCTTTGGGCTCAGGTCGGTGCGGAGACCGACGTACGTCGGCTGTCGCAGTCGTTCGTACCCGATCCCGTGGGTCTCGATGTCGACCACCACGCCGGGCGTCGTCCAGAACGTGCCGGTCAGGTCCTCGCGCGGGACCTCGTCCGCGAACGGGCTGGCTGCGGCCGGAGTCAGGGCCGAGCGCAGCCGCAGGCTCTCCTTGCCGCCGATGCCGCTGCCGACCCGACCGCGGTAGCGCAGTCCCTGCGGCGTGAGCTCGCCGACGAGCAGCGCGGCCAGCCGGTCGCGGGTGCCCTCCTGCGGCCGCCAGCCCCCGACCACGTAGGAGGCGCGGAAGCGGTGCGGGAACTTCAGCCAGGCGCGACTGCGCACCCCCGGCTGGTAGCGCGAGTCGCGGCGCTTGCTCACGATCCCCTCCAGACCCTGGGCGAGGGTCGCCTGGTGCAGCAGCCGGCCGTCGTCGTAGGTGGCCGGCACCTGCCAGCCACCCAGCTCCAGCCCCTCCAGGATCGCGCGCCGCTGCGTCCAGGTGCGGCCGGTGAGGTCCTCGCCGTCGAGGCGGAGCACGTCGAAGACCATGTACGTCGCCGGGCGCGCGGCCGCGAACCTGGCCGCCTTGCGCGGGTCGCGGGTGTGCATCCGCTCACCGAGCACTCGGAAGTCGGGCCTGCCGGCGTCGTTGAGCGCGATCACCTCGCCGTCGACCACCAGGTCCCGGGGCAGGCCCGGCCCGGGGGCGAGCTCCGGCCAGGCGAGGGTCGCGTCGTTCTCGTTGCGCGTAGTCAGCCGGAAGGCGTCGCCGTACCGCTGCGCGATCAGCCGGATGCCATCCCACTTCACCTCGTGGACCCAGTCGTCGCCGGTCGGCACGTGGGTACCGGTGGTGGCGAGCATCGGGCGCATGGTGGCAATCATGCCCAGGCCCGGGGAGGATGTGACACGTGAGAGCGATCTGGAAGGGCGCGGTCTCCTTCGGCCTGGTGAGCGTGCCGGTCAAGCTGTACGCCGCCACCGAGTCCCACGACGTGTCGTTCCGGCAGGTGCACGTCAAGGATGGCGGCCGGATCCGCTACCAGCGGATCTGCTCCATCGACGGCGAGGAGGTGCCCTACGCCGAGATCGCGAAGGGCTATGAGACCGAGGACGGCGAGATGGTCGTCCTCACCGACGACGACATGGCCGAGCTGCCCTCGACCTCCTCGCGCGAGATCGCGGTGGAGAAGTTCGTGCCGAGCGACCAGATCGACCCGATGCTGTTCGAGAAGTCCTACTACCTCGAGCCGGAGTCGACCGGGGCGAAGCCCTATGCGCTGCTGCGCCAGGCGCTGCTCGAGGCGGACCGGGTGGCGGTGGTGACGGTCGCGCTGCGGCAGCGCACCACCGTTGCCGTACTGCGGGTGCGGCCGACCGATGCCGGCGACGTGATCGTGCTGCAGACCATGATGTGGCCCGACGAGGTCCGCACCCCGGACTTCAACGTGGAGGCCGGCGAGGTCAAACCGGCCGAGGTCAAGATGGCCAAGATGCTGGTCGAGACACTGGCCGGGGACTTCGACCCGGCCGAGTTCGAGGACGACTACGCCGAGGCGGTCGAGGCGCTGGTCAAGACCAAGATCGAGGGCGGCGAGGTCACTCGCACCGAGACCTCCACCCCGACCTCCGGCGAGGTGGTCGACCTGCTGGCCGCCCTGCAGCGGTCGGTCGCCGCCGCGAAGGAGGCCCGGGGCGAGGACGCGCCGGCGGAGAAGCCCGCCAAGAAGGCTGCTGCGAAGAGGCCGGCGAAGAAGGCGACCCCGAAGAAGGCAGACCCGAAGAAGGCGGCCAAGAAGTCGGCCTGACCCCATGGCGGTTCGTCGAGGTATGCCGAACCACCACTTCCCGTGCGGAGTTCACCGAGGGGAGTGTCGGTTGACCTGCATACCTCGATGAGCCGTCACTCCGGGCCGCGAGCCGCGCGCGAGTCCGGGAACGCCCGGTCGGCGAGTGCGAAGACCGCGTCGCTGAGCCGGGGCGCCACCAGCGCGAGCACCTCACCGACAGCGCCCGTGGCGGTGTCGACGGTGACCGGCCGCTCCTCCAGCGCTCGGACCACCTTCGCCGCGGCCCAGCCGGGGCTGCGGCCGTGCTCGCCGTACGTCTCCGTCGGGGCGCTCATCGGAGTGCGGATCAGCCCGAAGCGCACATTGGTGAACGTGACGTTGTCGCGGTAGGTCTCGCGCGCCGCCACCCGGCTCCAGGCGTCGAGCGCGCTCTTGGAGGCGATGTACGCCGCGAACTTCGGCGCCTTGAGCTGCACGCCCCAGGTCACGATGTTGACCACATGGCCGAAGCGCTGCTCCCGCATCGCGGGCAGCAGCGCCATCGTCAGCCGCACCGGCCCCAGGAAGTTGACCGCCAGCGACCGCTCCACGTCGTGGAACCGCTGGTAGCTCAGCGCCAGCGAGCGGCGGATCGACCGGCCGGCGTTGTTGACCAGGTAGTCGACCGCGCCGTACTCCGCCAGGACCTTGGCGGCCAACTCGTCGACGGCGTCGAGGTCGGTCAGGTCGCAGACATACGACGCCGCCCGCCCGCCTCGGGCCTCGATCTCGGCCTGCACCCGGGCCAGTTCCTCGCCGCGACGGGCGACCAGCAGCACGGTGGCGCCGCGGGCCGCCGCCGCGAGCGCGGTTGCCTCACCGATGCCCGAGGAAGCCCCGGTGACCAGCACGGTCGCGCCGCGCAGCGGCGAGGGCAGGCCGAGCACCCGTCGTACCCGTGCCACCGGAGTGGTCAGCAGCGACACCATGCGCCGAGGCTACCGATCGGTACGCCCCGATGTGGTGCAGCGCAGGTCGTTCGACTTGGTGAGGGGCGCGTCGGGGGTCAGGGCCGCGGGCGAAACCACCACAGGATCCTGACCATGGAGGGGACCAGACCCGCCAGCGAAGCACACCAGAACCCGGTAGCCGGCCGCGCCCGACCACCAGCCAGGCGAGCCGCAACCGCCGGGACGGGCCACGACCCCGCCAAGCCCTTCACCCGTCCACGGACCTCAGACCACGTGGCCGCAAGGCTCGACCAACGTGCCCGATCAGTGCACCTAGAGCAGCGTGCGCAGCGCCCGCACCGCCACCGAGAGCCGCGCCAGGTCGGCCTCGCCCTCGGTGCCCACTCCCACCAGCGCGCTCGGCTCGGGCAGCTCGGCCCCCTCCAGCACCCGGGCGGTGAGCTCGGCGTGGACCGCATGCAGGTCCTCGCGCAGCGACGCCCGGGCCATCGAGGCCCAGCGGTCGTCGCGCGGCAGCGCCACGATCCGCTCCAGCAGCAACGGCAGACCCAGCCGCTCCCCCAGCTCGACGTGGACCCGGGCCACCTCGGCCGGGTCCTGGCCGGCCTTGAGCGCGACCTCGGCCACGCCGAGCATCATCGAGGCGGGATCGGTAGCGGCGACGCGCGCCGCCAGCTCGACGGGTACGCCGGCCTCCATCAGCCGGTCGCGCTCGGCCAGGAACGCCTCCTGGGAGGTGCCGACGAGCAGCCCTGGGAGCCGCGCCACGATCGCCCGGAACGGCTCGCGGTAGCGGGCCACGGCCGCCTCGGCATCGTCGATGCGTCGGGCCACGAGCCACCGGGTCAGCCGCTCGACCAGGGTGCGCAGCGCGATCCGCATCCGGGTCTGCACCGCCGCGTCGACCTGGTGGTCGAGCGCCTCGATGTCTGCTCGCAGCTCGGTCCAGCCGGCCAGCTCGCGGGCGACCAGGTTGGCCCGGACCAGCTCGACCGGGCCGGCCCCGGTCTCCGCGGCCAGCCTCGGCCAGAAGGACATCCCGGCGCCGTTGACCACCTCGTTGACCAACTGAGTCACCACGATCTCCCGACGCAGCGGGTGCTGCTCGATCGCGGCGCCGAAGCGCTTGCGGATCTCGTGCGGGAAGTAGGTCGGCAGTAGCCGCGCGGCGTACGGCTCGTCGGGCAGGTCGGTGTCGATGAGCGCACGGGCCAACTCGATCTTGGTCCAGCTCATCAGCACCGCATGCTCGGGCGAGGTCAGCGCGCCACCGGTCTCCAGGCGTCGGCGTACCTCCGGCGTCGCCGGCAGCCCCTCGACATCGCGCGACAGGACGCCACGTTCCTCCAGCTCGCTCATCCACTCCTCGTGCACGTGCAGCAGGGAGGGGCCGTTCGCGGCGGCGTCGGCGAGGGCGAGGTTCTGCTCGTGATTGTCGCGCAGCACCAGCTCGGCGACCTCGTCGGTCATCTCGCCGAGCAGCGCGTTACGACCGGCGACGTCGAGGTCGCCGGCGACGACGAGCCGGTCGAGCAGGATCTTGAGGTTGACCTCGTGGTCGGAGGTGTCGACGCCGGCGGAGTTGTCGATCGCGTCGGTGTTGAGCCGGCCGCCGGCCAAGGCGTACTCCACCCGGCCCGCCTGGGTCAGCCCCAGGTTGCCGCCCTCGCCGACGACCCGTGCCCGCAGGTCGGCACCGTTGACCCGGACCGCGTCGTTGGCCTTGTCGCCGGCCGCCGCGTGCGGCTCGTCGCTGCCCTTGACGTAGGTGCCGATGCCGCCGTTCCACAGCAGGTCCACCGGTGCGCGCAGGATCGCGCTGACCAGCTCGGCCGGGGTCAGCCGGGTGACGCCGTCGGGCAGGCCGAGCGCGGCTCGTACCTGGGCCGAGATCGGCACCGACTTCAGCGTGCGCGAGTAGACCCCGCCACCCTCGGAGATCAGAGAGCGGTCGTAGTCCTGCCAGGTGGAGCGGGGCAGGTCGAAGAGCCGGCGGCGCTCCTTGAACGAGCGCGCCGCGTCCGGGTCGGGGTCGAGGAAGATGTCGCGGTGGTCGAAGGCGGCCACCAGTCGCAGGTGCTCGGAGAGCAGCATGCCGTTGCCGAACACGTCGCCAGACATGTCGCCGATGCCGACGGCGGTGAAGTCCTCGGTCTGGCAGTCGATGCCGAGCTCGCGGAAGTGCCGCTGCACCGATACCCACGCGCCCCGCGCGGTGATGCCCATCGCCTTGTGGTCGTAGCCCACCGAGCCGCCGGAGGCGAACGCGTCGCCCAGCCAGAAGCCGTACTCGGCCGCCACCTGGTTGGCAAGGTCCGAGAACGTCGCGGTGCCCTTATCGGCCGCGACCACCAGGTAGGAGTCGTCGCCGTCGTGACGCACCACGTACGGCGGCGGCACCGTCTCGCCGTTCACCAGGTTGTCGGTGACGTCGAGCAGCCCGGAGACGAACGTCCGGTACGCCGTCGGCCCGTCGCCGCGCTTGGCCACGAAGCCGCCCTTGGCGCCCACCGGGACGATCACGGTGTTCTTCACCATCTGCGCCTTGACCAGGCCGAGGATCTCGGTGCGGTAGTCGTCGCGCCGGTCGGACCAGCGCAGCCCGCCGCGGGCCACCGGTCCGAACCGCAGGTGCACGCCCTCGACCGCCGGCGAGTAGACGAAGATCTCGAACTCCGGCCGCGGCAGCGGCAGGTCGGGCAGCAGCGTCGGCTCGAGCTTGAGGCTGAGATAGGTGCGCCCCGGCACGAACCAGTTGGTGCGCAGCGTCGCCTGGATGTGGGTGAGATAGGAGCGCAGGATGCGGTCCTGGTCCAGGCTGGCGACCTCGTCGAGCGCGGCGCTGATCTGCTCGACGATCTCCTGCTGACGGCTGTGGTCGCGCTCGGGGTCGAACCGCTCCCGGAACAGCTCGACCAGCAGCCGCGTGATCGGGGTGTTGGCTCGCAGCGCGCCGGCGATGGTGCGCTGCGCGAACGGCGTGCCGCCCTGCTGCAGGTAGCGGGCGTAGGCGCGCAGCACCATCACCTCGCGGTGGTCGAGCCCCGCGGCCAGCACCAGCGTGTCGAAGCTGTCCACCTCGCCGGCGCCGTCCCACATCGCTCGCAGTGCGGCGCAGAACCGGTCCGGGGCGGCAGGGTCGGCCAGCCCGCCCTCCCCGGCGTACCGGAGACCGAAGTCGTAGACGTGGGTCGGCACCTTGGTGTCGTTGAGCTCATAGGGCCGCTCGTCGGTCACCTCCACCCCCATGCTGGTCAGCATCGGCAGCACGTGCGAGAGCGAGAGCGGCGTGCCGACCCGGTAGATCTTGAGCCGGGCCTCGTCGTCGGCCGCACCCTCGGGCCGATAGACCTGCAGGTCCAGGCCGTCGTCTGCCAGCGCGGCCAACCGGGCCAGGTCCGCCGCCCCGGTCGCCGCGTCGAAGTCCTCCTCGTAGGCGGCCGGGAAGGTGCCCAGGTGGCGCAGCGACTCGTCGTCGCTGCCGCTGAGAGCCGCGGCCAGCTCGTCACGCCAGCTGCGCGATGCGGCCGCCAGCCGCCGCTCCAGCTCCGGTACGTCGACCTCCACCGGCTCGGCCACGTGCACCACGAACTGCACCCGCGCCGTGGTCGACTGGCCGATGCGGACGAAGTACTCCACGTCGGTGGCGCCGTACAGCTCGGTGAGGATCTGTGCGAAGCGCTCGCGCACCGCGGTGGTGTAGCGGTCGCGGGGCAGCCAGACCAGCACCGAGACGTAGCGGCCGTAGGTGTCGGGGCGCGCCACCACCCGCAGCGTGCGCCGCTCGCGCGCCGCCAGCCCGGTGGCGGCCATCGAGGCCAGCTCGTCGACGCCGGCGTAGAAGAGCTCGTCGTGCGGGTACGTGTCCAGGGTGTCCAGCAGCGTCTGCCCGGCGTGGCTCTCGGCGGTGTAGCCACTGTGCGCGAGCACCGCGCGGGCCTTGTCGCGCAGCACGGGCACCCGGGCGATCGGCTCGGTGTAGGCGGTGGAGGTGAACAGCCCCAGGAAGAGCCGCTCACCGACCACCTCGCCGGCCTGGTCGAACGTCTTGATGCCGACATGGTCGAGGTACGAGGGGCTGACCACGGTGGCGCGCGAGTTGGCCTTGGCCAAGACGAGCAGCGTCTTCTCCCGCGCCTTGGCCCGCACCGGCGCCGGCATCCGGCCGGCCTCGGGGTCCTGCGGTGGGTCGTTGCGCAGGATGCCGAGCCCGCTGCCGGGGATGCCGCGCAGGAACTCCGGGTCACCGGCGGTGCCCTCGAGCCGGTACTCGCGGTAGCCGAGGAAGGTGAACCGTCCCTCGATCAGCCACTCCAGCAGCGCCGCCGACTCCTCGGCCTCGTGCGTCGTGATGCCGGCAGGCGGCGTGCTGCGTAGGCCGGCGGCGGTCTCGCGGGCGCGGGCGATGATCTTGGCGGCGTCCTCGACCGCCTCGCGGACGTCCTCCAGCACGCGCTGCAGGTCGGCGACGACGTCATCGATCTCGTCGTCGGGGACGTGGTCGACCTCCACATGCATCCAGGACTCCCGGATCGCGCCGTCGACCGGCTCGGCCGCCGCGTCGTCGACCGGGTCGACCGAGCGCAGGGCGCCGGCGACGTCGCGCACCACGTCGAAGACCGGGTGGATGACCAGGTGGACGTCGCGGCGCTGACGACCCAGCTCCATGGTCACCGAGTCGACCAGGTAGGGCATGTCGTCGACCACGATCTCGACCACGCTGCGCCCGCCGGCGCTCCACCCCTGCTCCCCCGTGGTCGGGGTGACCACCCGGACCCGGGCGGTGCCTTGCGGGCGGTGTTCGGCGAGGCCGAGATGCGAGCTCAGCGCGCCGTGTAGATCGGCGGGGCTCCTGGTGTCGACATCCTCGCGGGCGACATGGCGGACATAGGCGGGCAGAAGGGCGTCGAGGGGCTGCGTCGTCGTTGACACGCATCCGAGAGTAGACCCGGCATGATGAGGCCATGAGCACCACCGTGACCTTCGACATGACCTACGACGCTCCGCTCGCCGCGGTGACCGCGATGCTGGCCGATGCGGCCTTCCGCGAGGCCGTCTGCGACGCCCAGCACGCGACCTCCCGGTCGGTGTCGATCAGTGGCATCCCGGGCACGGTGGACGTGACCTTCACCCAGCAGACCGAGGGCATCCCGTCGTTCGCGCAGAAGTTCGTGGGCAGCACCGTCACGGTGAGCCAGCACGAGACCTGGTCGACCGCGCATGCGGCCACGCTCGACATCGACGCGGGCGTGCCGATCGCGGCCATCAAGGGCTCGGTCGCCGTCGCCGAGCGCGGCGCTCAGACCGTCGAGACGGTCACCATGCAGGTCACCGTGAAGGTGCCGCTGGTCGGCGGCAAGCTCGAGAGCCTCGTCGCCGACATGATGCGCAAGGCCCTGACCAAGGAGTACGCCGTCGGCAAGAGCTACCTCGCC
>Ga0164242_10002871_pt1 | contig 19850 bp, 25 predicted proteins | sample OricomgcompostMG_FD_108783 | JGI IMG/M metagenome (GOLD analysis project Ga0164242, IMG submission 108783) | Miracle-Growth compost microbial communities from Emeryville, California, USA - Original compost - Miracle growth compost (MG) ... | reverse complement strand
GACCTGTCTCAGGCGGTGTCCCCCGACGCGGCGTTGTGCTCGGCCACCATGCCCCGAGCGACCTCGGCCAGGCGGGTGTTGAGCCGGTTGGAGGCCTGGCGGAGCCGCTCGAACGCCTCCCGGTCGCTGATGTCGTGCGTGGTCATCAGCATGCCGAGCGCCTTGCCGATCTCCCGGTTGCTGAGCATCCCGGCCCGCAGGCCCGCGGCCTCCTCGCGCTGGCCGGCCGCGGTGATCGCCACCGAGGCGAAGCTCACCAGGATGGCGCCCAGGTCGGCGTCCTCCCGGGTCAGCGCCCCGGCGGTGTCGGAGAAGACGTTGAGGGCGCCGACCTTGCGCTCGCTGACGATGATCCGGTAGCCGATCATGCCGCGCACCGAGGTCTCGGTCAGCACCCGCTTCGCCAGCCGCGGCCACACCGGGTCGGTGGTGATGTCCGGGTCCCACTCGAAGCGCTGGGTCATGATGGCGTCGACGCACGGGCCCTCACCCGACTCCCACTCGAGCCGATCGACGAAGGCGGCGGTGTCATCGGTCGACGCCTGCAGGACCGGCTCCTCGCCGCCGCTGATCGTCGGGATGCAGGCGTGGTCGCAGCCTGGGATCAGCGCCACCGCGAGCCGGCAGATCTCCTCGTAGATGGCCGGGTACGTCTCCCCGCCATACACCAGTTGCGCGAGGTTCATGAAGGCGCCCGCAGCGTCGCCCAACGGTGGTGACGTAGTCATCGAGGACCGGTCCTCTCGAGCTGAGGGCGGCTCTCACCGCCGGGCGGCCTGGTTCTCGAGCCGCGCCGAGTATGGCACGCGCGGCCGGCCGGCGCGCTGCTCGTGTCGACGATCGCCCCGTCGTGCGATCCACCGGGAAGTGGGGCATAATCTCCCCGGCTCAAGGAGCGGGCCACCCGAGGCCGGCGATCCTGGCCTTCCGGTTCTCGTCCGGGAGGCGGCGCGCCGGCGTGTGCACAGGACTGGGTGGTCATGCCGCGACGTACTGAGGCGGAGAGCCGTGCCGTTGACGCTTCGAGCCAGGTCGGCTGCTTCCGATTCAGCCCGACCACCGGCCGGTGGGACTGGGACGAGACCGCCTCGTATCTGCATGGGCTGGAGGCTCGTCCGCACTCGCTCGGCACCGAACACCTCCTCGGAGTCGTTCACCCCGCCGACCGGGAGAACCTCGTCGCGGCGCTCAGCCGGCCGATCGACGGCCACTTCCGGGTCCGCTATCGGACCCGGACCTCGGCGGGCCTCGATCGCAGCCTGCTCGTGGTGGGACATGCGGTCACGCCGCCTCAGGGACCCTCGCAGGTCGAGGGCTACGCCATCGACATTACCGCCGACCTGTGCGCGGTCAGCGAGCGCGCGGGCCGCGAGGCGGTCGAGGCCGCGATGGAGGGCCGCGGCGCCATCGAGCAGGCGAAGGGCAGCCTGATGCTGGCCTACGGCCTCGACCAGGAGCAGGCCTTCTCGCTGTTGCGCTGGTGGTCGCGCAACCACAACGTCCGGGTCCGCGTGCTCGCCGAACGCCTGATGGCCACCGTCCGCGACGGCAGCTACTCCTGCGAAGACCTCCGCGCCGCCTTCGACCGGGTCCTGCACGATCTGGCTCTCGACCATGGCAGCCCATGACAGGCACCCGATGAGGCGCCTGTCGAGGTCTCGACGGCGAAGGCGGCTCCGGCCGGGGGCTTGCTGGCCGGCCGGAGCCTCGTCGACCCACCCACACGCGTGCTTCGGAGCGACTGGCGGCCTGTACCCCGCGGCCGGCAATCAACGCTGGGCACGCCGAGAATTGCCGCGGCGCTCGCGGATGCAACGATCCGGGCCGGGTTACTGGTACTCTGGCGGAGTTGAAGGAGCGACGCGTCACGGCTCGCCCCGGTCCGCCTCACGACGGGCCCATCTGTTTGTTTCTTGGTCTTCGGTCATCGCTGGACATCAGAACGCACGTGATGTCTCAGCACCACGCGTCCGGCGTCCGCCCGGCCGCGTCACCGAAAACGAAGGAAATGACATGACCCAGGGCACCGTGAAGTGGTTCAACGCCGAGAAGGGCTTCGGCTTCATCGCTCAGGACGGCGGCGGCGACGACGTGTTCGTCCACTACTCCGTCATCCAGGGCAACGGCTACAAGAGCCTCGACGAGAACCAGAAGGTCGAGTTCGAGGTCACCCAGGGCCCCAAGGGCCCGCAGGCGGAGAACGTGCGCGCCATCTGAGCGACCACTGACCTACGCGGGCCGCGTTCGTGCTTCGGCACGGACGCGGCCCGCTGCTTTGCGCCCTGCTCGCCGTGCCCCGCTACGGGCGCAGCTCGAGCACCATGTTCACCGGCGTCTCGGTGGCTCGACGGACGTGGCTGAAGCCGGCCGACTCGGCCGCTTGCCGCAGCCGGCCCTCACCGGCCTGGGCGCCCATCGCGGCCCCGACGTCCTGAGCCAGCGAGGACGGCGTACAGATCATCGTCGAGGCGGCATAGAAGACCCGGCCGACCGGGTTGAGGTTGTCGGCCAGGGCGTCACCGGCTCTGGGTTCGACGAGCATGACCGTGCCCTCGGGGGCCAGGGCCGACCGCGCGTGCTCGAGCGCGCCCACCGGGTCGCCCATGTCGTGCAGGCAGTCGAAGAAGCAGATCAGGTCGTAGTCCGAGCCCGGATAGTCGTCGGCCCTGGCCTTGACGAACTCGGTGTTAGTGGCCACCCCCTGCTCCCGTGCCAGCGCTGTCGCCCGGTCGAGCGAGGCCTGATGGTAGTCGAACCCGATGAATGTCGACGCCGGATAGCGCTGCGCCATCACCGAGGTGGAGACGCCGTGGCCACAGCCGACGTCGGCCACCTTGGCCCCTGCCATCAGCGCGTCGTGTACGCCGTCCAGCGCCGGCAGCCATTCGTCCACCAGGTGCGTGCGATAGCCCGGCCGGAAGAACTGCTCGGTGCCGAGGAACAGCTCCGCGTCGTGCTCGTGCCAGCCGAACCCGTGCCCCTCCTCCATCGCGCGCTCGATCCGGGGCAGATCGGCGTAGGCGGAGCGCACGATGTGATAGCCGCCGGCCAGGTAGGCCGGACTGTCCGGATCGCCGAAGACCATGGCCTGCTCGGGCGAGAGGCTGAACCTGACCTCGCCGGTGTGCTGGTCGAGCTCGGTGCCGACGTACCCGCTCGCGGCCTGGGCCGAGAGCCACTCGTTCGCGTAGGGCTCCGGGACATGACACCGGGCGGCCAGGTCGGCGGCGGTGATAGGCCGGCCATCCGACAGGGCCGACCAGAAGCCGAGATCGGTCCCGAGCAGGATCAGGGCGCCGTTGAGTGCGGCGCCGATGTCGGTGACGGCTTGGAAGACCAGCATGTCGAGTCGCGCCATGTCGGGCTCGGCCTGGTCTCTCGTGCCGTTGGGTGCTGCATCTGTTGCTGACATGGAAGTCTCCTCACTCCCGATGCCACGGCGGTTTGGTCGTGAAGCGCACAGCACGCTACTCCGGTCTAGACCGGTGCATAAGTGGCGGCGCCGGCGGGAGCCGGAGATTCCCTCATCGAGGGGAGTCAGCCGCCGGTGATCACGCCGGTGGCAGTACGCCGCCCGGCGAGATCGCGCACGTAGGTGGCCTGGCCGTCGCCGGCCTGCGCCGTACCGGCGACCAGACCCTGGAAGGCGAACAGCGGAGCGACCAGCCGATAGCTGAGGCGTCCGCGCGTCCGCCCGCCGACGCCACGGGCGGCACGGGCGGCCTCAGCCATGGCGAGGGCCTGGAGCGGACCGTGGACGACCAGGTCCGGGTAGCCGTCGACGTCGCGGCAGAAGTCGCGGTCGTAGTGGATGCGGTGGGCGTTGTAGGTCAGCGCCGAGAAGCGGAAGAGCAGCGACTCGGTGACGGGGAGGGCCCGCTCGCCCGGAGCCAGCTCGGCAGGTGTCGACGGCTCGGCCGGTCCGGGCGCCGCCGACGGGGCGGCGTCGCGGTAGACGATGTCCTGCCGTTCGCGGACCACCACCTCACCGCGCTGCAGCACCAGCTGCTCGACGGCGGTGATCGTGAGCCGTCCGGAACGGCCCTGCTTCTCCTCGGTGGAGACCACCCGGCTGCGGCGTACTGCCTCCTCGCCGATCCGCAGGTCACCGACCGCCTCCACCTCGCCCCCGGCCCACATCCGCCTTCGCCCCGGACCCGGGGATGTGAGTACGGCGTTGCGGATCGGGTGACCGTCCCGGCCGAGGTCGCGCTGCAGCGGCCGGTCGAGCAGATAGACCCAGTGCCAGCACAGCGGCAGCGCCTCACCCGGCCCGGGCACTGACACGTCGAGCAGGTCGGCCAGCGCCTCCGCCGGGTCGGGCTGCAGCAGCTCGCGCTGCTCGAAGACGTCGCTCACGAGGAGAGCCCCTCACCGCGATGCGATCAGAGCCCGACGCTGCCCTGCGAGATGCCGCCATCGACCGTCACGGTCGTGCTGGTCATGTAGCCGGCCTTGCCGGACGCGAGGAAGACCACTACCTCGGCGATCTCGTCGGAGTGGGCCATCCGGCCGAGCGGGATGGCGGCATTGAGCCTCTTCATCTTCTCCGGGTCGGCCTCGGTGGAGGCGTTGATCGGCGTACTGACGGCTCCCGGCGCGACGTTGACCATCCGGATCCCGTGCTCCCCGAGCTCGACGCCGGCCGTGCGGGTGAGCATCCGGATGCCGCCCTTGGAGACGCAGTAGGCGATGTTGCCCGGCATCGGCCAGTCCTCGTGCACCGAGGAGATGTTGATGATCAGCCCACCGCCGCCCTGGGCGATGAACTGCTTGGCGGCGGCCTGGCTGCCGAAGAAGGCGCTCTTCATGTTGACCGCCATCACCTTCTCGAAGTCGGCCTCGCTGGTCTCCAGCAGCGAGGTGCGGGTCTCGATGCCGGCGTTGTTGACCAGGACGTCGAGGCGGCCGTACTCGTCGATCGCCTTCTGCACCATCGCGTGCAGGTCGCCGGAGCTGGACACGTCGGCCTGGACGCCGACCGCACGGCCACCCGCGCTCTCGACGCGCTTGACCAGCTCCGTGGTCTCCTCGGGATGGGTGACGTAGTCGATGACGATGTTCGCGCCCTCGGCTGCGGCCGCGAGCACGATCGCCTCTCCGATCCCGCTGTTCCCGCCGGTGACGATGACCGTCTTGTCCTTCAGCAGCATTCCCACTCCTCCGCGCCGGCGCTGTCCCTCAGCGTCCGTCCCTGACGACGGTAACCAGAGGGCGAAGGCGCCTATCCCGGCAGGCGGTTGCCGAAGCGCTTGGCACACCGACGCAGAGCTGGAGCATCGTGCCCTTGCGGCCGCGCTCAGCGACCGCTCGCGCAGGCGATGCAGGTCCGCGCCGTCGGCCGCGCCTCCAGCCGGCCCTCGGCGATCGGGCGGCCGCAGACCTCGCAGACCCCATAGGACCCGGCGTCCACCCGGGCGAGCGCGGCCTCGATCTCGGCCAGGTGGCGCCGGGTCTGCCGGAGGACGGCGTCGACCTGGGACCGCTCGAAGGCGATGGTGGCGCCCTCGGGGTCGTGCTCGTCGTCGGCGTTGGTGTCCAGCGACGCCGCGACGACGGCGGCGAAGTCGTCGGTCAGGCTGGCCATCCGGCGCAGGGTGTCCCGCCGCTCCTGCGCGAGCCGGTCGCGCAGGCGGTCCGCGTCCTTCATCGTGACGCAGTACCCACCACGGGCCGGGAATCTCGATCGGGCGGAGTCTGTTGCCCCAACGGACCCGGTCACGCCAGACGACCATCACCCCAGACGCCCCAGGAGGCTTCATCGTGAGTCAGCTGTTCACGCCCATCACGCTGCGCGAGGTCACGGTTCGCAACCGGGTCTGGGCGGCACCGATGTGCCAGTACTCCGCCGTCGACGGCGTACCGAACGACTGGCACCTGGTGAACCTCGGCTCCTTCGCCCGCGGCGGCGCCGGCCTGGTCTTCACCGAGGCCAGTGCGGTCAGCCCCGAGGGCCGGATCTCTCCCGAGGACACCGGCATCTGGAACCACGAGCAACAGACGGCCTGGGCGCGGATCGTCGACTTCATCCACAGCCAGGGCGCCAAGGCCGGCATCCAGCTGGCCCACGCCGGCCGCAAGGCCTCCACCTATTCCGGCTTCACCGCACAGCGTGGCGGCGTCGCCGACGCCGACGGCGGCTGGCGGCCGGTGGCGCCGTCGCCGATCGCGGCCGACGGCCTGCGGCCGGATCCCGAGCCGCTGGACGCGGCCGGCATCGCGGCCGTCGTGACCGCCTTCGGCGCGGCCGCCGAGCGCGCGGTCGCCGCAGGCTTCGACGTACTGGAGGTGCATGCCGCGCACGGCTATCTCCTGCACGAGTTCCTCTCGCCGTTGTCGAACCAGCGCCAGGATCAGTACGGCGGGGCCTTCGAGAACCGCGTCCGGATCGTGCTCGAGGTCGTGCGCGAGGTGCGGGGTCGCGTCGACGCGGGCGTGCCGGTGGTGGTGCGGGTGTCGGCGACCGACTGGGTCGCGGACGGCTGGAGCGACGACGAGACCGTCCGCCTGGCCGCGCTGCTCCGCGAGGAGGGCGTCGACCTGGTCGACACCTCGACCGGCGGCAACGTGGCCGCCGACATCCCGGTCGGGCCGGGCTACCAGGTGCCGTTCGCCCGCCGGATCCGCACCGAGGCCGGCATCCCGACCGGCGCCGTCGGCCTGATCACCGAGCCGAAGCAGGCCGAGGAGATCCTCGCCGAGGGCTCTGCCGACGTCGTCCTGCTCGCCCGTGAGCTGCTGCGCGAGCCGCATTGGCCGCTGCGCGCCGCCACGGAGCTGGGTGACGACGCGACCGACCTGTGGCCGGTGCAGTACCGCCGGGCCGCACGCTAGGAGTCTGAACCCGGCCGAGGTGGGCACTGGCGTGGCAAAGCGTCGCAAGGAGAAGCCATGGCCGATGCCGGGATCGAAGTGCAGCCGTCAGCACGCCGGGGGCGTGCCCAGGGGCTGGTCGGGGTCGGCCTGCTCCTGGCCGTGCTGGTGCTGGGTCTTCTCTGGGCGAAGTGGCTGCCCTATGCGCAGAAGACCCACCTGCTCACGCGCTCCCGCACGTGGAGCGGATCGGCGATCTTCTCCTCGGCCGGCGACGCCGGTGCGACGCCGACCCTGCAGGGTGCCTGGTCGTTCTGGACCGACTACTTCACGGCGGTCTGGAAGGCGGCCGTGGTCGCGCTGGTGGTCGCGGCCATGCTGGAGTCGCTGGTTCCTCGGCGATGGTTGCTGAAGGCGCTGGCCCGACGGACCTGGCTGGGGCAAGGACTGGCGGCCGGGGCGCTCGCCCTGCCGTCGATGATGTGCACCTGCTGCACCGCCCCGGTCGCCGTCGGCCTGCGTCGACGCGGAGCGCCGCTCGGCGCGACCATCGCCTACTGGCTGGCGAACCCGCTGCTGAACCCGGCGGTCATCGTCTTCCTGGCGCTCACCCTGCCGGCCCGGTACGCCGCGGTCCGCGTCGTGATCGGGATCGCGGTCGTCGTCGGCGGCGCGGCGCTGGGAAACGGGATCCGGACGGGCCCCGACCGGACTGCGGCCCGGCTGGTCGGCTCGCTCGACGACACCGCGGAGGAGGTGAGCTGGTCGCGCCTCCCGGTCCGATTCGTGGCGGCGCTCGGCCGCTACCTCCTCATCCTCGTGCCCGAGTACGCCGTCGTCGTGCTGCTCACCGGCGCTCTCAGTGGCTGGCTCTCCGACTTCGCGGGCCTGGACGGTGCGGCCGGGCCGGTCTCGCTGCTCGTCGTCGGGGTCATCGGAGCGCTGCTCGTGGTGCCGACCGGCGGCGAGATCCCGGTGATCGCCGGCCTGCTCGCGGCCGGGGCCAGCGCCGGCGCCACCGGCGTACTGCTGCTCACCCTGCCCGCGATCAGCCTGCCGTCCCTGGTGATGGTGGGCCGCACGCTGTCGTGGCGTGCGGTCGGCGCGCTCGCCGGCCTGGTGGTGGCGGGCGGCGTGGTCGCCGGCGGGCTGGTCCACTGGGTCTCGTAGTGCGGCCAGCGGCCGGGCCGCCGCCGGATCGCGCGGGTCAGTGCCGGGTCGGCAGCAGCTGGATCAGGCGCGGCCGGCGGGAGGATGGCGCCTCGTGCGCGACCACGCCGCGCAGTTGCGGGTAGAGCCGGCGCAGCGCGGCTTCGAAGCGGCTCTGCACCGTCACTCCGCTCGCCGGGCACCCGGAGCAGGCGCCCCCGAGCTGGATCGTGACCTGGTCGTCGGCGACGTCGAGCACCTCGATCACCCCACCGTGGCCATCGACGAAGTCACCGACCTCGCCGGCCAGGACCTCCTCGGCCGCCGCCCGCAGCACGTCGTCCCCGGACGCGTCGGCCGGTGGCCGCCAGTCCTGCGGCCGGGCCAGCGCGGCCTGCAGCGCGCGTCGTACGCTTGGGCCCTCGTCGCGCCAGGAGCGGCCGGCACCGATCCGGAGCAGCACCGCCGCCGGCTCCACGACCGTCGGCGCGGCGAGCACGCCCGCGGCGTACAGGTCCTGCAGGGGGGCCGGCACCCGGGACGGCTCGCCGACGAAGCCGAGCGCCCCGACCGGGACCACCCAGCGCAGCACCTCCGGAGCGTCGGTGGCCTCCGGATGCACGGGCACCAGCGGCGCGCTCATGTCAGCGCACCGACCACGAGCCCGGTCAGGAAGGCCATCGTCCACGCCACCACGAACATGTACCCGAACGCGATCGCCGGCCACTTCCACGAACCCGACTCGCGCCGCAGCACGCCGATGGTCGAGGCGCACTGCAACGCATAGAGGAAGAACACCAGCAGCGCCGCCAGGACCGCGGGCGTGAACAGCCGCTCCCCCGCGCGCGGCCCGCTCTGCACGGTCAGGTGCTTGAGCCCCTCGGCCGGCTTGTCCGGGTTGTCGGCGGCCGCCACCTGGCCCATCGTGGCCACGAAGACCTCGCGCGCCGACAGCGACGCCAGGATGCCGACGTTGATCCGCCAGTCGAAGCCCAGCGGCTCGAAGACCGGCTCGACGAAGCGACCCACCGCGGCCGCGGCACTGTGGTCGATCGTGTACGCCGACACCGCCGCCTGATCGTGCACGTCGACACCGGCGGCCGCCATCGTGGCGTTGGAGTGGACCGGCACGTTGAGCAGCACCCAGAGCACCACCGTGGTGGCGAGGATGATCTTGCCGACCTTGCGCATGAAGCCGCGGCAGGCGTCCCAGACCGCGAGCCCGACGGAGCGCGCGGACGGCATCCGATAGGGCGGCATCTCCATGTAGAACGGGAGCAGCGGGCCCGAGCGGCGGCCGATCCTGGAGAACACCCACGCCGAGGCCATCGCCGAGAGCGCGCCCACGACGTAGAGGGCGAACATGATGACCCCCTGGGCCCCGATCGGGCCGACCCGGTCCGAGGGACTCACGAGCAGCCCGACCAGCAGGACGTAGACCGGCAGCCGTGCCGAGCAGGTCATCAGCGGCGCGCCCATCATGGTGGAGATCCGGTCGCGCATCGAGGGCAGCGTCCTGGTGGCCATGATGCCCGGGATCGCGCAGGCGAGCGAGGAGAGCAGCGCCACGAAGGCCCGGCCCTCGAGACCGGCCTTGGCCATCACCCGGTCCATCAGGAAGGCGGCACGGGACATGTAGCCCGACGCCTCCATGATCGAGATCAGCACGAACAGCAGCGCGATCTGCGGCAGGAACGCGACCACGCCACCGACACCGCCGATGATCCCGTCGGCGAGGAAGCTGGCCAGGAAGCGGTTGCCGACGTGGTCCTGGACCTGGGTGCTGAGGAAGCCGAACAGGTTCTCCAGCCAGCCCTGCACGGGACTGGCCAGGGTGAAGATGATCTGGAAGAAGACGAACATCGCGGCGAAGAACACCAGGGTGCCCCACACCGGATGGAGCAGCACCGCGTCGACACGGCGGGTGCGTCGGTCGATCTGCGGCAGGACGTAGCCGCTGCTGGAGAGCACCGACTCGATCCAGCTGACCACCTCGGCCGGCTCGGTCGGAGGCGGCAGCGCGGGCGTCGCCCAGGTGCTCCAGTCGACGAGCCGGTCCCGCAGCGGCCCGAGCTCCTGGCGTCGCCCGCTGGTCACGGTCAGCACCGGTACGCCGACGGCACGCTGGAACGCGGCCACGTCGATGCTGCCCTGGCGTCGGGTCAGCTCGTCGGTGAAGGTGAGCACGACACAGACCGGGAGACCGGTCGCCAGCACCTGCGCGAGCATGTTGAGGGACCGGCGCAGCGTGGTGGCGTCCAATGTCACCACCAGCGCGTCGGGCGTGGCGAGGGTCGGGTGGTCGAGGTCGAGCACGTCGGCGACGACCTGCTCGTCCGGGCTGATCGCGGCGAGGCTGTAGGTCCCCGGCAGGTCCTCGAGGGTCAGCTCGCGGTCGTGGACGGCGACCCTTCCGACGTAGCGGGTCACCGTGACGCCCGGGTAGTTGCCGGTCTTCGCGCGCAGCCCGGTCAGGGCGTTGAACAGGGTGGTCTTGCCGGAGTTGGGGCTCCCGACCAGCGCGAGCGTCGGGAGCTGCTCGTCCAGGCCGCGAAGCTCTTGGCCCGGGACGGCGCAGTGACCGGAGTCCAGGGTCACGAAGCCGGCGCCGCGACGCTCACCCACCGCGCCTGCTCCCGACGCAGCGCGATGTCGTAGCCGGCCACGCGGAACACGACCGGGTCGGCCAACGGCGCCCTGCGCACCATCCGCACCTCGGCGCCGGGCACGAAGCCCAGGTCGAACATCCGGCGCGCACCGGCCGGGTCGTGCGGCGCCTCGATGCCCAGCACCCGAGCCGACTGCCCGGTGGCCATATCCGCCAGGGTGGCGCCGGTGGCGACATCGACGACCGACTGCGCCGGCACGTCGGCGCGCCGTGCACGACGACGCTGCGGCGCGGTGGCGACCGAGAGGATCGACATGGGGACCATCCAATGACTGTTCGACTAAGCCAACCCTAACAAGGTAAGCCTTACTTTAGAACGGGTCAAGCGACCGGCCCGCGGACTACTGGTCGAGCAGCACCCGCATCTTGGCCAGACTGCGCCGCAGCAGCCGGGAGACCTGCATCTGCGAGACCCCGAGCAGCTCGGCGATCTCGACCTGGGTCTTGCCCTCCTCGAACCGCAGCGCGACCGCCTGCCGCTCCTCGTCGGTCAGCTCGGCGATCGCGTCGGTGAGATCCACGCGTGCCTCGACGCTGCCGTAGCCGTGTTCTTCGACCGCCACCAGGCTCTGCAGCGGGCCGCCGTTCGGATCGATGAGCGGGTCGAGCGGGCGGCTGTCGCGATTGCGGGCGACCTCGATCGTCTCGACGACCTCCTCGGCGCTCACGCCGATCCGGGAGGCGATCTCGGAGATGTTCGCCGGCCGGCCGAGCTCCTGGCTGAGCGCCTCGCGAGCCTCGATGACGGCGTTCTGCAGCTCCTGGGCCCGGCGTGGCGCGCGCACCAACGAGCCGGAGTCCCGCAGGTAGCGCTTGATCTCGCCGAGGATCATCGGGGCGGCGTAGACCACGAACTCGTGGCCGCGCTCCGGATCAAACCTGTCGACCGCCTTGATCAGGCCGACCGAGCCGACCTGGGTGAGGTCGTCCAGCGAGCCGCGGCGGCCGGCCAGCCGCCGCGCGAGGTAGCCGACGAGCGGCAGGTTCGCCTCGATGATCTGCTCGCGGACGGCGCGGTACTCGTCCACGCCCACGCCGGGCCTGGACAGCTTCGCGAAGAGCCGAGCGACCTCCTCCGACTTCTGCGGAGTCCAGCGGGCCTCCTCGGTCACGGAAGGACGCCTTCTCGGCGACGGGAGATGGCGACGGCGATGGCGAGCTCCTGTCCATCGCGCTGTACGTCGACCCCCGCATCGAGCGCCGACAGCATCATCCACGGCAGGCCGGCGCGGTCGACGTCCTGGCCCGCGGCCGACCGGCCGCTGAGGGCGACCCGGACCCGCCCGTCCACCACCTCGAAGGCAGCCGTCAGCGTCTCCTCGACGTGCCGGTCGATGACCGGGAGCAGCAGGATGGCGGCCTCGTCGACCGCCATCTGGAGTGCCTCGGCGTCCTCGAGCGCGAGGTCGGCGAGGACCGCCATCGAGCGCGTCATGGCACGGATCGAGGCGACGAAGTCCGGGTGCGCGGGGACTGTCATGCTCGCACTCGATGAGGGCCAGCTGCCAAGGGAGACCATTGCTACCTCACTATCGCTGTCACGATCGGTCGGGTGCGCCGTGGACAGGGCGCTCCCAGGGACGGGGACACGGGCGCGCGGCGCTGCGCTGGCGGGGACTCAGCCGGCACGCCGGGCGGGCAGGTCGGCTCACACGCCGCCGGACCGGGCGCCGAACAGGTCGGTGATGCCCACCACCGAGAGCACCCGGTCGACGACCGCCGACTGCCCGACCACGACGACCTCGACGCCGGCGCGCGCGGCCGCGTGGCGAATCTCGAGCAGCGCACTGATGCCGGTCGAGTCGATGAAGGTGACAGCGCTCAGGTCCAGCCGCAGCGGACGGGTGGCCCCGGGCCCGAGGCAGGCGTCCGCGGCGGCGACCAACTCAGGCGCCGTCGCGAGGTCGACGTCGCCGCTGACGATCAGGAGGTCATGGCCCGCGGCGTCGGTTGCGCAGTCGGCTGCGAAGAGTGGCACAGCGGCATCCTATCGATCGCCGGTGACGCTGCCTGCCGGCGTCGAGGCGGCCGGCCAGGTGCTGTCGAGCCCGGTCACCTCCAGCACCCGGGCGACGCGCGGCGAGCGCCGGGAGATCTCCAGCCGCGCGCCCTTCGCGGTTGCGGCCCGGCCCAGCTCCAGCAGCGCGCCGATGCCCGTCGAGTCGATGAACTCGACGTCCGCCATGTCCAGCCTCAGCAGCGCTCCCTCGATCAGTGCGCCGCTGCCGGCGTCGACCAGCGACTGGCGTGTCGTGAGATCGATCGATCCGGCCAGCACCAGCGTGCTGTCTTTGGCGTCGTCGCTTGCTGCGTGATCGTCAGCTCCATGCCGATCGGTCCTCCTTCTCCTCAGCGGGCGCCGAGGTGTTGTCACTGGGCACATCATCGGGGACACCGCTCGCGCCATCGCGCGCGGTGCTGGCTGCAGCGCCGGCATCGAGCTGGAACCAGACGGTCTTGCCGGGCCCGCATTCGTCGGGCTCCACGCCCCATCGGTCGGCGACCCGGTCCACGATCTGGAGCCCCCGGCCGGAGGTGGTGCTCAGGTCGGGGACGGTCTGCTGCATGGCCGGGCGCCCGACCCCGTCGTCGTGGACCGCTACCCGCAGCAGCCCGTCCCGCAGGCTGGCGGTGAGCCGGGCGGTGTCGCCACCGTGCCGCACGGTGTTGCTCATCAGCTCCGAGACCAGGAGCGCGGCGTCGTCCCGCACCCGATGCGGCAGCCCGATGCCGAGGTCGAGCACGATCGAACGCGCAGCGGCGATCGAGTCGGGAACGGTGGGCAGCTCATGGGCCTCCTCGCGTCCGCTCAGGTCTCTACCCACGCGCGGCATCCGCATCGCTGGCGCCGCACCAGCACTCATAGAGTCGGAGCGCGACGCCCTCGTCGTACACCACCTCGACCATGCGCAGGTCATGCACATGGACCGGCTCGTGGAGCGGCTCCTCCAGGGCAACGGTGCTTGCCATGGCGTCTCCGTTCTCGTGGTCGGCAGCCTGTCGCACCGTTCACTCCCCCGAGCGTCGATTTCCTAAACAGCCCTCGTCCACGACTGCCGAATCCGGAGCCGGCGCCGCAGTCAGGCCTCGGTGCCGGCCGCGCGCTGCTCGCGCCGCTCCTGCAGCCGCTGCTGCGCGCTCGCCAGGTAGGCGAGGCACGGCGCCTCGGCGCCGGGGTGCTTCTCGTTCAGGTGGAAGATCCAGCGGTCCATCGCGGCCAGGTAGCCGTTGTCCTCGCCGGGGCGGTACGCCGACCAGTTCCGCCCCCCGCGGACCGTGCACTCGGTGCAGCCGATCTTGTAGACGAACTGCTGGTCGGCCCCGAGGTCGATCTTGACCCGCGCGAGCGGGCCCGCCTCCGAGGCGGCCTTCCTCTCCCGAGCCGAGCGGCTGGCGACCATGGCGTGCACCTCTGTTTCCCGATCCGTCACCGGACCTGCGTCGTGGAGAAGCCCGATCCTACGGCGGAATCGGTGATCCGGCGCCCATTCCATTAGCATTGCTAACAATATGACGAGCCCCAAATCCCTTGTCCTGGCGATCTGCTGCATGAGCCTCCTGGTGGTGTCGATGGACTCGACCGCCGTCAACGTCGCGCTGCCCGAGATCCGGGCCGACCTCGACACCACCGTCGCCACCCTGCAATGGACCGTGGACGGCTACACGCTGGCGATCGCGAGCTTCCTGCTGCTCGGTGGAGCGACGGCCGACCGGGTCGGGCGACGGCGCGTCTTCCAGCTCGGCCTGATCACCTTCGGCGTCGCCTCGTTGCTGTGCAGCCTGGCGCCCAGCGTCGAGACGCTGATCGCCGCCCGGGTGCTCCAGGGCCTCGGCGGCTCGATGCTCAACCCGGTCGCGATGTCGATCATCACCAACACCTTCCCCGACCGGCGCGAGCGCGCCCGCGCCGTCGGTGTCTGGGGCGCTGTCGTCGGCATCTCGATGGCGTTCGGGCCCCTGGTCGGCGGCTGGCTCACCGAGCAGGTGAGCTGGCGCGGCATCTTCTGGATCAACGTGCCGATCACCGTCGCTGCGGTCATCCTGTGTCAGCTCTTCGTGCCGGAGTCCCGGGCCGCCCGGCCGCGCCGGATCGATCCGGTCGGGCAGGCCGTCACCGTCGTCCTGCTGACCAGTCTCGTCTACGCGCTCATCGAGGCGCCACAGGCCGGGTGGGGCTCGGCCCGGATCCTGGCGCTGTTGCTCACGGCCGCCGTTGCCGCCGGCGTACTGGTCGGATATGAGCGGCGGGCGGCCGAGCCGTTCTTGGACATGCGGTTCTTCCGCAGCGTGCCGTTCTCCTCCGCGACCCTGACCGCGCTGCTCGCCTGCTCCGCGTTCGGGGCCTTCCTGTTCGCCAACGCGCTCTACCTCCAGCAGGCGCGCGGCGTGACACCGTTCGACACCGGCCTGCGGATGCTGCCGCTGGCCCTGGCCACGTTCGTGGCCTCGGTCGCCTCCGGGCGGCTGGTCGCCCTCGTCGGCACCCGGCCCTCGATGGTGTTCGCCGGGAGCATGCTGGCGCTGAGCGGCTTGTCCCTCACGTTCCTCACCGCGCACACGTCGTGGTGGCTGATCGGTGGCAGCTATGCCCTGTTCGGCCTCGGCTTCGGTGCGATCAACGCGCCGATCACCAGCACCGCCATCTCCGGCATGCCGATGTCGCAAGCGGGCGTGGCGGCCGGCGTCGCCTCGACCTCACGTCAGACCGGCACGGCGATCGGCGTCGCCCTGGTCGGCACCCTCACCGGTGCCGGCGCCGCCACCAAGGTGGGCGCGTCCTTCGCCGCCAGCACCCACGTGCTGTGGTGGATGGTGGTCGGCATCGGCATCGCGATCGCCGTCATCGGCGTCGTCTCCAGCTCCGGCTGGGCGCACCGCTCCACCGGCCGGATCAGGCAGCTGCTCGAGGAGCCGGCCGCCGGGGCGGAGCCGGTCGTGGCTGAGCCCGCCATGGCGGCGCCGGCCATGGCGCCAGGCGTGCTGGCGGACGCCTGACCCCACCGGTCACGGTGCCGCTCTACTCCCAGGGTCGGGCTCCCGGCTTCCGGCTCCTGCTCAGCGCACGCCGATGCGCGCCGAGCAGGCCGGCCACGCACCCCAGCCCTGGTGCCGCTTGATCCGGTTGGCGATCTTGATCTGGTGACGCTTCGAGGCGTGGTCGGGCAGGGCGGCGAAGTGCCGGCCGCCGTACGCGCGCCAGGTGCTGCCGCTGATCTGCAGACCGCCGTAGTAGCCGTTCCCGGTGTCGATGTGCCAGCGGCCACCGGACTCGCACTGGGCGAGCCGCTCCCAGGTGTGGGTGGTGACCGCCGAGCTCGGCGAGGCGGCAACGATGGGGGCGATGGTGGCCGCGGTGGCGGCGACCGCCGACGCGAGAACGCGCATGCGCATGGCTGTCTCTTGCGCGCCTGCGGAGTTAGCTGTCGGGTTCGGGCGCAGTGTGCCCGGCCGCACGTGTGCGGCTACACCCCAAGGGTCGTTCGACCCGCGGAACCTGGGTCCCCCACTCCTGCCCGAACAGGTCGGTTTCGGCACCGCGCGGGACAGGACTCGGCGTCGCGCGGCGGCCATCCCGGGGTCCCGGGACCGGACGAGACTAGGCAGATGGGGTAGGGCGAAGGCAAGTCGGGACCGAGGCGGACCGCCGAGCTGCTCCCGCCTCCTGCTCTTCTCGAGCTACTTCGCTCCGGCTACTTCTTGCTGCTTCGTGACCCGTGCTTCGTCTCCCGCCGCACCCGCCGGCGCAGCTGCCAGATCCGCATCGTGCCCGCGACAGCGGCCAGGAAGAGCCCGGCCACGCTGGCGATCAGCAGGCCGACCGCGAGCGGCGTACGTCCCTCCCACCCCAGGAACGACACGGTCACGGTGCGGGTGTTCTGGGCGATGAAGATGATCAGGAGGACCAGTACGACGCCCAGCGCGACCACCGACACCCAGGCCCGCGCGGTCAGCGACGAGCGCAGCGGATCACGCTGCCGAGCCGGCGGGCCGCCCTCCGGCGGTGTCGGGCCCGGCGCGCCGGGTGTCGTGCCCGGCGCCGCTCCCGGCTCCGGCGGAGACGCGCCCGCCTCGCTGTGTGGAATCTCAGTCATGCGGATGCAGTACCCAGCTCGGGCCAGTGACTGACGAGGCGCCCCTGTGGGGTACTGCTCCCGCATGGGCGAATCAGCGTTCGAGGCAGAGGCACGCGATCAGGCCGGCTCCAGCGGCGAGTCGACCCTCACCGTGGTCATCGCCCTGGTGGCCAATGCCGTGCTCGCCATCGCGAAGAGCGGCGCTGCGGTGCTGACCGGCTCGGCGGCGATGGTGGCGGAGGCGGCTCACTCGTGGTCCGACACCGGGAACGAGATCTTCCTGGTGATCGCCGAGCGGAGCGGGCGCAAGCCGGCCGACGCGGTCCACCCGCGCGGCTATGGCCGGCAGACCTACATCTGGTCTCTGGTGGCGGCGTTCGGGCTCTTCTCCGCCGGTGCGATGGTCTCGATCTGGCACGGTGTCTCGGCGCTGTTCTCCTCCGGAGGGGATGACACCCACTTCGTCACCAACTACATCGTGCTGGGCGTCGCGCTCGTCCTCGAGGGGTCCTCGTTCATCCAGGCGAGCCGGCAGGTCCACGGCAAGGCCACCAGCCTCGGACTGCACCCGGCCCGCTATGTCACCCGCACCTCGGACCCCACGCTGCGCGCGGTGTTCTTCGAGGACAGCTCCGCGATCATCGGCATCCTGCTCGCCGGCGGCGGGATCGCGCTGCACCAGCTCACCGGGGCGCCGGCGTACGACGCCTGTGGCTCGATCGCGGTCGGCCTTCTCCTGGCGAGCGTCGCGGTCTTCCCGATGCGCCGCAACATGGACTACCTGCTCGGCCAGGGCCTGTCCCCGGCGCTGCGCCAGGAGGTCCTGCGGCGGCTGCTCGACCACCCCCAGATCGACCGGATCACCTACCTGCACGCGGAGTTCGTCGGTCCCAGCCGGCTGTTCGTGGTGGCGGCGGTCGACCTGGTCGGCGACGACGCCGAGGGAGAGCTGGCGGTGCGCTTCCGGCAGGTCGAGGCCGACATCGAGCGCTCGGAGCTGATCGAGGACGCGGTGCTGACCCCGGCGCCGCCGGACGAGCCGGCGCTCCTCCCCGAGGCGAGCGAGCGCTAGACGATCGCCTTGCCGGGGTTGAGGATCCCGTGCGGGTCCAGCGCCGCCTTCACGGCACGCTGCATCGCCACCACCGGCGCAGAGAGCTCCCGCCCGAGCCCGGCGCGCTTGAGCAGGCCGACGCCGTGCTCGCCGGTGACAGTGCCGCCCAGCGCGAGCGCGTCCGCGAGGATCACCTCGAACGCCTCCTGGGCGCGCTGGCGCTCCGCCTCGTCGCCAGGCTTGGCGATGAGCAGCGGGTGGAGGTTGCCGTCGCCGGCGTGGGCGATGTTGGCGATCCGTACGTCGTGCGCTGCGGCCGTCGCCTGGATCCGGCCGAGCATCTCCGGCACCGCGGCGATCGGCACGCAGACGTCCTCGGTGAGGACGGGGCCGAGCCGTTCGAGGGCCGGATAGGCGAGCCGGCGGGCGGCGAAGAGCGCCTCCGACTCCTGGGCGTCGGCCGAGACCGCCACGAACGACGCACCGGCCCCCTCGAACGCGGCCCGCATCCGCTCCGCCTCCGCCTCGCCGTCGGCTCCTGGCGTGTCGGTGCGGCCGAGCAGGACCACGTCGGCGTCGGTGCTGAGACCCATCTGCTTCCAGGCGTCGACCGCCTCCAGGCAGGTACGGTCGACCAGCTCCAGCGCCGAGGGCACCACCCCCGTCGCGAGCACTGCCGCGACCGCCTCGCCGGCGTCGACGAGCGAGTCGAAGTAGCCGGCCACGGTGCGCTCCTCGGGACGGGCCGGCCGCAGCCGCACCGTCACCTCGGTGACGATGCCGAGCGTGCCCTCCGAGCCGACGAGCAGCGAGGCGAGGTCATAGCCGCCGACGCCCTTCGCCGTACGCCGGCCGAGCCGGACGACCTCGCCGGTCCCGGTGACGACCTCGAGCTCGCGGACGTAGTCGCGGGTGACGCCGTACTTCACGCAGCAGAGGCCACCCGCGTTGGTCGCGACGTTGCCACCGATGCTCGACCACGGCGCGCTGGCGGGATCGGGCAGGTACCAGAGCCCCTGCTCGGCCACCGCGGCTCGCAGGTGGTCGTTGATCACGCCCGGCTGGACGACCGCCAGCTTCTCCTGCGGATCGATCTCGAGGACCCGGTCCATCCGCTCCAGCGAGAGGACCACCGAGCCGGCGAGCGCGTTGGCGCCACCGGAGAGGCCCGTGCCCGAGCCGCGCGGCACGATCGGGACGCCATGCTCGATGCAGAGCCCGACGAGCGCCCGGACGTCCTCGGTCGAGCGGGCACGCACCACTGCGAGTGGCAGCGCGTACGCCGCCCACTCGGCCTCGTCGTGCGCGAACCGCTCCATCGCGGCCGGGTCGGTCAGGACCACCTCGCCCAGCCGGGCGTGCAGCTCCTCGAGGAAGGCAGCGGGCACGCGCGCGCCCGGCTCCGTGGGCTCGGTGGTCGTCATGCTCAGGCGCCGGGACGGTAGACCATCAGGAAGACGATCACGGCGAAGAGGATGCCGGTGATGCCGCCCGCCGCGGCAACCTTGCCGACCAGCGACGGCGCCCTCTCGACATCGGCCGCGGCCTTGTCCAGGGTCGGGACGATCACCAGGAGGGCGAGGACGGCGGCGATCAGCCAGAGGATCAGCGAGATCCAGACCCACGCCTCGCCGAACCCGGCGACCTTCTCGTGGGTGAAGGGCGACTTGGCCGACATCAGGCCGAAGCCGAGGATGACCACGACGACCGACGCGATCGCGTAGACAGTGGTCATCCGCGACGAGAGCTTGATTGCGGCGGCGTCCTTCAGCCGCAGTCCGCGCGAGGCCGTGGTGGTGGCGTGGACGAGGGGGCCGATCGCGAAGACAGCGGCGACCAAGTGGAGGGCGAGCAGCACCTTGTACATGGCGGTGAGGCTACGCCGCTGAGCGCGACCCGGCAGCGCCGGGGCGGCGCCGCACGGCGAAGGGCGGCGACGTCTCGCGCCGAGACGGCTCTTGAGGGCGCACGCGAGTCGGGTTAGCCTTGCAGGGTCGCTAAGCAACGGCGACGCCATCACGTCTCTCGGAAGTGGTGTGTCATGCCCGTTGTGGACAGTTCTCGCCGCCAGCTCCGCAGCCAGCGCCTCGAT
>Ga0164242_10002870_pt1 | contig 19850 bp, 17 predicted proteins | sample OricomgcompostMG_FD_108783 | JGI IMG/M metagenome (GOLD analysis project Ga0164242, IMG submission 108783) | Miracle-Growth compost microbial communities from Emeryville, California, USA - Original compost - Miracle growth compost (MG) ... | reverse complement strand
CGCCAGACGATCGTGGCCGGCTGGGAGTCCGTCCCGACTCGGGACGGACGCCCACGCTCGTCCGGCGGATCAGGCGGCCAGTTGCCGCAGCAGCTCGCCGGAGTCGTGGAGGGCGGTCATCTGCACGAATCGCTGCCGCTCGACCCGGTAGATCGCGTACTCGACGATCCTGAAGGACGCGCCGGACGGCGGGACGCCGAGCCACTCCTTGGTAGGCGTGCCCGTGTTCACGGCGCGGACGGCGATGCGGTCGCGGTCGAACAGCAGCTCCTCGACCTCCCAGTGGAGGTCCGGGACGGCGTCGACGTCCTGCCGCTGGACGGCGATCACGTCGTCGCGCTTCCCGGGTTCGCCGTTGAGCAGGACGTCGTCGGCGATGAACGCGTCCATGCCACCGAACTCGTGGGCGTTGAGCTCCGCGACGTAGCGCAGGTACCAGTCCCTGAGGGCGTTCTCGGTCATGACTTCTTCTCCTTCGTCGAGCGACGGGGCCGTCGCTGTGGGCACGACGTCCAGGCTCGTGGGCGTCGGCACCGGCAACCAGAGACGGGCGCACCCTGGGAAGGGCGGTACCAGGCCCGGCCCGGGACGGCGCGTCGGTCCTGGCGCCACGGGTCGCGCAGGATGGGTGCACGGACCGGGCGCTCGCAGCCTTGGTCCGCTCCGCCGAGACCTGGAGTGTCGATGCCTGTCCCTCATCCCGACGGCGCACGCGTGGGTCCGCGGAGGGCCCGGCCGCGCCTTGGTCCCGACACGCGCAGCGGACCCTGGGCAGGCCTCGTCCTCGTCCTCGTGGGCGGCCTGGTGCTCGCCGGGTGCGGCACCGGTTCGGCGCACGACGCGGTCGACGGCGCGGGTCCGGTGCCCGCCTCCACCGCGGCACGGAGCGTCGAGCCGACTGCTCCGGGTGCGAGCGGCGACGAGGCGAAGCGCCCCGCCCTGCCGCCGACGTCCGGCGTCTTCGACTACCAGCTCGGCGGGACGGCCGGGGCGGTGACGCTCGACGGTGTCAGCACGCCGATCGACGTCGTTGAGCGGGACGCGACAGCCCGCCCGCAGCCCGGCGCCTACAACGTCTGCTACGTCAACGGATTCCAGACGCAGCCCGACCAGCGCGCGCTCTGGCGGGCCCACGACGACCTGCTGCTCCACGCGGACGACGGGCGCCTCGTCGTCGACCCGGACTGGCCCGACGAACACGTCCTCGATCCCTCGACGGCTGCGAACCGGCGGCGCATCCTCGCGATCCTCGGGCCGGTGGTGCGTGGCTGCGCGGACGACGGGTTCGACGCGGTCGAGCTCGACAACCTCGACACGTGGACCCGGTTCGACGCGGTCGACAAGGCGGGGGCGCTGGCCCTCGCGCGGGCGTACGTGAACCTGGCGCACCGGTCCGGGCTCGCCGTCGCGCAGAAGAACGCGGCGGAGCTCGCCCCGGTCGCGCACCGGCTCGGCTTCGACTTCGCGGTGACCGAGGAGTGCGCCGCCTACGACGAGTGCGCCGCGTACACCGAGGTCTACGGCCGGCACGTCCTCGAGATCGAGTACCCCGACGCGCTCCGTGCCGCCGGGCTCACGTTCGCCGAGGTCTGCCGGTCGAGCGAGCGCGGGCCGCTGACGATCCTGCGGGACCGGGAGCTCGTGGCTCCTGGCGAACCGGGGTACCGGTACGACTCCTGCTGACCCCGATACGGCCTACGTACCGCGCGGGGATCAGCTCGGCTGGTCGCGCCCGAGCCAGGACAGCGCACCCTGGGCGGCGACCACGCCCGTGCTGAACGAGGCCTGCAGGAGGTAGCCGCCCGTCGGCGCCTCCCAGTCGAGCATCTCGCCGGCGACGAACGTGCCGGGGAGCCGCCGCAGCATGAGCCGCGCGTCGACCTCCGACCACGCGATGCCGCCGGCGCTGGAAATCGCCCGGTCGATGGGCATCGTGTCGTCGACCGTGACCGGCACCGCCCTGACGAGGGCGGCCATCCGGTCGGCCTCGCTCGGCAGGGGACCTGCCTCTCGCATCAGCGCGATCGCGACCGGGTCGAGACCGACCGAGCGGCGCAGCCAGCTCGAGACGGAGTCCTTGGGGCGCCGCCGCCGCAGCCTGGCGGCGAGCTGGTCGACGGTCAGGTCGGGTCGGAGGTCGACCTCGACGACGCCTCGGCCGCCCGCGAGCGCGTCCCGGACCGCCGCTCCGATCGCGTAGACCGGGCCGCCCTCGATCCCTGCCTTCGTCACCATCGCGTCACCGCGCGCGGCGGGGCGGTCCGCCCCGCGGACGGTCAGACCGACGTTCTTGAGCGGCGTGCCGGCGAACCGCTCCGCGAAGGTCTCGCTCCACCCCACGCGGAGACCGACGTTCGCGGGCAGCAGCGGTGTGACGGCGATCCCGCGTGCGCTGAACGGGGCGATCCAGCTGCCGTCGGCGCCGAGCCGCGGCCACGAGGCGCCCCCGAGCGCGAAGACCACGACGTCGGAGGTGATCGTGCTCGTGGCGCCGTCGTCGCCGGTGAAGCGCAGCCCGCCGTCGTCGGCCCAGCCCGTCCACCGGCGACGCCGCTCGATCCGGACACCGAGCTCGCCCAGCCGCGCCAACCACGCCCGGACGAGAGGGGTCGCCCGGAACGACCGCGGGAACACGCGCCCGCTGGTCCCGACGAACGTCGGCTCGCCGAGTCCCTCGCACCAGGCGCGCAGGTCCGCCGGGCCGAACGAGTCGAGCATCGGCGCCAGCACGCCGGCCGAGCTGCCGTACCGGCGCAGGAAGAGGCCGCGGTCCTCGCTGTGCGTGAGGTTCAGGCCGCCGTGACCGGCCAGGAGGAACTTGCGCGGGACCGACGGCATCCGGTCGTACACCGTCACGGTCACCCCGGCCCGGGCGAGCACCTCCGCTGCGATCAGCCCCGCCGGACCTCCGCCGACGACGGTCGCGGTGCTCACCAGGCCCCTTCCCGGAGCGCGACGACCCGTCTCAGCATCGGACGAACGTAGCAGGCGCACTGCCCCGATCCGCTCCAGCGGTCGATCGACGCTCGGTGCTCTGCCACGATCAGGACGTGACGAGCGACGCGACGTGGGCCGAGGCCCGGCTGACGCTCGACGGGCGCGAGGTGTTCTACCGGCACAGCCGCGGCGTCGAGGACGGAGTCCCGATCGTCCACGTGCACGGGTTCGGCATCTCGGGGACCTACCTCATGCCCACCGCGCGGCTGCTGGCCGACCGGGCCGTCAACGTCGTGCCGGACCTGCCGGGCTACGGGCGCAGCGAGGATCCCGCGGCCACGCTGGGCATCCCGGCGCTGGCCCGCACCCTGATCGACATCCTCGACGCGCTCGGCCTCGAGAAGGCCGTCCTGCTCGGCAACTCCATGGGGTGCCCGGTCAGCCTCGAGGTCGCGCACACCGCACCCGAACGCGTCGAGGGCGTCGTCCTGGTCTCGCCTGCCGGCGGCGCGAACAACCAGCCGCTGGCGCGGGCCGTCAGGCAGCTGGCCGTCGACGCGGTGCGCGAGAGCCCGAGGATGGCGCGGGTCGCCGTGCCGGACTACTGGCGGTTCGGGCTCGTCAACAGCCTGAACCTCCTGGGCGAGCTGACGCGGTTCCCGTCGCTCGACCGGCTCGTGTCGGTGCCCGTCCCCGCTCTCGCCGTGATCGGGTCGAGGGACCCGCTCATGCCGCCGCCGCAGCGGGTCCGGGAGATCAGCCGGAGCGCGCCGGATCAGGTGACCGTCGTGCTGATCGAGGGCGCGGCGCACGCGATCAACTTCAGCCACCCCGGGGAGCTCGCGCACGTCGTCACGTCGTGGCTGGACGGCGTCGAGATCGTCGACGACCCGGACCAGCCCGGGCTGACCCGGGTGCTGCAGCTTCCGCGGGGCTGATCAGCCCACCAGTCGCGCCAGCAGGAGCGAGGCCAGCTCGGGGTCGGCCAGCGGACGGAAGTGCCCGGGCGTCGAGAGCACGACGTCCTCGGCTCCGTCGAGCGAGCTGCCCGCCGGGACGTGCGGGTCCCAGAAGGCGTGGGCGGACGTGATCCGGGCGTTCACCTCGAGCTCCGCGGTGATCGCGACGATGGTGGCGTCGGAGGGCACGAAGGCGCGCACCGAGCGGAGCGGCACCCACCGTGCGAGGACCGATCCGGAGAACGGGGCGTTGACCGCGACCATCGACGCGACGCGGCCGTCGGGGTCGTGGCGCAGCATCGCGAGCTTCCCGATCAGGCCGCCCTTGCTGTGGGCGACCAGGACGACGTCCCGTAGCTCGCGCTCGACGACGTAGCGGCCGAGCACCCGCGCGGCGTCCGCGACCGGGCGGCGGTTGTAGCCGAGGGCGGGGACGACGTGGACGGCGACACCGTGGGCGAACAGCAGTTCCGCCAGCGGACGCAGGAACCGCCACGGTTCCCACACCCCGGGGACGAGGACGACGGGCGGACCGACCCTCCGCGCCGGGTGCTCGTAGGACCCGGGTGCCACGGGCCGGGCCGCCTGGCGACGCAGAGCCGTCGCGTAGTCCCGGACCCGCCACCCCAGATGGAGGCGGCTCGAGTCGGGGGACGGCATGCTGCCATCGTCCCTCGTCGGGCGGCGGCTCGGGGTCGGAGCGTCGGGGGTGCGGGACGATGGGGCGATGTCCGTCTCCGTCCCGCACCCGTCCGCGCCCCCGCGCGTCGTCCTCGTGTGCGGCCCGGCGGGCGCGGGGAAGTCCACCCACGCGCTCGAGCTGGAGGCCGACGGGTACGTGCGCCTGTCGTTCGACGAGGAGTCGTGGCGGCTCGGGCACCGCGACCACCCGCTCGGCCCCGCCGTCACCGCGTCGGTCCACGCCGACCTGCAGCGTCGGCTCGTCGAGCACGTGCGGGCGGGTGACGACGTCGTCGTGGACACGTCGTTCTGGTCGCGCGCGCAGCGCGACGCCTACCGCGCGCTCCTCGCGCCGTACAGGGTGGTGCCGGTCGTGCACTACCTGCGCACGCCGCGCGACGTCGTGCTGGCCCGGCTCGAGCGCCGGCGCCACACGTCGGGGAACGACGTGGTCGTCTCGCGCGACCGGGCTCTCGCCTACCTCGACGGGTTCGAGGTCCCGACGCCGGAAGAGGGTCCGATGGTCGTCGTCGACGGAACTCAGAGCAGGAAACGGCCCGCGACGTAGCCGATCACGACCGTCCCGACGCCGACCGTCAGCGCGCGTGCCGCCACCCGCCGGAACGACAGGTGCCCCGACCGCCAGGCGACCACGGACGTCAGGGCGAGCGACAGGACCACCGCCCCGAGGATCGCCCACGCCTCGACCGACCCGGGGACGAGGATCGTCACGAGCAGCGGGACCACCGCGCCGACGAGGAACGACAGGGCAGCGAACGCACCGGCGCGGAGGGTCGCGGCCGGCGTGGGGATCGCGTCGATCCCGTGCTCCGACTCGAGCTGGGCGGCGAGGGCGTCCTTCGCGCTGAGCTGACGGGCGACCTCGAGGGCGAGGTCCGCGGTGAGGCCCTTGCCCTCCCAGTAGGCGGCGAGCTCGGCGATCTCGTCGTCGGGGTTCGCGGCGAGCTGGGCCGCCTCCTCGTTCGCGAGCTCGAGCTGGGCGTCGCGTTCGGCGGCCTCCTCCGCCCAGCGGGCGCCGCCGATGCTGAGCGACCCGGCGAGGGTCGCGGCCGACGCGGCGAGCAGGAGCACGGAGTCGGATGCGCCCGCTCCGGCGAAGCCCTCGAGGAGACCGGCGGTCGCGACGATGCCGTCGTTCGCGTCGACGACGAACGCCCGCAGGACCGGGGCGTCCGCGTACCAGGGTTGCGCCGGTCGGCGGTGCGTCTCCGGGCCGTCCACGGTGGGTCACATGGTCGGGCGCAGCCCACCGTCGATGACGACGTCCGCGCCGGTGAGGTTGGCGAAGCGCGGGCTGGCCAGGACGGCGGTGAGGTCGGCCACCTCGCTCGGCTGGGTGAAGCGTCCGGTGACCATCGACTGCTCGGCGCCGCGGCGGACGTCGTCGGCCGTGGCGCCGGTGGCCGCCGAGATGGTGTCGGCGACGCCGCCGTGCCCGAGCCAGAGGTCCGTCGCGACGGGGCCGGGGCTGATCGAGTTGACCCGGATCCCCGTGGGCCCGAGCGCCTTGGACAGAGACTTCGTCCAGCTCAGCAGGGCGGCCTTGGCGGCGCTGTAGTCCATGACGAGGGGGTCGGCGAGCAGCGCGTTCTCGCTCACGACGTTGACGATCGCCGCGCCGGACGGCATGAGCCCGACGAGCGCTCGGGTGACCCGGACGGCGGCGAGGAGGTTGAGGTCGAGGGTCTGCTGCCAGGCGTCGTCGTCGATGGTGGTGAAGCCGCCCGGCCGCGGCGGGGCGGAGCCGACGTTGTTGACGAGCACGTCGAGGCGCTCGCCGACGGCGTCCGCGAGCGCGAGCGGGCCGTCGGGGGAGGACAGGTCGGCGGGCACGAAGCGGACGTCGCCGGTCGGCGGGTCCTCGGGGGCGTGTCGCGCGACCGCGACCACCCGCATCCCCTCCTCGAGCAGACGCCGGACGATCGCGAGCCCGATACCGCGGCTCGCACCGGTGACGAGGGCCGTCCCACCGCGCAGATCGAGGTCCATGGGACGACGCTAGAGCCGGACGAAAGACGGCGCCTCACGTGGCCTCCGACGAGCGAGCGGCGGTCGTCCCTCGACACGGGCCAGGCCGCCGCCGCGCGACGCCGGCCGGACGTCCCGGGGGTCGGAGTGCCACCGCCGGTACCCTGGGACGTCGGCCGCGCCGTCGTCGTCGGCCCGCCCCTCTTCCCGCATGCAGCGTCGCGTGCTCCCGCCTGCCCCCGTCCCGGAGCCCGCATGCCTGCCCCCGCCCTGCCCGTCGCCGCCTGGTCCGTCCGCACGGCGCTGCGGTCGCCCCGGCGGCTCCGCACCGAGGTGCTCGCCGGTCTCGTGGTCGCGCTGGCGCTCATCCCCGAGGCGATCGCGTTCTCCGTCGTGGCCGGCGTCGACCCCCGCGTGGGGCTGTTCGCGTCGTTCACGATGGCGGTGACGATCGCGTTCCTCGGGGGCAGGCCCGCGATGATCTCCGGGGCTGCCGGCTCGGTCGCGCTCGTGGTCGCGCCGGTCCTGCGCGACCACGGGTTCGACTACTTCGTGGCGACCGTGATCCTCGCGGGCGTCCTCCAGATCGTCCTGGCCCTCGTGGGGGCCGCGAAGCTGACGCGGTTCATCCCGCGGTCCGTGATGGTCGGCTTCGTCAACGCCCTCGCGATCCTCATCTTCTGGTCCCAGCTGCGGCACCTCGTGCACGTGCCGTGGGCGGTCTACCCGATGGTCGCCGTCGGGATCGCACTGATCGTGCTGGTCCCGCGCTGGACCACGGTCGTGCCGTCCCCGCTCGTGGCGATCGTCCTGCTCACGGTCGTGACGATCGCCGCGTCGATCGACGTGCCCACGGTCGGTGACGAGGGCGCGCTGCCCGACTCGCTCCCGTCCCTCTTCGTGCCGCACGTGCCGCTGACGTTCGAGACGTTGCGGATCATCGCGCCGTACGCGGTCGCGATGGCGCTCGTCGGGCTCCTCGAGTCCCTGCTGACCGCGAAGCTCGTCGACGACGTCACCGACACCCGCTCCGACAAGACGCGCGAGTCGTGGGGGCAGGGCGTGGCGAACGTCGTGACCGGCTTCTTCGGGGGCATGGGCGGCTGCGCGATGATCGGCCAGACGATGATCAACACCAAGGTCGCGGGTGCCCGGACCCGGATCTCGACGTTCCTCGCGGGCGTGTTCCTGCTGGTCCTCGTCGTCGGGCTCGGCGACGTCGTCGCGCGGATCCCGATGGCCGCTCTCGTCGCCGTCATGGTGATGGTGTCCGTCGGGACGTTCGACTGGCACTCGGTCAAGCCGTCGACGCTGCGCCGCATGCCCCGCTCCGAGACCCTCGTCATGGTGCTCACGGTCGCGGTCACGGTGGCGACGTCGAACCTCGCCTACGGCGTGATCGTGGGTGTCCTCGCGGCGATGGTCCTGTTCGCGCGCCGGGTCGCGCACCTGACCGCCGTCACCCGGACCGACCACGGCGAGGACGCCGACCGGCGCGCGTACAAGGTGACGGGAGAGCTGTTCTTCGCGTCGTCGAACGACCTCGTCCACCAGTTCGACTACGACGCCGACCCCGCGCACGTCGTTGTCGACCTCTCCGACGCGCACGTGTGGGACGCGTCCACCGTCGCTACGCTCGACGCCGTCCGCACGAAGTACGAGGCCAAGGGCAAGACGCTCGAGATCGTCGGCATGAACGACGACTCGGCGGCCCGGCACGAGCGCCTGTCGGGCCGGCTGGCGGCCGCAGGGGAGGGGGAGCCATGACCGTCGCGCGGTCGGTGGTCCTGTTCGTCGTCGCGGCGCTGTTCGAGATCGGCGGCGCGTGGCTCGTCTGGCAGGGCGTGCGCGAGCACCGAGGCTGGGCGTGGGTCGGCGCGGGCGTGATCGCGCTCGGCCTCTACGGGTGCGTCGCGACGCTCCAGCCCGACGCCAGCTTCGGCCGGATCCTCGCCGCGTACGGCGGGGTCTTCGTCGCGGGCTCGCTCGCGTGGGCGATGCTCGTGGACGGCTACCGGCCCGACCGGTGGGACGTCGTCGGGGCGCTGATCTGCCTCGCCGGCGCCGCCGTCATCATGTACGCGCCCCGCGGAGCGTAGCCCGCGACCCCGCGGTCGGGTCAGGATGCGTCGAGGCGGTCGATCAGGCCCTCCAGGTCCCGCTCGCCGGCGCGCGTCCGGACCCCGGCGGCGAGCTGGCGTCGGGCGGCCTCGGCCATGTCGTCGGTGAAGAGCGAGAACAGCGCTGCGTTCTCGACGGCGTACACGTCGTCGGCGGCGGCGGGAGCGGCGGCGTCGACGACCCGCTTCATGGCGGCGACCACCGCGGGCTTCACCCGGGCCATCCGACGCGCCAGCGTCTCCACGAACGCGTCGATCTCGTCGGCGGGGAGCGCCCGGTTGACGAGCCCGTAGCGCTCGGCCACCTCCGCGCCGACGAGCTGCCCCCCGACGAGGAGCTCGAGCGCCCTGGCTCGTCCGACCAGACGGGTCAGGTTCACCGTGCCGCCCCCGCCCGGGAGGATGGCCAGGTGTGCCTCGGGCTGTGCCTGCCCCGCGACGCCGACGGCCGCGAAGCGGAGGTCGAGAGCCAGGAGGAACTCGTTCCCCGCCCCACGAGCCAGGCCGCTCAGCTTGCCGATGGTGACCTGGGGGAGCGCCTGCACCTCGAGCGCGAGCGCCTGGAGGATGTTGAGCCCCTCGGGGACCTGAGCCTCCGGCGCGGCCTCGATGGCCGCCTTCGTCGCGATCTCCAGCGCGTCCGGCTCGGTGACGTAGGCCATGTCGCCGTGGGCGATGAAGAACTCCGGGTCGGCGCTCTGGAAGACGATGACGCGGACGTCCTCGTCGGTGCGCACCTGGTGGACGAACCCGCGCAGGGACGGCAGGAGGACGCGGTCCATGAGGTTGAGGGGCGGGTGGTCGAGGGTCACGGTCGCCACGCCGTCGTCGACGGTGATGCGGAGGCCGGGCCAGGTGCCGTAGTCCATCTCGGGAAGGTCCTTTCAGGGGGTGCGCACGAGTGTCTCTCGCGCGCGGACTTCGACCGTAGGCGTCACGGGATGAGACAGCCATGACAGGATGGCGCTGATTCTTGATCTTCTGTCTCACCGAGGGGGAGCGTGACGTGGATCCTCTGGCCGACGCCCTGACGGTCTCCGGCGTCCGCGGGTCCGTGCGTGCGCGGATCGAGGCGGGTGGCCGCTGGGGCCTCGCTCTCGACGCGTCTCCCGGCACCACGCTGCACGCGGTGACGGCGGGCCGGTCGTGGCTGACGGTGCCCGACCAGCCACCCGTCGAGCTGGCCACCGGTGACGTCGTCCTCCTCCCGCCGGGCACCCCGCACCGCCTGGGGGACGAACCGGGCGGCCGTTCGGGGCGTGCGTCGTCGCACCCCGTGCCGCCCGAGGGTGACAACGACGAGGTGGTCACGCTGGGGTCGGCACCCGCGACGACACGCATCGCCACGATCCAGTACCGCAGCGACCCGGTGACGCTCACCCAGATCCTCGGAGCGCTGCCGTTCCTGGTCCACGTGCGCGCGGACGCCGGGAACCCCGGGCTGGACGACGCCGTCCGCATGCTCGCGCGCGAGCTCACGCACCCGGGGATGGGGACCTCCGCGGTGCTGCGGAGCCTCGTCGACATCGTGCTCGTGGAGATGCTCCGGGCCTGGCTGGCCGTGAGTCCGCCGGAGTGCTTCGGCACGTGGCTCGGGGCTCTCGCCGACCCGGTCGTCGGCCGGGCCCTGGAGCGGCTGCACGCGAGTCCGGCCCACCCGTGGACCACGTCGTCGCTCGCCCAGGCCATCGCGGTGTCCCGCGCGACGCTTGCCCGTCGCTTCCCGGCGGCCACCGGCCAGACGCCCGCGGCCTACCTCACGCAGTGGCGCATGGACCTGGCGGCGGTGCGCCTGCGGGACACCCACGACAGCATGGAGACCGTCGCCGCCGGCGTCGGCTACGGGTCGGTCCCGGCCTTCACGCGCGCCTTCGCGCGCGCCCACGGGCTGCCGCCCGGGCGCTACCGCAGCGTCGCCCGGTCGTACTGACCGCACACCGGACGCGCCCGGCCGCCGACGGCCGCCGACGGCCGCTGAGCGACACGTCGTCGCAGGTCGGGCGCCGTCTATCCGGCGCTCTCGCCGTGTCCTCGTGACGACGTCCAAGATATCGATTTCACGAATCCCTTGCTTCCCGCTCTGAAATCGGTATCATCATCCGTCGTGAGGACCTCCGACGGGGAAGGACGGCGATGAGCAGCCGACTGCGATGGGGCAGCGCCACGGCGGTGCTGGAACTCGGGTGGAGCGACACGGAGCCGGTACGGCTCGCGGCGCTCGAGCTCGACGGACGCCGCGTGGAGATGCCCACGGGTGTGCCGCTGGTCGAGGTGCTGACCGCCTCGCACGGGCACACCCTGGCGAGCGCCCGGCTCGTCCACACGCGCGTCGGCGCCGAGTCGCGCTACGTGTCCCACAGCATCCGACCCGTCGAGGGCGGCACCGAGCTCGAGGTCGAGGTCGCGCACCCCGAGACCAGGCTGGGCGCCACGCTCCGGCTCCGGATGCTCGACGACGCGCCCGCAGCGTTCCGCTCGACCGTCACCCTCCGCAACGACGGTGGCTCGCCGATCGTCGTCGGCTCGGTCGCCTCGTTCGCCGCCTCCCTCGGCGACGCGGCCGGCCCGGCCGGCTCGGTCCGAGAGTGGGAGCTGCTGCGGGGGAGCAGCGACTGGCTGGCCGAGGCGCGCTGGGCCCGCGAGCCGCTCGCGCCGCGCTTCCCCGCCCTGCGCGAGGACCTCACGGGCCACGACCCGCGCGGAGAGCTCGCCGCCGTCTCGACCGGGACGTGGTCGACCGGCAAGCACCACCCGGCCGCCGTCGTCACGACCGGCGCCCTCGCGTGGGCGTTCCAGGTCGAGCACAACGGCGCCTGGCGCTGGGAGATCGGCGAGGACACCCGCGCCGGCTACCTTGCCCTCAGCGGCCCCACCGAGCTCGACCACCAGTGGACGCGCGTCCTGCGGCCCGGCCAGGAGCTCACGACCGTACCGGCGTCGGTCGCAGTCGGTGCCGACGAGGGCGCGGCGCTCGCGGGCCTCACGGCCTACCGCCGCGCCGCCCGCCGCCCGCACCCCGACAACGACGCCCTGGCCGTCGTGTTCAACGACTACATGAACACGCTCGACGGCGACCCCACGACCGAGCGGCTCCTCCCGCTCGTCGACGCCGCCGCCGAGGTGGGCGCCGAGGTCTTCTGCATCGACGCCGGCTGGTACGACGACGACGGCGACTGGTGGGACAGCGTGGGGGAGTGGGTGCCGTCGACGGTGCGCTTCCCGGGAGGGCTGGCGGAGGTCGTCGACCGGATCCGCGACCGCGGCATGGTCCCGGGGCTCTGGCTCGAGCCGGAGGTCGTGGGCGTGAACAGCCCGCTCGCGGACACACTCACCGCGGAGGCGTTCTTCCAGCGAGCCGGCGCGCGCGTCGTCGAGCACCACCGCTACCACCTCGACCTGCGCCACCCGGCCGCGCGCGCCCACCTCGACGCCGTCGTCGACCGGCTGGTCGCCGAGCTCGGCATCGGGTACCTCAAGCTCGACTACAACATCGACCCCGGCGCGGGCACCGACCTCGCGGCGGACAGCGTCGGCGCCGCGCTCCTCGAGCACAACCGGGCGCACCTCGCGTGGCTCGACGGCGTGCTCGACCGGCACCCGGGCCTCGTCCTCGAGAACTGCGGCTCCGGCGCGATGCGCGCCGACTTCGCGATGCTGTCCCGGCTCCAGCTGCAGTCGACGTCCGACCAGCAGGACCCCGCCGCCTACCCGCCGATCGCGGCGTCGTCGACGGTCGCGGTGCTCCCCGAGCAGGCGGCGAGCTGGGCGTACCCGCAGCCGGAGATGAGCGACGAGGAGATCGCGTTCACGCTGGTCACGAGCCTGTCCGCGCGGTTCTACCTGTCGGGGCACCTCGACCGGATGACGAGCGAGCAGAAGGCGCTCGTCGCCGAGGCCGTGCGTGCCGCGAAGGCGCTGCGCACCGACCTCGGGTCCTCGTACCCGTCCTGGCCGCTCGGGCTCCCGGGCTGGGACGACCCCTGGGTCGCCGGCGCGCTCGGCACCCCGGGCCGCCGCGTCGTCGCGGTGTGGAGCCGTGACCCCGCCGAGGAGGAGACCGTCCTGGCCCTCCCCGATCTCGCCGGTGCCGACGTGCAGGTCGGCACGGTCTTCCCCGCGACGCTCCCCGAGTGGGGCACGAAGTGGGACCCCACGTCCGGTCGGCTCACCGTGCGCAACACGACGGGCTCGGTCGGAGCACGCCTGCTCGAGGTGCGTCCGACCCCCGGCGCGACCGACGCGGGCAGCGCCATCCCTTCCCTGTAGCGTCCGCTACCTCATCCAAGGAGTTGTTCGATGAAGATCACTCGTAGCGCGGTCGCGGCGGTCGCCGTCGTGGGCGCCCTCGCCCTCGCCGGGTGCAGCGACCCGGGTGCGTCCGACGCCGGCAACGGGCAGTCGACGTCCGACTGGCCCGCGCAGGACACCAAGCTCGACGGCACGACGCTCACCATCTGGGCGGCCCAGAACTCCAACAAGACGGCCGACAGCGTCATCCAGGGCTTCGAGAAGCTGACGGGTGCGACGGTCAAGGTCGTCACGATCCCCGACCCGTACGAGCAGGGCGTGCAGACGAAGGTCGCGACCGGCGACAAGCCCGACCTGGCGTTCTGGCAGCCGACCGCGTCCGAGCTCACGGCGCTCAACGCGACCACCAACCTCCAGACGCTCGACGGCGCGCCCTGGCTCGACAACTACACGGGCAACCTCAAGGACATCACCGGCCTCCTCGACGGCAAGCGCTACGCGGCCCTCGTGACGACTCCCGCGGTCATCGGCGTCTACTACAACAAGGAGGTCTTCGCGAAGAACGGGATCACCTCGACCCCGAAGAGCTGGGACGACCTGATCGCGCTCGCCAAGCAGCTCAAGACCAAGGGCGTCACGCCGTTCTACGAGATGGGCGCCGACAAGTGGGCGACCCAGTGGTGGGTCCAGGCCCAGCTCGCCGACGCCGCCAAGGACGGGCTCTGGGACAAGGTGAACAAGAACGAGGAGAAGTTCACCGACCCGACCATCCAGGGCGCGATCACCACCTACAAGGACCTCATCGACGACGGCCTGTTCAACACGGACATCAAGACCGCGACCTTCGCCGACCAGGGCGACGCGCTCCTCGGCGGCAAGGCCGCGATGGCCATGCAGGTGAACTCGTTCTTCAACGAGCTCCAGGCCTCCGCGTCCACCGCCGAGCTCGACAAGAAGATCGGCTTCTTCCCGATCTCGCCGTCCGGCAACGTCGGCACGTTCATCCCCGACCAGTCCAACGCGCTCGTCGCCTTCAAGACCGGCGACTCCAAGCGTGAGGCCGCGGCCCGCCAGTTCCTGTCGTACTGGCTCGGCGACGGGTACCAGGACTTCGTGACCGCGCAGTCGACGGTCTCGCTCCTCAAGGGCGTCGACACGCCGTCCTCGGTGCCGCAGGCGCTCAAGGACGTGGCCGCGTCGATCGGCACGTCCGTCGGGTCCATGCAGGCGCTCGCGGTCGCGAACCCCGACCTGTACCTCAACCTGGCCGACATGATCCAGGGCACCAAGACCCCGGTCCAGGTCGCCAAGACGACGCAGGACCAGTTCGCCCAGCTCGCCAAGGCGCAGGGCGTCGCGGGCTTCTAGCGGACATCGACGGGGGCGGCCGGCCACGGCGGGCCGCCCCCGCGAGCGGAGGCATTGACTCATGACGACGACGCAACTCACCCGGGCGGAGGCCGCCCCGCCGCGCACCGTGGCCCGGGCCGGCCGGACGGTCCGCCACCGGCAGGACCACCCGGCCTGGTTCCTGGTCCCCGCGCTGGCGGTCCTGCTGGTGTTCTTCTTCGTGCCGACGATCTACAACTTCGTCTACGCGTTCACGAACTGGTCCAGCTTCCACGCGGCGATCTCGTTCGTCGGGATCGACAACTTCAAGGACCTGTTCACCAACGGCAGCCTGCTCAAGGACCTGCGGATCACGCTCGTCTACGCGGTGCTGGTCGCGATCTTCCAGAACCTGTTCGGTCTCGTGCTGGCGCTCGTCCTGGAGCGGGACACGATGATCAACCGGTTCGCCCGGGTCGCGTTCTTCGTGCCCGTCGTGATGTCCGCGCTGGCCGTCGGCTACATCTTCCAGGCGCTGCTCAAGCCGCAGGGCGGCCTCAACGAGATCCTCGGGTTCTTCCTCCGCCACGACGTCGAGGTGGCCTGGCTGGGCAGCACGACCTGGACGATCGTCGTCGTCGCGCTCATCCACGCCTGGAAGTGGATGGGCCTGTCGATGCTCATCTACCTGGCCGGCCTCAAGACCATCAGCGAGGACGTCCTCGAGGCGTCCCGGCTCGACGGCGCCGGCTGGTGGACGACGTTCCGCGAGATCCGCTTCCCGCTGCTCGCGCCCGCCATCACGTTCAACGTGGCGACGGCGCTCCTCGGCTCGATGAACGGCTTCGACATCGTCCAGGCGACGACCGGCGGCGGCCCCGGCGGGACGACGGAGCTGCTCAACATCTTCATCTTCCGCACGTTCGGGCAGGGCCTCTTCGCGCAGGCCACGACGATGAGCCTCGCGCTCTTCGCGATGGTCGCGATCCTCGCCTTCCCCGTGATCCGCATCCTCCGCAAGAGGGAGGCCGTCCTGTGACCGCCACCGCAGCCCCGCTCGCCACGCGCCGCCCTGCCCGGTGGCGGCGCTCGCCGATGCGCTACGTCCAGCCGGTCGTGGCGATCGCACTTGTCGTCCTGCTGCTGGGCGTGCCGTTCTGGCTGGTCGTCGTCACGGCCGGGAAGTCCCAGTCGGAGGCCCTCAACCCGAACCTGTCGACGCCGTCGCACTGGCACCTGTGGGACAACTTCTCCACGGTGTTCCAGGAGGGACACATGACGCCGGCGTTCTTCGGGAGCCTGCTCATCATGATCCCCGCGGTGGCGGGTGTCCTGGTGCTCGGCGCGATGGCGTCGTGGGTGCTGGCGCGCCGGAAGTCGCGGACCATCGCGTTCGTCTACGCGCTGGCGATCAGCGGGCTCGTCCTGCCGCCCGCGGTCGTGACGATCGTGCTGCTGCTGCGGCAGCTCGGCCTCGCCGGCACGGCCCTCGGCATGATCGGCGTCTACATGGGCATGTACATGTCGACGGTGATCTTCTTCGTCACCGGGTTCGTGCGCACGATCCCGCTGGAGCTCGAGGAGGCGGCGCGCGTCGACGGGGCGAGCCCTCCGCGGGTTTTCTTCCGGATCATCCTGCCGCTGCTCGGCCCGACCATCTCGACGGCGACGATCCTCATCTGCCTGTACATCTGGAACGACGTGTTCTACGCCCTCTTCGTCATCGGGGGGCGGATCGACACGTTGCCGCTCAACCTGTACCAGGTCGCCAGCGCGGGCCTGTACCTCAACAACTGGCACCTGATCTTCGCCTACATCATCCTCATGAGCCTCCCTCTGCTCGTCACGTTCGGGCTCCTGCAGCGCAGGATCATCTCGGGCGTCACCAGCGGTGCGGTCAAGTGAGCATCCGTCGCTAGGATCCGACGAGGAAACAAGCATGCCGAGCCAAGCATCGAGGTCGATGGTGAACGTCCCGGACAGACGCCCGGTCATCCGGGACGTCGCGCGCGCCGCCGGGGTGTCCGTCCCGACCGTGTCGCGGGTCCTGACGGGCGCCGCCCGGGTCTCCGAGGAGAAGGCGCGTCGCGTCCGTCAGGCGATCGAGGAGCTCGGCTACCGGCCGTCGGCGACGGCCCGTGCGCTCGTCGCGCGCAAGCCCAAGCTCATCGCGGTGATCGCCGGGAACACGTCGCGCTACGGCTACGCGGAGGTCATCCGCGGCGTCGAGGAGGGCGCGCGCGCCGACGGCTACACGGTGAGCATCACCGTCGTGGAGTCGGCCGATCCGGCCGAGGTCGAGCGGGCGATCTCGCTCGTCGCCTCCCAGCCCATCGCGGGCGTCGTGGTGCTGAAGTTCGACCCGCCGGGCGTCGCCGCGCTCCACGCCCTGCCCGACGGCGTGCCCGCGGTCGCCGTCTCGGGCGTGCGTGCGACGGGGGTCCCGCAGGCCGTGCTCGACGAGTCGTGGGCGGCGCACGAGCTGGTCGACCACGTGCTCGACCTGGGACACGCCACCGTGCACCACGTGAGCGTGCCGCCGTCGCGCACCGAGGACGGGCGCACGACGGGCTGGCGCAAGGCCCTCAAGGCGCGCGGCGCGGTCGTGCCTCCAGTGCTCGCGGCGTCGTGGGAGCCGGAGTCGGGCCGCGAGATCGGGCGGGAGCTCGCCGCGCGCGACGACGTCACCGCCGTCTTCTGCGGCAACGACGAGATCGCGATGGGCGTGATCCGCGGCCTGCGGGAGGGCGGCCGGGAGGTGCCCGAGGACGTGAGCGTCGCCGGCTTCGACGACCACCCGCTGGCGCAGATGTTCTCGCCGTCGCTCACCACCGTCCACCAGGACTTCGCGGGTCTCGGCAGCCGCGCGTACCACCTGCTCGACGACGTCATCGAGGGCCGCAAGGTCCGCAAGTTCTGGTCCGAGCGGCCGACGCTCGTGGTGCGCGAGAGCGTCGCGCCGCCGCCCGCGTCGTCCTGACGCCCGACCGAGCCGCCCGGCCCCGCTGAGGGCCACGGCACCGGACGCACCGAGGAAAGGAGCTCTTCCGCACGTCCTGTTGTGAAAGCGATTTCATACGGCACCATCACCTCGTACAAGGGAGTACCGATGAGACACCGCAACGCCCTTCCGCCGGTCGGCGCAGCGCTCACGCTGTCGCTGGTCGCGGGAGCCCTCGGCGCCGTCGTGGCCGCCGGGCCGGCGCAGGCCGCCCCGACCGTCGACGACGTCACCGTCGACCTCGCATCCACCACCGGAGCCTTCCGCGGCGGCGCCTCGGGCAGCCTCTACGGGCTCGGCGACGCTGATTCGCCGAGCCAGGCCGTGCTCGACGGCGCTCGCGTCACCAACGTGTCGCAGAAGCCGCCCGCCGGCGCGCAGCACCCGAACGGCGACGCGCTCGACGTCGAGAAGAACTTCTTCGCGGGCGCCGGCCAGGACCTCTACGTCTACGTCCAGGACGAGTACCCGGACTGGCCGTACACCAAGGGCGTGCGCCCGGGCGACGCCGACGGCGACGGGGTCTGGGACTACCTGCCCGTGCTCAAGGCCGCCGTCGAGAAGATCGCGACGACGTCCGAGCGGCCCGAGGACTACGTCTTCATCCCGTTCAACGAGCCCGACGGGATCTGGTACCAGAACTGGTCGACGATGAAGGCCCAGTTCCTCGCCGACTGGACCGCCGCCTACGCCACCATCGAGGGCGTCTACGCCGAGCACGGCCTCGGGCACGCCAAGATCGCCGGCCCCGGCGAGAGCTCGTGGCACACCGACCGCGTCACCGACTTCCTCACCTACGCGAAGGCGCACCACGAGCTGCCCGACGTGATCGTCTGGCACGAGCTCGGCACGCAGAACCTCGCGACGTTCCGCTCGCACATGGAGGCGTACCGGGGCGTGGTGTCCGCCGTCGGCATCGACGAGCTGCCCGTGAACATCACCGAGTACGCGATGCCGCGCGACATGAACGTGCCGGGCCAGCTGGTCCAGTGGCTCGCGATGTTCGAGGACGAGAAGGTCGACGCGCAGACCGCCTACTGGAACTACGCGGGCAACCTCTCCGACAACGCGTCGCGGAACAACAGCGCCAACGGCGGCTGGTGGATGCTCAAGTGGTACGGCGACCTCGCCGGCTCCACGACCGTGCGCCTCACCCCGCCGGCCCTGAACACCGTCGACTCCGTCCAGGGCATCGCGGCGGTCGACCGCGCGAAGCGCAAGGCCACCGTGCTCGTCGGGGGCGGGACGAACGACGTCGCGCTGCACGTCAAGGGGATCGACGCGGCGACGTTCGGCCGCTCGGTCGACGTCGTCGTGCGGGAGAACCGCGTCAACGGCGCCGAGGGCGACTCGCTCCAGCCGCCGGTCGTCCTCTCGACGTCGGCGACCGTCGTGGACGGCGCCGTCGACGTGACCATCCCGAACGCGGACCGCTACAGCGCCTACCAGGTCGTGGTGACCCCGCACCGGGCCCAGCGTCCCGTGGTCGCGACGGACCTCGTCGACAGCACGGAGGCCGAGGCCGCGACGCTGGTCGACGTGTGCAAGACGTACCAGAACCCGGCGACGGAGTGGTCGCACCTCGCGTCGGGGAGCTACGACGTCGGCTGCGTGAACAAGGCCGGCTCGTCGCTGACCTGGAACGTCACGGTGCCTCGCGACGGCACGTACCGGCTCGACCTGCTCGCGGGCGCCAACCAGGCGCCGGGCAAGCAGGCGCTGTTCGTCGACGGCTCGCTCGACCAGGTCGTGTCGTACGCGGCCGACCTCGGCTGGACCTACCGCGGCACCACGCACGTGACGCTCCGGCTGAAGGCGGGCACGCACACGCTGTCGCTGCGCCCGAGCAAGGACGGGTCCACGCTGCTCCCCGGCTCGGACATCACGCTGGACCGGTTCGACCTGTACGACGTGACGGGCGGCGAGGCGGCCGACTACCCGGCGGTCGACGCCCGCCTGTCCGGCGACGCGACGCTCACGTGGGACGGCGCGCTCGCGGGTGCGGCCCGGCTGGGTGCGGACGGGAAGGCCACGACGTTCGTGACCGTCGTCGACACGGGCTACTACGACCTCACGACGACGTACGCGACGAGCCGCGCCTCGACCGTGACGCTCGAGGTCAACGGGCGCGAGGTCGCGCTGCCGAAGACGAAGGGCCCGGGCACCTGGACCTCGACGGCCCGGGTGTTCCTGCCCGAGGGCGTCAGCGAGGTCGCGGTCACCGCGCCGAAGGGCGCGTCGGTGCTCGGACTCTCGACGCTGCGCGGCGCGGACCAGCGCCACGCTGACGCCGACCCGAACCTCGTGAAGGTCTACGCGCCCGGCGACCTGACGCTCGCCGGCACGGCGAAGGTCACGGCCCTCCCGGCCGGCTCCAACGGCGTCGGCGGCACGGACGTCGAGGGACTGGGCAACGGCGCGTCGAGCACGGCCACCCTGGCGCGCCCGGCCGGGTTCGGAGCCGGCGAGTACCAGCTCGTCGTCGCGGCGGCCAACGCGGACAAGGCCGCGGCGATGAACTACAACCCGCAGGTGATCAGCCGGTTCCTCGACGTGACCGAGGCCGGTGGTGCCACGGTGCGCGGG
>Ga0164242_10002869_pt1 | contig 19851 bp, 21 predicted proteins | sample OricomgcompostMG_FD_108783 | JGI IMG/M metagenome (GOLD analysis project Ga0164242, IMG submission 108783) | Miracle-Growth compost microbial communities from Emeryville, California, USA - Original compost - Miracle growth compost (MG) ... | reverse complement strand
TCATCGGCGTTCCTATGGACCCTCCCCATGTTTCACTGCAATGGCTGGGGTTACCCATGGGCGGTCACCGCAGCCGCTGCACGACACATCTGCCTCCCACGCGTCGAGCCGACCGAGGTGTGGCGCCTCATCGCGGCCGAGCGCGTTACACACCTCAACTGCGCACCCACCCTCCTCGGCATGATCGCGCACGCCGAGGAGGCCCGGCCGATTCCCAACGGGAACTCGCTGCGCGTCTGCACCGGTGGATCGCCGCCGCCACCGGCACTACTTGAGCGCATGAAAGAACTCAACGTCGAGGCGATCCATCTCTACGGCCTCACAGAAACCTACGGACCGTCGATAGTCTGCGACTGGCACCCTGAGTGGAACGAATTGCCGGTCAGCGCGCAGGCCAAGATCAAAGCCCGGCAGGGCGTGCGGACGATGACGATGACGGGCCTCGAGGTACGTGATCAAGACGGCACGCCGGTGCCAGCCGACGCGACCACCATCGGCGAACTGACACTCCGTGGCCACACCCTCATGCGCGGCTACCTGGGCGACGAACAAGCCACGCAGGCCGCTATTTCTGACGGTTGGTTGCGGACCGGTGATCTGGCGGTGCGGCATCCGGATGGCTACGTCGAGCTGCGCGATCGACTGAAAGATGTGATCATCTCCGGTGGCGAAAACATAGCGTCGATCGAGGTGGAGCAGGCCGTTGCCTCGCATCCCGACGTTCTGGAAGTCGCTGTCGTCGGTCGACCCGACGCTGTGTGGGGTGAGGTTGCGGTGGCATATGTGGTCGCGCGCCCGGGTAGAAAGCCGAACCAAGCCGATATCGTGCAGCACGTACAAAGCCAGCTCGCCCGCTTCAAGGCGCCCAAGGCGGTGTTCATAGTCGACGATCTGCCCAGGACCGGTACGGGGAAGGTCCAGAAGTTCCTGCTCCGACGGCGCGCAGCGGAAACTGCCGATGTTAACGAGTCCTCGACATGACTAGTGCGGACTGCGCGGGCGGCGTCGAAGTCATCGCACTTTACAGCTACGAATTCGAGGCTCAGCTGCGACGGAAGCGTTCGACCTCATCGGTCCGAAGGTAGACGCAGTCGCCGGCGGTACTGCCCATCGCTTCGCTGGACGGAATCACGGCCTGCTCGATGTCGTAATCCTTGTAGAGTTGCTCGGCAATCTCAATGGTGTTGCACCACACGATCGATGCGCCGTCGTAGTCATAACGAGGATCATCGGCGTGCACTTCGGACAGCGCGATGTTACGGGTGAACTTCTCGATCAGATCGGGCAGACGCTTGGCATCCATACGCCGTCCGTGCCCCTTCCACTCGCGCAGGGTCTGCTCGCGCGACAAGGGGGCGCCGACGGGCAAGGAGTTCTTGAAGATGCCGAAGATCTTTGCAGCACCGGGCACGGGACCGCGGTCGTAGACCAGTTGCTCGTCGACGACCATGCTCGAAGCCACGGCGATCCACGCCGCCCGGTCAGACTCGTCCAGAGCGGTACGGTCGGCCGCGAGAAACTCCAGCGCCCGCCGCTCATCGGCCACGTAGAGCTCCACGACCGCGTCCCACCGATGCCCCTGAGCGTTGGTCGTCGGGCGGAAGTCGTGCTCCAAGACGTAGTTGGTGACGATGCGGTCGACCAGTTCGCCCGCCGTTCCCGTCAGGGCGGCATTGACGAACTCGTCCCCGACATAGGATCTGAACGCGTACCAGTCGACGTCCGGACGACGCTGCAGGAACTGGAAGACCTTGATCACGCGATCCCTCAATTTCGTTCGGGAATTCGTTCGGGAAGCAGCCAACAATGCGGTCCTTGCCGCTCAGCGCATGGTTGCTCCGCCGTCGACGCTGAGCACCTGACCGTTGACCCACTCGCCGTCCTGGGACATGAGGAAGGCGACCATGCCAGCGATATCTGCTGGCTGGCCGAGGCGCGGGCTTCGATGTCCATTCAGCGCGAACTCAAGGTGCTTCGCGGGCCACGAGTCGGTTGCCTCGGTCATCACCAGGCCAGGGGCGATCGAATTGGATCGAATACCCTCCTTGCCCCAGCGGGACGCGACGTGCCGCATCAGCGCGTTGAGACCGGACTTCGAGATGCCGTATGAGACGCGCTTGCGGTCGCCGAGGAAGGCCGCGGCGGAGGTCGTGTAGACCAGCGCTCCGCCGCCACGGGCAAGCAGGTGCGGCAGTGCGTGGCGCGTGCACAGTACGTGACCCCGCAGGTTCACCGCGATGGTCCGGTCAAAGATGTCCATGTCGAGCGAGAGCACGTCACCGTCGAGCTCGGAGGCGCGGATGTCTGCGGCGTTGACGTGCACACCGTCCAGTCCGCCGAAGCTTTCCACAGCGGCACCGATCAGTGCGGCGATCGAAGCGTCGTCGCGCATGTCGAAGGCTGCCGGAATCGCGGACCCGCCAGCGGCGGTGATCTGGCGCGCGACTGCCGCAGCGGCGTCCAGTGACAGGTCTCCCACTACGACGTCGGCGCCGTCGTTCGCCAATCTCATGGCCGTGCCCCGACCGATCCCGGAGCCGGCCCCGGCGACCACGATGACCTTTCCCTGCAAGCTCGGCATTTGTGTCCCTCGTCAGCGACCGGGCATCTCGGTGGGCATCCATCTGCTCAGGTGACGCGCATCAAAGTCATACCACAGGCCGCGCGGTCGGCGACAGATGATCGAGCCGGTCCGTAGGGCCCTGAGTTCGTGCCGGCCTGGGCGTCGATCGAACTCGGATCCGCAGCACGACTGCGTCGCGGACGGACGGAGCCCGGACGGCCAGAACCATGCGTGTGGTACAGAATGGGTTGTGCCCCGGATGGGTGTCGCCAGCAACTGCTCGGCAAAGGAGTTCCGGTGAACGTACCCTTCACGATGAGGCCGACGGGCTGGTTTCAGGTTGCCTGGAGTGCCGAGATCCCGGTCGGCGGCGTGAAACCACTGAAGTACTTCGGGCGTCACTTGGTTGCTTATCGCACCGAGTCTGGCGCCGTCGTGGTCTTGGATGCCCACTGTTTGCACCTCGGCGCACACCTGGGATACGGCGGGAAGGTGTGCGGGGAGTCGATCGCGTGCCCGTACCACGGCTGGGAATGGGATCCGTCGGGTGCCAACGTGCGGATTCCCTACATGAGCCGGCCACGACCATCGCAGAAGCGCTTGCAGTCTTGGCATGTACGCGAACAGCATGAGTTGATTCTGATCTGGCACGACCCGGCTGGCGGGCCACCGAGGTGGGAGCCGCCGAACGTCTTTGAGGACCTCCCGAACGAGCAGTGGCCGACAGCGGCAGACTGCTACCCGGCATACCCGGACGCTATCCAGCATTTTCCAGGTGAGCCAGTGCATCCACAACTGACGATGGAAAATGCAGTCGACTCTATCCATTTCCGCTACGTGCATGCCGCGCCCGCTGACCCGGTCTTGCTCGAGTGGGAGGCCGGTGAGCACCGCTGGCGCTCGGAGATCGGATTCCGCTCGGTGCGCAGTGGCGAAATTGCTATGTCTTCGAGTGTGCTGGCGTCGGGCGTCGGAATAGCCCTCAACCAGTTCACCGGGCGGCAGAACTACCGACTTGCGTTCTGCACCACGCCGGTCGACGACGAGACGTCCGATCTGTTCCTGGCATTCTGGCTTCCGCGCGATCCCGGCGACACGGGCGACCGGATCCCCGAGTCCAAAGCGACGCTCCTCGACTATCTCAAGTCCTCACTGCCGGACGACATCCGTATCTGGGCCAATCAGGTCTACGTCGAGCGTCCCATGTTCGCCGAACAGGACGCCCGCCCGTACTCGGAATTGCGGCAGTGGGTGAAGCGCTTCTACGAGGTCCCACCGCAGCTTGAGCGGGCACCGCGGGCTTCGAACTCGGCGCTCGCCTAGCGAGACCGCTCGACGATGAGTGCTCCGACGTTACTGTCAGATTCCGGCTCGGTGGGCCGCCGCCTGGATAAGCGGTGCGGCCGGGCGAGTGGCTAGGCCCTAGACGGCTACCCGCATTTTCCCACCGTCGACCGAGATCCAGGCTCCGTTGATGTAGCCGGCAAGGTCGGAGCACAGGTAGGCGATGAGAGAGGCTATCTCCCGCGGGTCTCCCATCCTCCCAGCGGGAACGCCACCATTGCGCAGCAGCCACTCTCGACGCTCGGCTTCGTCATGTAGACCGAGCGTTCGCTCGAGATAGTCGGCGGTGTTGTCAGTGCCGATCCATCCCGGGGCCACGGTGTTGACCGTGATTCCGTACTGCGCGTACTCGTCCGAAACGGTCTTGAGCAAGCCGGGGGTGGACGGTCGGGTCGCATTCGCCACGATGTGCCGGATGGCACCTTCGGGTTGCTTGGCGGTGCCTGAGCCGATATGGACGTACCGGCCCCAGCCGGCCGCCTTCATCGCCGGCAGGACCGCTTGCAGCAGGTATACCTGGCTCACGGTGTATCTCCGGAACGATTCAACGTAGGTCTCCGGGTCGATGTCCTCGAAGTTCCCGGGCACGTTGAACTTTGTCTGTCCCACGACGATCAGCGGGGCGCCGAAGGCGTCACGGGTCTCGGCGACCGCACGGTCGACGTCGCCACGTTTCGACATATCGGCACAGATCCCCACTGCGGATCCGCCTGAGCTGACGATCGCGGCGACCGCCTCGTCGATGTCAGGCTTGCTTCTCGCAACGATGGCAACGTTGCACCCCTCGGCTGCGAGCATCGTTGCAGCCTCACGCCCCATTCCCTTGCTGCCGCCGGTGAAGAGAGCCGTCTTTCCTGAGATACCGAAATCCATGTTCTGACTCCTCAAGCTCTAGCTGCCGGCGAACGGGGTACGACGAGGTGACGGGGCCATCGAATCTCGTCGATCCAGCTTGAGCCACGACGAGATGACTGCATCCTTAGAACTTGCCACGGATCGCGGTGTTGCGCAGCACCGGCGCACGTCGTTCGGCCTACGGAAGTAACCCTGGTCAGGTCGGTCACGCGTGCCGGGTGTCGCGGGATTGAGGATCATCGCGCTTGACATGGGCCCCGCTCGCCGGCGGCGCCGACGCGGCCAGTGCCGTCGGCAGCGCGTCGAGTAGCCGCCTCGCGATGTATCGGTAACCGGCGTCGTTCGGGTGGCCCGGTATGTTGCCGATATACCGGTGTTCGTTCGCCTCGGTGATCCAGTGCTCGGCGACAGGATTGATGAAGCTAGCGCGCCCGGCCGCTGCGGCTCGGGCGATGCTGTTGCACAGCCGAGACATCCGCCGGCTGACCGGAACCCGTGCTGGAACCGGCCCCAGCAAGACGATCCGCGCCTGGGCGAAACGCGCTCGGGCAAGTCGGATCGTCGCCAGCACGGCGTCGAATTCCCGACTCAGCGGATAGTGCAGGTCGTTGCGCCCGCCTTGGATCAGGACAGCCTGCGGTGACGGTGTCGCCGCATCGGTCCGGATCCGCTGGGCGAAGGTGCCCAATCCCTTCCGGCCGGGATTCTGAAAGCCAGTACCGGCGATGGCGTCGACCCGAAACGACGCATGCAGGTCCCGGCTCAGCAGCCGGGGGAGCGCATCGAGAGGACTCGTCGCTCCGAGCCCGATGCTGTACGAGGCACCGATGAACAGCAGGTGGCTTCCGGCCGGAAGCGGCCGGTCGGAAGCCACCGGTGCACGGGGGGCCGGTGTGGCGGACGACGCCTTCGCGAGCAGCGGCGACCGGCCTCGTGGAAGGGGTGTGACGACGAGCAGGGCCACGGCAGCGACGATGACTATGACCGCCGCGATGCTTTTCCGCAGCCTCATAGTTGTGACGTTAAGCGACGAGCGGGCGATCCGGCCGCATATCGCTCACGACAACAGCGTCGTGCGGTCAGCTGCCCAACACGTGGCGCACTTCGCGGGCGATCTGGAGGTCGTCGCGCGGGCGGCGGCGCGGATGGCAGGGGAGTGTAATCGCGGCTGCGCAGGCAGTGGGTCACCGACAGCAGCGTGTTCGTAGCAGGTGAACAGACCATGCCGACCGGTAAGCAGGTACCCCTCCAGCCAGCCCTGGCACAGGTGCTCGGACAGCACCTCCATCACCCGCCCGTCCGGGCCGAACAGCCGGAAGTTCTTCGGGTTCGCTGCGATCACGTCGCGTAGCAGGCCGCCGAGCACCCGGGTCGCCTCGCTGGACGTGGCGGCCGGCGACTTCGGCCCGGTCCAGCCCTTCGGCGTGACCAGCACGATCATCGGTAGATCTGCCCGACCGACAGGAAGTTCGCCGCCCGCCAGTACGCGTCCAGCAGCTCCATGGAGGGCCATGGCGTCGGTGGCGACGGAGTTCCGGCCGGTGGCCACGTCGCGATTGTCATCGACCATCGTCGGTTCCGCCGAACTCGGCGAGGACGCTGGTGACGGCGCGCCGTGGGGTTGCCGGGGTGGGTGCGGCCCGGCCCACCCGAAGCACGATGTGCATGCAACCTTGGAGCCCGAGCAACGAGCGGGTCTGGACCCACAGGCTCGGCCATTCGGTCAGCGACGAGACCGGACTGGCGACAGCGCCTGCGGCTGTGATCTCCAGCAGCACTCGGCCCAACGCCTGACCGGCAAGTAGCCTCTCCCGTCGGCTGTCGGCGTCGGTGCCCAGCACGAAGTAGCTCGCGGCGTCGGCTGTCCGGTCCTGGGCGGGTAGCTCACCTTCACCACGCACGTCGAAGTCGCGTAACGGCCGGTTTGGGATGATATCGCCCGGGCTCTGCGGGATAGACGCCGCGGGTATTCCGTCTCGCCGATCGGCGTCAACATCGCTCCAGTGGCGGAGCTCTGCCCGGTATCCGGGATCGGCTTGCTGGACAGCTTCCGCATGCTGCATCAGCACCGTCACGGCGACACGATCGTGCGGCGTGGTCACCGCCCACAACCAAGTGCCTTCCTGCGCGGCTGCAGCGGCCATCCTTCGTACCAGAGCGTCGTCCACACCGGCGACGAAGTCCCGCCTGTTCGTGTGCCGGTCTGCGATCACCGCGTCCAGACGCTGAGCGTCGACGTCTGGCGCCGCGGTCGGCGAGACGCCGACAGCGGCGAGTAGATCCGGCTGCGTCTGAGCGGGGAGAAGTTCGACCTGCGTGCTGAAACCTCTGGCCTGCAAGGCGATTCGTGCGAACAGCAGGGCGGCGCCGCAGCTGAGTAACAGGTCCCGGCCGTCCGGGTCCTGGCGTCGAAGCGCCCGGTCGTGGTCGACATACAGTTCGAGGCGACTGGGCTGCGCCACCCAACGCCAAGGTTGGGTGTTCCCGACTGAGGGGGCCAAGGTGGCCTGGGCGATCGCCTCCCGTAGCGCACGCTGTTCCGGTCCCGGGGCGTTGCTGTTCGTCGACATGGGCCCGCTCCTGTGCTCGGTTCCTACGTCCGTCTCCAGTGTCATGCGCCGGGGGCTGGACCAGGGGTCCACCACCGCTCGGCTATTTTCCACAATCTATTCGTATTTAAGGGCGGTGGCAGCAGACGTGACCAAGGTGACAGCGGGAGGGCACGAGGCCGGGGACGTACTGTGAGCTGCCCGGGACGCGGCGGTACGCCCGTGTTACCTTGAGTTGTTGCTTCGGCACTTCATCGCACCGTCGAGCGGTCGCGGCAATGCGATAACGCAGCTCCGCCAGGAGCGTCGCTGCGTCCCCGCGTAACCCGCGTGACAGAACCCGACGTTGTCCCAGGTGTGTGCCTCCTGAAGTTCCCACGTTCGCCGTCGCTGGCGCGTATCCGCGCCCGGATGGCTGCTCGCCTGCAGTTCGCAGACCGGCTCGACGCGAGTCACGGGTCGGTGCATGACGCCGAGGCGCCGCAGCGACCCCGACTGAGCGCGATCCTGCGCCACCTGACGATCAGCCTGGTGATGTCCATCGCCGTGCCGAGCCTGTTGTTCTACCTGTGCTTCCGGCTGGGCAGTGTCTGGGTGGCGCTGTGCGCGGCACTTGTCTGGTGCTACGGAACCATGGCCTGGCGGGTCGCGACCCGGCGTCCCCGCTCCGGCCTGCTGTGGTTCACCGTGATCGGCCTGACCGTCAAGACGGCACTGACCTTCGCCACGGGCAACACCTTCATCTATTTCGTGCAGCCCGCCGTCTCCGACGGCTTGATCTCCCTGGTTTTCCTGCTTTCGCTCGCGACGGCGAGGCCGGTCGTGGCGCGGCTGGCCGGCGACTTCTACCCGATGGATCACGAGGTAGCCAGCCGGCCGCGGGTACAGCAACTGTTCTGGCGACTGACGTTGTTCTGGGCGGTGCTGTGCCTGATCCGAGGGCTCAGTACCGTCGTGTTGCTGGAGTCGACCTCGCTGGTGACGTTCATCGCGGCCAAGAGCGCCATGTCCACCGGCATCGCCGTCATCGGAGCCGCCTGCACCGTCGTCGTCGCGGTCCGGCTGGCCCGGCGGGAAGGCCTGATCCATCACCGCGGTGTCGGGATGGCGTCACCTGCCGCCTGACGGCCTAGTGCGAACCGGTCCCCGTAAGCCTTGTGGCGGAACAAGGCTGCGGTTACCGTTCCACTGTGGGGCCTTCGCCCGAGCAGCCTGTGCTCGTGGACGCGTGCGCCCGGTTTGTCCAGGCGGCGCGAGACCAGGCTGTCGCGGATGCCGACCGCGTCATCGGTCTCGCCGGGTCCGACGCCGAGGCGGCCGTGAGCGTCAAGGTCTCTGCTGACCTGATCGATGCGCGCAACGCGCTGTACGAGCTGCTGATCGCCGAGGGCTGGGCGCCACCCAAGGACATCCTCGACCGGCTCTCACTCGACGAGGCGCTCGCGCGCGAGGACGTCGGTCTTCGACAAGGTTGATCCGGTTGACCCCAGCCGCCCCGCGAGGCAATGCGCCGCCTGGACCGGAGTCCCCGAGGCTCCCGGTCCAAGCGGCGCTGTGATGCGCCATCCCCTGGGATAGGACGGGCCCGAGCGACCCGACCGACCCAACGGCACGCTCACCGTAAACCCACGCGGCCTTCCGTATGGGTACCTCGGACGCGAGGGGCGGTACTACTCGACGTGCCTGACCGCGCCCTTGTCGGCCGACAGTGCCATCGAGGCATAGGCGCGCAGTGCAGCGGACACCGGCCGGTCGCGGTTGGCCGGCCTCCATCCGGCTCGGTCCCTCGCAGCACGCCGGGTGGCCAGGACGTCATCACCGACCAACAGTGAGATCGCCCGGTTCGGGATGTCGATCGAGATCGAGTCTCCGTCCTCGATCAGCCCGATGACGCCACCGGCAGCGGCCTCGGGGGAGATGTGCCCGATGGACAGGCCACTCGTTCCGCCCGAGAACCGGCCGTCAGTGATCAGCGCGCACGCCGGGCCGAGCCCAAGCCCCTTGAGGAAGCTGGTGGGATAGAGCATCTCCTGCATGCCGGGCCCACCGCGCGGGCCCTCGTACCGCACGACGACCACATCACCGGCAACGATCCGGCCGTTCAGGATCGCCTCGACAGCCTCTTCCTGGCTCTCGGTCACCTTGGCCGGCCCTTGGAAGGTCCACTGTTCCTCGGGCACGCCCGCGGTCTTGACCACGCAACCGTCGGCGGCCAGGTTCCCCCGCAGGACCGCGAGCCCGCCGTCTGTGCTGTAAGGCGTTGACACGGAACGGATGCAGCCAGCCACCGGGTCGAGATCGAGGGATTCCCAGGTCGCACTCGACGAGAACGCCTCGGTCGTGCGTACCCCGCCCGGGGCGGCGGAGAACAGGGCTTGGGCGTCCGGCCCGGCGTGCCCGCCCCGGACGTCCCAGCGTTCCAGCCATTCGACGAGGCCTGGCGCGTGCACCGCGTGCACGCTGCGGTCGAGCAGCCCGGCCCGGTCCAGTTCCCCCATGATCGCCGGGATGCCGCCGGCGCGATGTACGTCCTCCATGTGATAGTCCGAGCTCGGTGCCACCTTGCAGATGCACGGTGTGACGCGGCTGAGCGCGTCGATGTCGTCGAGGTCGAAGTCGACCTCGCCCTCACGGGCTGCCGCCAGCAGGTGCAGCACGGTATTGGTCGAGCCGCCCATGGCGATGTCCACTCGCATCGCGTTGCTGAAAGCAGCCTTGCTCGCCACCGATCGTGGCAGCACGCCCGCGTCGTCCTTCTCATACCAGCGCCGGCACAGGTCGACGATCAGCTCACCCGCATGCACGAACAGGTCACGCCGTACCGTGCTCGTCGCCAGTGTCGTGCCGTTTCCTGGTAGCGACAGGCCGAGCACTTCGGTCAGGCAGTTCATCGAGTTCGCGGTGAACATGCCCGAGCACGAGCCGCAGGTCGGGCAGGCCGACCGTTCGATCGACCCCAGCTGCTCTTCGGTCACCGAGGGGTCGGCGGATGCGGTCATGGCGGAGATGAGGTCGAGCCCTGGCCGGGCTACTCCGTCGGTGACCACCGCCTTGCCAGCTTCCATCGCGCCACCGCTGACGAAGACGGTGGGGATGTTCAGCCGCAGCGCCGCAAGCAGCATCCCCGGGGTGATCTTGTCGCAGTTACTGATGCAGACGAGTGCATCGGCCTGGTGTGCCTGCACCATGTACTCGACGGAGTCGGCGATCAGCTCGCGGCTGGGCAGGCTGTAGAGCATGCCGCCGTGGCCCATCGCGATGCCGTCGTCGACGGCGATGGTGTTGAACTCGCGGCCGACCCCCCCGGCGGTAGCCACCGCATCGGCTACGAGCCGGCCCATGTCCCGCAGGTGTACGTGGCCGGGTACGAATTGGGTGAAGCTGTTGGCGATCGCGACGATCGGCTTGCCGAAGTCTGAGTCGGTCATCCCGGTGGCACGCCAGAGCGCGCGGGCACCGGCCATATTCCGGCCGTGGGTGGTGGTTCGGGAGCGAAGCGTCGGCATGGTCGTCCTTTCTCCCTATGATCCTACGGCCCCAGCGTGCCGAGCCCTAGTCCAGCGGCGGCTGCCAGCAACCCGAGCCCCAGACTGCCGACGGCATGGAGCGTTGCGGCGCAGAGCTTGCCGTCCTCCAGCAACCGGACCGTTTCGAAGCTCCACGTCGACCAGGTCGTGAACGCCCCGCAGAGGCCGGTGCCGAAGGCCAGTTCAACGTGGTGGTCGAGGCCGTGGTGCGTGCTGAGCGCCGTCAGCAGGCCGAGTACGAACGAGCCGGACACGTTGACGACCAGCGTGCCCCAGGGGAGTCGGCGCGTAGTGCGTTCCTGTACCGCTCGGTCGGTGTAATAACGCGCGGGTGCGCCCACCGCCCCGAGCAGGGCCACCAGAAGCCAACTCATCGCGGGGTTCCCGCCGTCGCGGCCAGCGTCCGACCCAGCACCAGGCCGAGACCCGCTGCGAAGAAGCCGGACAGCACGCTGACGAGCAGGTAGACCACACCGACACCGAAGTTGTGCGCGAACAACAGGTCGGTCTCCACGACCGCCGTGCTGAACGTGGTGAAGCTCCCGATGAACCCGACGACCCAGAATGGGTGCTGATAGCGCGTAGGTCGCCACACCTCGACCAAGGAGATCACCAGCAGCGCCAGCGCGAACGAGCCGGCGGTGTTGATCAGGTAGGTCGACCAGGGGAAGCCCTGGTGCGCGGTGGGGATCGAGCGGCCGAGTGCGTACCGGGCGCAAGAGCCGAGCGCCCCGCCGGACCCGATGGCGACTGCGATTGCCGGTGGTGTCGCCGCCCGCGACGACTGACGGCTCTGTTGCGACACGTCCTACCTCCTGGCGACAAGGTAGGGACCGTTGGCCGTAAGACGGCGGTTGATGGCGGGCCCCACCGCCAGGATTGCGGGCAGAATACCCCAGCGACGTCGTCAGGCAGGCGTGAGCAGCTCGGGACCGTTGTTACGCACGTTGTTCACCTTGTCCGTCACGGCGAGCGCGCTGATGGCCCCGCTGACCGCCGGGGTCAGCAGCTGCAGCGGATCGGGCGTGGACGGATCCAGCCAGGCCTGCCAGCGGTCCGGCCGCAGTGTCATCGGAGTGCGGTCGTGGATGTGTCCCAGGTCGTCCGGGGCATCGGTGGTGATCACGGTGCAGGTCCACCACGGCACCCCCTCCGCGTCGCGCCAGATCTCCCACAGGCCAGCCATGACGAATGCGGTGCCGTCCGTGCGGGCCAGATAATACGGCTGCTTGCGGCCGTCGATTGGTTGCCACTCGTAGTAGCCGTCCGCCGGGATCAGGCAGCGCCGGCGTTTGAACGCGGCGCGGAAGGCAGGTTTGCCGGTCACCGTCTCGAACCGGGCATTGATCATTCTCGATCCGATCCGCAGGTCCTTCGCCCACGACGGCACCAGACCCCAGCGCACCGCGTGCAGCTCGCGACGGCCCTCCAACATCACCGCCACCGGGACGGTCTTGGTGGGTGCGACGTTGAAGTCCGGCTTGTCGATCTTTCCCTCGGTTCGGTCGTCGGCGTCCAGCAGCTTCGCCAAGGACTTTGACGACTTCGTCTGCGCGTAGCGGCCACACATGCTCACGCATGGTGCCACTTCGGAGGAGGAACCTCGGCTAGAGGTGGTGCAGGACGAGGGCGGTGACGTCGTCGTCCTGGGTGCCTTGCGCCAGGCCTTCCGCCACGATCCGCGCGAGCAACGACCGAGCGTCCCGGAACGTGCCGTGCGTCGCGGCGGACAGGACCCGCGCGATACCCACGTCGATGTCCTCGTGACGCCGTTCGACCAGGCCATCGGTGACGGCGACCAGGGCAGAGCCGGTGGGTACCGCTAGCTTCGTCACGGCGGGGTCGTCCCGGCCGACCCCGAACGGCAACCCGACCGGTCCGACGACGACACTGCCGCCGTCCGGCCGGATCAGCAGCGGCGGCAAGTGGCCGGCATTCGCCATCAACACCGTCTCGCTGGCCGGCTCGACCAGGAAGTACAGCGCCGTCACCAGCTGGACGGCGTCCAGGGCGTCGAAATACGCCGCGACCCTGCGGAAGACCGCCTCCGGCTCCGGATCGTCGATCACGTATGCGCGGATGACCGAGCGCACCTGCGCCATCGCGGCCGCGGCTTGAGTGCCGCGGCCCATCACGTCCCCCACGATCGCGGCGTAGCAGCCGCCGGGGGCAGGCAGCACGTCGTAGAAGTCCCCGCCGAGCTGGTGCCCACCGGCCGGGCGGTAGTACGCCGCGGTGTCCCAGCCGGCGATCTCGGGCGCGCGCTTCGGCAGGAACTCGCGTTGCAGGTCCAGCGCCATCCGCCGCTCGGCCTGGTATGCCTCGGTCCGCTGCAGCGTCTGTGCGGTGTGGGCGGCGAGGTCCAGCACGAACTGGCGCTCTTCGTCATCGAAGAGCTTGTCGGCGTCGAAGCTGAAGCGCAGTGCGCCGATGGTCCGGGCACCGACAACCAGCGGGACAGCGCAGATCGCTACCGCTGTGGACTCGAATTCGATGAGTGCCGGGAATGCGACTTCGCCTTCTTCCCGTGACTCCAGCCAGATCGGTCGCCCAGTCCGCAGCGCCGTCGCGGCCGGCAGTTGCGCGTCCAGGCGTTCCTCGCGCAGCAGCCCGACAAGCTGCTCGCTGTACCCGATCGTGCCCGGTACACCGAGATGTTCGCCATCTGAAGCGGGGATGAGAAGGCTTCCGCCGGACGCGCGCAGCACGGCTACGCCTTCCGATACCACGACCTGCGCGACGTCTTCAGGTGTGCGGGCCCGGGCCAGCGCCGCGGAGACACGCTGCAGGCGCGCCGTGCGCTCACTCGCCCGCTGAGCGACGGACAGCGTGCGGATCTCCCGCAGCACCCGGTCCTCGAACCGCTCGACGGCTGTCGGCGCCTGGCCGCGGGCGACCTGACGCAACTGGGCGACGACCGCTTCGACGTACCAATGGCGGAACAGCCGGTGGTCGGCCGGGGTCTCCAGCGTCAGTAGCCGCCCGGCTCGCGCGTAGTTGTCAGCGGCGTCGAGCGCGGCAAGATAGGCCTCACCCGCGTCGGCAGCGGTGAGTGGGAGGTGCAGGACGAGCTGGGTGCGCGGTTCGTGCCGCTCTGCCGCGCGCATCGCCTGCCGCTTGATGGCGATGCGGGCTTCGCCGAAACCGTGTACCACCGTCTCGATCACGTGTGCCAGCTGCTCCGGCAGGGCTGCCGCCTCGCCGCCGTTGCTCGCAGTCGCGAGGGTGAACTCCCGGACCAGGTTGTCGATGTGTGCCTTGGCGCCGAGCAGCAGGTCGGTGGGGACGTCACCGAGTACGACCGGGTAGCGCTGCTGCGCATCCGGCGGTTCGTCGGTCCAGGTCGCGAGGCCCTCGCCCGGTTGCTCGTACGGCGCCCACTGCACGGAATCGGATGTCGACAGCTCGGCCCACACCGTCTTGCCGCCGGAGGTGCGCTGCACACCCCAGCGCTGGGTCAGCGATTCGATCAGAGTGAAGCCCCGGCCGGTCATGTTGCTCGTGCTGTTGGCGATCCCGCGGACCGGGACCCGCGGGCTGGCATCGCGGACTTCGATGCGCACCTTCGACGCGTCGACGAGGACGTGCACCGATACCGGTGGAAGACCGTGCTGGTCGGCATTCGCGAGCAACTCGCCGGCCACCACCGTGGCGTCGTCAGCGACCGGCTGGGAGCACCGCTCGAGGACGTGGGTACGCACGAAGCGGCGCGCTCGGCGCACAGAGTCGGCTTCCCCGTCGAGGAGGTAGCTGCGGGAATCGTCCGTCGGGATCGACCTGCCGTTTTCGATCTCAGGGGCTCGACGCCGTTGCGCGCGCCGATTGCCGTCACCCCCAGTCTGGCACTGCGGCGTCGGTGCGCAGGTGCAGTGTCCCGCGTGGGTCCGACGTCGCACCGGAAATCCCACCGGTTAGCATGAGAATGCTGTTTTCGTGTTACCCGGACGAGCGATGGGCGTGGCGGATGACTCAGTTGGCACTGCACCCGCGGCGCGGCATCCATGCTCCGATCGCGGACCGGGCGAAACGCGCGCCCGGCTCGGTGCGCCGGACCAGCACGATCGACTCCACCTGGTCGCAGCTAGTTCCCGGTCGCGTCGACGTGGATGCGCGTGCTCGTGACCTGCGCACCGGGCCGGACGGATCGGGGCAGGTGCTGGGCGAGTTCCGGATGCGCGCGGTCGTGGACTACGTCGATCGCGCCCGGCTGTTGGAGATCGACTCGGATCCGGCGGTACCGGCGCTGCAGTCGCTACTCGGCCTGTCAGCGCGCAGCGGGTTTCGCGCGGAGGCGGTGCAGCGGCTACCGGATGAGGCAGCCGCGAAGTCGCTGCTGAACCTGCTGCTCGACGACCTGCCCGGTGCGATGTTGGTGAGCGGGTATGCCGGCGGGCGGTTGGCGGACGACCGTGGCATGAGCCCGCAGCAGCGCGCGGCTGACGCGCGCCGCGTGAACGAGGCGTTGAGTTCCCAGGCAGACCTGTGCTCCGGCTGGCGCAGCGGTGGCACGATCATGATCGATATCGATCGGGGGGACGCCCCACCGATGGTGACCGGACCACCGGCTTCCGGCTTCCGGCTCGATGACGACCCGGTCGGCTGGCACCAGACCGAACCGCTTGCCGCACATTCGATGCGACGGCTGCGCCGGCTGGACCTGATTCCCGGCGAACCGCAGCCGGTCGACGTCTACTTCCGCGACAGCCACATGTCGGCAGACGGCGAGGAGACCTCGATCCACGAGTACAGCGTGACGGGCGCGGTGCGTGAGGGCCTCGTGGTCGCGCTGGAAGCGGTACCTCGGGCGCTGCCTTGGGTGGAATGCCCGCACGCAGCAGCGAGCGCGACCTGGGTGGTCGGCAACTCCGTGACGGGGCTACGTCCCCGGGTGCGCGCCGAGTTCACCGGCATCGACACCTGCACCCACCTCAACGACGTGCTCCGGTCACTGGAAGACATCGAAGTGCTGGGGCCGATGCTCGGGCCAGCGCCGGACCGGCCCTAGGACGGGCTGCTCAGGCGACGTCCACCGTCCGCGGGACGCGCTCGACGATCGGCGGCGCGCCGCGGTCCTGGGCGCCGAGGATCTCGACCCGGTCGGACTCCGTAAGTCCGCCCCAGACGCCGTACGGTTCGCGCGCCGCCAGCGCATACGCCCGACAGGTGAGGAGAACCGGGCAGTCGGCGCAGATGGCTTGGGCGGCGCGTTCCCGGCGTCCGCGGGAAGGCTCGCGTTCCCCGTAGGGATGGAAGAACAGATCGCCATCGGTATCGCGACATAGTCCCTGCAACTGCCAGTCCCAATGCTCGCTGACAGCCGCCGGGCGCGCGGTGTGCACCTCTCGTTGGCTGCTGTTCGCCATGACTCCCACGACTCCCGCCTTGTCCTGGACCCACATCCGACCGAACCGACTGACCGCTACCTTGTGAATGTGAAAACTTTCACGAGATGCGCTGGACAGCACTATACCTCTTCCGCACATGGGTGGCGACAGGCCGATCCGTGGTTATCGTCGGGCCATGCCGTCGTCTTCTGCCGTCTACACCTCACTGCGCGTCACTCCGGTCGCCGGGGCGGACGGCGTGGTGGATGTGACCCTGCTCGGACCCGGATTCGGCAATGCCATGGGACCGGATTTCTGGCGTGAGCTGCCAGAAGTGTTCGCCGCGCTGGACACGGACGACCAGGTACGGGCGGTGGTGGTGCACGGTTCCGGAGAGCACTTCAGCGTCGGTCTCGACCTGGGCGCGATGATGGGCGAGCTGGGCCTTGGTGCGGACCCACTGGCCGGCGGACGGGTGCGGTTCCTCGACACCATCACCCGGATGCAGGCCGCGATCAGCGCCGTGGAGGACTGCCGCAAGCCGGTGCTGGCGTCGGTGTCCGGTTGGTGTATCGGAGGTGGCGTCGACCTGATCGCGGCCTGCGACATCCGGGTCGCGAGCGCGGACGCGAAGTTCAGTGTCCGCGAGGCCCGGCTCGCGATCGTCGCGGACGTGGGCAGCTTGCAGCGGCTCCCGAAGGTGATCGGCGAGGGCATGACGCGGCGCCTCGCGCTGACCGCCGAGGACATCACCGCCACGCGGGCCGAGCAGATCGGTCTCGTCTCGCAGATCTACGACACGCCCGACGCGGCACTGACCGGCGCCCGAGCGCTCGCGGCGCAGATTGCGGGGCTATCGCCGCTCGCGACACAGGGCACCAAGCAGGTGCTCAACGCGACTCGTGACCTCCCGGTCGCCGACGGGTTGCGGCACGTCGCGGTCTGGAACGCGGCATTCCTGCACAGCCATGACCTGGACGAAGCGATCGCAGCTTTCCAGGAACGTCGCGACGCGCGCTTCGAAGGTCGCTGACAGCCGCTACCGAACGGGCAGCAAGGCGTGCGCGGCGGGAGCTATCGGGTCGCTGTCCGCGCCGTCCCCCGCGTCGTCGGCGGGCGAGGCAGCGGCCGTCGGTGACGGTGGCGCTGGCGCCTCGTCGCTCTCGCCCCCGGGTGCCGTAGCGGTGGGCGCCGGGGTCACCACCGGATCCGGCTCCGTGGTGGGGGTGCTGGTCGGCGGGGTCGGGGTGGCCACCGGAGCTACCGTCGGCGCGGCCGAGGGAGCAGGTGGTACCTGGCCGGTTGCCGGTGCGGCGAGTTCCAGCTGGGTGAGCATCACCGACGTTTCCGCCAGGGCCTGTGCTACGTGTGGGTCGCCGGGCGCTGCGTGCTGCAGCAACAACGTGCGTTCGCCGGTGAGAAAGCGTTTGGCTGTCTGGGCCGTGTCCGGGTTTGCGGCGGCTTGCGCGATGAGCGGGCGCACACTGGCCTGGAGCGCGTTGGCGGCTTCGACCAAGTGTTCCGGTGAGTTCTGTCGGGCGACCTCGGTGAGCGTCACGTAGCGCTGCGCGGCTGTGGATACGAGCACCTGGGTAGTCACCGGGGCGGCCGTGTTGCCGTGCAGCAAGCCGGCGACCAGACCGGTCGTGGTGGCTACGACCACGAAACTCCCGGCCACCACGTGACGTAGCCGCGGCCGATACCGGAGTGGATGCCCAAGCTGGTCCGGCTCCAGTTCGAGCAGTACGGCTGCGTGGTCAGGACGACCCTCGCCGGCCGCTTCGTCGGGCGGCAGATCCTGCTGTCGCGACCACGACGCGGCCATCGGTCGGCTCCGCTCCGTCCGGGATGGGTCATCGCTCGCTGCGAGCGTTCGGAAGGCTCCTATCATCGGGGTGCTGCTGCCTGCGGGCAAGTCGTCCGGTGCTCTCCGGGATCGAATCCGGGGCGGTCGGCGAGCCGCACCCGCGGTGCGGAAGGATGCCAGGCGTGACTGATACCACTGTGGAACGTTCTGACCCTGCCGAGGTGGCCGCCACCCTCACCGTCGGCGTGCTCGGCGGCACCGGCCCGCAGGGGCTGGGTCTGGCCCGCCGGCTGGCGATGGCCGGCAATCCCGTCGTGCTCGGTTCGCGTGCCGCCGAGCGCGCGCAAGACGCCGCCGCACCGCTGGCCGCGGCCGGGCTGCCGGTCACCGGGGCCGACAATGCCGATGCCGCCGGGGCCGACCTGGTCATCGTCGCGGTGCCGTACGAGGGACACGAGTCCTTGCTGGCCGGCCTACGGTCGCAGCTCGCCGGGAAGGTAGTAGTCGACTGTGTGAACCCGCTCGGCTTCGACAAGCAGGGGGCATACGCGCTGCCGGTGTCAGCGGGGAGCGCCGCGCAGGAGGCGGCGGCGACGCTGCCGGACAGCACGGTGGTCGCCGCGTACCACCACCTGTCCGCGCCGTTGCTGGCGGACCCGGAACTCCAGCGGGTCGAGACGGACGTGCTGGTGCTCGGCGACGACCGCGCCGCCACCGACTTGGTGCAAGCGCTGACCGACCGGATGGCCGGCATGCGCGGGATCTACGCCGGCCGGCTGCGCAACGCTCATCAGGTCGAGGCGCTGACCGCCAACTTGATCAGCGTCAACCGGCGCTACAAGGCACACGCCGGGCTGCGGGTCACCGACGTCTGAGATGTCAGCCGACCAGCTGGCTCCGGTCGACGATCTCGGCTGCCCTGTGCTGCTGGACCGGGTGCCGGGACGGGTGGTCTCGCTCGTCCCCTCGCTGACCGAGTCGGTCGCGGTGACCGCGCCGGGCCTGCTGGTCGGTGCCACGAACTGGTGTAGCCACCCGGCCGAGCTGCAGGTCGCCCGGATCGGTGGAACCAAGAACCCTGACGTCGACGCCGTCGCCGCGCTGCGGCCCGACCTGGTGCTGGCGAACGCCGAGGAGAATCGCGAGCCGGACCTGGATGCACTGCGGCAGCGCGGAATCGCGGTCTGGGTGACGGCGCCCGAGACGGTGCCGGAAGCACTGACCAGTCTGCGCCGCATGCTCGCAGCCTGCGGCTGTGCGGAGCCGCGGTGGCTGACCGCCGCGCGGGACGCGTGGGCCACGCCGCACCGCGGGGCACGGCGTACCGCGGTGGTGCCCATCTGGCGACGTCCGTGGATGGCGCTCGGCCGGGACACGTTCGCGGGTGACATGTTGGCCCGGTTGGGCGTGGACCACGTGCTGCGCGACGCGGCGGAGCGGTATCCGCGTTTCGACCCTGCCGAGCTCGCCCCGGTCGACCTGGTGGTGCTGCCGGACGAGCCATACGCCTTCGGCCCGCAGGACGGTCCGGAGGCGTTCGCGGGCACGCCGGCCGCCTGTGTGTCCGGCCGGCATCTGACCTGGTACGGCCCGAGCCTGACCGAAGCCCGCGAGCTGTTGACCGCGCAGCTGGCCCACCTGGCCTGAGCCTCGCCCCGGGCTGCTGCACATCCGGGGCGAGGCGCGCTCCCTGGGTCGGGCCGGACCGCCTCAGCTGTAGCTGTGTTCCGGACCGGGGAAGCTGCCCGCCTGTACGTCCTGCGCGTACGCCCGCGCCGCGTCGAGCAGGGTGCCACGCAGGTCGGCGTACGACTTGACGAGTTTGGGCATCGGTCGTGGCGACAGCCCGGCCATGTCCATCCAGACCAGGATCTGGCCGTCG
>Ga0164242_10002868_pt1 | contig 19851 bp, 12 predicted proteins | sample OricomgcompostMG_FD_108783 | JGI IMG/M metagenome (GOLD analysis project Ga0164242, IMG submission 108783) | Miracle-Growth compost microbial communities from Emeryville, California, USA - Original compost - Miracle growth compost (MG) ... | reverse complement strand
GAAAGAAGCAAGAGCAGAAACCGAAAGCACTAAGAAGGCTGTAAAAGCGCTTCAGAGCAAAGTTGAAAAAACAACTTTGGGTGACTTAGGTGCACTTGCTGATATCAAAGCCAAATTAAAATCCGAAGAAAACGAAGCAAAGGATCAGGCTTAATTTAGTCTGAAACTTAGAAAGTTTCAAATGGTTTTATACGATGAGCCCTCCGAAGTCCGGAGGGCTCTTTTTATTTACAAATGCAAAGTCAATGTACAAATAAATACAAAGGGAACATCAGAACAATTTAGTCATAAAATTTGTAATCTACCTCATTTTTCATAGAGCCATAGGCTGTTGTTTGATCCGTTCAATAACGGAACGATCATTGAACAAAAGCTCAGGAAGATACCTTTTCTTATTAAATTCACTTATAAACTCCCTTTCTGAATCAGTGGGCACCATAATCTTTAATAAAAACTCCTTTGCAATGGTCTTTGCATTTTCAAAATCGAATTTTTCACTTTTTCTCAGAACAGGAATCAGGCTTGCACGTATCTGTGGGAATTTCAGATTATCAACAGATTCAAAATTATTAAAATCTCTAATTGCCGTTCTTTCTATTAAAGCCTTAATCTTACTCCCAAATAGCTCCAAAGGCGCTAAAACTTTAATTTCATCAATTATTGGTAAAATTGAAATATTGGGTTTTACCTTTATAACGGGAAATAAATGGGCTCTCATTGAGTAATTTATTTCTACCTTAAGATTATCACGATTACCTGCAGCATTTTTGTAGCTGAATGACCAAGAATCAAGTGAATGAGGATTCTTGGATCCAGGACTCAATTTAAACCCAGATTGCGCCATGTAGCCCAAAATCTCGCGGCCTAATAATTCTCTTGAAGCCAACATTTCCTCTCTGGACATATTTTTATAAAAATCTAAATCAATATCCACAGAAAGCCTAGGTAAATCAAAAATCGTCAAATTAATTGCAGTCCCCCCCCCTTTAAGGACTAGACTTTCAGCTAATAAAGCATTACTGTTTATGTAAGACAAACTTCCGCCAATCTTAAACCTTTCTCTAAATTATCTCTAATAAAACCAGATTTTTTCGCAATCTCATCCAATTCGGATTTACTAAATAAATTCATCAGGTCCTTGTTCTAAATATGATAAAATATTATTTGGTGCATATAATATCCACTCCTTGTGGAAGGTATTTCCTTCTTTAGAATTTGTCAAAAAATTAATCGATTCATTTCGTCGTTTTTTACAAATGGAAAAAAAAATATCTGTCAATTTATAGGCTCGCTGAAAATAACTCAATATAAAACCAGCCTTTTTATATAAAAGGTCCTTATTATAGGTTTTTAAGTATGAAAGTAACATATCTTCTCTTACAATTTTGATCATTGTTAATGCATGAACTAGCTCTTCAAGTCCTCCTGCACGATCTATCCTGTCAATGCAGTCAATAATAGTACGTTCCAGGTTACTTACCTTTATTTTTGAATTTAAAGGAGGTACAATCACTCCGTCCAAAAATAAAGACCTGCAAAGCTGATAATAAACATTTTCAAATTCAAAATTTCTAAACCGAATATCGCTCGAAACATAAACATCGAAAAATTGTTGATGAGCAATTCCATGAAATTCCAAGGCTGAATGATAGGCCACATAAGAAACAGGTGAAATACTGCTTGCAATTTCAAAGTAATTCGCTGTTGACACCCCACTAGCCATTTCTGCAGCGGTATATAAATCACGGCGAATTTTCAGTATATACCCCTTTTTAATATACCTACGCAACAATTCAATTGCATTACGAGAAGTTCCAATAATGTTAATCGCATCACTTAAAGTGAACACTTTTAGAGCATTGAATTGTTGCAAATAACTAGCCATTTTTAAAATATTGCACAAAAGTACATAAAAATATGTACTTTTGTGCAATATTTTAAAATAAATGAGTTTGATATTTTCACTTCCGCCTTGCAACAGTCAGTTTTTAGGTGAACTGGGAATATAAAGGTATTTGATATATTAAATGTTAAATGTTATTTGGGTTACCTTGGTTTAGTTCCATAACAAAAAATCCGGCCATATTATCCTTATAATTTCTATTGGAGGCGTTATTGACACCCTGCCCAGGTTTGAATTGGAATCTATTTTGTTACAAAATTTGCCATAGGTGGCTTAACCCAGGCTTTATCGGCAGAAGTAAAAGAATTTGACGTAAAGGCTATCATTTTTTATTGAGTTTTAGCATCCAATATCCTTGCGAAAACTAATCAAAATTACAACCTCAATCATACGCTGCTATTTCAAACGATGGCAAACCATAAATTGTTGTAAAGGCATATCGTGTATCAAGGTAGTAGCAAATAGTACAATGCTGTCCGCTCAAACGTATTTAATTCTTGGTACCAGCAAAAGCCTGCTCTAGCTGCAGATCAACAAGGAACTCAATAATGAAGAAGGTAAACCCATGGACAGTGCTGTAGTAGCAGAAAAGGATATACGCCAGCTCTTGGAATTCAAGATGGAACTGCTCCCCTATTTATATAGTGCTTTTGCAGATTATCACTTTAAAGGCATACCACCTTTCATGGCTTTCCTCGTGGGGGATCCCTAAGAAAAAAATACCTTCGCTCTGTCAAATCAATATATAATTGGAAGCAGTATTTTGGCGGCCACTTTAACGGAAAAACAGATCAAGAGAACTGTTTATCTCCCCAAGGGCAAATGGTATGATTATAACACCAATAAAAAATATGATGGTGGCCAAAAATATACGAAGGCGCCGTCACATCCCGTGTTACCTCTATTTATCAAAAGTAGCACTATATATAACCGCTGGCAAAACCTGTAAAGTATACCACGTCTGCTACCAAGTTTGAGTTAACTTGTTATGTTTATAGCTCAGATTCACCTAGGTGGTATCAGCAACGCCATTTGAAGACGACGGGCTTGGTGTTGATTATGCAAAAGGAAATTATAATACAGAACTTGCAGTGGAATAATGATAAGAGTAAAGTTACCCAAAAGGGCACTTTTAAAGGGACTAGATATGTGGTGAAAGACTGGAAGGTTATAGACTAATCGAATATAAGTTATTCTCAGCGGTACAAGGGAACCTATTGACAAATATTTAAAGCACGATTTTCCTCCTTTTGAATCGGGAACTCCCCTTTTGTTGATCATAATGACTTTAAGTACCGTTTACTACCCTAAAATACCCATTTAATTGATTTCGAAAAAAGTGATCAATCATGTATTGCCTATCCATATTGACTCGTTGAACGGCAACAATCATAAATGCATCTACTGATGGAAAATCATGCAATTTATTATCGAATAGTCAGTCTTATGCCGTTTAGTTTTTTGTCATTTCTTTTAACCCAGGAGAATTAAACTTTGCTATCAACAATCCTGTCTTTTGACGAAATGCATTTGCCTATAAAACATTATTATTACAGCTTTACATTGATTTTTTATGCATTCAAAATTATTTTTTTAAGCTAATTAAAGCGAGTGATAATGCTGAAATATCTCCTATATTTTCTGACAATCCAGCAGGTATAATTCGACAAGCATTTGTGGAAGACCTGATAGCTTCCTGGCGAATCATATCCATCATCACCGGTTCTAATAGAGATTTCGCTCTACCGTAAATGCTACCCAATATGATAAGCTCAGGGTTTAAAATGTCAATAAGCAATGATAAGGCCTTTCCCAAATAGAGGGCACAGGTCTCATAAACATTTATGGCTAATTTGTCACCTTTGAACGCTGCTTCAGCAACAGATTTTGCGGTGATATGACCTAACTCATTTAAATTTTTACAAAATGCGACCGTCTCTCCCATCTGTAGCTTCTCCCGTGCCTTCATCTGAGCTATCTGAGCAATTCCTCCGCCGCTACAATAGCCTTCAAAAGATCCCGCTTTTCCAAAACCTACTGGGCCATTTTCAGTCAACCGAATGTGACCGACTTCTCCTGCCAAGTCGGAAGTGCCAGAGTATAGCCGTCCATCCAGAATCAGACCTGCCCCCATGCCAGTCCCGAACGTTAGGAAAATGAGATTATTGTATCCTTTGCCTGCTCCGTATTTCCATTCTGCTATGGCACCAGCATTAGCATCATTTTGTAATAGTGCTTTTTTGCCAAATCGTTTCTCGGTCATTTCTACAAGCGGAATATTATCCCAGCCGGGAAGGTTAGGCGGAGAAAGAACGACACCGTCTTTGCTGCTCAATGGCCCACCACAACTTATCCCTATCCCTTTAATTTGATCTTTCCCAAGTGCGTTATCCTCCAATAGTTTTTCGGCTGTGAAATACAATAAATCTATCATTTGATACGATCGCAGATCTGTGGGTATTATAACTTTATCAATAATTTCTATTTGCTCATTGGGCATAGCTTTGCCAATGATGACAGCGCATTTAGTGCCGCCAATATCGAATCCTAGAAGCATAGGTCTTATTTTTCTAAAAGAGGTCTGATTAAAATGGATTTAAAAGCTACCTTGCCGTGTTTGGCATATAAGTACAGGTATTTTCCCTGTTGTTCGTAGGTCCGGTTTACAATAGTTCTTTTGTTATCTATGCAAACATCAATGATCCCGTTTCTTATAACAATGTCGAGTTTTACCGGTCCTTCCAGACCATCGACCGCTTCAATGTTTGTGTTTGCCAGAGACACGCGGTGGTTCTGCGCAGACAGATTCAAACGGTACCCATTTTGGGCATTTTTGTCCGCATGTAAATACAAACCGTACTGCGCATTGTTGCCTATCGGTTCCACTTCCATTGTAATACGGCAGTTCAAAGGGATATCTGTGAGATGAGCAGCACCAGTTCCATTGGGAGCCTCAATAATTACTCCATTTTTACCACTATGTTTTGCATATAAATCTGTTATGAGCTCCCGGTTTAAAGGCGCTGAGGTTTTCGGAATCATTTCTTCCGGGAATTCAGTGGCCAATGTACCGTCGGATAATTGTTTGAGTTCTCTGAATACAGCACTTCCACCAAAAATTTCTCCAGCATCATCCTTATTGTCTCTTCTATCAGGTATCCAGCCGACCGCAATACGTCTATCATCTTTAAAGGCTGCTGTTTTTACCACATTTGACCAATCCTCATTCAACGTCTGGCTTTTGGGTTCCTGCCAGGGGCCATAAGGATTTCTTGATTTGACATAATAAGTATTACTGTTGTCACTATACATAAGATAATACCAGCCTTTCCAGAAAAAATAGTCTGGACATTCCGGTACGGATGGTTGTCCTGTAAGGATAGGTTCATGAACCGTCCAGGCTTTCAAGTCTTTTGAACTTAAATGAACCAAACAGCCTGCCGCATGATTTAAAGCTGGGTCATTTTGTTCACTCGCCACAAATAAATGAAAAACCCCCTTTTTGTCCACAAACACTTTAGGATCCCTGAAGTTACGTTGGCTATATCCAGGCGCTGAGGTGTAAAATGGATTGGGCTGCTGTTTGTCAAAATGGAGTCCATCACTACTAACGGCGTAACTCAATTGTTCATTGATATTTCCATTATTTAGCAGCCGTGTCGCATAAAAGGCATAATACTTATTGTCATAATACGCAACGGATCCCGTACAGATCGATTTTTCCCAGTTTTGATCAATGCCAATCGCGATGGGGTGATGTGTCCATGATTTTAGGTCTCTTGAGGTACTGACAACCCACTGGTGCCCTCCGAGTCCCTGTAGATTTTCTCCATGAAGAGAATCTACGAGCCAGAAAAGGGAGAATAGCCCATTGTGATAAAACGGCATACAGTCACCCACATTCAGGTTGCCAGTTGGTCTAAAATACTGCATGTCTTGCGTGGGCTGAACACTGGGGTCAAAGCGGACTCCTATCTGGGCATTCACTTTCTTCCCGAAGCAGCTGATCGTTAAAAAGAAGGCAATTATATATTTTTTCATGGTCAGGAATTTGTTGAGAAGTGTTATGAAAAAAATGGTACATCCAAATATAAATATTAAAGAATCAGGAATATGGATGTGCTTATATTTATTTAACCTATTTTGTGAATTTGCGTACTTTTTCTAAAAACCAGGATTCTGTTGGTAGAGGCCTTTGCTGAAGTTTATCTGGTTTAATGGAATTGGTAGATATTCGTCCCTTCCTTTTGTAAAATGCGCACTTTTTAGATACGATCGTTTTTCTTTTTCTATAGAAAGGTATTTGTTAATATAACTATCTGCAATACCCCACCTGACTAAATCAAAAAAACGATATCCTTCCATAGCAAACTCAAGTCTTCTTTCTTCACGTAGTGCCTGCCGGGCATAGGTGTTTGTCCAGTCGCAATTTACGCCTGGTTTATAGAGACTGATGTTATATTTTGTAGGATAGGCGCCGTTTATTTTCTTTAACATTCCCGTACTATTGGCTGCCCTTTGTCTGATTTGGTTAATCAAAGGAAGTGCCTCCATTTCTCTACCCAGTTCAATAAGTGCCTCAGCTTTAAAAAGCAAGATGTCGGCATAGCGAATGATTTCCCAGTTTTTTGAACTCGACATAAATGGTGGAATTCTTTGAAATGATGGATCTCCGACTGGTACCATATCTTTCAGGCTGGCAAATGCGGCATAAGTAGCTGGTGCTCTAGCCCAGGAACGATCGAAAATATGGGCCGCATCATATTTGAATGGATGCCCTGGAATAGCTACGGTATGTTCGATGCGAGTATCAAAATCATATTTTAGAAAATCATCACCCTGAATGGCATCCGTGTTATTATAATCGGAGAAGACAGGCAGGCCATCTTTGTCTGTTTTAAAAGAATTGACGAGATCTTGGCTAGGGACATGAAATCCACAACAGCCAAATTCGGAATTCAAAGTATAGGAAAGAGCGTGCCCCATATCAATTCGGCCATATTTTGTACCATCATTTTGGGAATATTGGATAGCAAATATGGACTCAGGGCCATTTTCATAGGCCGTCAGGAAATTCTTTCCAAAATCATCACTTAATGCATACTTTCCTGAATTGATAACACTATCGCAGGTAGAGACCACTTGTTTTAAGAGGCCAGCATCTATTCCAGTTACTCGGTGCTGATCATCTTGTTTGTATGCCTGATAGAGAAGGACCTTGGACAGATACGCTAAGGCCGTATACTTCGTTGGCCTTCCGATATCTGTTTGACTATCGGGTAGATTAGCCGCTGCAAAGCGAAATTCATCCGCTATTTTGACCCATAATTCATCATTGGTTAATGCAACATTAGAGATGGTTATGTAATCTTCTTTGGGCACGGTTTCATCAATATAAGGTACTCGGTTATACAGTATCTTGAGCATAAAGTAGAAGTTTCCCCGTAAAAACCTAAGCTCAGCTTGCTTTTCAATCTTGTTTGGAAAATCGGCTATGTCGATATTGTCTACTCTAAGTAAAGCATCATTTGCGCGAGCAACGCCATTATATAGCTGAGCAAACATCTGGTCTGTATAAGTATTGTCTGGTCGATTTGTTACGAATTGCTCGTAGTCATTCCAACCACTATTGTCGCCAAGTCCATCTCCTCCTTTGTAGGCGTCACCACTCCTGAGGCTTCCCCAAGGCCAGAGACTATTGGGGGTTACAATGCTTTCATTCCCAAGTGAGGAATAGGCAGAGATAATCATTTTATCGATATTTCCCGGTGTATTCAAATCATCACTGGATACGACACCTTGGGGTCTATTATCTAGAGCCTTCTGACAGGAAAGGCTGAGAAAGAGAGCTATGCTAAGCGCACTCGTCACTATTATCCTTTTCATATTATTTGTTTTTATAATTAGAATGAAAGATCGATTCCTATTGTTGTTATCATGGGTAGTGGATAGCCATTACCTGGGTTTTCCGGATCTGTTGCTGTATAGTTTTTACTTTTGATGGTCAGCAAGTTGACAGCTTGCAGAAAAATTCTTGCACTCTGTATTTTCAGGGGTTTCAATAGATCCTTGAGATTATAGTCAATCTGCAGATTTCTTAACTTCAAGTAAGAGCCATTTTCGAGAAAGTACGTAGACGTTCTTCCTTCATCGTTGGTATTCGCTAAAGTTAATGCGGGTATACTTGACGTTGGGTTCTGCGGTGTCCAACTATCCAACACTCTTGGCCCCCAGTTAGAGCCTGGCCATAAAGAACTAAAATCCGTAAATGTCTTATAAGAATTGTACACCTGTATACCCTGTACCCCTTGAAAAAAAGCACTCAAATCGAAATTTTTCCATTGGACAGAAAGGTTGAAGCCATATAGGAAATCAGGATTTCCATCGGCAATATAAGTGCGGTCGTCATCATTGATGACACCATCACTATTAAGGTCTTTATAACGAATCCTCCCCAGGCCTTTACCTGGCTGATCTGGAGAGCTAGAAACCTCGTCTGCGGTTGTAAATAATCTATCTGCAACATAACCAAAAATAGAATTGATAGAGTGACCAACGATTGTTTGCGTGGTACCATTGCCCGGGTAAGCAGTTAGCACCTCTTCTGGAAGATAAGTGACTTTGTTACGGAAAGTGGAAATATTTGCGCCTAATGATAATGACAAAGACGGGTTTATTCTGCCCTGATAATTTAAGGCAACTTCCAGCCCGGAGTTACGCATGGAAGCTCCATTAAAAGTAGTATAGCCGCCTTCGCCTATAACTGCAAGATAGCCAGGCGTGATCAAGATGCCACTGGTATTTTTTATAAAATAATCAACAGAGCCTGTCAAATGCTGATCAAAAAGACCGTAGTCAAGTCCAAAGTTTGATTCTTTGGTCGTTTCCCATTTGAGCGATTCATTCGCCTGTTGAGTTTTGACAAACCCAGATGGTAGCGTGCCCGTATTTACACCGCCAATATCATAAGCGGTGCCCCCATCCCTATCAAAAACATGGTCAGTCCCATAAATCGCAGCATATAACCCATAGGTGGCATAATTGCCGGTTTCCTGATTACCTGTTTGTCCATATCCGTATCGGAGTTTTAAATCAGAAATAAAGGGAAGTGCTTTCATGAATTTCTCCTGGCTTATTCGCCAGCCTAAAGATCCAGAAGGAAAAGTACCGTATTGATTATCCTTGCCAAAACGGGAAGAGCCATCTCTTCGCAGGGTAACAGAAGCCAAATACCGACTGTTGTAGCTGTAGTTTACTTTACCAAAATAGGATAATAACGAATAAGCCCCGCCGCTACCTCCATTATTGATATTGCTGGTGCCAACATCTAAATAGGCGTAATCGATATTCTCCAGAGCATATCCTTGTCTGCTTCCAAAGAAACTTTGGTTGATATATTTAATGTATTCCTGCCCTAACAAAACATCGACTTTGTGTTTCCCTTTATCCAGATTGTAATTCAAGGTGTTCTGCCATAATAGGTTGCCATCATAATTCTGGTTATTTTGGACATGGTTCGAAGGGTCTGTCAGGAACCCAGAGACATAGGACATCTGAAGTGTTCGGGAATATGACCCGTCATAGTCTACGCCGTAATTACTTCGTAGGTGGAGATTTGGCAAAATGGAAAGGTCTGCATAAACATTAGCGATAAGCCGTAAAAAATAGTCGTGATTCTGTGCATTGTCCTCAATTAAACGAACGGGATTTTGCCGGTCTGTCATACCTGCTGCCGGTCCGCCCCAGCCCCCAGTAACCGTGTAAACTGGTACAATCGGATTTTGGACCAAAGCTGTGAAGAAAACATCGCCGGTTGGAATTAACACGTTGGAGGCATAAGTTGCGTCCATGTTTTCTCCTATTTTCAGCTTTCCATCAAAAAAATTGAAGTCCGTGTTAAGTCGAAGTGTCAGTTTTTTTGCACCTGTCTGTTTGATAATCCCCTTGTTATCGTAATAGCTCATCGATAAATAAGTGTTTCCATTTTTACTTCCGTTGGAAAAGGCAACATTGTAATTCTGTAGAACAGAGGTCTGTGCAATCTGTTTATACCAGTCAGTATTAGCGGGTTTCATCGTTTTGGAAGCATCGATATAATCTGGAAGAATGATTCTGTTTAGAACAGGGTTGGTATAGTCTTTATTCCAATCGTATTGGTATATCTGGTTATTATTGGGATCTGCTTGATCATTCACGGCCGCTTGCCAATAAGCCTGTCCATGCTGCTCGGTATTGAGCATCTGTTGACGATGGGTATAAGACTGCAAAGATGACGATGCACTTATACTTAGTTTGCTAATGCCACTTTTCCCTTTTTTTGTTGTAACGATTATAACTCCGTTGGCTGCCCTTGAACCGTAGATAGTCGCTGAAGAAGCGTCTTTTAATACCTGTATTGATTCAATGTCATCCTGATTAATCTCCTGTAATCCCCTTTTAGTCGGTGTCCCGTCTATTACATATAACGGGTCGTTGTTTCCCAACGTGCCGTATCCTCGAATTCGAACCGTAGCACCACCACCGGGTGCTCCGTCAGAAGTAATCATGACTCCTGGTATTCGGCCCTGGAGTGCTTTAGTCGCACTCCCGACTCTAACATCTTTGATGTCAGCAATATCGACGACAGAAACTGCACCTGTCAGGTCTGCTTTTTTTTGTGTTTGGTACCCGGTTACGACGATCTCGTTGAGATCGCCAGCCTGGTATTCCATCTCAATGTTAATAGGACCATTGTTGCCGTCATACGTGTAATTGACTTGCCTCATGCCAACGTAGTTAAAAGAGAGTACTTCCTTTCCCGAAACGGCAATAGAGAACTTGCCATTTTTGTCCGTCAGTACGGTTTGCTCATTGGATTTAACGGAGACTCCAACTAATGGAGACGCAGAGTCTTTGCTAGTAACGATACCGACCACTTTTTTTTGTTGACCAAAAACTCCAGCGCAGAAAAAGACTGCGACAAGCATTATTATTAGTTTCATTTGTTTTAGTTTAAAATAAGTAAATGGATAAATATACTGCCGTCTGATTATGGAGGTGTACCCTCCGTAAACCAAAGCCAAAACTGCTCTGGGGCTGAAAAGCAATCTGGCAGATCGATTTTATTTGAGATATAACGCATAGATAATCTATTAGGATTGTTTCGGTCCATTTGCAACTTATGTGCACCCAGGAAGTTGAAAATTTTATTTGCGCATAAGATGAAGGTAATTTAAACGTTTAAGGTAATAGTGAAGAAGCAATGAGTATCATGGAGAGACTACTTAAGATATCCACCGAAATTATACCAGACACCCTAGATTCATTGCTTCCAGATGGAGCGTAATGTAAAGACATCCAGCGTCTCAATTACTGATGGTCCATACTGTTCCCCATCGAATACCAGCCCAGTTTTAGAAGAACTGCCCTTCAGGTTTTTAATAATATATCGCTTCCCGTTATTGATAAAAATTTCGGCCGTCGTTTTGTCAATAATCAACTCGATTGTATCCTTGCGCGGATGAGGGCTGTCTTGTGGTAGATCCAATATCTGTTCATCCATATATCTTAGCCGGATATCGTTGCCAGGAAGTGTCGTACAAATCAATCTGACATGCAGAGGGCCAGGTGGGATTGTTTGGAGTTTTCGATTTGCATCAGCTACGCGAAGGTTTGTCCAATGATGGGATGCGTCGTGTAAATTGGCGATCTCCCTGATGGGTGTTGCCACCATCCTGATCCCCTGTGGCGTCGTAATAAGAGCGAATTCTGTAGGAAATAACATCATCTGCGTAAAAGGCATGCCTGGATGCTGCGCTCTTCCCCAAGCTATTTGAACGCGGCGGTTGTCTGGCATATTTTCGAAAGACTCTGCGGCATAAAGCATATCCTCCCCATTCCAGTTCTTCCCTTCCGCATATTGCAATCTGGGTGATTCGGCCGTGAATTTTTTCCCGTCGAAGGTGCCGATATAGTAATCCGAACTTCCTCCATGTAGTACCCATTTTGTATGCGTCTGATCACCATCAATAGGAAGCTCGAAAAAGTCTGGACACTCGTGCAATCCAACGAAATGGCTTTCTCGCTTCCATGTCTTCATGTCGCTGGAATTAAAGAAGGATAAGCCGTCCACTTCAAAAAGCACCATTACCCAGGTTTTGGCAGGCGCATACCAAAAAACCTTAGGATCACGTGTAGAGGTAGAATTGAGTTCATTGTTACTGTCTATTACCGGATTTCCTTTAAATCTCTGGAAGGTTTTTCCGCCATCATTACTGTAAGCAATGCATTGCACCTGTTTACTGGAGATACGATCAAAAGCCGTATAATAGAGCACTAACGCATCTTTGCCAAAGCCACCATCATTATTATGATCAATGACTGCGGTGCCAGACCAGGGGGAACCCAGGGAATCTAGCATCATTGCTGGTGGTTTTTCTTCCCAATGAAGTAAGTCTTTACTGGTGGCATGTCCCCAATACATAAAGCCGGTATTCCAATTGTTACCAAAAGGGAAAGCCTGCCAGAATAAATGATAAACACCATGGTAAAAAATAGGTCCATTAATATCATTACTCCAACCACGTTTTACGGTAAAGTGAACCTGCGGTCGATTAGATTCCGTGTATAAGCTATCCGCACCGTTTATCTCCTGATCCTGATAGATCCTACCAATATCATGAGAAGTCGCAGGGCAAAGAAAGGTTATTTCCTTTCCCATAAATTCGCTAACATCTATGTAAATCCAATAGTTAACAGTTTCTTCTGCCAGCTGTACAGGGAATTCTCGTTGTAATTTGCCAGCTACCAAAATTTTCACCAGCTTCATTCTGGCCTGGTTACCTACGGGGATATTTAAATAAGGCTTGGTAATTTTCAGCGTTCTTGTTTGAGTATATCCTTGCATACACAAACAACAAAGTAAAATACAAAGGCAATTTCGAACATTCGCTATTAGATGGGTTGATTTAGTCATACTTCTGTTGGACATAAGTAAATAAGAACTGAAGGGTGATTGCTCAAACATAGTTTCAAATTTCATAATTTTTAGTTTTAAGATGGCTCAGCTTTTTGCCGTTAAGAAATCGTTATTGCCGGAGAGTAAAATCAAATAATAAATAAAGAAAATATAAATACTGCATCTATATTTTGTCAGAGTGTGATTAGCCTTGTAAACGTAGTGTTGCTGCGACTCCGCGTTCTAATAGAAGCGACAGAAGACGTCCTACTTCCTCCATAAAACCATTTACCATGCTTAAATCCTCTTGCCATAGATCCCGATCTGAGAGAATATCTCTGACTAATTCATTTATCTGGCCACTTTCATTGCTGCCGCACTTATTCCCAACTAACCTGGCTCCTGTTTCTTGCTTTTCACCCTCTTCAAACTTCTCCCAATAATCAGCAAGTCGCATGGCAACGTTATCGGTTATTAAATAAGGCTGACCAGCATTAATTCCCCAATAAAAACCATCTTCACCCTTCTTGGATCGCATAAATAGAATATAGGCCGCAAAACCGAGACAGATACACGGTGGAACATAGTTATATTTTTGTGCATGTTGCAGAATGATCTGCAGTGCACGTATCCTTAGTTTAGCTGTATCCTCCACGCAGATATTCAGCCAGTCAAATTCAATATATGGATTGTGATATCGTTCCAACACCTTTGCACCAAATTCCTGAGCTTCCAGTAAGGAGATGTTTTCTGAAACGATGGCATTACTAATCTCCACCAGAATCAATTTTTGCATGAAATTGTTAAAAAATGGATCTGCCATTGCTTCTTTAACCGTCCGGAAACCAGCCAGGAATCCAACTGCGCAAGAGAGATTGTGGGATCCATTCAACAACCGCAATTTCAACTCCCTGAATTTCTCAATGTTTTCAACCAAATGCACACCTGCGTATGCATTGCTAAAGGAGAGCGCGCAGCGGCTTCTGTCGTTTTTTGTCTCGATTGCCCACAAGCCAAATGTTTCACTCATGACCATCAGATCATCGGTATATCCTAATTCTTTTTGCAGTTTATGATGTTCGGCAGATGGTGGTTTTCCAGGGACTATCCGATCAACCAGAGAATTACAAAAATCATTGTATTTATTCAGCCAAACAATAAACTGATCGTCCAGATTATTTTGCAATGCCAGTGTATTAAGAATTGCTTTTAGTTTTGTACCGTTATCTCTTATCAATTCTGTAGGGATAATAACCATGCCGCTGGAAGGGTCACCATCAAAAATTAGAAAACGTTGGTATAGAAATCCCAATAGTTTTGCGGGGAAAGAAATAGGAGGATCATTAGAAATAAGATCTCCTGCCAGTAATTCAATTCCGGTCTCAGTTGTATTTGAAATAATTATTCTGAGTTCTTTATTGGCTGCACATTCGAGAACCTCCTTCCAGTTTTGTTCTGCCAAAATCACCCGACTGATAGCAGCACAAACTACTTTATCTTCTATTGTAATACCCTCATCCATGCTTCGCATGATAAGGGTGTAAAGATTATCCTGGCGTACAAAGTCGTCAACATCCCCTGTCGTCGTAGACTTGACAACGACAGCCCTGCCATTAAATACCCCTTCCTTATTAGCTTTGTCAAAAATATAGTCGATGAAGCCACGTAGAAAAACACCAGTACCAAACTGTAATACTTTTTCTGGCAAACGCAATATTTGTTCTTCAGGTAGTGATACACTTTCTGTGCCGTAAATCTCCGGTAAATTTTTAATACAAAGTTTCATTAGATTCCTCTTTTAGCGATCAGTAATTTTTTTTAAATAGGTACCATTCAGATTAAATCAGATCAGTTGGTTTCTCAATTCGCCACTTCGATCATCACCTTAATAGCTTCTCGACTATTTGTTTCGATAAACCGGTAAGCCTCTTGATAGCATTCCAATGGGTAATATTGCGTTATTAGCGGCTTGGTACTGATCTTCTGTTCCTCGACCAATTGAACGGCTTCAAGGTAGTCCTCATGACGGTACATCATACTGCCAATTACGTTTAACTCATGTTCACCCAAATAGCCCATGTTTACTATAGGATCTTGTACATACACACCTATAATCACGATCGTTCCTCCATTTTCGACACCTGAAATAAGTTGTGTCAAAGCCTTCTGATTTCCAGTGGCTTCAAACCCAACCTGAAAACCTTCATTGCCGAAGACCCTGGAGACCGCTTCTGAAAAACCTTCTCGCTGTAAATTGACGGCCTCTGTTATGCCGCATTGATTTGCAATTTCAAGTTTAAAGTCAACAAGATCGGTAATCATTAGTTTTTTGGCCCCACGGGCTATGGCAAATTGGGCGACCAGATTGCCGATGGTGCCTGCACCTGTCACAACAACGTTTTTACCATGGAGGTCACCAGCTCGACGCGTCGCATGTGCGCCGACGGCAATGGGCTCAATCATTGCGGCTTGATCATAGCTCAGACTTTCAGGGATTATAACGGCTCTGTCTTCAGGAATGATAAAGTATTCCTGTGCGGCGCCTTCGGGGCCTGCACATCCTTCGACATGAAGATTTTGGCATACATTGTATTGGCCTCTTAAGCACGCGGGGCAATGTCCGCAGACTAAGTGTGGCCTTGCGGTTGCTTTCATTCCTGGTTTCAAGAGTGTAACCGCTGCGCCTACCTTCACTACTTCGCCACCATATTCATGCCCTTGTACCATAGGGTAAGTTTTGGCAAAAGGATGTTTCCCATAATACATATGGACGTCTGAACCGCAAATTCCAACACGGTGAATTCTTAACAAAACCTCATGAGGTTCCAATTCCCTTGGAAATGGAACTTCATGGATGTCCACATGACCTGGGGATTGTAGCACTGCTTGTTTCATATTATTGAATTTTACTATTCTTAAATATTAATTACCCGATACGTCGATCATCACTTTTAACGATTTGTCGCCCTGTTTCTCAATAAATTGATAGGCCTCTAAATATTGGTCAAATGGGAACCGGCTGGTAATAAGGGGAACTGTTTTAATTTTTTTGGTCTGAATAAACTCAACTGCCTCTTCATAATCTTCCTGGCGGTACATCATGCTTCCAAAGACATTTAGCTCATGTTCTCCTAAAAATCCCATATTGACAACCGGGTTCTTTTCAAAGACACCAACTATGATAACGGTCCCTCCGTTTTCAACTCCTCCAATGAGATCCGTCACAGCTTCCTGAGCACCTGCCGCTTCAAAGCCAACCTGAAAGCCTTCCGATCCAAAAACACGCTTAACTGCTTCTGGGAATTTTTCTTTTGATAAGTTAGCTGTTGCATCAATACCACAGGTATGGGCTATCCCCAATCTAAAATCACTTTTAGCAGTTGTCAGCAATACCTTTTTTGCACCCCTTGCTATAGCGAATTGTGCAATTATATTACCAATTGTCCCCGACCCTGCAACAACCACATTTTTTCCTTCTAAATTACCAGCTCTACGTGTCGCATGAGCACCTACAGCAGCTGGTTCAATCAATGCAGCTTGTTCGTAACTCACTTCGTCTGGGACCAAAACAATACGATCCTCCGTCACCACAAAATATTCCTGGGCAGATCCAGGGGCGACAAAACCTTGCACAGTCAAATGTTGACATACATTATATTGCCCACGCAGACATGGAGGGCACTCACCACAGACGAGTTGCGGTCTGGCTGTAACTTTCATCCCTGGCCTGACCTTGGATACCTGATCTCCCACTTTTATAACTTCACCACTGTACTCATGTCCCTGCACTACCGGGTAATTTGTAACGAACGGATGTTTTCCGTGAAAGACATGGATGTCCGAGCCGCACACACCAATTTTGTGAATACGCAATAAAATTTCATTGGACATTAAATCGGCCGGAAAAGGTATATCTTTGAAGACAATCTTTCCCGGTGTTTGTAATAAAGCTTGTTTCATTCGAATTACAATTTTTTTATTAATAAATAAAAGACCTAATGAATAAACTTAGGCGTTCATAAGCTCCTGGGGCTTTTTCCCTGTCTCCAGTGCTCTTCGATCTGTTCCAGTGTTTTGCCCTTTGTCTCAGGGATGTAATAGTACCCCCATATCAGTCCTGCCACACAGATGGCAGAGTAGAAGCAAAAAGTCCCTCCCACTCCAAATTTTTGAATCATCGTTAAGAAAGTAAAAGCAATAATAGAGTTAAAGCCCCAGTGGGATAATGAACCGATGCTCATACCTAAGCCTCTCACCTTCGTTGGGAATATTTCACTTATCAAAAGCCACCCAAGTGGAGAAAGACTAATGTTAATAAAAATGATAAAACTGATGATACTTAGAACCGACAAATAAATGAGATAGCTACCTAGTTGTTCTTTAAAAAAGAAACAAATTCCTACAAGCGCCAGTGAGGGGATCATTCCTTTAATCCCAATCATATACAGTTTTCTTCTTCCAATTTTATCTAGTAAAAAAATAGAAGCCACGCATGCCAACACATTGACCACCCCGATTATAATTGCAGGGATAATGGATGCCGAGTTACTGGTTATCCCAGCCATTTTGAAAATAATTGGAGAATAGTAGATAATTGTATTTACGCCGGAACATTGTTGGAAAAAGAAAATTCCCACTGTAATAATTAGGGCTGGCCTTAGCCACGGTTTGGTAATTTCCTTAAGTTCAGAGCCACGCGGTGAAGACTTTTCATGCTCCTTGACCAGTTCACCGAAAACCGCTTCCACTAAATGAGGGTCCTCTACCCGACTGAGGACTTTTTTGCCTTCTAATAGTCGATTTTTGGAAATCAACCAACGTGACGTCTCAGGCAAAAAGAACATTCCTATAAGCAGGATAAGGGCTGGAAACAACCCTACAAGGAACATCATACGCCAAGACCCTGAATTCATATTATCTGAAAAAGCATAATCCGTTATATATGACGCCAATAGACCAATGGTGATCATTAGTTGATTAAGGGTTACTAGCGCTCCCCTTTTCGATGCTGGTGACATTTCTGAAATATACATTGGGACGACATAAGAGGTAATGCCTATCGCAATACCGACGATGATGCGCATGACTATTAAGAATACAAAGGAATGCGCATAACCGCAACCAATAGCGCCTATCGCAAATATAATAGCGTTAAGAATGATCATTTTTTTTCGCCCAAGATAATCTGATAGCCTTCCGCTCGAAACAGCGCCTAATACTGCACCGAGCAGCACCGCCGTTGTAAGCCACTCCATCTGTGCGTCACTAAGTGTCCAATACTCTTTTAAAAAAGGGAGCGCCCCGGAAATAACGCCCGTGTCGAACCCAAAAAGCAGTCCGCCGGTTGCTGCAATGATAGCGATTAGTCGCACGTTCGTTTTTGTAGACATTTTGAAGTTTTAATTGATTAATGCAATATTTTCTATACCTTCTTTTGGTTAATATTGACTTTAAACGATTAAAGTCAATGGATAAAAAAAATCAGATTTCCCTGCAAGATTTTCCAATTATCAGGCTTGCTTCCATACTGATCTGTCGGTCTACATCCTCATGACCTATCATATTTATCAGTGTACGCACAGCCATTTTACCCATATTTTCCAATGGTTGCTTGCAATGCGTAATAGGACAATAAAAAAGGTCAAAAGCGTCTGATCCATCAAAACTTAATACAGATATGTCATCTGGAACCTTTAGGTTAATTTTATTAAAGTACATTAATCCATATAGCGCTAAAGTATCTGTTGCAAAAAAAACAGCATCACAGGGATTGTCAGTTTTGTTAATGATATCTAGCGATGATTCTACCGTCTCTAATACTCGATCATTGTCTATTTCTTGAATCCAATTTTTTTCAAAGGGAATATTGTTGTCCATTAAAGCCTGGTAATACCCCCTGTTTCGTTCCAATAGATGAAAAAGGGTTGTCTGATAATTTAAAAAAGCAATTCTTCTGTGCCCTGTCTTTATTAAATATTCTGTTGCCGTATAGGCCGCTTTGAAATTGTCTAAGGCAATATAATTGGTTTTAAGTTCTGGAAATATACGATCAATTAATAAAAATGGAAGATCAGACTTTGCCAACTGTTTTATTTTATTCTGCGAATTCTCAACAGGAACAACAATTAGCCCATCAACCCTTCTGTTAACAAAGACATCGATCAAATCTCCAAACTTTTCCTGATTTTCATTTGAACTACCATAAATTACTGTATAGTTATTCTTTTTTGCTTCAGATTCAATGGCTCTAGTAATACCAGTACTAAAACGAAAATTAATATCTGCGACAACCAAACCGATGGTATTGGTTTTACGCATTTTCAGACTCTTGGCTATTTGATTTGGTCGATAGTTCAACTCCAATGCCGCTTTTTTTATTTTTTCGGCCGAGGCTTTACTTACTTGTTTTTCTACCGCCTGTCCGTTTAAAACATAAGAAACTAATGCTATTGAAAGGCCTACATGTTCTGCAATATCTTTAAGTCCAACTTTCTTCATCTTATAAATTTGAATAGAACATTACGAATACGCTAACACAAATATAGAACTTTAAACGTTTAAAGGAAATAAATTTTGATTTATTTTTAAAAATAATAAATACCAGTGCTAATTAATTGTTAACTAAATCGATTCGTTCGTTTAATTTCAAAATCAATTACCAAATTATTGTGTAAATTTTTGAAGCTCCCCACCTGTTCCCAGGATCACCTTCATATTTTAAACAAGTCAGAAACCAGGCATCCTAACCTGTCATTATGCACTTTCCTGGGTGAGATTTACTTTCCACTGATAATGTTGCTTATCCATCACTTCTTTGCCCCAAATAGGCAACTGTTTTTTTACCTTGCTGAGTAATTCCTGACAAGCAAAAAAAGCTGCTTCACTATGAGCCGCCGACACATAAATAAATAATGAACAACCTCCTGTCTTCACCAGTCCTAAACTATGATAAACATGTATACACCGGATCGGATACTTTTCAATAAGAGACGCGATAATTTGCTCCATTATT
>Ga0164242_10002867_pt1 | contig 19854 bp, 16 predicted proteins | sample OricomgcompostMG_FD_108783 | JGI IMG/M metagenome (GOLD analysis project Ga0164242, IMG submission 108783) | Miracle-Growth compost microbial communities from Emeryville, California, USA - Original compost - Miracle growth compost (MG) ... | reverse complement strand
GACGCCCTTTCTGCCAATGCATTTGTCAATTTATATGCGGACTACCTAAAAGGCAAGAATAGCTGGTCCAATAATTTAAACGTACAATATGGCTATTTAAAAACCTCTGGACTTGATGGTCGCAAAAGTGCCGACCTGATAGACCTTGTCTCTTTATATGGTCATTCAGTAAGCTCCAAAATGGATGTCTCTGCCTTATTTCGGCTGAGAACCCAGGGTTTTAAAGGATATACTTATGGTGAAGATGAAAACGGCAATGAAACCAAAACCTTAAGTTCTAATTTATTCGCACCAGCATATCTGACACTGGCGCCCGGTATCACCTATAAGCCCTTTAAAAATTTCAACCTGTTTCTATCCCCTATCGCGGCAAGAGCATTAGTGGTGGCAGACCATTCCCTCTCAGATCAGGGCGCATACGGTGTAGATACCGGCAAAACCTTCAAATTCCAGTTTGGTTTCTTACTAAACGCAGGTTATACCGCTGACATCACTAAGACAATCTCCTATACCGGCAACCTGGAACTATACAGCAATTACCTGCAGGACCCTCAAAATATCTATATGTTCATGACCAATACCTTTGCAGCCAAGCTGACCAAGGCGATTGCCGTCACCTGGAACTTCAACCTGGCATATGATGACCTGTACAGACCGGTGGAAGGCAAAGGCCCTAAATTACAGACTCAGTCTATCCTAGGCGTTGGTTTGCTGTATAAATTATAATCTGCTGACATAAACAACCAGGTAGGCAAAGGATAATAAAACGCGCTCAACCATTAATAAATGGCCCTCTTACTGATACAGTGGCGGGCCATTTTTTTTAGTTGCAATACCTGTACTCCGCAGCTTAAACACACTTCCATTCAGGCAAATGCCGTCAGCCTCCCATTCAATAAAGACAAAAAATGCTGTTTACCAGAAGGGTATATGGGCGATAATTAAAACCCCATAGATCTTAGCGAGTTCCCTGTGCAGGGTTTCGTACAATTCAGGGTTTATTTCTCCCTGCGTACCTACAGGAAAAATAGCCCGATCCATTAAAGAAAAAAGACACGATTTCAGTTAGAACAGGAACATCGCTTTTCGGTAAAGATCGCGCTTTTGCTGCATTGCTACAGTCATTACCAGAGGCCGCCTTAGAAGACCATTCTGGTAATTTCAAACCATAATTCAAATAAAGTCATTCCTTTTTAGTTTGATTACTGAATGAATCACGCGATTACTAACATAACAATTAATAACTTTGCAACTATGACACCGTTAGCCGACACTTCTGATCATTATCTGTTTATGCAGCGCTGTATCGCGCTGGCCAGGCTCGGAAATGGACAGGTAGCCCCTAATCCAATGGTGGGCGCCATACTAGTCCATCAGGGCCGGATACTAGCCGAAGGCTGGCATCAGCGCTATGGCCAGGGACATGCCGAGGTCAATTGCCTAAAAGCAGTAAAAAATGAGGATCAGCCGCTAGTCAGGGAGTCTACTATGTATGTTTCGCTGGAGCCCTGTGCTCACCATGGAAAAACACCACCTTGTGCCGATTTAATTATTCAGCACCAGATTCCCAGGGTCGTGGTGGGCTGCGTAGACATATTTGCCCAGGTAGCTGGCAAAGGCATAGAAAAACTTAAAAACGCGGGTATTGAAGTCATCTTAGCCGGTCCCTGGAATCAAGACTGTATCCAACTGAACCGAAAATTCTTTGGATTTCACCAGCATAAACGGCCCTATATAACACTGAAATGGGCCAAAACAGCCGATCAATTTATCGCTTTTAAGGGGCAGCAGTCTATGCGTGAGCGGCTACTCATTACCGGCCCTGCCACCAACCGGCTGGTCCATAAATGGCGCAGTCAGTCTGCCGCTATATTAGTTGGCAACAATACGGCCCTAAAGGATGACCCCTATTTAAATAACCGGCTTTATTACGGCCCAAGTCCCATCAAAATGGTGCTGGATCCGAGATTAGCGGTTCCCTTAAGCGCTCATCTGTTTGAAGGTGCTGAACCAGTTGTTATTTTTAATTTCATCAAAAACAAGCGGTTAAATACAAACGAAACGCAGACTGCTCCGATCCATTATGTAAAGCTGGACCCGGCAAAAAGCGTTGTACCGCAAATCGCTGATTATTGTTATCAGGAACATATTCAAAGCATTTTTGTTGAAGGAGGAAAAATGCTGTTACAGTCCTTTATTGATGCGCATTATTGGGATGAGTGCCGCGTAATTACCAATACAACGCTACATATTGATGATGGGCTGACGGCACCAAGCCTTTCCAGGCAGCAATTCTTATATGATATTTGTTTGGGACAGGATAAAATAAGCTATTTTGCGCCCATAAACATAAGCAAGGACAATTTGGGTCCATTAACAAAATAATGACGACAACGGATACATCATTTTATACCATCGATCAGGAGGCAACTGCAGAATTCAAGGATAGAGGCAGTAAATTTCTGGCCTACGCTTTTCCCATTAAAAACCCCGAAGATTTTAAAAACCGGCAGGCGGAACTCAAAAAAGAACATGGCAAGGCCGTTCATTTTTGTTTTGCCTATAAATTAGGTCCGGATAATCTTGTTTTCAGAAGCAGCGACGACGGCGAACCAGCCGGGAGCGCTGGTAAACCCATACTCGGCCAGATTACCAGCAAGGGGTTGACAGATGTAGCCATTATCGTAGTCCGCTATTTTGGCGGTACGCTGCTAGGCGTACCGGGACTGATCAATGCCTATAAAACGGTCGCAGCCTTATCGCTGCAAATGGTGCCTATTATAAAAAAACAAATCCTGGTGGATTGCCAACTGGATTTTGATTATACCAGACTGGGAGAAGTGATGCGGTGGATTAAAACCTTTAATGCCGTCATCAAGACCCAGGAATCCCAGCTTTTCTGTAAAATGATTATCAGCATACCCAAAGCCGTTTTAAACGAGGCGAGTACCGTTTTCGGGTCGCTGCAAGCCGTTGATTTTAAAAAACTGGGGAAATAAATCTACAGATCAGGGCCATAGGTTAAAAAATAACAATCGTTCGTGATTCCCTGTTAAAACAAATGGCTTTAATTTGCCCAATAAAGGGGGAAACTCCTTAATTTTGTCAGTCTGAAACATATCTAAAAGTAAATATGAGCGAAGAAGAACTGAAATCAGAAAATAGTTATATACCGGAAGATGATAAAAAATCGGAAGGAGATCCTAAGCAAAGGTGGTTTCAAAGATTACGCAAAAATATCCAAACGACGACTTCAGAAAAAAAGGAAGTACCGGAAGGTCTTTGGAGCAAATGCCCGGAATGTAACTATATCTGTACCTCCTCTGAACTGGAAGAAAATCTGTTTGTTTGTCCTAAATGCGGCTACCATCACAGAATTGGCAGTGAGGATTATTTCAAGATACTATTTGACAATAAAGAATATAAAGAACATTTTGCCGGTATAAAGAGTGTGGACTTTTTAGGGTTCACTGATTTGAAGTCTTATCAGAAACGCCTGGATGATATTTACAGCAAAACTGATTTAAAAGACAGCATGCGGGTCGCCTCCGGCAACTTGCATGGAGCACCTATTATTATTGCCTGTATGGATTTTGCTTTTATTGGTGGCTCCTTAGGCAGTGTCATGGGAGAAAAATTCAGTCGTGCGGTGGATTACGCCATTGATAAAAAAATACCCTTTATGGTCATCAGCAAATCAGGTGGTGCCAGAATGATGGAGAGCGCTTTTTCCCTGATGCAGATGGCCAAAACCAGTGCCAAACTCTCCCAATTAAGTGATGCTCAGTTGCCTTATGTTTCCTTATTAACAGACCCGACCTTTGGAGGCGTGTCAGCCAGTTTTGCCATGTTAGGTGATATTAATATTGCAGAACCTGGTGCACTCATTGGTTTTGCCGGCCCACGTATCATTAAAGAAACCATCCGTAAAGACCTTCCAAAAGGCTTCCAACGTAGTGAATTCCTGCTGGATCATGGTTTTTTAGATTTTATAGCAGACAGAATCACCTTAAAAGACAAACTCAGTATCATGCTGCGTCATTTTAAGGTATAGATTCCCAAACCAAGGGTCCGACACCCCAATCAACCACTAAATTCAAGGTCGAACAAAACCCATTAAAAAAGTTATTTTCAGAACTGTGACATGGATTAGGATCGTTGCCTATGCAAGATTTTCCGGTGCAAGCGTCACAGTTCCCGCCTTCATTTAAAATTCCACATTTACCACGAGCAAAGTCATGGGGGTATCACATACAAACAGACAGGCCTTTTTCCATTACAACATTGATAATAAATATGTTGCGGGCATTGTCTTGTTAGGTACAGAAGTCAAAAGCATTCGCAGCGGCAAGGTCAGCTTTAATGATAGTTTCTGCCTTTTTGATAAAGGAGAGCTTTGGATCAGGGGCCTTTTTATCGGCCAGTACGATTTAGGGACCTCCAATAATCATTTGCCTGTGCATGACAGAAAGCTGTTACTCACCAAAAGAGAGCTTAAACGCTTACAAGCCAGCATAAAAGAAAAAGGATTGACAATCATACCTTTACACGTTTTTATCAATGAGAAAAATTTGGTAAAAGTAGAAATTGGTGTGGCTAAAGGTAAAAAGCTCCATGATAAAAGAGAGAGCATCAAAAAAAGAGATACCGATAGGGAAATCAAGCGTTATCTAAAATAAGTCCTCCCCTGCCCGGCCTTCTTTTAAAATATTTCTAAAGTCCGCATTAATATATTCCTGTATTAAGATCTTTCACGTAATTTCACAGGGTGACTTCAGCCTTGGGCGTATTGATGGACGTTTTCTAAGCAAGGCATCCACTATATGTTCAGGATGCCATTTTATTTACAACATAAAATTATTACGAATGAAAAAATTAATGTTATTATGCCTGTTTGCCATTGGTATCAGCCTGGTAGCCAGTGCACAGGCCCCAAAAAAAAGACTAAGCCCTAAAGACAGTGTTGCCATTACCACAAAATCCGGCATTGACATCAAGATTGTCTATGGACGACCTTTTTTAAGAGGCCGGGAAATAACCACTGTTGTACCTTACGGTAAGGTTTGGCGTACAGGAGCCAATGAAGCCACAGTATTTGACATTAATAAAGCGGTGACTATAGAAGGTAAAGAATTACCTGCGGGCAAATACAGTCTGTATACCATCCCAAATGAAAATACCACCACTTTAATTTTCAATAAACTCTGGAATCAATGGGGAACCAATTACGATCAGTCCAATGATTTTTTGCGGGTTGATGTTCCCATGAAAAAAAATCCGCAGCAGGTGGAAGAATTTACCATTCTTTTGCAAAAATCAGGTCAAGTAAACCTCCGCTGGAGTTATTGGGACATAGAATTTAAGGTTAAAAAAGGGTAACCAATCCCTTTTACAAGCTCCTCAAATCTTATTCATCCATGATCTATCTGGATTATAATGCAACCACGCCAGTGGATAAAAGGGTAATTTCTAAGATTTTACCCTTTTTTTCTGTTGATTTTGGCAATGCTGCCAGTGCGCATCCTTTTGGACGTAAGGCGCACGAGGCCGTAGCCCATGCGCGGCGACGCATTGCCCATCATATAGGAGCCGACGCTTCAGAAATTATTTTTACTTCCGGCGCCACGGAGAGTTGTAATCTGGCCATTAAGGGCAGTTTTGAGACCTATCAAAGCAAAGGCAAACATATCATTACCGTTGCCACTGAACATTCAGCGGTGCTGGATAGCTGCCGGTCTCTTGCTGCCAGAGGGGCAGAGATTACTTATCTTCCAGTAGATCCTAACGGGCTCATCAATCTACAGGCTTTAGAAGCGGCCTTCCGGCCTGATACCATTCTGGTGGCAGTTATGACCGCCAACAATGAAACAGGTATCATCCAGCCGATCCGGCAAATCGGCCAAATCTGTCATGAAAAGGACGTGTTATTTTTCACCGATGCCACCCAGGCACTGGGTAAATATTCTTTGGATGTACAAAAAGACAATATTGACCTGATGGCTTTTTCCGGTCACAAGATCTACGCGCCTAAAGGCATCGGCGGACTATATGTCCGAAGAAAAGCCCCCAGAGTCAGGCTGGCCGAGCAGATGCAGGGCGGTGGCCATGAAAGAGGAATGCGTAGCGGCACTTTAAATGTTCCGGGTATTGTAGGACTGGCAGAAGCCCTTTGGCTATATACACTCCCAGAAGAAACAGCCGTGCTCAGCGGGATTGAAAAATTAAGAAATCAATTAGAGACGGGGCTTCTTTCCCTGCCTGGTGTTTTTAGCAATGTAAGACTAGACATCCCCAGAATGGGCCATGTGGCCAATTTTCGCTTCGAGGGAATACCTGGTAAAATGCTGCTCAGCAGACTGGGGCAGGATCTGGCTGTTTCCAGCGGTTCTGCCTGTAGCACAGCCAGTAACGAACCTAGTCACGTACTTATCGCCATGGGCCTTACCGAACAGCAGGCCCGCAGTAGCATCCGGTTCAGCCTGGGTCGGTTTACCACCCCATCGGAAATCCAGCGGGCCACAAATATCATACAGCATGCAGTAACGGATCTAAAATCCATCCAGTAAAAGAACCTAAACCGTTCTTTCCTGAATTTATTTAGGGCAAAACAGATGCCCCTTTAAAAAATGGGCTATTTTTACAACATGAACGCATCATTCCTACCCTCTTTCACCCTGAAGCTTAATGCTGTCATTGCGATGGCTCTTACCCATACAGAAATTATCTACGGATGCTTCGGTATTGTATTAATCGTTGCACTCTTACTTGATCTGGGCCTGATGAGTAAAAAAGGAAAGGAAGTCTCCATTAAACAGGCCACCCTGCAGACCATTTTCTGGATCGGCTTATCGCTGATATTCTGGGGATTTATCTGGTTCGAGAACGGTTCTAACGCAGCGACCAAATACATCTCAGCTTATCTTATGGAATGGAGCCTGAGTATTGACAATATTTTTGTCTTTATCCTCATTTTCGCGGCCTTTAAGATCAAAGAAACCGATATGGGCAGGGCCTTATTAATCTGTATTTTGCTGGCCATTGTATTTAGAATTGTGTTTATTGCTGTAGGTATCGGTCTGATTGACCGCTTTCACTGGATCATGTATATCTTTGGTGCCTTTTTACTGTATACCGGTATTAAATTATTTGCCCAGAAAGAATCCCATGAGTTTAATATGATGGATTCAAAATTCTTCCAGTGGGTAAAAAGAACCCTGCCATTTACCGATGAGGAGCCCAACGGAAAATATACGCTCAAAAAAAATGGCAAAAAGCTATTTACCTCACTCACTTTAGTAGTGATTGTACTGGCGGTCACAGATATCGCTTTTGCGCTAGACAGTATACCAACGGTCGTCTCTTTGGTTAAAGATGGGGCCAATGCTAAATTCTCCACCAGCGATGTACTGGTCATTTATTCCAGTAATATTTTTGCTATTCTGGGGCTTAGAAGCTTATTTTTCTTACTCAGAGGGGCTGCCAATAAGTTCCGTTTCCTGCAACAGGGGATTGCCTTTATCCTGATTTTTATCGGTGTCAAAATGCTCATAGAATTCTTCCATATTCATATTCCCATTGGCATTTCTCTAGGCGTTATTGTTTTATGTGTCGGCATTAGTATCGCTGCTTCCATGATGATTCCGGCAAAGGCAAACCAGGAGCCAGATTCAGACCCACAAGTCTAGCACCTGAGCCAGTGGCCCGAATTTGAGCGCCCAAGCGACTTACCTGTTTTGGGACAGGCCCTACACCTGGATAAACACGGCCCCCCTTGCTACTGATATTACAGCGTAATCCCCGGCACCCCACTACAAACCAAAAGTCCGTTTCTTTTATTGTAAAGGAAACGGACTTTTGGTTGACTGCCTTTATCATTGCGGGTGCAGTTCTTCCAGTTATTGACCTATCAATCATTAAAACAAGCTGGGCTGATCATCACCGGTTGAGCTTGACTTTTTAGGGCTGATCCACTCCATGGCAACAGATTTACTAAAATCCATCAGCTTAGCACCCACTGCTTTCCAGCCCATGATTTCTACCAGGTTAGCGATACGGAACTTGGTGGTTCTGACGGAAGTCCCCCGGCCAATTTGCACCTGCAACACCGGTTGTTCATCCATTGTGACGGCCTCCACATAATTCCCCTCACCGTCCTTGATAAAGCTGAACCTGGATTTTAAGGTAGAGGTTTCTATTTTAAAGCGCTTCACATTGAACTGTTTTTTATCATTATCAAGATAAACGGCCGTAATGACTTTTTCTGGGTCAAATTTTTCAATCATCAGCACCTTTTCCACGTCAAAGCGTTGGTTTAGCTCCGTATCAACAATCTCATAATTACCATCATTATAGATGACCAGGATATTTTCATCATCAAAAGTACCCAGCAGATTGCCTTTTTCTTCCGTATTTAAGCGACCAAATTTATCATCAAACCAGAGTTTTCTACCTTCAAGCGTGGACTTCCCTCTTTCTTTGAGTTTAATAGACCGGACAGGGTATTTTATGACCTGGTTCCCATTACTGCCACGTCCCTTTATTTCTAAAGTACTAAAATCAAAATCCAGCTCTTTTTTCTTGGCAGAACAATTAGGGCTCAATAGAATACGCACGACTTCTGCCTCTCCATTAGGGTTGGCCGTAAAATAGTGCACTTTACTTTTTTCTGAACCTTTTGTCAGATCATATTCTTTATCTCTGGTAATGGCTGTCACGTTAAAACGCTTGGCGTAACTCACCCCAGAAGCGCCATCCACATAAATCATATTATAAGTCGTGCGCTCATCGCCTTTCTGGAAAACGGCGGCATGTAATATATCCTTTCCGATAAACACCTTATCAGCTACCCGGACCACTTTCATAATCCCCGATTTAGTAAAACAGATAATATCATCCAGGTCAGAACATTCACACAGAAAATCATTTTTCTTCAGGCTGGTTCCAATAAAGCCTTCGGCTGCATTAATGTAGAGTTTGGTATTCGCAATGACCACATGTTTTGCCTCAATGGAATCAAACAGCTTAATCTCCGTTTTTCTTTCCCGGCCCTTACCGAACTTTTTAATCAGGTTCTCAAAATAGGCAATAGAAAAATCAGTTAAATGATCCAGATTAAACTGAACCTGATTGATTTCCTCATCAATAGCTTTAATCTGTTCAATTAAGTCATTGATATCCAATCTATAGATTCGACGAACCGGCTTCTCTGTCAGCTTCAGTAAATCTTCCCTTTCAATAGGTCTTTTCAGCTTCTTTTTAAAAGGATTAAAGGCCTTATCAATGGCATCTATCACCACATCCCAGCTCTTATGCTTTTGTTCCAGTTCCTTATAAATCTTTTCCTCAAAGAAGATTTTTTCCAGGGAAGTATAATGCCATTTTTCTTCCAGTTCTGCCAGCTTAATTTCCAGTTCTCTTTTTAAGAGCGCCTTGGTATTTTCTGTGGAGGTCTCCAGCAGTTCATTGACGGTAATAAAACGCGGTTTATTATCGACAATAACACAGGCATTGGGAGAAATACTTATTTCACAATCCGTAAAAGCATATAAGGCATCAATCGTGATATCTGGAGAAATACCCGAGGCCAGCTCCACATAAATAGCGACATCCTGGGCCGTTCCATCTGTTACCTTTTTGATTTTAATCTTACCATTATCATTGGCCTTGACAATACTATCCACCAATGAAGAAGTCGTAACACCATAAGGCACACTTTTAATCACCAGGGTCTTTTTATCCTGTTCCTCTATGATGGCTCTGACCTTTACCTTGCCTCCTCTCTTGCCTTTATTATAATGAGAGACATCAACCATCCCACCCGTCAGAAAATCCGGATAGAGTTCAAATTTGCGTCCTTTAAGGTACTTAATGGACGCATCACAAAGTTCATTAAAATTATGGGGTAAGATTTTAGTAGAAAGGCCTACGGCAATCCCATCGGCTCCTTGTGCCAGTACCAGCGGAAATTTCATGGGCAGGGTAATCGGCTCGTTTTTACGGCCATCATAACTCAGCTGCCAATGAGTGGTTTTGGGATTAAAGGCTATTTCCAGGGCCAGTTTGGAAAGTCGGGCCTCAATATAACGGGAGGCGGCCGCCGAATCACCGGTTCTGACATCTCCCCAGTTACCCTGACAATCAATCAACAGATCTTTTTGTCCCATATTCACCAAGGCATCTCCTATACTCATATCCCCATGCGGGTGGTACTGCATGGATTGCCCGATAATATTGGCGACCTTATTATATCTGCCATCATCCATTTCTTTCATTGCATGCAAAATCCTGCGTTGAACGGGTTTTAACCCATCTTCTATGGAAGGCACTGCACGCTCTAAAATAACATAGGATGCGTAATCTAAAAACCAGTTTTTATATTGTCCCTGAACCCCTGTATTGACGCTCAGGTCTAATTCTCTTTTTACTTCTTTCTTTACTTCTTTTGCCATGTATGGTTAAATCCTATTGTAAATCTTTAATATATCTTAATTGCTCAACTGCCAGTTGAAGGGCAATTTAACGGAATTATCCGCTATTATTCCAGGAGGTTTAAAAAAAAATTAAAACCAACCGTCGCAAATATAACCTGCTTTTTGGTAAAATAGCTATGTGTGAATAAAATATTTAGCACATGCCACAAAGATTTCATTTAGTATAAGGCGGACTGAAAATTAATTAAACAATTGATAGTCAACATTATTTTATCAACTGACTTAACTTAGTATAGCCAATAACCCAGGTATCCTCCGGATAAACTTGCAGCTGATCCGGGCCGATATCTTCAAAATCCAAAAGATACCTGTCCTTTAAGTCACTGGCTAAAATATCTTCAACATTGTATAGATCATCAATATCCACCCCATACTGATCATCAATATGAGACTGAGCAGATTGTTTATAAAATGGCGACTCCTTGGCCGCCTTAATGGCGCCCCCCTTATCGGGTTGTACACAGAGCAATTTAGCATGGTACTCCTCAAAAACACCGGGCTCATAGCCCCCCATATTAATAAAATACAAATATCTGGACCCAGGTCCGGGCACAGGTTCAAGATCAGAACCTGCCACCGTCGCAGCTGATGCGATTACGGGCCTTTCTTTAACTTCAATCAGCACATCTCCCACTCTGGTCACTTTGCGCCAGGCGTCCAGATGCAATTTCCCCCCGTCCGGCCAAAAGGCCTCCATCTGGCCTACCAGCTCGCCGGGACTGGTGGCAATCCCGAAAAAGATATCATGCTGCTCAATATGTCTGCCACTGGGCTTACAGCCTATCAGACACATATATAACTGTGGCTTGGTATTTTCCATCCTATAAATATAAAGCGTTTACGGCAGCATTTGGATCCTGGTGCAAAAAAATACCTTCAGACACAAGAGCATCAAAATAATACACCAAAAAACCATGCTGTAAAACAGCCCAAATATATACCTTTAACCTATGGAAATTGAATTTGAAACCCATCCGCACCTGCCATTTGTACCACAGACCTTAAAAAAACTGATCATGGGCAGTTTCCCGGGCAGAGCAGACACCCTGATCACAGATCCTGAAAACAATTGGTTTTACAGTGCTAAGCGTAACCAACTCTGGAAAATACTGGAAATTGCATTGAACCACCCGTTGCCGGACAAAAAAACAAAAATGGAAGTGCTGACGGAGCATGGAATTGGCATAGCAGACATCCTGCTACAAATCCACAGATTAAAAAAGACCAATGCAGATCAGGACCTGCAAATCATCTGTTATAACGATCAGGCTATTGGAAAGGTTTTACAAAAGTACCCTCAGGTATGCATTTGTTTTACCAGCCGGTTTGTAGAAAAACAGTTCAAAAGCTGTTTTCCCGGCTTTACAAATACCCGGCTGCTCCCCTCACCTTCCCCTAGATATGCCAGATTATCGCTGGGGCAAAAAGCAGCCATCTATAAAGAAATCCTGCTGGAGAACTAGGTAGCAGCCCAGCAAACAAATTAATTGGACATGGTTCTCAACACAAAAAAGAGCAGCCGTCACTTCAGAAAAACTGAGCGACGGCTGCTCTTTTTGATTCAAAGCCGGCTTTTTTAAATTAAGCCTGACATAGCCTTACGTACCAATAACCGGATTGTGCCATGCGCAATCAACAACTTTTATTAATAGAGGGTAAACTCTACCCGTCTGTTTTGTTGTCGGCCTTCTGGCGTATCATTGGTGGCAATGGGTTGGCTGCTGCCATAGCCCACGGCCTCAATACGGGAGGCGTTAGCCCCTTTAGAGACCAGATAAGCTTTTACAGATTCTGCTCTTTCTTTAGAAAGCCGCATATTCAAAGCATTACTCCCCGTATTATCGGTATGACCGGCCAGTTTTAAACTAAAATTCTTATTGATTAATAATTCAGCGACCCGATCCAGACTCGGGAAAGAAGCCGGGCGAATCGTGGCTTTTGCTACATCAAATTCCAGATCCTTGATGGCTTCATCCACAATTTTACGATCCTGTTGGGTCACCACCACTTTTTCCTGCTTAATAATCTGTTTAGGCTGTGGCAACGGGCAGCCTGCGCCATCCACGCGAACTCCATTTTCCGTATTGGGACATTTGTCAAATATATCTGCAACACCGTCGCCGTCACTGTCCTTTTTAGCCGCTTCCAGCTGTCCACGCAGCCCTTCAATGGCCTGCTTATTTTCCTCATTAGACTGATCTAACTGGCGTTTTAAATCCTGATTGCGTTCATAGAGGTCCATGGCCAGCTGCGCTGGTGCATTGACCACCGCCAATTGCGGTTTACTGCGGTTGCCTAAAGCAAATTCTATCCCTACCCGTACACTGGAGAAATGGTCGTTATGGCCCCTACCGGCTACGTCATCAAAATACTTACTATTGATAAAGTTAGCGTGATAGCTCAGATCCAGATTAATACCAGTGGCCACATTAAATTTAGCCCCTACACCCACCGGGATATAAAAGGCAGAGGAGGCGTCCGGTTTGGATTCAGACAAGGTTCCATTTTTTTGGATATACATATTAGCACCATCCCCAGCTCCCACCATGGTATGATAACGCAGATAGCCTCCCCCGGCGCTGATATAAGGTAGTACCGTGGCCTGTTTGTTGAGCCAGTTAATCGTCCCCAGCGTAAATACACCACTTAAGGAACTGGCCAGATCAATATTTGTTTTAAACTGATCAACCGCAGTTACCGCATCTGTTGGCTGATAAATATAATAATATCCCTGATTAGATTTTACGTGTCCTTTTACCTGACCACGCAGTACATCTAACTGTAGTGCGAACCCGTGATAAATCTGTTTTTTAAGATTGATACCATAAATAGCACTGAGCTGATCTGTCCCCAGCCTTTTAAAATCATTATTCCCAAAAGGAGTTACCGGCATAGAGACCCCGCCAAAGGCGCCAAAAGACCAGGTTCTATAATCATTCACCCCGGAAAAAGGAGTTACCCTGGGAATACTATAATCCGATTGCTGTGCCTGACTGGCGACCGCCATCATGGCACCCAGGCCAAAAAGGATACATTTTTTCATTTTCATAATAGAACAGTTTGATTTTCAGGTTTATTGCTTTAACATATACAAAACAAACATTATGCCACAGGACATATTTCACCCGCAATTATATTCAATTAATTTATTATACAAAGAATCCCGGGGCCTATTCCCCTTACTTTCCCGTCTTAATCCAAACCGGACAATCCCAGTTTTACCGCCAGCGCATTCAGGTCATTTACCACTGGTTCAATTAATGGCACGCCATTTTTCCGATACACCGCTTCCGTCTCTTGTTCTGGCATACCGGGAATCAGGACCCTGTTTTGACCGGCAGCAGGCTTCGCATTTTTGAAACGATCGATCCAGTTATCCATATGCTCAAAAAAACTTTCCTTACTACGAAAGGCGTCCACACGCATCGCCCCTAAAAAATGTCCGAGTCCTTCACCCGGCATATTCTCCGGCATGGGTATATAAGCCGGAAAAGGAGGCGCCCAGGGGCCATAAGAAGCGCCACTGAGTACTGCAGAAAAAATATCTACCACGCTACTGAGTGCATATCCCTTGTGGCTGCCATGGATTCTATCACCGCCAAGTGGTAAAAGGGCCCCGCCCTGCTTAATACAATCCGGATCTTCACTAGGCAGGCCTTCCTTATCCTGCGCCCAGCCTTTTGGGATGGACGCCTTTTTGCGTGCCGCGACTTCCAGTTTACCATTGGCAACGGTCGTCGTTGCCAGATCTGCCACAAAGGGCTGCTCTTTGCTCGCCGGAATTGCCACCGCAATTGGATTAGTCCCCAACATTCTTTCCTGGGAAAAAGTAGGTGCGACCAGGGCACTGGCATTGGTCATCGCCATACCAATCATGTCTTTTTCCAGGGCCATCATGGCGTGGATTCCTGCAATCCCGAAATGATTACTGTTTTTTACACTCACCCAGCCCGTTCCCACATTTTCTGCCTTCTCAATAGCAATTTTCATGGCCTCATGGGCGACCACGAGCCCCAGCCCTTTATCGCCATCCACCACAGCCGTAGAAGGCGTCTGGTGAACAATCTGAATATCTGGATTGGGGTTGACCCGGCCAGCTTCCCATAAACGAACATAGCCGCTAAGTCTGGCAATGCCATGACTGTCTACTCCCCGCATATCTGCACTAAGCAGCACTTTTGTGGCAATGTCAGCATGTATATCATTACAGCCCATTTTTAAAAATACCGACTGGGTAAACTTAAAGAGCTCCTGATAACTATAAGAACTTTGCATATATAATAAATTGAGTAGCAAAGATAGGATAAGCAAATGGCTTTCTGTCCCCTGTATTTTCAGTAAAGTCCGCTGGATTGATTTAACCTCTGCTATATTCCGGTGTCTGAAAACCGTACTTTTGTGGCTGCATTTTTGTTTTATAAGGATGTACAAATGACCTACCGGCATAAAAACATGGATTTCTAAGACAAAAACAGCATTCACATTTAAGCATCGCATAATTTATTTATACTACGCAATGGATCAACCATCAATCCCTACATTACAATTAAAGCACCAGGCCTTTACAGATGTCCCATATCCCGCTGAAAAGCAGTTTCAACAAAGACTTTTGCCTGTATTGTGTCTGCTCATTGCCCTGCTTTTCTTAAGTCTGCCAGTGGCAGCCTGGGCACAGCTAACAGATACCGCCAGTGCGACTTCTCTTCCGGCAAATGGCGCATATGATTCCACTCCTGGCACTGTAAAACCCAGTCAAACCCCTCCTGTCAATACCGTTAAGACGACTGCTGTAGCTGTACCGCAAACAGACAGCCCACAGGTCTATGTTCCCCGGATTATCCATTATGACAAAGCGTCGATTCACAGTGATTTTGTACTGGCGGCCAGAAGAAACAGTTTTAAAAATTATCTGATGGATAAAACCATCAAAGAAACTTTTTTGGGGCCCCTGAACCAATATACTGATTACAAGTTTGAGAATGCCTGTTTATCGGCTACACAATTTTTAATTAAAAACCAGTATAGTCAAAGAGGCTTCGAGAAAATGTTTGAACAATATTACCGCCTGGACGCATCTACCCGGCAAGCCTTATTGACGGCTGTTTACGGTATCTATCCGGTTACATTTAAAGATAATATTCAGCAAGTCCTCCCCTATGAAAGGGATCCTAAATTATTTGCGATAGCGGCACTCTATGATTACAGAGCCGACAGCTCCCTTTCTAACAGAAACCGGCTACTCAGGCAAATGGATAAACAGTTTGCAGCCAGTAATCAAAACCCGCTGTTCATTCAACTGCGCAGTTATCTTTTGCGTCATATATCTGACAGGCAGACACCTACGCCATCTGTTCTAGAACTATTCCGCTATCAGCAGCTCTGGAAACAAAAAACCGTGTATAGCTTTCAGCGCTGGGACCGTAATTACAGCGGACTATGTATCGTTCAGTATGAAGACGGACATTTTGCCAGAGATAAAAACGGGCAGCTTAAAATATTCAGGCAGCTCGCCAGATCGGGCAGCGGTCTGCCATCATTTATCACCAATGGTAATACCCCGCAAGGTATCTACCGGATTGCCGGTTCCAGGGTATCCATCGATAAACTCATTGGCCCCACTCCGACCCTGCAATCCATCCTGCCTTTCCAGTCAGATTCTGTATTTTTCCGCAACTTACCATATGACAGTACCGGTACTAAGCTAGACAACTATAAATTATTATTGCCTCCATCCTGGCAGTCCTATACACCGATGCAGGAAAGCTTCTGGGCCGGAGCCATAGGCAGGCGCTATATTGTCATTCACGGATCCACATTAGATGGCAGTTTTTTTAAGGACTGGTCTTTTTACCCGAATTCTCCCACAGATGGTTGTTTATCCACCCTGGAAAGCTGGGATAGTATCACCGGCGGCATCGATCAGAGCGATCAGTTAGACCTGGTCAACACCTTCCATGCCACACCCGGCGGACTCGGACTGCTGGAAGTCGTCAATTTAGATAATCAGAAAAAAAATGTGACAGCGGCAGAAATCAATACCCTGGTAGACCAGTTTGAAAAAAATAAGTAAGCTTCCGCTTGCAATAACAGCCCATACCAGACAAAATAAAACCTGCCCGGTTTTAACCGGCCAAAAAGACCGGTAAAGCTGGACAGGTAAGCTTGCCAAGGTCGGCACTAAGATTCAGGAGGTATGTATTGCTGCGCTTTAATACCCCCTACCTACTAAATTATACTAAAACGGCAGATCATCGGCTTCACTCGGATCAGGCGCACCGCTGTTGGGCAGGCCAGACGAGCCACCGCTATCTGGCTGTCCATAACCTGATGAGCCGGAGCTGTCAGCGGAACCGCTGCCACCATCCTGTCCATAACTATCGCTGGGTCTGGAGCCCAGCAATTGAACATTGTGGATTCTTAAGGTAAGAGATATTTTATTTTCCCCACTCTGGGTCGTATAAGAACGGGTATCTGGTGTACCTTCTGCATAGACCTGCGTTCCTTTTTTAAGATAAGGAGCAATCGCTGTCTTCTCCGTCCAGTAAGCACATTCTACCCAAATAGTTTTAGGTTTCAGTTCACCGGTCGTACTATCGCGATATCTTTCCGTATGGGCCACACTAAAATTAATGACGGTTCGTCCATTTACGTTGTTAACGGTACAGTCCCGACCCAGATTTCCAATCACTTGCAATTTAATCATAAAATGTCAATTAAAATTTCGAGGCAAATATGTTTGCAGCAATATACATTTTTTTGCTAAAAAATATACAAATCGCTGTAAAAATTGAAAAATCGCCAGTTTTATGCCAAAATTTCATCCGGACAAAAAAAATCAGGAACAGACAGCTAAAAATAATTGTCTGTATCCTGATTGATTTTGGTTTATAGTTAGCTTATCCTAGATGCTGTAGCCTAACGGGTACAGGTATAGAGATTGTTTTTTCGTCAATCCATATTAGAGTTGTGAAGGATCTTTCACCATAGAACGTACTTTGGAGCTCGGCAAAAAGACCTGCACACCAAAATTTACGCCCAGGGCATGCTGATAAGTGGTATTACCACCACCTAAGAGTCCGTTATATTTAACCAGTCCTTCCAGTGCCACATTAGGGGTGACAAAATAAGAATATCCCGGTCCAAAACCAAAGGCAAATCCATTGGTAGTGGCACCGTCTTTAATATTGACCCCGGCAAAACCCGCATTGGCTTCTGCGAAGAAACGGCCATGATGCAACAGGTTATTCACACCCTTTTCTCCCGGGGATAAATAGTAACGTCCCAATCCCTGGATACCGTACACGGTCTTTTTCTCAGCCACACCCATGGTATTGTTAGCGCCTTTATTAAATCCCAGGTCCACGACGCCACCAATCATAAGATTGTCATTGACAAAATAACCCACCTTAGGACTGATACCAATGGAGTAACCGGCGCCATCATTCAATCCGAAATTAAACCCGAACAGGCCACTGTTGGCCGGAGAAGCCAGTCCGCTTCCCAGGTCAGTGCCCAGCATAAGATTGCCTTTCTGGATTTGAGCATTTGTCACAGTCAGGGCACCAAAGAGTCCCGCAACCGTTAAAAAAAGTAATTTTTTCATGTTTTACAATTTAGTTTGTTTGGAATGTAAATACCAAGTCCCTCGTTATAATCCAAAGTATCTATTCTAAGCTAAAATTTCGTGCCAAAAGCACCTAAATCCGGAAAAATGTAAAAAATAATGAAATTACAATTCCTTATTTGTCAACATTTTACCATGGAGCAAAGATATCTTTTATCAAGGAATATTAAAATGCCAATTTCCAAAAAATATCATAAATCAGTTTTATGACAAGGTCGTGACGGGTATAAAACGGTCAATTGTGGCAATAAGCTTACCTTTGCCAAAATTTTAAAAAGTGAGTAAGGGAAAGGTTTTGGTCGCAATGAGTGGTGGTATTGACAGTACCGTAGTTGCCCTCATGCTCCACAAACAAGGATATGAAGTCATTGGTATTACTATGAAAACCTGGGACTATGCCAGTAGCGGCTCCAGTTCCAAGGAGACAGGCTGCTGTAATGTAGACAGCTTTAATGATGCCCGTCAGGCAGCCGTACAACACGGATTTCCTCATTTTATTTTAGATATACGCGACGAGTTCGGGGATTTTGTCATCGACAATTTTGTAGAGGAATATATTGCAGGACGCACGCCAAATCCCTGCGTGATGTGTAACACCCATATTAAGTGGCGGGCTTTGCTCAAAAGAGCCAATGCCCTGGGCTGCGATTATATCGCGACCGGGCATTATGCGAATATTCATCAGGGCGAAGATGGCCGTTACTACCTCAGCAAGGGACTGGACGAAACCAAGGACCAGAGTTATGTACTCTGGGGCCTGGAACAGGATCTTCTGAGCAGAACACTGCTACCCTTGGGCGGCTACCATAAAACAGAGATTCGTCAGCTGGCGGCCGACTATGGCTATCCGGAACTCGCCAAAAAAAGCGAGAGCTATGAAATCTGCTTTGTACCGGATAACGATTACCGGGGCTTTTTAAAGCGCCGGGTAGACGGACTGGAAGAGCGGGTACAGGGCGGTTGGTTTGTAGATAAGACCGGAAAAAAACTGGGCCAGCATAATGGCTATCCTTTTTATACCATCGGCCAACGCAAAGGCCTGATAGCCATGGGGCATCCCGTGTATGTCACCCATATTGACCCGGCCACCAATACCGTGGTATTGGGAGAACTATCCGATCTGGATAAAGCGGAACTGACGGTTGGTCAGCTAAACTGGCAAAAATACCAGGCCGTTCAAAGCGGCATGGAAGTCCTGGTAAAAATCCGCTATAAGGACAAAGGTACCCTGGGCCATTTATATATGGATGGTGATCAGGTGAAGGTAGAACTACTGGCTCCTGCGGCCGGGATAGCCCCCGGTCAGAGCGCCGTATTCTATGAAGGTGACACAGTTATAGGTGGTGGCATTATTAAAAGACAGGAAGAATTTACATTTTCTTAAAAATTTATTTGAAAATTTGATAATATCCTTTAATTTTGGCCTCGCAAATGAACAACATAAAGAAACATACTAAGAAGATTAAACCGTCTAAACAGGAAGGGTGAACTTGGTATGTGTCACATCATAAAAAAAGCCTTCCTGCATCAGGAAGGCTTTTTTTATAAGTGCCCATCCCGTTCATTTTGTTTTTTTAAATAGTTCGTTTTAAATCATCGCTCATTATATAACAAAAAAAAATAAACAATGAAAGTAGCCGTAGTCGGTGCTACCGGTCTGGTAGGAACGAAAATGATGCAGGTACTGGAACAGAGAAATTTTCCGGTAACACAATTACTGCCTGTCGCCTCTGAAAGAAG
>Ga0164242_10002866_pt1 | contig 19857 bp, 9 predicted proteins | sample OricomgcompostMG_FD_108783 | JGI IMG/M metagenome (GOLD analysis project Ga0164242, IMG submission 108783) | Miracle-Growth compost microbial communities from Emeryville, California, USA - Original compost - Miracle growth compost (MG) ... | reverse complement strand
TGGCAGCAGCGGCAAAAGCGCTGTCCACGGAAGTGACAGAGGTCACGTCCAAGGCAAGCTTGAGGACGTTGGGGTTGTCATTTGGGAGGTAAGAAAGACTAGACGGATTGCGAGCTGTCGCAATAAGACGTTGACCAGGCTTGCTCGCGACGAGAGTGGCAATTGCACGACCAATGCCCGACGAGCAGCCGGTGACTATGGAGATAATACATATATTAGCCTTTTTCCTAACATTTCGGCTTAGAGAATGCTAATGAGGCGCTCACTTAACCAAACCGCATCTGGCGGCAGTTTGAACGGTGTGGTGTTGACAGGGTTCATGTCTGCTATGTTATGCTAGGAGACGGCAATTGTTTACAGAATGAAGATGCCAAGTTACCTGAAGAGACCTAGCAGACGTGAGGGTCTTATATAGCTGGAATTGTAATGTCTACATCAAGTGAGGTTGAAGCCCATTACACTTGGATCGGGATCGGATATTGCGGACCAGAAACGAACCACTAAAAGGTCGTTTCGGCCTGACTCACTCGGCACACTCCCCGGCGCCGGCGAGCTGCGTTGGGAATAGAACGGGGGAATGCGGCGCTTAGCGTCAACTTAGGTCTTTGGGCACTAAATCCTTCGGAGTAAACACTTGCCAGTTTTGGCAAAGAAGACGAAGATGAGGGGTGGCTTATTTCACAATCAATGCTGTCCGCGGTCGTTAGCGCAGACATAACGAACAACGTCATCGCGGTAAGGCAAGGTCAACGCTCGCCCATGCACATATACTGTCCTGCCCGCCAGCACCTCATTTCTCCATAAGTCTAATATTCCTCTAGCACTGTTGACTGAGGTCCCCTCGACATTGAACAAGTCCGCGGCACCGACCACATGGACTCGGATGGCAGTTACTGGAATCATCTCGGTGATTGTCTTTGCCAATATCCGCGCACATCTAGAAATGCTCGAGGAACCGTGTGGTGGAATTGGACGATGCTGACGCAAGTCCGGGCCCCTGTTGCAGCCGTTGTAACTATCTTTTAGCTTTAAGAAGCGAGCGTATACCCCGTCAGTTGCACAGTGGAGGCAAGTGATACACGAAATAACCCGCTATCAGTGACTCCGCCGGTCTAAGATATCTTGATTAAACCCCTTTACCAGATCTCGCCGAGCACAAAGGCAGGGTGCCTTTGCGTTGGTTTTGCTTCAAATAATCTCGCTAGTGTCCGATGTATAGACCCTGTCTAGGCCGAGAGGGATCTCGCGGCCGTAACGACTGAGATTCTTGATGGCAAGGTCATCTTCGTAATGGCTTCCTGTCCGTACGTAATTAGCTACTCACCGTCTGGCCCTAATCAGTTACGTGCTAGGTGCTCGGCTCACCACGGAAACCTTGGTTACCACTAAGGGGGAAATGCCTGGAATCGTCGTCAATCACGTTGCTACTGTTTTGAAATTAAAGTGCACGGATTAAAGAAGGACAAATACAAGACATATCTAACTGTGTTGTAAGAGAGACTTGGTAGGTAGGAAATTGGAATGGAGAAGCCAGAGTCAGAAGCCAAGGTAGTTTTTAGAATAAGAATATAAATACCACCATTTATTGTAGTAAGCCTGTCAGAATTTTAGGGCAACAAAAAATAAGCTAACTTAATGAGAGTTTAAAAGTATTATAAGAGTTTCGCCAAGGCATCAATCCGTCATGCCGTGTCTCAACCCCCCCCCAAAAAAGAAGGGTTCACGTGCTGCAACGATGTGGGCTCTTGGAGATATCCAACGCCTTTCCTTCCCACCCTTCACCACTTTGCTCGCCGGCACAACGTGATTCTCTCAACCCCTCTCCGATTGCTTGACCTTACTGCTGCACCAATTTCCTTACCTCCTTGGTAGCCTTACTGTAACCAGTAATCTGTACCTCGACGAAAGCCAGATTTCCGTATCTCCAAAAGCTTCACGAACCCCACCTCGAATTACGTCGACCGTGACCGAAAACCCCGCTACGTTTATCCCTCACGAATCCGAGCAACAACGATTAGGTTGGGTGACTTCACTCCTCTGAGCCGCGTCTTTCTCGGAATTGGAAGCGCAGAATTACTCGACCATGGCTCCACCTGCGATAATTGCCCCGTCCATCCTCTCCGCCGACTTCGGCAACCTCGGCCACGAATGCTCCCGAACAATCGAGCAGGGCGCAGATTGGCTCCATGTTGACATCATGGACGGCCACTTCGTGCCCAACCTGACCTTTGGCCCTCCCGTCGTGGCCAAGGTCCGGTCACACGTTGAGAAGCCCACGCAGAAATACGGAAAGGGAACATTCGACTGCCACATGATGATCGCGGAGCCAAAGAAGTGGGTAAAGGAGTTTAAGAAGGCCGGCTGCGATTTATACTGTTTCCATTACGAGGCTGCCTCCTCTTCGGCAGCCGAGAGCCCTGAGGGGCAGTCGGAACTAAAGACGAGCCCCCGCGAGTTGATTCGCTACATCCACGACAACGGCATGTTGGCCGGCATCGCCGTCAAGCCCTCCACGCCCGTGGATAGGCTGTGGGATGTACTAGACAGTCCACACGAGAGGGAGCGTCCAGACATGGTCCTCGTCATGACGGTCGAACCAGGCTTCGGTGGTCAGAAGTTTATGGCGTCCGAACTCCCCAAAGTCCAGGAGCTGCGCAAAAGATACCCCGATCTCAATATCGAAGTGGACGGTGGCCTTGGCCCTGGGACGATAGACCAAGCGGCTGACGCTGGTGCGAACGTGATTGTTGCGGGAAGCGCAGTGTTCGGCGCCCAGGACCCCGCCCAAGTCATCTCGCTACTGCGGGAAGCTGTAAATAAAAGGGCCTGAAGGGCCTGCGGAATCGGAATTTATTGCTTGTAGGCCGTTTGCAGTGCGGGTTCTACCGTCATATCTGTGCTAGGCGTATAGCGTGTGTTGGGACTGTGGATTGTTCCCAGAAACCCAGGCGAACACAAAACTTGTAGATATCAGATCAAAAATACAAAATGAGCATGTTGGTTTTGCCGTACGCAAAGGTGCGAAGTTGTGAGGACGGTAGAAGGGGATGATACACGCGGCAAATATTTACAACAGCCAGTGGTTCATTAGAGTAGCTATCCCTTACTGGCTAAGACATGACCTTTTGGTCGGAGCATCACAGGCCTGTTTATTTTTGACCCAACACGACGTTTGAACTGCCCAGGACGAGCTTTGTTGCGGACTCTATGACGGATGGAGAGAGATTGCATTTGGAGGGGCCTGCGTGTACCTAAGCTAAGCTTCTGACGAGGAGTGAGCCCCTGTGTCAGAAAGTAATTACAAACAATGTTGCCGCCCTGTAGCAAAGATACCAAATGCCAACCCTTCGCCTAGAAGCAAGACTAAGACTGAGCAAGAAAGAAAAGAGCAAATAGCAAATAGCACACGGACGACTAAAATCGCAACGGGTCACCCCGAAGGATGGTTCGCGTACTATGGCTCAGGCCAGCCCTAGAGACGGTGACCTACTCCGGGCGGACCTCCAAGGACCCGGTCAACTTAGCGGAGGAGCCTCCGTCCATGGCCAGGGTCGCTGATCCGCTGGCCGTCGTTCCACTATCACTAGCTGGTGGGGCTGGAGTTTTGCGGGCTGTTCGGGTCGGCGTCTCTCGTATCCATCATGGCGGCGGCGATTTCCATGCAGACTGTCATTGTCGTTAGTAAATGGGGGAAAGTGGAATATCGAGTTGGGTAGGGTGGTCAACTCACGTCCTGCGATGCTTCTCGCCCCCAAAATCTTCATGACCGCAACATCTCTCCCCACGGCCTTCCAGATCCACGACCGGATCTCCACAGCGGCGAGCGAGTCCACCCCAAGCTCCGCAACACTGCTATCTCCCCCAACGCTATCAGCCGGCAGCCGCAGCAGCGACTCCAGACACTCAGCCAGAGCCTTTGCGAGCACCTCGGCCGCCTCGCGTGCAGAATTCGCCGCCTCGACCATGTCTCGCACGCTCTTCTTCTTCTTCTCAGTTCCGTCAGAGACGTGGTCTCCGTCCTCATCGGGGACCGTGTAATGCGAAAACCGCGGGTCGCGGTGCCAGTGCAGAGGATTCGGGTCGTTGACGTGATAGCGGCTCAGCCCCGTGGTGATGTCGGCTACCTGGTTAGGGCCCGGGCGGCCCGCTACGATGGCCTCGAGAAACATGTGGTGAATATCGCGCTCCGAGATGGGCGGGTAGCCCTCACGCTCTAGCCCCGTGTAGAGATCGTCTTTCTCACGGTGGAGGTAGCCCAGACCGTAGATCACACCGATGTTGAGCACCGAGCCGGGTAGGCCGCGGCGGCGACGGGAGGCTGCTAAGCCGTTCATGTACTAAAGAGAACATTGTTAGCCATCCGTTGTCGTTAGGGAGTCTGGCGACAGTGGAGTTTGCTTACCATGTTTGCTGCCGCATAGTTAGACTGTCCTGCATGTCCACCAATGGCGGCAAACGACGAAGTCATGATGAAGAACTCCATGTCAGGCCCATTAAAGACTATGTCCAAATTCTTCGAACCGACCGTCTTGGGACGCATGACCCGGTTCAGAGTGTCGATAGTCATCTGCGCAAAGACCTTGTCTTCCAGGACCATAGCGCCATTCACGATTCCAGCAACGGGCGGCATCGTCTCAGCAAGTTTCTCCTTGAACAGGGCGACAGCATCGACGTTCGTGACATCCAAAACCTCAATCATGATATTGACGCCCAGGCCGACAAGCTCGTCCTTCCATTTCGGTGACTTATTCGGGTTGCGGCTGACTAGCACGATGTTGCGGGCGCCGTTATCGACGAAGAGCCTGCAGAGGCTCTGCCCGAGGTCGCGAGTCAGACCAACGAGGAGGTATGTCTTGTACGGGCGGAACATGTGTGCCTCTACCAGCGGTTTAATGATATGCTGAACGTTTCTCTCCTTTTTCCAGTCAAGAATCTGGAAAATTTGCGTCGGCTCGGCCACGTTCAGGAGGTCTGGGACAGATAACACGGATGGGTTCACCAGCGAGGTCTCCGATGCCACCGCTTTGAGTGCTAAGTGGATACCACGCTCCCAAATACGTCTAACTCTGGATGCATCTTGCAAAGTGTTGAGACTGTCGGAAACGAGCATCGAGTACCTAGAGTTGTACTCGCAGTTGCGCGGTAGCAAATCCAAGAGTAGTTCGGACAACCTACTTCCCTCGGGGAGGAAGTCGAAGACGTGGGTACCGGAGGGAGGGAACACTGCCTTAATTTCCCGATTTGACGAATTCGGGTGTAGCAAGCGCAGCCGTGGGTTACTTGCGCATTTCACTGCATCAGGCGTGTACACATAGAGAGTGCTTCCCAGGCCGGAGAAAACCTCGTCGACGCACTCGAGGAGCGCCTGGTCCGGGTCTAACAGTAGGACAGAGTCAAGACGGAGATCTTCCGCCATCGTCAGGGCTGTCAGGTATCTCAGGAGCACGCTGAGAAATTCGGGGTAGTTAGAAGAAGGGATCATCCTCATGCGAGCTACAGGCACCGTGATAATGGACGCGTTTGACTTGGAGAGGGCGACTTCGGTTGCTCCTGTCTCAGCGTTGCGCCCGACACAGACATAAGCCGAGTATGTCCATCCCAAGTTTAAGATCTCCACGGAGCTCCAATCAACTAGGATAGTGACCTGCCGGGGGATAGGATTGCGACGTGGGTCAGCCGAGATCAGCTGGGCATCATATCGTGCGGACCCGTCTCCAGGCTGGGAGGAGACGATTTCGACGGGCCGCTCTAGAGTATTGGCCATGGCCGAGACTACTCGTCGCGGGGCGTTGACTCGATCGTTCGCTTCCGTCCACGGTAGTACTCGGGGGACGAGTCGACGCCCGTTCTCAATGTGGACCTCAGGCTCATAGGTCCAGAGCAGTTTTCCATCCTTAGCTTGCTTTAGAGCCTCGACGCCCATGGTAAGGCGACAGAACTCCTGGATGATGAGGTCTGTTGAGTCGGCCAAGTTGTCGATATCTAGCATTCGCAACACGAGGCTTGGGGTTTCCGCAAGCATCGTCCGCGCAAAGCCAAAAGACGCGGCGTGATCAGGGTTGTCCAGTCTTGCATTGTGAGTCACCCATAATAGAACCATCTCTGGTCTAATAAGAGATCGTAGCGTCTCGAGGTTATCTTCCGTCAGGCCTGACAAAATCGGCGCGTCCAACTCATTTAGGAAGATCACAGCAGTATAGGACGACAATGCGGTCTCGTCAATATCGACCAGACTCAGTGCGTGCGTGACTTTGCCGCAGCGAAGCTCGAGTGGTGTGCAAATAGCGGCTGAGATCGTCCTTACCTCGGGCCGCCGACCTCCAACAACCAGGAGACTAGCCGTATGTTCCTTATCCTGATAAACAGGGTGGGGTAGTAAGGCGTTGAGTTTTGCTTCAGACTCGGCTTGCCGGATGATGAGTGAAAATCCATATGGGTAACTCTGGTAGGAATTCCTCGGGGAGTGGCCAAACCCAGACTCGTCCAAGATGTCTGGCCAGTCTGGCGGCGTGAACATGGGTTCCGGGTCAGTCCTCAAGCCCGCCCACCGTCGAACAAGCTCTTTGAGTGTACCCTGGGAAGAATGGATCAGGATGAGGAAACCGCCATCTTTCATCCTCTGCCTCAGCTTCTTGAGCAGGACATGGCTGTTCTGGTTCTTAACTAGAGACGTTGAGAGCATGACGAGATCAAATTGTAGGGCATTTGCTGGCTCGTCTTCGAGTTTCGCGCTAAGGTCCAGTTCGTTCACAACGATCTTCTTCCTATGGGCATCAAGCATAGGCACGCGATCCGCCAAAGCTTTCTCCGTCGGTGTCCCTACCGCGTAAGACAGGAAGGAACCTTTCAGACTGGTGAGAATGGGTACTGTCAGACCAAGATCTGGATCGGTCAAGCCTAGGATGTTCATTCTAGGGTAGCGATGAGCGATTTGCTTAGCAACGCGAGAGATATGGTCCTGAAGTCCAATAAGGTGGCGTGCCTCCTCGATCAATTCCGGAAGCATTCCGGGGAGGATATTTGGTATATCCACGCCCAGGGAACGAACAGTCTCCAGAGTGACGGCAAACGGTGAGTCTCGGATGAACGCCTCGATAACCTCAAGCTTGTCTCCAGGCCATCGGGTATTGATATTGCCTAGGACTAGAGGGGACGAAGCGGACGGTCGAGGTGACGATGGCAGTGCATACTGCAGGCCCATGCCAAGATAGAATGACGCGACCCGCTCACAGCTTTCGACGAGCATGGGGTTAACCGTCTCGAGGCCTGGGATCTGCGGGGCAATAATCTCGTCCTCGGGGTCAACATCCAGCACTGTAGTGAGATACAGTTCGTAATCATTCTCGGGTCTAGTTGCGGAGAACGAAGCGACTGTCAACCCTTCGACTTGGATTTCCATCTGGCCCAGGCAATTGAAGATGCAGATATCGCCAGTAAATTTGGCGGCGGACTCCTTCGAGATGGGTGTGAAATCGGTCAAGTGAGCATCGACATTGAGATCGGCGTCATCTTCAGGCTTCATGTCGCAAATGGCGAGATTGAACCTCACACGCTCAATCGTCTTCGGGAGGAACGAAGTCCACAAGGCCCTGCGATCATTAATTATTAGTACAGCTTCATATAAGTAGATATGGTGGACTTACCTGTCGCCTGGAGACGAAAATGTTGCAAACGCTGACTGGAGACAAGTGTCGACTGTCGCTGGGCTAATGCTTAGCCGCGTGGTATCATCGCTATGGCGCTTCTTCAGAGTTGACGCGGAAAAGTTGAGCCGTCTATCGATAGTCTCTAGTCCCTTGAATGGGCCCGAGTAGTCAAGCCCAATGCCGGACACCATGCGATAAAACCCGTCCTTTCCGACCGACATTGTCTCGGCCCGCTCAAGCAGCCTTGCCGGCAGTGCTTGCGAGGTTGGCTCGCCCAAGACAATTCGAAGCCAGCCAGCGAAGTTCTGCTTCATGAGAGAGGAACCTTCAGCAGGCGCGGATGTGATTGTGAACGACGCTTCAATGGAACCCTTCTGCTTAGGATGTTGTTCCATAGTCAGCTCAAAGAGGATTTCGACACCCTGCGACTCGGGTTCGATGATGATTCCGCTCATAAACTCGAGATGGTGGAGTTCAATGACTGAGGCGGCTCGATCTCCGAGCGCCACCCTTGCCGCATCTACAGCCATGACGCAGTAGGCTGAAGCCGGCAGTAACGCCTGGCCTTGGAATCTATGATGAGCAATCCATGGAACCTTGTCCAATTTGAGGATGTTTCGCCATCGCAGCTCATATTGGTTATCATCTCTCGTTCGGGTACCGAGAAGCTCATGTGGGGCATGGGCCCTGAAGTGGTATTGTTGAGAGATCCTAGACTCCTTGTAATGGATTTGGGAGTGATCCCAAGGGTACGCGGGCATGTCCTCTAGTCGATGATGGGCGATGTCTAGGCCTGACGACCTCTGGATGAAGTTCCGCAGATGAGCGGAAGCAGGTCCAAGGTGCATCCATAACATTCCCAAGAAATCGGCAAAGGCGTGGCCATCTCCCTTCTTCCTATCCAGCAAACCTGAGTAAGGAACGACCCTTCCATCGGTTGCCTTCATCGTTTGGGTAGCGGGCTCCTTTAATGCTGGATGAGGCCCCACTTCGATCGCATAGTCAAATTGGTCAGACTGCCTAATGGCTGTTGCGATGGCTTCGTGGAAAAGAACAGGCTGAACCATATTGTCCTTCCAGTAGGATGCCCCGAGCTCTTCATTGCTAGGCTCGCCGAACCCATGGACGCTGGATACCCAGACGGTGCCGTTGCCTTTCTCAACAGGAGACAGTGTGCTAGCTTGAAGTGTCTCAAGGTACTTCGTTGCTGGTGCCTCCATGTGCGGGGAGTGGTAAGCCGTGTCTACCATGAGCATCCTTGCAAATTTCTTCTGCTCCGTCAAGTAGTCCCGGACTTTGTGGAGGACATCAAGATCACCAGAGAGAGCCACGCTTGAGGGTGCATTGCTTGCCGCAACACAAATGGCCCCGTTGTACTCTTCGCGGGCGCACAGCTCCAGAGCATCTTCCTTTGAGAGACCGACGGCAAGCATGCCGCCCTTGCGGCCCTCGGCGCCGCCAGCTAGGTGGGCGTACATTCCTCGATAGTAAGATATGAGAATTGCGTCTCGAGCCGAGACTCGTCCTGCCGCATATGCTGCGCCAATCTCTCCGGAAGAATGGCCCACCACGGTATGGAATTCAACACCGAGGTTCCTGAGGAGATCAACTAAGCCGATCTGAAGGGCGGTACACAGAGGCTGGGCTCCAGCGGCCTTGTCAACTTCAGAAGCACTTCCCCCCGCTAAGATCTGTTGCTCTAGTGTCCAGGACGGCGGGTGAGCACAGTCATGTAGGGTTTTATCAAGGGACCGGATCGCGGTTTGATACACATAATTGGTGAGGAGGCCTTTTGACATGGTTGGCCATTGCGCACCTTGGCCGGTAAAGATGCCAAGAATCTTAGGGTTGCCCTCGCCGGGGCGGGATCGAACTCCGATGGAAGGAGTCGAAGAACGTTGTGCTTTCTCCACCAGCGATCCGAGGTTCTGTCTAAGCTCAGCCGTCGAAGCGGCCGAGACGGCAACCTTAAATGGAAAGGGAGTGCGGTGGGCATAGGTGTGCCATACCAGTTTCTCGAACGACGTGGACCCATTCTGGGCGATATAGTCGCGGTATGACTGGACAACTGCAACGAGGGAGTGCTGCGAGTTTGCGGAGAGAAGGAAAGGCAGAGCAATCGATGGCTTCTCAGAGTCCTCGGGAGCTAGCACGGTAGGGGATGGTAGCAGCAAGGCCGGGCTAAAGGCCTTGCCGACCGCGTTATGGATGCTAGGCTCGTAACGCTCAATGATGGCATGTGCATTCGTGCCCCCGAAACCGAACGAGTTGACGCTCGCACGTCGTGGCTGTCCCGGTGGAGGTTCCGGCCAGGGCGACAGGACGGTAGGGATCGTCAGATGGGAATAAAACGGCTCCACGCTGGGGTTCAACCTCTGAAGGTGAAGATTGGGAGGCACGGAGCCATTCCGCATGGCGTATACGACCTTGAGCACTCCAGCCAATCCGGCGGCGCCTTCAGTGTGGCCAATGACCGTTTTGATGGAACCAACAAGCAGGGGTGTTGGGCTGTTCGCGGCTCCGCCGATCTCCTGTGCCGCAGGAGCCTCAAGTGGATCAGGGGGATCGTCACCAGCATCGGATTCGACGTCAACGGTCATTTCGGAAAGACCTTGGCTTGCAGTCTCTTTGCTTAAGTACTCGCCGAAGAATGCATCTTCAATTGCTGCAGCCTCTCTGGGGTCGCCGGCTTGCGTACCAGTGCCGTGAGCCTCGAAATACTGGCACCTGTCGTCCAAATTCCGTGGGTCGAGTCCCGTCTTGCGGTAAGTATCTCTAATGAGACGGGTTTGAGCTTCCGGGTTGGGCATAGTGATACCTTTCGTGCGACCGTCTGAGTTGACTCCTGTCTCGCGGATGATGGCTTCAATCCGGTCTCCGTCTGCCAAGGCGCGGCTCAGGGGTTTCAGGAAGAAAGCAGCAACTCCCTCGCCGCGGGCATACCCGTCGGCGTCAGCATCCCACATGCGGCAATGACCGCTGGGGCTAAGCATGTTCAAGTTGGACTCGACGATGAACTGCTCAGGGGTAATCATGATGTTGACACCTGTGACGCAGGCCATCTCGGACTCTCCCGATCGGAGGCTCAGCACAGCTTGATGCAGGGCGACAAGACTGGAAGAGCAGGCCGTGTCAATAGTAACCGATGGTCCGTTGAAGTTGAAGAAATAGGATATCCTATTGGAGATGATTGATCGGGCATTGCCAGTCGCGGAATACTGACTGGCTGTAAGGTCATCTCGCTGTGAGAGAGTGTCGTAGTCCGCCGTCATGACACCGGCAAAGACTGCCACGTCCATTCCAGAATATTGCTGCAAAGTGTAGCCAGCCGACTCCAGCGCCTCGTAGACAACCTCGAGGAGCATTCGCTGCTGAGGGTCAATCGCCTCGGCCTCCTTGGGGGTGATATTGAAGAAGGCAGAGTCAAAGACTCGATGATCTTGGTCAAGCCAATAGGCTTTTGGCGAGTTGGTAGTGCCATGATACTCTCTGTCTGGGTGGTAAAAGGCCTTGATGTTGAAGCGGCCGGGAGGGACGTCTTTGGCGAGGTCGGTTGGGGCTTGGAGGAGATCCCATAATTTTGAGGGGGAGGTGACACCTCCTGTGAACCGACAGCCGCTTCCGACGATCGCCACCGGCTCTGAAGTTGGTGGGGTGTACGGCATCGTCACACCGTTTTTGCTCAGAGGCGGTGACGCATGCGAGAGAAGTTGTGAAAATTTCGTAGGGGAGATGCGAGAAGGGTAGTGGTATTTAAGGACGTGAACACTCTTTGTGTGCGCGATGGAGGAAAAGAAAAAGAAATTGCAGAAACTGCGGGGGATATGGGAGGTGTAGAGAGTTGCCAAAGAAAAGAAAAGACGGCGTGAAAGAGTGGTGTGTTTTGGGACGACGCGAGGCTCGCGTTGTGTGGTTGTTTTGATATAGTGAATGGAAGGAGAGTTGGTGAGGTGAAGGTTGGAGTGCGTGGTGACAATGTTATGCACTGTACTTGACAGGGAGCATCCGACCTTGAGGTAGGTTCATGTAGCTGTCAACCAACAAGCGCTGAACCCACCAACTTGGTTTGGAGTTCCGCACACACATAACAAGCCATCCACCTGGGAACCAGCGCCCCTGACCCGAAAGTAGCACCGGCCCGACCTTGAGCAGCTTGCTCTGCCGCATTTAGGTGGTAGACCGGGGGCTATGCGGTTGGTGTAGCATAACCCGGGTCAAGAGTTATTTTGTGACGTCTCAGATATCGGGTTAGACGACGTTCAGTTTACGGTTGGGACGGATCTCACTCGTAACTTGACATAGTCGGCGGGTTTAGACGGGTGATACCACGGCTATGGAATTGAACAGGTACTACTATATGGATTATCAGAACGCCGCACACCAGCCCGTAGTCTTCCGTCACTATGCGTGGAGACTTTCATGGCGTGAGAGACATTTCGGCCAATTTCAACCTCGTCCTAATCTAATTCCATCCCAATTTGCTTTTCTTTGACTATTATCTCCCGAAGTGAAGCCTCCACCGCTCCCGAGAATATCGATGACTGGGCCGTACTCGAGTCAGGAGAAGAAACTGGGGGTGGGGCCTCTGAACCAAGCGGAACGGTCGTATCTCGAAGCTGAAAAAGAAACTCGCAGGCCAGTCGAATGGTCAGCTCCATCTGGAGCGATGGGGAAGGAGTATCGGGAACGACCCCACCGAGACATCTAGTATCTTGCACAGCTGGAAGGCGTCGCCCGATCTGGAGAGGAATATCTCTATTTTGACGTTTTGGGCCACTTTCTGGTACAGGTCAAGCAATCTCGCGTAGGTCGACAAGACTAGTAATCTAGTTCCGGTATCAGTTCCGGTATCTAATAGCTCCCGGGACGGGCCGAACCAGAGCGGCACACCATCTTCGATGCAGGTCGAAGAATGATCCGCAGGGGAATTTGTGGCTGCAGAGACCGGCCCATGAGTGGCATCTCGCTGGTGGACCAGGGTGATTCCTCGCCCGGCGAGGGATATTGTTCTTAATAAATGTATTAGTCCGGAAACAGTGGATCATGTTTGGCTCGGACGCCAGGATCGCGGTCGGTTGATATTACCGCCTCTGAGTCTGGGGTAACTGGTTACGGTGGGAAGGTGGTGGCTCCAAGAATGAGCGAGGCTAATAATGCTGTTATGGCTGTTCTCACTTGGGAGCAAGTTGGGGTCGACGCTGCTATTTAGTCCCGATGTGAAAATATCACCATCTTCAAAGCCGGACTGAAAGCTAACCATCTTCAGCATGTGATCGGCGGAAGGTGCAGGAACATGAGGTGTCATTGGACTGTCAAGTGCATCACTGTACGGTAGGAATTACTGACCCCTTGCGAGATCTTGGATTCTTAGTCGCGATTCGGCGCAATGAATAGTCATCAACACGTACCGAACTTCGAAGAAGACATGGCCCGCCGCCGCTTGGTAGGTCTTCTAGTATCATGCGAAGCTTCGAACGAACGTTGCTTCTTTCGGTACCTCAGCGAGGGGCTAGAAGTGCATCCCGTTCGCAGACGGACGCATCTCTCTCAAGGCTCGCCCCCGGTGCGCTTGCAGCTGAGTTTTTGTGCATGACAGCGATTGCATGCTCTCCGAATGGGCCCGTCCGCTATGATGTGGCCGATACTCTGGGCGTTCGGAGGTGCAGTTCTATGGAGGGCATGGAACGAGAGTGATGCCGAATCGGAGGGTCACCTTCATCACCTTGGGAGGTCGCTTGAAGAAGGGGTGGGGGTTGGGGGATCCGCCTCAGCTTAGCATTAAGCTTCCGATCGGGATTCGACAATCTAGAGATTAACAAAAGGAGACCAGCGAAATAGAGCAAGCGATATTTGCTTGTTGGACCAACTACGCCTGACCATTTGCTGCTCAGACCTGCAGGAGACGTGGAGAGAGCCTACTCTCGACCGGCTGCCCATTGGCGAGACACTAAGAGATGGCAGGCACTACGCTCCCACTTGGGATCCGGAAAATCTTCTGCCATATAACTGGCGTGAAAAGAGAGAGAGCCTCTGTTCTGGCCTGCGAACTTCCGCATCCTCTCTAGAGCACACCTTCCCAGGTCTGACCTATCCGATAGCGCAATGGAACGAATAACGAATGGAGGGACGGTAACGAGGCTTGGTTGCACTAAGACACAGAGACACGGTAGACGCACCCGGGTCGGTGTCGGCAGGGGGTGTGATCCCGAAATGCAATATAAAGTGCAGGGCGGTGCGGGCAATGCTTCCCGACCGAGCGGTTGACTTGACCACAATGGTGTAGGAGCGGCACCACGGCGATGCAACCACACTCACACCTCACTCACCCCCACGGGGAGGGAGACTACGGTAAACCACCAAAATCTGGTTAGGTGTGGGACTAATGACCAATCTGTCCAACTGCGGGCGATCTCTTCAAACCCGGGGCGTGGTAGAAACGCTAATCCCGCTTCAGCGCCCTGTCCAATTGCCAGGTATCCGTAATCAGGGGCACAATGGGAGGAGAGCGCCACGTCCCCATTTAGCGAGGGCTTGCGAACTAATAATAGTCAATTTCGTCGTTTCCAGGAATGCGTCCATGAGGGGCCGGCGATCATCGCCGCCCACGTTCTTCAGCAGACAGCCAGCAAAAATACTATGATCGACGGGCGGCGCCACAGCAGTCGTTGAAGGTAAGCAGACAACGGGCCATTTCCGCGAATCACCAGAGTTTGAGCTCCTGCGAGTCATTCTGCGGTACCACGGTGTTGGGAGGAAGGGCGCTGAGAGGACAGTGCGTTCCAACTGCATTAAATCAAGCAGCAATGGTAAGTTACACCACCTTCGTCCAGGCGCTTTCACTTACAAGGCAAGAAATTCTCTCATGCACGCAGGTATGGTTCTGTACAAACGGAAACAGGAACTCCTTTGCCGGACAAGCCGAGGCGTGTAGGACGATCTACTAAAGTATAATTACACCTACCCAGGTACCCAAATATGGTACCGCACCAAAAAACATGAACGAGAAACAAAAAAGGGTCCCCCCTGTCCGGTACCGAGGCACCTCACACCTCTCCGCGGTATCGAAATTATGTCCCACTCCGTTCTAGAAGACGGAGACTTCCCCAAACGCCTCGACCTATTCTGTACTACATCACCGTCCTGAATATCATGTATGAATGCCACCCCCCCAACTCATTAACCAAGCGAAACAGGCTACTCGTCGGCGACATCGCCAGTAGCGAACAGCTCAAGATGGACGCGCCCCTTGTCGACACCCCTCTCCACCAAGGCCCTCCGCACATCAGCCATGAAGTCCTCGGGCCCGCAGACGTAGTATTCCGCCCTCGCGTCGCTAAGGAAGAGGTCCCGGGCCTCGTCCAGCTTGCCGAGGTCCAGCCTCGTCTGCGCGAACTCGTAGTTGGTACTAGCCTTCTCCTCGGCCGACACGGTGCTCAGGAACACGTGCGCCGACACGTCCTGGTTGTCGCGGCAAATGTTCCTGACCACATCACCGAAGGGCTGCGAGTCGCTCGACCGCGACGCGTGGATCCACGACACGGGTCTGCGGATCGTCGCCTTCTCGAAACCGCCTTCGCCACCGGCGCTGGACACAGGCGCGAGGCTACCTAGGATCGCCATCAACGGCGTGGCGCCAACGCCGGCCGAGAGTAGCACGACTGGTGCGCCGTCCTTGCTCTTGTCGCGCGGGTCGACGAAGAACTCGCCCTGTGGGTGCGACAGCTCGACCTCGTCGCCGACGGCGGTTCCCTCGTGCAGCATGTTAGAGATCAGGCCCGGCATGCCGACGACGTCGCCCTGCTCCTTCTTGACGCTAATGCGGTAGTAGTCGCCGGCCACCCTTGGTGCCTCGCTCAGGCTGTACTGCCTGCTCTGGAAGCAACCCAGAGACTGGATGTACAACCGCAAGCTGACGTACTGACCCGGGAGGTATCTCGGTAGCGGCAAAGTACCATCGCTCGGGGCGAGATAGAAGCTGGCGATGGACTCGCTCTCGGCAATCTTGCGCACGACGCGGAACTTGCGCCAGCCGGACCAATTTTCGGCCTTGTTGGCGGCGTACATCTTGCCCTCGATGCCGATGAAGACGCCGGCGAGCGCGGCGTAGGCGTTGGTCCAAGCGTCGACGATCTCGGGCGTCGCGGCGTCCTTGAGGACCTGGCCAATGGCCTCGATCAGGAACTTGCCGACGATGTCGTACTGCTCCGGGGTGACCTGCAGGGAGACGTGCTTGTGGGCGATGCGCGCAACGGCGTGCTGCAGCTTGTCGAGGTCGTCGACGTAGGTCGCGTATGCGAGCACCGAGGTGGCCAGTGCTCGGGCCTGTCGGCCGGTGGCCTGGCTGGACTTGCTGAACATGTTGTTCAGCTCCGGGTGTGCGGTGATCAGGTTGTCGTAGAAGACGGTGGTGATGGTGGTACCATGTTCCTTCAGCACAGGAGCAGTCGCCTTGACGATGGCGATCTGCGCTGGGGTAAGCCCTTTTTCGGTAGGAGCCTCGATCACGGCGGGCTGGGGGCGGAGACGGTTGCAAAGAGGCCGGAGCCAAGCATAGAGACACGACATGGCTAGAATACAGTCAGGTCAAGTCCCTGGGTTCACAGTTTTCTCTCGGGCGTGCAGAGGATGGGTTGGGTCTTTCGTTGGTAGTCCAGCAGCACCGGGGATGCTCTGTTCTATTTATCCCCCCGGGTTCTCCCCAACGTCTGGACCCGGCTTGGCCCATCGCGACCCATATACACCCACAATATTTCCCAATCACTTTCTGATCGGCTCCGGCCTTTCCACTTCCACAACATGGCGAAATGGCGGCGATAAGATCATCCAAGTTGGGTGTGGTTCGATGGCGCTCGGCCAGCCGTCAATTGGGCAATCGTAATCAGGCCCTGGACGCTGCTGCAGCGATCTGAGGACGATGGCATGTTGACATGCTCTCGGCCGGAACCGCTGGGCCAAGCTGAAGAAATCCCGAGTCATATTAACGCGATACAAGGCCAAGATATCAGACTAATCAGTGGAAGAGAGAATTTTGCACGGTTGGTTCTCGAGAAAAATGAGCATCTCCGCGGAGGGAAGGCTTCGGATTTTTAGGCGCGTGGCCTTATCTCGAAAAGCCCCCCACGTCCCGTTGTTCCTGAACTAGAAAAAACCCGGCGCCACGGTTCCTTCAACGGCATGTGCCTCCGTCCCGTGGCACCCGGCTTATCTATCGGGGTTCCCAATTGATGCCGTTTTGATGCCGATCCCTCTCACCGGCTGTCGTCGAGGTCGACATCTTGGGATTCGTTATCGCCCACACATTTTCGGGGAATTTGAGAACCTCGACGGCCCGCCCAGGCCAAAGCCGGTTAATCGTACGTTTTGCTACAAAATTCTAGACCCAGCGTCCGGAAGCGAGTAGCCCACATCAGCCCACATCAGGCCATTGGTGGTTGACTCAGCCGTCCGGGAGCCTCCGATGTATCCCGACCGAGGTCCGTATTGCCATTCGGAGAATCTAGGGAAATCACGGTCTCGGTCTTTGAACCAAGACAGGTTGTCAGAGTGGACCAGGCACCCCTGAACTCTAGTGTCGCCGCTACGGGTTTATTATTTGGCTATTTGCCCGTCTCAACTATACGTACGTGCACACAATCCTCAAGTTGCTGAAGCTGGCGAGGCGTGCCTGCTTCTCCACAAGTTGCGAACCCACTACCTCTCACCCCGTGACAATGCCGAATGCCGTACGCATCAGTCGGCAACTCACAGCTCCCCGTGGTTCCAGGGCATGTCGGTCCAACAAGGGACCCGAAAGCAAATCCCGCCGGTGACAGGGGACTGGTTGGACGCTCCGGGAGGTCCTAATTACCGTGGCCCGGCAACCCACCTTAGAACGGGATGCGACATATAAATGAAGGACGGCATCGGTGGACAAGCGGGAACAGCTTAGCCGACGGGCGACTGCAGGATCTGCATTGTGGCGATCCACCGATCCGGCATTGACTCCCCGGACGAGGACGACTGATCCGGGACAGGTTCCATTTGCCATCGCTCTAGCTTGGTGACCACTCGGGGACCAAAACCTCGGAGAGACGCGATTCTCGCCTTTGGAAACGGCCGCTATGATCTTCAAGGGTTGAGCATGTGAAGACTCGTGATAGTCAATTTCAGCGACGGGTCCGTTTTGTGTGTGTACGATCCCGTCACACGCGTGCTACATCGGCATGAAGCACATGTCAACGTATAGTCGTGAGATTGCGTCTGTCTCTTGCCACTGTTCTCCGGTTTACTTGGCTGATTTATACGCGCGTACGGGTCGTCAGTGCCCGAGTGTCCGTCCGGCGGCGACCCCCGGTTCCGACGCCGCGACCGTCGACTGGAACGCGTCCGGACAGCGCGGATATGAGTGAGGAAACCGAGGCTGGTGACTTTGACATAAATATGCTCGGCCGTTCCGTACTCCCCAGATGCTAAGCGCAAAAATAAGGGAGTCCATTATTCGAGAGCATTCATATTTGCACGTGTCGCTATTGGGTGATCAGCCGCCCTAAGGTCTCCCTAGAGGATAGGGAGCACGGTGGCCGTACTAAACAGAGGTTAAATCCACAGATGAAGTAATAGAGCACGAGTAACATACTAGGCTCTGGCTTGAATAGGGTAGACATACTACTCACGGCCCTTCATTTGTTACAAGACAGACGGGTGGTCCCGGTATACGAGGACTTCCGTCTTCCTTCTTTTCCCCAACAGCCGACGTCGAATTCTAATCCTTCCTAGACCGAGAGGTTCCACTGTTTAACCCTCACCCGTGGCCGGGCACCTACAACCTCTCTCACCGTGATAGCGAGCAACGCCTATCTCCCGTGGCGCTGCTGTCCAATGGTACCGACGGGCGCCGACACGACTATCTTATCAACTTCTCCCTCCCCCACACTCGAGGCTTATCTCCGCCGATCATGATAACGTCTATCTTATCCAAGCACCGAAGGATTGATTCCTAGCCCTCCTTCAAGGCGCCCATCTGATGCGGCGGATGGGTCCGCTATCTACTCGTACTGGTTGGCTGATAACTCGGCACCTGACACGGGACCTCAAGCCTCCTCAGTGCCAGCAATATACCCGCATAACCAACGTGGCGCTCGTGAACTACCCCGACATGTTGACCGGAGACTCCGCCTGAGCATTCTTGATTGTCGCCGCCATCAATCCCAGCCGGCCGTCTTGGCACGGGTCCTGACGAGTGGATAAAAATGTGTCGAGTACGAGAAATCCGAGGCCACGTAAGGGACATGGGTGACATAGTTAAGAAGTCTTAAAGAGCAACCATTGTTATTGTTTCTTTTTTCGCTATGCAAAACAGGTGTATAATATCAACATTCGAACTCCGGCTGTGAAAGAGACACCCCTCGTCGGCCACTCCGCTTTCGACGGTATCATCCTCATGCATGCAATTCCAATCATTGTCCCAGACAAGATCTTGCGCCTTCTGTAAAGCCAACCAGAATGCCCCTGGATATCAGTATCCCAAAGCCAAGCCCCCCTCCCTCCGCTTCGCTCACTCACCTCCTCCCATCGCCGCAGCAACAACCGCCATAGTCGCTGCAGAAAACACCAGTATTGCTGCTAAAACAAGAACCGCCGGTATCGCTAAAACAGCAACCGTGGTTATCGCTGAAGCAGCAACCCCCGTTGTCGCTGAAGCAGCATCCCCCATTGTTGCTGCAGAAGCACCCGTGGTTATCGCTCCCGCAGCACCCGCGGTTGTCGCTGAAACAGCATCCCCCGTTGTCGCTGCAGAAGCACCCATGATTGTCGCTCCAGCAGCACCCGTGGTTGTCGCTGGAGAACCAACCACCGTTGGTGCTGCCGAAACCCAAACAGCCGGGGCTATCGCCTGAAGAATGCCACGAGTCACAATCTCTCCTTTGCCGCCTCCGCACCGGCGTCGCGGTCATCGGTTTGCCGCTCCGATATGCCACCGCCGCCGGCCCCCATAGGATGCGAACTCCCGGTAGTTGCATCGACGTACGGCGGAAACCCCCGCCCCGAGGCGGCGCCGACCGCCGGCAGCGACCGCTGCTGCCCGATTGCTGGGCCCGGCCGTTTAGGGGGGCAGACTCGTCATCGTCATCGTAGTCGTCGTCTCTGGAGGTTGACGCGCGTGGGGTGTGTGTAGGCGGGCCGACCGAGGAGGCGGTGGAGGATGAGGTGGTAGAGGCTGAGGTGGTAGAGG
>Ga0164242_10002865_pt1 | contig 19857 bp, 11 predicted proteins | sample OricomgcompostMG_FD_108783 | JGI IMG/M metagenome (GOLD analysis project Ga0164242, IMG submission 108783) | Miracle-Growth compost microbial communities from Emeryville, California, USA - Original compost - Miracle growth compost (MG) ... | reverse complement strand
TGGCGGAGACGGAGGGATTCGAACCCTCGATACGGTTTCCCGTATGACGCTTTAGCAAAGCGTTGGTTTCAGCCACTCACCCACGTCTCCGGATGCGCCGAGCGGCGGCTATAGCGACGGTGTCGGGCGCGATCAATGCCCGACCTCGCCGTCACCCGGCGCGAAATCGACTCATATCGTCGCGGCATTCATTGCGCGGTCAGGCGCGAGCTGGTTAACGTCGGTCGCCTGAAGTTCTGGGGGGTTGTTCGATGCGCCGACCATTCATCACCTGCTTGCTCGCCGCGACATTGGTCGCCGGGGGTGCGTTGCCCGCCGGGGCACAGGTCAAAACCGTTGACCCCAATCAGGCGATCGACAGCGATCTTGCCCCTGCTGAGCCGCAAGCGCAGCCACAGCCCCGGCCGCAACCGCAATCGCAGCCGAGCGAAGACGCCTACGCTCGATCGATGCAGGTGCCGGCGACCCAGGGCGGCTATGCGCAAGACACGCAGGACAACACGACCCCCTATGCGCCTCCGGCCCAGCAACCGCAGCAACAGACGACTGCTCCCGCCGCCAACGGCTATGCGCCGCAAGCCGGCGGCGAAGCAATGCAGCGCAACCAAGCGACGCAATCGGCCGAAACCTATGACCGCGACGACCTCCTGACAGCCGCCGAGGGGGTGTTTGGAAAGGGTGCGGAGGGGCTCGCCGGGATTATTGAGAAAATTCTTAACGATCAGGGCCGGCCCAACGCCTATATCGCCGGCCGCGAAGCTTCGGGCGCCTTTGTCGTCGGGCTGCGCTACGGCTCGGGCGTGCTCTATTCGAAAATCGAGGGACAACAGCCGGTTTATTGGACCGGCCCCTCGGTCGGTTTCGATGTCGGCGGCGATGCCAACAAGGTCTTCGTCCTGGTCTATAACCTTTACGACAGCGAAGACCTGTTCAAGCGCTTCCCGGCTGGCGAGGGGCATCTTTATTTCGTCGGTGGCTTTTCCGCCTCGTATCTGCGCAGCGGTAACGTCGTATTGATTCCAGTTCGGCTCGGCGTCGGTTGGCGAGCAGGCGTCAATGTTGGCTACATGAAATTCTCCCATCACGAGAAGTGGTTGCCGTTCTAATACTTCGTCGTCGATGATCCTTTCGACGGTCCGGGCGTTATCCGGCGAAACCGATGAAGGAGACGAGACCCATGACGAAGCTGACCATCGCCGGAGGATCGCTGGTCGCCTTGAGCGCCGCGTTGGCATTGACCGGGTGCGGCTCCAAAACGACGCCCGCCGCCAACGAGGCCGCGGCGGGCAATAATATTGCAGCGGTTGACAATGGGATGGCGGCGCTTCCTCCAGAAGACGTTCCGTTGCCGGCGGGCGACAACGCCGTCGCCGAGGATGAGAGCACGGCGCCTCCGATCCAAGTCGTTAGCGTGCCGACGCCGCCGCCTGCGGCGCCTGCCGCCGATGTCGCGCCACTGGCTGACGCGACGGCCGCTGAACAGGCGATCGCCACCGGCAACGGCATAACCCGCGTGCAGCAGGCGGACGGCTGGGCCTGGTTGCAGAACGGCGAGATCATCCGCACCGCGTCTGCGGATGGGCATCGTGTTTCCTATTTTAAGCGCGGCTCGACGACGCCGTATTTTGTCCAGCAGGACGGTCGCGGCTACGCTTACCAGAACGGCCGGCCGACGCACGAATATGATGACCACGGCCGAGTAACCAGCCTTGATGCCCAGCAGCAGCGCGAGGCGCGCGACTTGGCGGACGCGGCCCGGCGGCGGCACGACAGCGCACAGCAGGCTAGCCGGACTGCACCGCACGTCGACCGCTCGCACGGTCGCCAGCCATCTCGCGACCGGGGGCTCGAGCGACCGACGCCGACGCCGACGCCGACGCCGAGCGCAAATCATAACGATCATCGCGGGAACTCAGGCAATATTCGTTCGCGCGATAGCAACGATCGCTCGTCCGGTAGTGACGATGGCTCAAGTCGCGACCGTGCAGGCTCCGCGAACACGAACGACCGTCGCGGTCAGCCATCCCCCGGCGATCCTCGGGGCTCGAGGGGCGGGAACGACGAATTTGGCAACCAGACAGCGCCTGGTCATTGAGCAGGCGCGCTCAACGGCATCAGATCTCTTTGAGTGGTATCTGCCCGTCCGCAAGCCGAACGGGATCGAAGGGTAGACCCTGCTCGACCAGCCGGCGTCCCTGCACGTAATCGCGCACCATATTGACGCAGTCGAGCGCCACCACCTTGCCGCCACGGCCGTACACCACCGAAAAGCTCCGGGTGGCGGGATCGCCGCGAACTATTTCAGCCTCATGGCCGGTCGCCAGGCCGACGGTCTGCAGCTTGAGGTCGTACTGATTGGACCAGAACCACGGCACCGCTTCATAATCGGCCGGGGTGCCGGTGATGTTGCGGGCGACAACGATTGCCTGGTCGTTTGCATTTTGCACCGATTCGAGCCGGACGGGCGCGCCCGCCGCGAAGCGATTGCGGTGCAGTGCGCAGTCGCCGACCGCCCATATATCGGCAAGGCTGGTTCGGCAGCGCGCGTCTACGGCGACGCCGTTGCCGCCCTCGGCGCCTGCGGCTGACAGTGGCTCGAACGCCGGCACGATGCCGATGCCGACGATCACCATGTCGACTGGGATGATTTCGCCGCCGGCAAGCCGCACGCCGCTCGCTTGTCCTTCGCCCTCGATGGCCACTACCTGGGCGTCGAACCTGAGTTCCACTCCGCGGGAGCGATGCTCGGCCGCAAAAAACTCCGACAGCGCCGGCCCGGCGACACGCGCCAGCAGGCGATCGAGCGCTTCGATCAGCACGACCCGCTTGCCGAGTTTGGTAAGCACCGCCGCCGCCTCGAGCCCGATATAGCCTCCCCCAACGATCGCCACGCAATCGACCGCCGCAAGTTGCGCGATCATTGCATCAACGTCGGCGCGGCTACGGACATAATGGACTCCGCCGAGATCATGACCCGGACAGGCCAGACGGCGCGGCGTACCGCCTGCAGCCCAAACGAGCTGGCCGTAGCCGACCATATTGCCGTCATTGTCGGTTGCGCAATGCGCGCGGGGATCGACTGCGACGATTCGACGGCCGGACTGCAGCGTAACTTCCCGGTCAGACCAAAAGGACGGCGGCCGGATGAGCAAGCGATCGAACGGCTTGTCGCCCGCGAGATACTCCTTTGATAAGGGGGGCCGCTCGTAAGGGAACTCGGGCTCGTCGCCGAGCAAGGCGATGCTGCCGCCAAAGCCTACTTGGCGCAGCGCAATCGCTGCCTGGGCGCCGCCATGTCCGGCGCCGACGATCAGGATATCGTAATGTTCGCTCATCGGCTGGGCGGTAACGACGCCAAGCCCCTCGGCGTCAAGCTCGTTCGCCGGCGCGAAAAGTGAAAAGCTCACCGCGAGTATAGGCTGACATTGCCGTTCCTGAGCTCCTATGGGTGCTGCCAATCGCGCCTTGTGCGAGAACATTTTCAAAGCGCGACAGGCCACTTTCGGTGGCTTCTCGGCTTAGGCTGTCTTTGTTGCCGCGGCAGGTGCTTCCACCGCCAGCGCGATGGCGCCGAGCGGACCGGCCAGGTTGCCGAGTGCGGGCGCAACGACATAGCCCTCTTGGTCGTCGGGCAGCGGCATATAGCCGCCCAGGCTTTCGCGCAACGCAGCTTCGATTCGCGGTAGGAGGTGCGGCTGGCCCGAAACGACGCCGCCGCCGATTGCAATGCGCAGCGGGCCGGTCGCGCAGACCAGCGCGTGGCACATCATCGCCAGCGTGTGGACGATCGGTTGCCAGACGGGATCGTTTGTGTCGAGATCATCGACCGAACGGCCGGCAAGCCGCGCTACCAGCGCCGAACCTGAAGCGAGCCCCTCGACGCAGTCCTCATGAAAACGGCAGACGCTTGCAGTTGTGTCGCCAACCATGCGCGGCACGCGGATATGGCCAATCTCGCTATGGCCGATGCCGCGGGTAGGGCGACCGTTGACGATCAGGCCGACGCCGACCCCGGTGCCGACCGTCACATAAGCGAAGTCGTCGAGCCCCTGCCCCGATCCCCAGCGCATCTCGGCGAGCGCGGCTCCATTGACGTCGGTGTCAAACCCGACCGGCACGGCGTACGGTGCGGAGAGGATCCCGCGCACGTCGGTACCCGGCCATCCTGCCTTGTTGGTGGCGAGAATTTGCCCGTGCGAAATCGACTGCGGCTTGAGATCGATCGGGCCGAACGACGCGATGCCGAGTGCCCGAAACCCCGGCCCGCTCCACCAGCGATCGAGGACCGCAACGATCGCGGGCAGCGTTTCCGCCGGCACCGTGGTCGGAACGGTGCATTGCTCGACGACCCCACCGGGACCGCTCGCAAGCGTGCAGATGCACTTGGTGCCGCCGAGCTCGACCCCGGCAAAGAGAGACGACGCCGTCTCCGAAACACGACGATCGTCTACAGGCATGTGGAGGGTGTTCATTGATTGCGCTGACCCGGCGATATCGACAAAAGAGACTTGGCCACGATCACGCCCGGCGGCCGAACGACGGCGGCCGATCGGCCTTGGCTGCACCGAAACTTGACGGCGTCGGCCCCATGCGGAAGGCAAGTTCGCCGCCCTCGGCGAGATCCGCGTGACTGATCCAATTCCTGGTCCAGGGGCGGCCGTTCCAGCGCACCGACTGGATGTACGGGCTGTCGGGAGCGTTCCCCTCGACGCGAATACTGAGCCTTCTGCCGTTGCCGAGGTCGACCTCGGCGGAATCGAACAACGGCGAGCCGAATACATAGAGCGCGCTCACTGGATCGACCGGGTAGAGGCCGAGCGATGAGAGGATGAACCAGGCACTCATTTGGCCGCAATCGTCGTTGCCGATCACGCCGTCCGGATCGGCCTTGTACATCTCGTTGCACAAGCGGCGGATCATCGCCTGGGTCTTATGCGGGGCGCCGCAATAAGCGTAGAGATAGGCGACGTGCTGGTCTGGTTCGTTGCCGTGCGCATATTGGCCGACGAGGCCGGAGATGTCTGGCGGCGCATTCTTCGGCAGCGTTGAGGGTGCGGTGAATAGGCCGTCCAGTTTCTTCTCAAACGCCTCATCGCCGCCGAAATGCTCAATCAGGCCATAGATATCGTGTTGGTTGAGAAAGGTTGCCTGCCAACCATTCGCCTCGGTATAGTCTCGCCACTTGTCCGGATCGTGGCCGAGCTGGACCGGGTCATAATCCTGCCACCAGCTGCCATCGGCGAAGCGCGGGCGGGCAAAGCCGATCTTGGCGTCGATCACATTCCTGTAATTTTGCGAGCGCTTGCGCAACGCGGCGGCATCCTCGTGCGCGCCGACCGCATCGGCGAGATGCGCCATCGCCCAGTCGTCATAGGCATATTCCTGCGTACGACTGACCGATTCCCATACCTTGTCGCATGGAATATAGCCGAGGTCATAATAAAAGCCGCGGCCCAAGGTGCTGTCGATATCAGGGAAAGTGCGATCGAAGGCGCGGGCGCGTACGTGCGGCCAGGCGGCGGCATAGTCGGCTTCAATTCCCTTGGCGTGCGCCTCCGCGAGAACCGAGACAGCGTGCCAGCCGATCATGCACGCAGTCTCAACCCCCTGCAGCGGCCAGACGGGCGGGCCATCAGGGCTTTCGCGCGTTTGGCGGACGAGATCGCCCACGAGCTGCTTCGCCTTGTCCGGGGCGATCAAGGTGAGCAGCGGTTGGAGCGCGCGGTACGTGTCCCACAGCGAATAGGTACTGAACGCCGCCTCGCCCTCGGCGGCCTGGTGTACCTGCCGGTCAAGCCCGACGTACCGGCCGTCGCGATCGGTGAAAAGGGTCGGCGCGAGCTGCGCGTGATAAAGAGCGCTTGCCATGATCGTCCGCTGCGCCTCCGTCCCGCCCGAGACGCGGATGCTGCCGAGCGCCTTGGCCCAACTGGCGCGGGCGGCGTCGTGGGCGCGGTCGAAATTCCAGCCTGGCGCTTCGCTGGCCAGCGCGTCGCGCGCCCCTTTCATGTCAACGCCGGACAGGCCGGTCTTGATCAGGATCGGCTCGCCACCCGCCTGGTCGAAGAACAGTGCGACCTTGAGCTGCTTGCCGCTTATGCCGGTCGCGCCCGCCGCGGCAGGCTGATTCCCGTCGCCGAAAAACTGGACACGTGTCGGCCGGCGCGAGACCTGCATCGCGAAATAGATGTGCCGGCCCTTGGCCCAGCGATTGACCTGACGCCCGCCGGTCAGCGTCCCGTCGGGATCGAGTTGGAGCAAGGCGCCTTCGACAAGGTCCCCCTTGTCGGAATTGTCGAGCATCGCGTGGGCGAAATCGACCAGGATATGTCCCGGCCCGTCGGCGAAGCGATAGCGATGGAGTCCACAACGCTCTGTAACCGTTAGCTCAGCCTGGACGCCCGATTCGAGGCGCACGCGGTAATAGCCGGGTTCGGCATATTCGTCAGAAAAGCGCTGGCGATACCCCTCGTCGGGCTGGTCCACCGCGCCAGGCTCAAGCTTGAGCGGCTGGCGCGTGGGCACCACAAGCACGTCGAGCATGTCACCGATCCCGGTGCCCGATAAGTGCGTGTGGCTGAAGCCCATGATCGAGGCATCATCCTTGTGATAGCCCGAGCAATGATCCCAATCGTTGTTGTTGGTATCGGGGCTCAGTTGCGCCATGCCGAAAGGCAGCGTCGCGCCGGGAAAGGTGTGCCCATGTCCCCCAGTGCCGATGAACAGGTCGGGCTTGCCTCCGACGGCAGTTTCCGCCCAGACGAGGCCCGGGACGCCCGCGCTTACCGCGGCGAGCCCGGTACCGGCGAGAAGCTGGCGACGGCTGGTCGTGATCATGATCGATTCTCTCCTCGCATCTGCCGCTGAGGGCAAAAGCCCAGCACAATGAATGCCGCTGCCGGGACCAGGGCTCGCCTCCAGTCTCGACCCGCGCGGTGCTTGACCTCGATTTTAACCAAGGAGGTGGCGAGGACCGGGGCAGGCACCATCTTCAGATATTCCCCGCCAGCAACGCCGGGCGCTTGTCGGCCAACTCGACAATCAACTGGCCGAACAGCGCGTTTGCCCAGGCGAACCAGGGGCGTGTGAATTTGGCCGGATCGTTCTTGTCGAAGCTTTCGTGAATGAAGCCGGTGCCGGCATGCGTCGTCTTGAGCCAGTGCAGGCATTGCCGGATGGTGGCATCGTCCGCAGCGTTCATCGCGTGGGTGATAATCGACATCGGCCAGATCATGTCGAGCCCGACGTGGGGACCGCCGATCCCCTCGGCCGCTGTCCCCTTGAAGAAGTAGGGATTGCGATCCGACCAGGCGAGCGTGGCGGTACGGCGGAACACGGGATCGTCGCGCCGCGCTGCATCGATAATGGCGAGGCCGGAGAGGCTCGGCACGTTGGCATCGTCCATGAATACCCAGTTGCCGAAGCCGTCGATTTCATAGGCCCAGACCTGGCCACCCTCGCCGTCCGAAATCAGCGCGTGGTTTTTAAGCGCGCCCTCGACCTCCGCGGCCAGCGCCTCGGCATCGGCGGCTGCCACAGCGTCCCCGCGCGCCTCGCGGTGGACCTCGGCAATCTTGCGTAGCACCGAAACGGCAAACAGGTTCGAAGGGATCAGAAATGGATATAGGCAGGCATCGTCCGACGGCCGGAACATAGAATGAATGAGGCCGATCTTCCGGGTGGGCCGGCCGTAGCCATCAAGCACCAGGCTATCGGTCGGATTGAACGCCTCGCGCTGGAAATGATACGGGCCCGGGCCTTGCTTGCGCTGCTGTACGCGGAACGTGTCCACGGCCAGCTTAGCGGCGCGACTCCACGTGTCGTCGAACGGCGCCTTGTCGCGCGTCATCCTCCAATAGCTGTGTGCCAGACGCATGGGATAGCAGAGTGAATCGATTTCCCACTTCCGCTCGGCGACGCCGGGCTTCATGTCGGTCTTGTCCTTCTGCGACCAGTCGAGATTCGACTTCGCACTCGGATCCTTCATGAAGGCGTTGGCGTAAGGATCGATGAGGATGCAACGCGCCTGGCGTTGAATGAGACCCTGGAATAGCCGCTTGAGCTTGGGATCACGCCCAGCAAGGTGAACATAGGGCTGCACCTGCGCCGAACTGTCGCGCAGCCACATCGCGGTGATATCGCCGGTGATGATGAAGGTGTCAGGCTTGCCGTCGATCGTGCCGGTCTCGACCGTGGTGTCGAGGGTATTGGGATAGCAATTCTCGAACATCCAGGCGAGCTCGGGATCGGCGATTTTCGCCTTGACGCGCCCGATCTCGGCCTCGATCGCGGGACTGGTGAACTTGCGATCGGCCGGTGCCGGGCGCTTGCTGAGAAACCCTTGGGCACGCGCCGCGGCGGGTAGTGCGCTGGTGAACACCACTGCGCCGGCACCTGCCATGATATCGCGCCGGCGAAAGGTCATCGGCGTGTCTCCCCTCTTCCTGCAAGCTCCGCGGCTGTTCGGCCGCGCGCCGGTTGGACCAGCAATCTTATGCGCCAGCGCCACCAAGAAACAATAGACAATTTACTTTTTTTAATCACCCAAGGATTGCCAGCGTTGACAGGCCGCGGGAAGAAGGGGCGATGACAATCCTCGAAGTCTGTGTCGGACAGCTTGGCGAGCCTCGACGCGGCTCGCGCCGGCAGAGCTGACCGCGCCGAGTTGGGTCGATCCGATGGCGGCGATCACTGTTGCCGCAGCACTCGGTTTTGATCGCGTGCTGACCTCGGGCGGCGCGCCAATCGCTCCTGCCGGCCGCGAAATGTTGCGGGCTATGCGTGAGCGCGCTGGCGGCAGGACCGTGTTGATGGCCGGAAGCGGGATCGACGCGGACAATGTCGCGGGCCTGCTGGCGCTGGGGATCAGCGAAATCCACGCCTCTTGCTCGGATGCAACACGCGAGGACGAGGAGGCGCTTATTCGCCTCGGGTTCGCTCATTCGCAGCGCATAACCAGGGTCGAGCGCGTCCGGGCGTTGCGCCAGGCGCTTGATCATCGCTAGCGTCCGACGCTCACCCTTCCCGTCGCTCGCGCGATAGTCCCCTGCCCCTGCTCAACAAGTGAGAATTGGAGCAGTGGGACCGCGGAAAGGTGAAGTGACCAGGAAGCAAGAATCCGCTCCGGGTTCCCTTAGCCCGCAGGCGCGCTCATCGAGAAGGGAGCGTCCGCGGGACTGGCGCCCCAGGCCTTGTTCGGGGTCGGGCCCATCACGAACCGGATGGTGCCGCCCTGCTCGAGCACCTCGTGGGTGAAGTACGTCCTGTCGTGCGGCTTGCCGTTTAGCGTGACCGACTGGATATAGACGTTCGCCGGACTGTTGTTTTCGGCTTCGATCGTCAGTGTCTTGCCGGTCGACATGGTTATCGTGACGTAACGGAACAGAGGGCTGCCAATCGCATATTGGCCCACCGCCGGCGTCACGGGATAAAAACCAAGTGCCGACCACACATACCATGCCGAGGTCTGGCCATTGTCCTCGTCACCGGGATAGCCATCGGGCGTCGCCGAATAGAGGCGTTTCATGACGTCGCGGATGTGCGCCTGCCCTTTCCATGGCGCCCCGCCCCAGTCGTAGAAATAGATCATGTGCTGGATCGGCTCGTTGCCATGGGCGTACTGCCCCATGTCGACGATCTGCATCTCGCGCGTCTCGTGGATCACCTGCCCATAATATTTGTCGTCGAACAGCGGCGGCATGGTGAACACCGAATCGAGCCGGTCGATGAATTTCTGCCGCCCGCCCATCAAGTTGACCAGGCCCTGTGGGTCCTGCATCACCGCCCAGGTGTAGTGGATCGCGTTGCCCTCGGTGAAAGCATCGCCCCAGGCATAGGGATTGAACGGCGTCTGCCACGAGCCGTCCTTGTTGCGGCCGCGCATCCAGCCGGTCGCGGGATCGTAAAGGTTGCGGTAGTTGAGCGCATGGCTGGCATAGAGCTTGGCGTCGTCGGCCTTGCCCAGCGCCTGCGCGAGGCGCGACAACGAAAAGTCGTTGGTCGCGTATTCGAGTGTGCGCGCGCCATTTTCATGGATCCCGACGTCGTAGGGCACATAACCGTATTTGTTGTAATATTCGGCACCCTCCCGGCCAACCGCGCTGATTACATTGCCATGTTTGTCAGTCGGACGGCCCTGGCTGGTCGTCGCGTCCTGCACCATCGCCTTGTAGAGAGTGTCGATGTCATAGCCGCGGATGCCATTGATATAGGCGTCGGCAATGATGTTGGCGGCATCCGAACCGACCATTACGTCGCGATAACCCGGGCTCGCCCATTCGGGCAGCCAGCCGCCCTCCTTCACCGCGTTAACGAGCCCCGTCATCATCTCGCGATCGCGCTCGGGATAGACCATTGCGAAAAACGGGAAGACGCCGCGCCAGGTGTCCCAGAAGCCGTTGTCGGTATACATATAGCCGGCGTGGACCTTGCCGTCATACGGGCTGTAATGGACGATCTGCCCTTTCGCGTCCCTTTCGTAGAACATCCGCGGAAACTGCAGCATCCGGTATAACGACGAATAGAAGGTGCGGCGGTTGTCGATATCGCCGGTGTCGTCGACACGGACCTTTTCGAGCTCGGTCTCCCACGCTTGCTTCGCCTTCGCGCGGGTTTCAGCGAAGCTGTCGTCGCCGATTTCTTGGCCGAGGTTGAGCTCGGCCTGCTCGGGGCTGATGAATGACGAGGCCACCTTTACGTGGATTTTCTCGCCTTCCGTTGTCGTAAAACTCACCACCGCGCCCACGTGGCCGCCCTCGCGGCTGTCCTGATCGGCAAGCTGCCAATTGTCGTCCCACGTGCGGGTGACGGTGAAGGGATGATCGAACTGCGCGACGAAATAGTTGCGGAAATTGTCGGGCACGCCGCCCGAATTGTTCTTCACCCAGCCGACGATGCGGCGCTTGGCGGGCTCGATCTTCACCATTGAGCCACCCTCGAGCCCGTCGATCAGGATATGGGCGTCGTTGCTCTTGGGAAAGGTGAACTCGAACTGCGCCGCTCGGGTGGTGGGCGCCATTTCTGCCGTCACGTCATAGTCGGCAAGGAACACCTTGTAGTCATAAGGGTGCGCTTCTTCGGCCTTGTGGCTGAACCAAGAGGCGCGGTCCTCCGGCTTCAACTTGAGCGGCCCGGTTTCCGCGAACAGAGCGAACGCGCCGTAGTCGTTCATCCACGGGCTCGGCTGGTGTGTTTCCTTGATGCCGTTGATCTTGAGCGCTTCGTAAGTGTAGCCCCAGCCGCTGCCGGGCTTACCCGTGACCGGGGTCCACGAGTTCATTCCCCATGGCAACGTGATCGCCGGATAGGTGTTACCGTTGGAGAGCTCAAAGCTCGAATCGGTACCCATCAGCGGATTGATGAGGTCGACCAGATCGGGCGGTGCGGGGGAGGCCGGGCTGGCTAGCGCAGCGCTTCCTAGCAGGGGCGCTGCAACAAGTACGCCCGCGCCGAGCCACAGGACGGTTTTGCGGATCACGGTCATTTCCCCTTTACGGTGTTGGCGAGCGGGCGCGGCGTGGTGACGCCCGTATTGGTCATCACGACCGGCTTGATGGTGCCATCGGCGTTGAACATCATGCGGTCGATCGCGAGTTGGCGGTGATCGCCGTCGTCGTCGCCGAGCGGGCGGCGGTGATAGACGATGTACCAATCATCGGTGCCGGGCACGTTTACAACCGAGTGGTGTCCCGCCCCGCGCGCGATATGGAAATCCTGGCTGAGGATGATGCCCTTAGGCGTGAACGGCCCGATCGCGCTCTTCCCCATCGCATAGGCGACGCGGTAGTTCGGCCCCGTCCAGTCGCCTTCCGACCACATCAGATAATAAATGCCGCGGCGCTTGATCATGAAAGAGCCCTCGACATAGCCGGGGGGCGTGATCTCCTTGTACGTCGTCCCGTCAGGAAAGGGCTCGACGTGGCGCAGGTCGGCCGAAAGCCGCACGACGTTGCAATGGCCCCAGCCGCCGTAGAACAGGTAAATCTGCCCGCCATCATCACGGAACACGAACGGATCGATCGGCTGTGCGCCGTTGTGGAAACCGCCGATCAGCGGATGACCGAGCGCATCCTTGAACGGCCCGCCCGGTTTGTCGGAGACCGCGAGGCCGATGCCCCCAACCTGCTGATCGTTCTGGATGTCGTTGGCGCCGAAAAACAGATAATATTTACCGCCGACCTCGATCGCCGACGGCGCCCAGACAGCATAGGCCGCCCATTTCACATCGGCGACGTCGAGCACATGCTCATGCCTGGTCCAATGAATCAGATCGGGCGACGAAAAGGCGTCGAAATAGGTCTGGGCAGCGTAGGACGGATGGACCATGTGCTGCTTGCGCGCCGCCAGTTGCGCGGCCGTGAAGTGGGGCGCTCGATCGGGCTTGCGCCACACGTCCGACAGGGTCGGGTAAATCCAATATTGGTGATCGAACACGCGGATTTCGGGATCTGCATACCAGCCCGGCACGATCGGATTTCTGGCCAGCGCTGCACCAGAAACCAACATCAGCACTGCCGCGGCGATGGCTGTGAGAATTTTGCGCATGTCTCTCCTTATCGCCGGCAACCCGCGGCGAAGGGAAGAAAAAGGGGGCGGCACCTCTCGATACCACCCCCAAAGGATCGGGTCGTTAAAAGGGGGAGACAACCCAATCAGAAGTTATACGACAGCCCCAGATAGTAGCGGCGGCCGGAGTAGACGTTCGATACGAAGCGGTCCTTGGTGTCGTTGCCGAGATGCTGGCGCTGTTCCGACTTGGTCAGGTTGATGACCGAGGCGGTCAGCTGGAGGTTCTTGAAGATGTTGTACGACGCATTGAGGTCAACCTGGTCATAGGGATCGTCATAGACGTTAAGCCCCGACTGCAGGCCTTCAACCACCTCGCCGCGACGCGTATACGAGGCACGCAGCAGCACAGGCCCATGCTCATAAAATACCGAGCCGTTGAATTGCGTCTTGGCGCTGCCGACCAGTGGCGACGTGCCAATCTTTTCGCCATTCAATGACACATCGGCGACCGAAGTGTGGTTATAGGTGAAGTTCACCTGCGCACCGAGACCGAAATCCAGCGTATGCTGCGCATAGACCTCGACACCCTCCGATACCGCCGATGAGCCGTTCGCCGTTGTCGAATATTGCTGGACGGTCACCGTGGCACCGTTGACCACCGTCGGGGTGTCAACCACGATCGGAACGATGAAGTCGTGCACGTCCTTGCGGAAAAGCGTGGCGCCCACCACCGAACCGGGATGGAAATACCATTCGAGCCCGAGGTCATATTGCCACGCTTGGAACGGCTTGAGGTCGAAGTTGCCGCCGCTGCCCCACCAGCCCGGCAGAGCGCCGAACTGCGCCCGATCGTAAACGAAGGCATCTGAGTTGAAGGTCAGACTGCGATTGCCGGCTAGATCACCATAGCCTGGACGCGAGATCACCTTCGACACTTCACCGCGGGCAAGCAGGTTACGAGTAATGTTCCACGCGATATTAAAGCTGGGCAGAATATCGGTATACTGCTTCGTTTGTTCGTGAGGGCTGTATACCCTCACCTCGCGCGGCGGAACGGGTGGATTGTGAGTTGGATCGCCGTTCTGCGGAATCACCAAACAATTGCCGTCGGGACCGGTCGGCGGCGGTATAAAAGGATCGCCCTCAGGATGTGCGGCATCCGGCGTATTATAGCAATAATCATTTTCATAATAGATGACGTCGGTCGAAACACCAGATTCCTTAGTATTTACGACACGTACGCCAATATTACCACGGATTGTGTCGGTCTTGTAGTTGAGTTGGGCGTAACCTGCCCAAATTCGCTCGTCGATATTGTAAAGATCCTGCGGATGCGGCACCCTTACCGGCCCGTTATAGGTCGAGTTCAGGTAATCGAGATAGTTCGGCATGTTGAACGCGGGGAATACGCTCGTCGAGGCTCCACCTGCCAGATTGCCGATCGGCTGGCTCAGGAAAAAATCGGGGCTGGTGACAGCGGCACCCGGTGTATCCTGATAGCGTAACGTGTTGGCCGCATCCGAATACCAGTCGAACTCGCCGGTCTCGCGGTGAATATTCGTGTCACGCCACTTTCCACCGACCTGGATCGAATCGATAAATGAGTCGAAGTGGCGAGTGATGTCGATCTGGGCATAGCGCTGGCCGATTGCGCTGTTGGTGTATCCAGAGCCGGTCGATCCCAAATCGATCTGGGTGAGACCATTCATGATGTTCTGCTGGAGGTCCGGCGAGAACTGCATCGCGACCGATTGGTCGGTGAATGTCCATTGGCTCAGGCTATTGCCATTCACATTGCCAGCGGCGCCATGCTGCCCGTTGACGACGCGTGGCTTCGCCTGCGCAAAGAACTGGAACGACGGCCCGCCGGTTGCCTTAGTTTTACCGAGCGTGAAAGCGACATCCAGTCGGCCGACGTGCCAATCCCCGTGTACGTCGTAGGTATTTGAGATGATTTTCTGCCGGGCGTAGTAGCTCTGCATCGCCGGCGTTTCCATCGTACATGGATCGGACTCTTGATGGGTTACCGGATCCACCGTGACGAGACGACAACCAGTCCCTTCAGGGGGAACTTGGAAGGTCGCCGATTCCATGATCGTGCCGCTTGGGTCGAACTTGGCGCCTTCGAACAACTTGCCGCCATCGCCATAACCCCATTCGGGGATCTTGATGACGTTATTGACGTTGTTTTCGCTCAGCTGAAACCGGAAATAATTGGCGGTGATCTCGAGGTTGTCGAACGGCCGCATTTGGGCAGTCGCCTGGATGCCGAGCCGCTTGCGCTTCTCGATCAGCACCGATTCATCGACGGACTGTGGCGCCCAATAGCCGCTGTAATGCGTGCCGTCCTGCGCCGTCTCGCCGCTGCCCCAATAGGAAATCGCGCTGTCATCGGCATAGGTATTGCCGTGGATATCCGTCGCCGGCTGGCCGGTCTGGCTGTCTGACCACCAGTGCCAGCTCTCGGTGTTGGCGCCAATCGAACGATTTGTGCGCTCCTGGTAGGTGGCGCCAACCAGGAAGCCCAAAGTCTTGTCCGAATTGTGCCACGAGATCACGCCCGAAGCATCGGGCTCGACTTTCTTGGTCACGTCGGCATAGGTACCCTCGATTTGCGCGGTGGCGAACCACGGCTTTAGATCGAACGGCTTGCGCGTGTGATTGATGATGACGCCGCCCACACCGCCTTCGTCGAGCCGCGCTTCCGGCGACTTGTAGACGTCGACGCTGGCGATCATGTTCGCCGGGAGCAGCAGATAATCGAACGATCGTGATGGATCGCCCTCAGTTGCCGAGGCTAGGAAGTTGCCATTGAGCTCGGTCAGCGTCAGGTCGGACGACAGACCGCGAATGCTGACCGTGGAGCCTTCGCCGCCATCGCGCTCGATGATCACGCCCGGCACGCGCTGCAGCGCGTCGGCAACGTTCTTGTCGGGGAACTTGCCGACGTCGTCGGCAGTGATCACGTCGACGAAAGCGTTGGCGTTGCGCTTTTGCGCGAGGCTCGCCTCGATCGATTGACGATAGCCGGTGACAACGATGTCGGTGCCGGGCTGCGCATCGGGCGCCGTGGCGGGGGTCTGCGCCTGATCAGCCTGGGCGGGCGCCGCAGTGGCTGCGTCGGTGGCCTGCGCGTGGGCCGCGCCGGCAAAGCCAACGACAGCGCCTGCGGTTAGCATCAAATTGCGGACCAACCGCGCCCGGGACGGGCTCGATGCCAACATAAAACGGGTAGATTTCATGATCGACGTATCCTCCCTCGGTCGAGAGCGGCGGGGGAGCCGCTCATGCTTATCTCGTCGAATTCGGTGCCCCACTCGTGCTGGCGGGATCCCCCGCGAACTCGACGCCCACTCAATTCAGAATATAAAAAACAATTTGTCAAATAGATTATTTCGTGCGCTTATCGCGCCCGCCGCAGTGTGGCATTCGGGGTACAGGAGGGCGGTTCCAGGGTGCTCACCATTGCGTCGGCTAACGGCGCGAGGTCGCTGGGAAATTCGATTGGCGGGAAGCTGCTCGGCCGGTCGTCGAACGGGATCTACGATCGGGCGTTTGCGCCCGCGACAGGAGAGGAAACGATATGCGAACGCTGATCCGCACGGCGCTTCTGACGACGAGTCTCGCCATGTTGCCGGGAGTCGCGATTGCGCAGGCGACGCACGACCCAGCCGCCGAGGTCAATCCGCTGATCGGCACGACAAACGGCGGCAACGTCTTTCCCGGCGCGGTGATGCCTTACGGAATGGTTTCATTCAGCCCCGAAGAGGTTCCGCTTCCCGGCAGCCGTGCGTTGGTCGCCGCGCCGGGTGGCTACGAATATCGGTCGAACGGGGTGCGCGGGTTCGGCATCGCGCATCTTTCGGGCAGCGGCTGTGCGGGTGCGGCTGGGGACGTGCCGGTGATGCCTGTGACGCGCGACGTCGATCACTCGCCATCCGCGGCGGATGCCGCCAACCTATTCGCCGCCTTCCTCGACCATTCCAAGGAGCATGCCGCCCCCGGCACCTATTCAGTGACGCTGGGCAATCATGTCACCGTAGACCTGTCGGTCACCGATCGAACCGGGATCGCGCGTTTCGCCTTCCCCGAGGACGGCGCTGCCAACCTCCTCTTCCGCACCGCCGATGCCGAGGTCGGATCGAGCGCCGCGACGATCGTCATCGATGCTGCGCACCGCACTGTTTCGGGGACCGTCACCAGCGGCAACTTCTGCGGCTATCTCTCCCCCGACAAACAGAGCAGCTACTACACGCTGCACTTCGTCGCGGAGTTCAACGAACCGTTTAGCGTCGGCGGCACCTGGACCGATGGAACACTCCACCCGGGCGCGACCAGCGCGTCGGGCGGGACCGGCTACGGCAAAAACGGTTTTCCCGAACCGGGCAAGGGCTCGGGCGGCTGGATCAGCTTTGGTCCCGATGCACGAAACGTGACGATGCGGATCGGGATCTCCTACGTCGACGAGGCAGGCGCGCGCGCCAATCTCGCGAAAGAAGACCCGGCCGGAACAACGATCGCCGAAGTCCAAGTGGCGGCCCACCAGGCCTGGAAGAATGAGCTCGGTAAAGTAGCCATTAGCGGCGGCACCGCCGACGAGCGCACCGTATTCTACACCGCGCTCTACCACGCGTTGATTCACCCGAGCATCTACAGCGACGTGGACGGCCGGTATCGCGGCATGGACGGCGTGATCCACACGGTCTCGCCAAACCAGCAGGTGCAATATGCCAATTACTCGGGCTGGGACATCTACCGCTCCCAGGTGCAGCTCGTCACCCTGCTCGATCCAAAGCGTGGTTCGGACATGGCGCAGTCGCTATACAACCAGGCGGCGCAGAACGGCGGCACCTGGGACCGCTGGACTCACCTGACCGGCGCCACCAGCGTGATGAACGGCGATCCCTCGGCGCCGATTGAAGCCGCGATCTACGCTTTTGGTGGTACTGGCTTTGATGCGAAGGGCGCATACCAGTCGCTGCTAAGAGCCGCGACAGTACCAACCCCGAAGGACCATGCCCGCACCGGTTGCCCTGTCCTTTGCATCGGCGAACGGCCCGGCCTCGATCAGTGGCTTAAGCTTCATTATATGCCGGTCGGCGCACCGGGCTGGGGCTCGGCAGCAGACACGCTCGAGCTGGCCGCGGCCGATTTTGGCGTCGCGCAGCTCGCGCGTTACGTCGGCGACGGTGCGAACGAGCGCCGCTTCCTCGAGCGCGCAGGATGGTGGCGCAACCTGTTCAATCCCAAGGCGGCGCCCGAAGGCGGCTATATCCAGCCGCGCAAAGCCGACGGAAGCTGGGCCAAGTTTGATCCGGCCTCCGACGATGAGGACGCCTTCGTCGAGGCAACCGGCGCGGTCTATCTCTGGATGGTGCCGTTCGATCCGGCCGGTCTGTTTGCGCAACTCGGCGGTCGCGACAAGGCGCTCACTCGGCTCGACGCATTCTTCCACAAGCCCGATGGTAGCTGGGCAGTGACCAAGGCCGGCCCGATGCATTCCGAACTCGATAACGAGCCGTCGGTGGCCGCGCCCTGGCTTTACGATTTTGCCGGCAAGCCGTGGAAGACGCAGGACACCGTCCGTGCGGCAATGCGCCAGATCTGGACCAACAGCCCCGACGGCATCTCCGGCAACGACGATCTCGGCGAGATGTCGTCGTGGTACGTCTGGTCGGCGCTGGGGCTATATCCCCTCTACCCCGGCCGCGCCGAGCTCGTGCTCGGCAGTCCCCTGTTTCCAAAGGCAGTGATCCAGCGCCCCGGCGCCACGATGACCATCACTGCCACAGGCGCCGCGGCTGACGCACCCTACGTCCAAAGCCTTATTGTCAATGGCAAACCCAGCGACCGGCCGTGGCTGCCGGAGAGCTTTGTCAAGCAAGGCGGCACATTGAACTTTAAGGTGGGCCGGACGCCCAACAAGAATTGGGGCACTGCTCTTGCCGACGCGCCGCCATCTTTCGGGCCATCGGTAAGATGAAAAGGTTCTATCGAAACCGTGTTATTATCAACCCATTGGGCAAAAGGGCCAGGAACGGCTGGGTAGAACCAGAGCGAAACGGACAGACAGTCCGCAAGTCGCGCGCGCAGCAATTTCTCCCGGCTCTTCATGCCGAAATTCGATTTGGCTCACTAGGCCGTCCGCCGCGCCGCGTGTTCTCGATGTGCTACGCTCAAAGGAGCTCGATTGTGCCGATCACCCGCGCAGCGGCTCGACGAGCCTTCATCCGCGGAGAACAGGTTTATTTTCCACCATTATCTTCCCACAGCGGTGCCGCAATTTTCGCCAGATCTTCGGGAGGCGCCTTTGACTCCGCACGATCATAGGTCAGCAGGCCATTGATTTCTCCCTCGACGTCGCTGGTCTGGGTGTAGACCGAAGCGCTCAGGCCGTCCTCCTTCGCCTCCTTGATGACCTGGGCCATCTTCACGCGGAAGCGGGTGAGATAATCGCCGGGCGTCTTGGCGACTTGATAGCTCCAAGTCTGGTTCTCGCGCCACAGATGGCCCGGCATCGGATAGCCAATCCCGCCGTATTCGCCGAGCACGATCGCGCGCCTGGCGTGGTAGGTCGGAGTGTGCGGCACGTCTTCATAGGTGTGGATGTCGAACACGTCGGAAACATCGGGCGCTACATCGAGCCAGCCCGTGTCAGCATCGACCAGCCGGCTCGGGTCCATTCCCTTTACGTAGCGAGCCAGCATCGCGGAATCGTATTGTCCCCAGCCTTCGTTGTTAACCACCCAAAGCACGATCGACGGAAATGACCGCAAATCTCCGATCATGTGCGCGAGTTCGTTCTGGGTCTCGTCCATCGCATCGGACGAGAACACTGCCTGCGCCTTGCTGGTACCCGTGACAAACTGGTCCTCAGTGGCGCTTCCAGCCGACGGCATGTCCTGCCAGATCAACATCCCTAGATGATCGGCATCGTAATAGTAACGAGCCGGTTCGACCTTGATGTGCTTGCGCACCATGTTGAACCCGGCCTTCTTGAGAAAAACGAGATCATATTTCATCGCGTCTTCCGACGGCGGCGTGTAAAGCCCGTCGGGCCACCAGCCCTGATCAAGCGTACCGTTTTCGAAATATGGCTTGTTGTTGAGCAACATCACCGGCTGGTTGTGCACCGGACCGGGCCCGATAGAAATCTTTCGCATGGCGAAGTAGGTTTGGACGGTATCGCTCGGCGCGCCGACGACCTCGGCATGGGCATAGGCCTGCTGCTCGCCTTGAGTGAAGCGCGCGTCATAAGCGGCATGCTGGTCTGCATAAGGGGCCTTCACCGTCAGCAGTTCGGCCTTGAGATCATAAAGGTACGGGTCCTCGGGCGACCACAGATGTGCG